>Ga0182736_1000237_pt1 | contig 103799 bp, 99 predicted proteins | sample eDN5th30CKraftBY_FD_128882 | JGI IMG/M metagenome (GOLD analysis project Ga0182736, IMG submission 128882) | Enriched backyard soil microbial communities from Emeryville, California, USA - eDNA 5th pass 30_C Kraft BY (version 2) (version 2) | ecosystem: Environmental > Terrestrial > Soil >... | reverse complement strand
CTACGACCATGACCATCAAGGCAACCTTCACCGCCGCCCTCGCAGCCGCCTCCCTCTTCGGCGCTTCTGCCGCCTTCGCCGGTGGCGACTATTACCAGGGCGTTTCGCCGGACTCGGCCCAGAACCAGCGGATCGACCGCACGACCACGCAGAGCATCCATAACGCCACCTTCGATGGCGCCAAGGCTGCCCCGTCGAGCGCCGATGTCGGCCCGGCCGCCGGCGACTACTACCAGGGCGTCTCCAAGCAGCAGTAATCGGTGGCGAACCGCCACCGCGCATGTGAATTCAAGGACTGAGACAATGAGCAAGACCATCAACACCGCCATCGCTGCCTTCCTCGCAGCTTCCGCTTTCGGCGGTTCCGCAGCGTTCGCTTCCAGCGGTGACTATTATCAGGGCATTTCGTCCGAGCAGGCCCAGAAGCAGAACATCGATACGTTCCGCACCAACAGCATCGACAATCGCATCGTCATCCCCAACGCGACTGCCGAGAATGTCGGCCCGGCTTCGGGCGACTATTACCAGGGCGTCGACCCTCACGCCCGCTGATCGCCGGCGCCGGTCCGGCATCCCTCCGAAGCTCCCGGTGGCGACACCGGGAGCTTCGCTCGTTTCGGCCCCGTGCCCGTCTTTCCGCACCGCCGAAACAGGCTCCCCCGCGGCCGCTTCACGTTACGTCACTGCATCCAGCCTCGCGCCAGCTTGCATGCCTAGGTTCCGCCTCGGCCAGCATGCAGGCCCGCAGGCAGAAGACAGGACCGCACCCTCCTTCAGCCTAACCCCCGGGCCTGCATGTGGCCTTGTCCCGCGACATGGCGACGCCTTTCCCACGCACCGTTCCTCTGCTATCCGGTTCCCCGTAGAGGAGACCGGAATGACCAAGACTGCGGCCGAGTGCACGACGATGGCGGAAATCCGGGAGAACATCGACCGGGTGGACGAGGCGCTGATGGCGCTTTTTTCCGAGCGCTGGAGCTTCATTCGCCGCGCCGCCGAGATCAAGGCGGGCCTCGGCATTCCCGCCGACGTGCCGGAGCGCGTGAAGCAGGTGCGCGACAACGCCCGCCGCAATGCCGAAGCACAGGGCCTCGACGGCAAATTCTACGAGGATATCTGGGCCGCTCTCATCGGCCACGCCATCGCCTACGAGAAGGCCAAGCTCGGCGAATCCTAACGCTGGTTGCGCTTGCCGAGATGATCTTCCCAGTCGAGCGCGGTGCGCACGATGAAGGCGAGGTCGTCGTGCTTCGGCGTCCAGTCCAGCTCCCTCATCGCGACGGCGGGATTGGCGACGATGAGCACCGCATCGCCCGGTCGCCGGGCGGCGAAGCGCACCGGAAAATCGGCGCCCGAGACGGCCTTGACCTCCTTCAGCACCTCCAGCACGGAAAAGCCGCGGCCATAGCCGCAATTGGCGACGATGGAGCCGCCGCCCGCACGCATGCGCTGCAGGGCCTTCAGGTGCGCATCGGCAAGGTCCGAGACATGGATATAGTCGCGGATGCAGGTGCCGTCCGGTGTCGGATAGTCCGTGCCGTAGACGTCCATGCCGTCGCGCTTGCCGAGTGCGGCCTCGCTCGCCACCTTGATGAGATGCGTCGCGCCGCGGGTGGACTGGCCGGTGCGGCCCCGCGGGTCGGCGCCCGCGACGTTGAAATAGCGCAGCGCCGTATAGGTGAAGTCATGCGCGGCGGCCGTATCGCGCAGCATGATCTCCGTCATCAGCTTGGAGGAGCCGTAGGGCGATTCCGGCCGGAGCGCCGCGCTCTCCCCGACGGGCTCGGTGCCGTCCGGCGTGCCGTAGACGGCGGCGGTGGAGGAGAAGACGAAATGCGGCACCTTCGCCGCGACGGCCGCGGCGATCAGCGCGCGTGACTTCGCCGTGTTGTTCTCGTAATAGGAAAGCGGATCGGTGACCGATTCCGGCACGACGATCGACCCGGCGAAATGGATGATCGCATCGATGCGGTTTTCCGAGAAGATCGTCGAAAGCAGCGCGGCATCGGCGATGTCGCCCTCGTAGAAACGCGCTTCCGGCGCCACCGCCCAGCGGAAGCCCGTGGAAAGCCGGTCGAGCACCACGACGTCCTCGCCGGCATCGACCAGCGCCCAGACCATGTGGCTGCCGATATAGCCCGCGCCGCCCGTGACAAGAACCGCCATTTCACTCTCCGAATCGTCCGAATTGCGGGCATATCACCTTGCCCGCCGGCAAGACGCAACCGCAATCCGCCCTCGATTGCCCCTCCCTCCGCGAAGGATAGCTCCAATGTCCGATCGTTTCATCCTGCTTTCCGGCTGCTCGGGCGGCGGAAAGTCGACGCTCCTCGAAGAACTGCGGCGGCGCGGCCACGCAACGGTCGAGGAGCCCGGCCGCCGCATCGTCGAGGAGGAATTGGCGAAGGGCGGCACGGCCTTGCCCTGGCTCGATCTTGCCGCCTTCGCCCGCCGCGCCGTCGCGATGGCGCTTGCCGACCGCGAGGCGATGCGCGGCCATCCGGGCTACGTCTTCTTCGACCGCGGGCTGATCGATGCCGCCGCGGCGCTGGAGGCGGCGGGCGGCGCGGTGGACCTTGCGGAACTGGCCTCCGGGCACCGCTACAACAGCCGCGTCTTCCTCACGCCGCCCTGGCCGGAAATCTACGCGGCCGATGCCGGGCGCCGGCACGATTTCGCTGCCGCGCTTGGCGAATACGAGCGCCTTGTGAGGGTCTACCCGATGCTGGGCTACGAGCCGGTCCTCCTGCCGAAGGTGCCGGTGGCCGCGCGGGCGGATTTCCTCATCGCGCAGCTTTGAGCGGCGTCAGCGGGCCGCGATGTAGCGGGAAAGCCGGTCGGCGGCCTCCGCCACCTCCTTCGGATCGCGCAGGAAGCAGGCGCGCATGAAGAGCTCGCCGCCGGGGCCGAAGGCCGTGCCGGGCGCAAGGCCGACGCCCGTGCTGTCGACGATGTCGAGCGCGGCCTTGCGCGAATCCGTCACGCCGTCGATCTTCAGGAAGGCGTAGAGCGCCCCGTCGGGCTTCAGCGTTTCCACCCGGTTGGTGGCGATCAGCGCGTCGCAGAAGACGTCGCGGTTCTTCGCCGCCTTGTCGATGTTGGCCTGCACGAAGGCATCGCCCTCGTCGAGCGCCGCGACCGCGCCGCGCTGCAGGAACTGCGGCACGCCGGAGGTGGAATACTGGATGAGGTTCTCCAGCACCTGGCCCATTTCCGGCGGCGCGACGATCCAGCCGACGCGCCAGCCGGTCATCGACCAGTTCTTCGAGAAGGAGTTGACGAAGATCACCCGGTCGCCGTCTTCCATCACGTCGAGGAAGGAGGGCGCCCGCCCGCCGGCATAGTGGTAGAGCGCGTAGATCTCGTCGGCCATGATCCACAGGTCATGCCGGCGGGCGATGGCGAGGAGGCTTGCAAGATCCTCGCGCGTTGCCGTCCAGCCCGTCGGGTTCGACGGCGTGTTGATGAAGAGTGCCCGCGTCTTCGGCGTGATCGCCGCCTCCACGCGGTCGAGGTCGATCTGCCAGCGCCCGCCGGAAAAATCGAGTTGCACCGCGATGGGGTTGGCGCCGGAAAGCTCGGCCGCCGCCGCGAAATTCGGCCAGGCCGGCGTCAGGTACACCATGTCGTCGCCCGGCGAGACGAGCGCCTCGACGGCAAGCTTGATCGCCTGCATGCCCGAGCCGACCACGTAGAAATGCTCCGCCGGCAGGGCGGCGCCGAAGCGGCGCGCATAGTAGCGCGACAGCGCTGCCCGAAGCTCCGGGATGCCGCGCTGCCAGGTGTAGAAGGTCTCGCCCTTCAGGAGGGCGTCGGAGGCTGCGCGGGCGATGAACTCCGGCGTCGGCAGGTCGCCTTCGCCGACCCATAGCGGGATCAGCCCCTCGCGCCCGCGCGCATAGTTCACGACTTCGACGATCCCGCTCTCCGGCGCCCGGAGCGAGCGGGGGCTGAGGCTCTCGACGATGCTCATGGAAAATCACTCCACCAAACCGCAATCCGCCTCGCCGACGCGGCGAAGCGCCAAAGCTCTACCCGGTTTTGCGGAAGGGTTCACGCGAGTTTCGCTGACAGATGCATCGAATTCGGTGATGGACAGAGGCCGCGCGTCTCTAGTTCCTGCCGGTCTGCTGGTGGTCGTCGTCGAGGGCGGAGCCCATACCACCACCGCCGCCGCCCATGCCGCCGCCCATCCCCATGCCGCCGCCTCCACCGCCCCCGCCGCCGCGTGCGCCTTCCTTGCCGCGTTCGCCCTTGCCGCGGCTGCTGCCCGAAGGACGGGCAGGGCCTTGCGTGGGGATCGTGAGGTCGGCCGGAATGGGCGCAAGGTCCAGCGCCTCGCGGATGAAGGCCCGAAGCGAGACGACGAGGTCATGCGTGTGCACCGGGCGGCCCGCGACGAGGTCTCTCGCCGCCTTCTCCGCCAGCCGCACCTGCTCCTCCGTCCCGAGCAGGATGATGTCGGAAAGCGTCGCCTCCACGTCATCGCGGATGCGGCGCCTGCGCTCGGAGCCGGCGACGATGCCCTCGAGCGCTTCCGCGCTGTCCGGCTCGCCCGATGCCGGCCGCTGGCGCAGGTCGCGCAGGTGCGTCGGGTCGACGGTGAGGTTCCCGGTGAAGGAGCCGCCCAGCGTCTTGTAGGCGGCGATGAGGGTGCGCAGCCGCTCGTTGATCTGCCGGTTCGCCCGCTCCCGGCGCTGCTGGATCGTGAACATCATGACGAGGCGGATGCCGATGCTGATCAGCGTGAAGAGGGCAAGCCCGATCACCGTCACGAGGATGCTGTGCCAGGAGCTGAAATCGAGATTGCGCAGCACGTTGTGCCCCTGTCTGGAATAGGATGCCGAGCTTATCGCGAGTGCGCGCCGGAACGGCGATCACGAAACCGTGAAGATAGGCCTCTCATTCGGAAGACGAGGCGAGCGCCTGCAGGATGGTGATGAAATCCTTCTGCGCGGCGGTCGGAAGCCAGCCCGACCGTTTCGTCAGCCCGATCGGGCGACGGGTGTGGGAAAGATCGAAATCGAGCGCCACGACCAGCGCCCGGTCGATTTCCGCCCGCGCCTGCCGGCCCGAGATGAAGCCGAGATGGTCGCTCTGGCTGACGAGCTCGCGCATGAGGATGAGCGAGGCGGATTCGACGATGCTGGAAGGCCCGGCCGCGCAGCCCTCGAACAGGGCGTCGAAATGCTGGCGGATCGGCGTGCCCTTGAGGGAAACCACCCAGGGAAAGGATGCAAGCTCCTCGCGGGTGATGTCGTGCCGCCCGGCGAGGGGATGGTTCTTTCCCGCGACGATGACGACGGTATCGTGGAACAGCATGGATTCCTCCACGTCCGCAATGGGGGCGGGCTCGCGCAGCGCCCCGATGAGGAAATCGATCTCGCCGCGCCGCAGGCCGGCAAGCAGTTCCGGATAGGGCCCTTCCGAGACCTGGATCGGCAGGTGCGGGCGTTTCGTGCGGAAGCGCGCGATCGCCGCCGGCAGGATAGAGGAGCGCGAGAGCGGCATCGAGCCGATGACGAGGCGGCCGGCCTGGGTGGAACGCGCCTCGGCAAGGTCGGCCTCGGCCTGCGCCAGCTCGGCGAAGGCAAGGCGCGCGGCCTGCGCCAGCGTCTGCGCCGTGCGGGTCGCCATGATGCCGTAGGCGGTCTTTTCGAAGAACGGCCGGCCGGCCTCCCGCTCGAGCTGGGACACCGAGCGGTGCACCGTCGGCTGGGAAAGGCCCATGCGGTGCGCGGCGAGCGTATAGTTCTCCCGCTCGCGCACGGCGATCATCGCTTCCAACTGGGAAAGGGTCGCCGTCACCTTGAGGCGCGGGGCGACCTCGTCCATCGCCGGGTCGAGATAGGAGAAGGCGCGGCGAACGCGCGTCACCAGCACCTCGCCGAGCGGATTGACGAAGAGCCCGTGCGGGCGGCGGGTGAAGAGGGGCTCGCCCACCGTCGCCTCGATCTTGGAAAGCGCCTGCGTGACGGCGGGCTGGGAGACATGGCACCGCTCTGCGGCGCGCGTGACCGATTGCGTTTCGACGACGGCGAGGAAGACCCGGAGGTGCCGGAGGTTGAAACGCATGGAGGCTCCCGCGGGCTGGCTCACGCGCCTTTCTTGTCGAGGATCCGGTCGAGGCGGGAGGAAAGGTCGTCTTCGCCGGCAGCAAGGTGAAGGCCGACGATCTCATCCTGCCATTCGGCCGTGGCCGCCGCAAGCCGGTTAGGAAGGCCGTAGTCGCTAAGGGTCTTTGCCACTTCCCGCATCTCGGCGGCGCGACGCGCACCGTGCAGCATCATGCGCTCCAGGTTGTAGGACGTGCGCCGCGTCCAGTCGATGCCGGGATCGGACGCTTGCAGCGAGGCGAGCACCGCTTCTTCCACGCCCGCCCGCCGGGCGGCCAGCATCGCCTCGGCCGTCAGCGCCTCCAGCCCCTTGACGATCACCGAGCGCAGCATCTTGATCGCCGAGGCGTCGCCGATGCGGCTTCCGGCCGGCCTGGCCCGCATGCCGAGCGCCGCCAGCGCGGCAAGCGCAGGTTCGGCATGCGGTCCCGAAACGAGAAGCGGCGTCAGGTGGCGTTGGGGATGGACCGGCGCCATCACGGCGACGTCGACATAACGCCCGCCTGCCGCCGCTATCCTTTCGGCATTCGCCATCTTGGTGACGGGCGAGCAGGAGTTGCAGTCGAAGAAGAGCGCGCCCTTGCCGATGGCCGCCGCAGCCTCACCTGTCGCTTCCGCCGCGCGGTCCGCCGTCACGAGACTGAACACGCGGTCTGCGCCGGCAAGCGCTTCCGCGGGCGTATCGCGGGCATCGACGCCGAACTCCGCGCAGGCGGCGCGGATCGCGGCGGCGCCGGACGGATCGGTTAGCTTGATATCGAAGGCGGAGACGATCTCGCCGTCGCCGCGCACCCAGCCGGAGGCGAAGGCCTGCCCGGCTTCGCCGAAGCCGATCAGCGCGATTTTCCGGTGATTTGCCCTATCCATGCCGCTCCTCCGCATCCTGCCGTTTCACCGTGCATCCTAAGGGTGCGGCTGCAGGACTTGCCAGCGATTATAGCCTTTTCTTATCGGCCGTGCGGCTCTTCCGAATTGTCCGGCGGGGCGATTGCCGCCAGAACGGGGGGGCAGGAACGCGGCCAGGGAGACGATCATGGCGGACAGGAAAACGGCGCTGGTCATCAGCGCGCATGCGGCGGATTTCGTCTGGCGCTGCGGCGGGGCGATCGCGCTCCATGCGGAAAAGGGCTACGACGTCACGGTCGTCTGCCTTTCCTTCGGCGAGCGGGGCGAATCCGCCAAGCTCTGGAAGGAGAAGGACATGACGCTGGAGCGCGTCAAGGCGGCGCGCCGGGCGGAAGCGGAGAAGGCGGCGGTAGCGCTCGGCGTCGCCGATCTCGTCTCCTTAGACCTCGGCGACTATCCGCTGCGCCTGACGGACGAGGACAAGTTCCGGCTGGTCGAGGTGATCCGCAAGGTCCAGCCGGCCTTCATGCTCAGCCATTCGAAATACGACCCGTACAATACCGACCACATGTACGCGACCGAAGTGGCGCTGGAGACCCGCATGATCGCGCAGGCCTGGGGGCACAATCCCGGCCAGAAGGTGCTCGGCGCGCCGCAGCTCTATCTCTTCGAGCCGCACCAGACGGAGCAGATGGGCTGGAAGCCGGACGTCTTCCTCGACATCACGCCGGTCTGGGAAAAGAAATGGACGGCCATCCAGTGCATGGAAGGCCAGGAACATCTATGGGCCTATTACAGGAACGTCGCCGAGAATCGCGCGAACCACTTCATGCGCAATTCCGGCGGCCAGTCCGGCGGGCGCAAGGCGAAATATGCGGAAGGTTTCCAGGCCGTCTTCCCGCGCACCGTCGACGAGCTTTGAGGAGGCCCCATCCGGGAGGACATGATGGAACCCTGCTTCGATATCGCCCACCTCGCCCATGTCGAGATGCTGACCGACCGTTTCGAGGAAAGCCTCGATTTTTTCACCCGCGTCTACGGGCTGAAACTGTCCGGGCAGGATGAGACCTCGGCCTATCTGCGCGCCTGGGACGACTACGAGCACCACTCGCTGAAGCTCACCCGCGCCCACACGACGGGCGTCGGTCATATCGCCTACCGCGCGGCCTCGCCGCAGGCGCTGGAGCGGCGGGTGAAGGCCATCGAGGAAAGCGGCTACAAGGTCCTCGGCTGGTTGGAGGGCGATCCCGGCCACGGCCGCGCCTTCCGCTTCGAGGACCCGTTCGGCCATGTCTTCGAGATCTATTACGACACGGTCCGCCACGCACCCTCCGGCGACGACGTGCCGGCGCTGAAGAACACGGCGAGCGCCTTTACGGGGGCGGCGCCCCGGCGCATCGATCACCTGAACCTGCTCTGCGACGACGTCGCCGCATTCCGCCGCTTCATGGAAACCTGCCTCGGCTCGCGCGTCACGGAGATGATCCTCCTCGACAACGGCCGGCTCGGCGGGTGCTGGTTCACCGTCAACAACAAGACCTACGACCTTGCCTGCACCGAGGAGCACGGCGGCGGCCACGGCCGCCTGCATCACGTCACCTACGCCACCGACCAGCGCGAGGATATTCTGCGCGCGGCCGATATATTCCTTCAGAACGGCGTGCATATCGAGACGGGGCCGCACAAGCACGCCGTCCAGGGCACCTTCTTCCTCTATGTCTGGGAGCCGGCCGGCAACCGGGTGGAGCTCGCCAATTCCGGCGCGCGCCTCATCCTTGCGCCCGACTGGGAGCCGGTCGTCTGGACGCAGAAGGAGCGCCTGAAAGGGCAGGCCTGGGGGCTGAAGACCATCGAGACGTTCCACACCCACGGAACGCCGCCTGTCAAATCCGGGGAGCACTGACATGCCTGTCGTCGTCCAGAACATCGAGCGCGCCGATGCCGATATCGTCGACCGCCTCGCCCGCGCGGGTGTCGCGACGGTCCATGAGGCACAGGGCCGCAGGGGCATGCTGCAAAGCCACATGCGGCCGATCTATCCGGGTGCGCAGGTGGCGGGCTCGGCGGTGACGATCTCCGCGCCGCCCGGCGACAACTGGATGATCCACGTCGCCATCGAGCAGCTGAAAGACGGCGATATCCTCGTCCTCGCCCCGACCAGCCCCTGCGACAACGGCTATTTCGGCGACCTGCTCGCAACCTCCGCCATGGCGCGCGGCTGCCGCGGCCTCGTCATAGAGGCCGGCGTGCGCGATATCCGCGACCTGACGGAGATGGGCTTTCCCGTCTGGTCGAAGGCCGTGTCCGCGCAGGGAACCGTCAAGGAAACGCTCGGCTCGGTGAACGTGCCCATCGTCTGCGCGGGCGCCTCTGTCGAGGCCGGCGACATCGTCGTCGCGGATGACGACGGCGTCGTCGTGGTGCGCCGCGCGGAAGCGGCGACGGTGCTCGCCGCCGCCGAAGAGCGCCTTGCCAACGAAGAGGCCAAGCGCAGGCGCCTTGCCGCTGGCGAGCTCGGCCTCGATATCTACAAGATGCGCGAGACGCTGGCCGCCAAGGGGCTGAAATATGTCTGAGGACGGCATCCGGTGCCTTTGGATGCGCGGCGGCACGTCCAAGGGCGCCTATTTCCTAGCCGGGGACCTTCCGGCCGATCCGACCGCGCGCGACGATCTCCTCCTGCGCATCATGGGCTCGCCCGATCCCCGGCAGATCGACGGCATCGGCGGGGCCGATCCCTTGACCTCGAAGGTGGCGATCCTCTCGCCGCCGAGCCGGGCGGATGCGGATGTCGACTATCTCTTCCTCCAAGTCTTCGTCGACCAGGCGCTGGTGAGCGGCGCGCAGGGCTGCGGCAACATCCTCGCCGCCGTCGGGCCCGCCGCCATCGAGCGCGGCCTCGTGCCGGTGGCCGGCGAGGAGACGCAGGTGCGCATCCACATGGTCAATTCCGGAGAGGTGGCGACGGCGAAGATCGCAACGCCCGGCGGGCGCGTCAGCTATCGCGGCTCGACCGGCATTGCCGGCGTTCCCGGCACCCATGCCGCCGTTCCGCTGCTCTTTTCCGGCATTGCCGGCTCGATGTGCGGCGCGCTGCTGCCGACCGGCAATGCGGTCGACGTCATCGACGGCGCGGAGGCGACGCTGATCGACAACGGCATGCCCTGCGTCATCCTCGGTGCCGCCGATTTCGGCCTTTCGGGAATGGAGACACGCGAGGAACTGGAGGCGGATGCGGCGCTGAAGGCGCGGATCGAGGCGATCCGCCTCAAGGCCGGGCCGATGATGAATCTCGGCGACGTGAGGGAAGCCTCCGTGCCGAAGATGACGCTCGTTTCGCCGCCGCGGGCCGGCGGGGTGCTCTCCACTCGCAGCTTCATTCCGCACCGGGTCCATGCCTCGGTCGGTGTCTTCGCCGCGATCACCGTGGCGACGGCGAGCCGGCTTGCTGCGGGCCCGGCCGCAGCCGTCGCGGTGCAGCCTGAGGACGGCCGCTTCCGCATCGAGCACCCGACCGGCGAGATGGAGGTCTTCCTCGATATCGCCGAAGACGGAACGATCCGCGGCGCGGGCAATATCCGTACCGCGCGAAAACTCTTCGACGGGCTCGTCTTCCCCCGCTGAGCGGAAGGCCGCCCAACAACCTCTTTACCTTATAAGCCGCTGGCAACGCCGGCGGCTTATTGTTTTTATTGGTCTATTCCAGCCGGTACATCGTTCTTTCGTTCTGTCAATTATAGCAATTTCTTATCGGGAACGGGCGACTTCTAAATGGAAATGGGGGCCTGTTGGGAACAAGGTGCTTCCACACACGGACCGGGAGGAAACCGGCCGGTTCCGCAAACGCCCCGCCCCGGGAGGACGCATGCTGACCCTTTTATTCGATGGAGTGGCCTACGGCATGCTGCTGTTCGTGCTGTCCTGCGGGCTGGCGGTGACACTCGGCCTGATGAACTTCATCAACCTTGCGCACGGCGCCTTCGCCATGGCCGGCGGCTATGTCACCGTCATCCTGACGAACAGGTTCGGCGTGCCGTTCCTCGCAACGCTGCCGATCGCCTTCATCGCCACCGCGCTCGTCGGCGCGCTGCTGGAACGGCTGCTCTACAAGCCGATGTATGACCGGAGCCCGCTCGATCAGGTGCTCTTTTCCATCGGCCTCGTCTTCATGGCGGTCGCCGGCGTCGACTACCTGATGGGCTCGCAGCAGCAGATCCTCGCGCTTCCCGATTTCCTGAAGGGGCGCGTGGAGATCGCCGGGGTCGGCATCGGCATCTACCGCGCCTTCCTCATCGTCGTCTGCGGCATCCTCGCCATCGTCCTCCAGCTCATCAACAGCCGCACCCGCTTTGGCAGCCAGCTTCGCGCTGCGGTGGACAATCGCCGGGTCGCGCGCGGCGTCGGCATCCGCGTCAACATGATTTTCGCCGTCACCTTCGCCGTCGGCTCGGGGCTTGCCGGCCTCGGCGGCGCGCTCGGCGCGGAGATCCTCGGCCTCGATCCCACCTTTCCGCTGAAGTTCATGGTCTATTTCCTCATCGTCGTTTCCGTCGGCGGCACGGCCAGCATGTATGGCGCGCTTGCCGCCTCCATCCTGCTCGGCCTCGCCGACGTGCTCGGCAAGTATTACGTGCCCTCCATCGGCGGCTTCGTCATCTATATTGTGCTGGTCGCCGTGCTCGTCCTGAAGCCGCAGGGCCTTTTCGCGAGGGCGAACTGATGGTCTCCGGCATGTCTTCCGCTCCCGCCCGCGTGGCCGGCGCCCTCCGGCGCGCCAACCGCTGGGGCGTGCTTGAAATCCTCCTCTGGATCCTCGCCGTCGCCGCCTGGTTCTTCCTGCCGGAACAGCACCTCATCCTCGCCGAGATCGTCAATTTCGCGATCCTCGCCCTCTCGCTCGATCTCATCCTCGGCTATGCGGGCATCGTCTCGCTCGGCCAGTCGGCCATGTACGGCGTCGGAGCCTATGCGGCGGGCCTGTTCTCGGCCCACGTCACCGGCGAGCCCTTGAGCGGCCTCCTCGTCGGCGGCCTTGCCGGCGCGGCCGTCGCCTTCCTCACCGGCTTCCTGCTGCTGCGCGGGGCGGACCTGACGCGGCTGATGGTGACGCTCGGCGTCGCCGCCGTCTTCATGGAGATCGCCAACCAGGCGGACTGGCTGACCGGAGGGGCGGACGGCCTGCAGGGCGTGGAGACCGCGCCGCTCTTCGGGCTCTTCGAATTCGATATCTTCGGCCGCACCGCCTATGCCTACAGCCTCGGCGTTCTCTTCGTGCTCATCGTCGTCGCCCGCATCGTGCTGGCCTCGCCCTTCGGCTATTCGCTCAGGGCGATCCGCGACAATCCGCTGCGCGCCTCGGCGGTCGGCATCCCGGTCAACCCGCGGCTGATCGCCATCTACACGCTGGGCGGCGCCTATGCCGGCATCGCCGGCGCACTTTTCACGCAGACGCAGATGTTCGTCTCGCTGGACGCCCTGTCGTTCCAGAAATCGGCAGACGGGCTGATGATCCTCACCATCGGCGGCACGGGCTATCTCTATGGCGGCGTGGTCGGCGCGCTGGTCTACAAGCTCATCCAGGACGTCCTGTCGAACCTCACGCCGCAATACTGGCAGTTCTGGATCGGCCTCCTGCTCGTCGCCTTCGTGCTGATCGGACGCGAGCGGCCGCGCGCGCTGGTCCGGGCCGTCTCCACACGCCTTGCCCGCCTTTTCGCCGGCAAGGCCGCAAGCCGCCGCGTCGCGGAGGAAAAGCCATGACCGCCCTTCTCGAAACGCGCCGCCTCAACCGCATGTTCGGCGCCCTGCAGGCGACGACCGACGTGAGCTTCCGCCTGGAGCGCGGCGCCCGCCATGCCCTGATCGGCCCGAACGGCGCCGGCAAGACGACCTTCATCAACCTCCTGACGGGCGTTCTCTCGCCGACTTCCGGCGAAATCCTGCTGGACGGCAAGGCGATCACCGGCATGAAGCGCGAAGCGCGCGTCCAGCGCGGCCTCGTGCGCACCTTCCAGATCAACCAGCTCTTCGGCGGGCTCACGGTCATCGAGAGCCTTGCGCTCGTCATCGCCGAGCGGCGCGGCGAGGGCTGGAACCCCTTCCGGCCGATCGGCCGGGTGAGGGGGATCGACGCGGAAATCGCCGACCTCCTGCGCGACTTCGGGCTGGAAAGCGTGGCGGAGGAAACCTGCTCGGACCTGCCCTACGGCAAGCAGCGCCTCCTCGAAATCGCGCTCGCCATCGCGCTGAAGCCGCGCGTGCTGCTGCTCGACGAGCCGGCGGCCGGCGTGCCGGAGGCGGACAGGCAGGAGGTGCTGTCGCGCCTTGCCGCGCTCCCTTCCGACGTCGCGATCCTGCTGATCGAGCACGACATGGACCTCGTCTTCACCTTCGCGAACCGTATCTCGGTCCTCGTGTCCGGCGGGCTCTTCGCCGAAGGCACGGTGGAGGAGATCGCGCACGATCCCCGCGTCAAGGACGTTTATCTCGGAGGCGGGCAGCATGGCTGAACTTCTCGTGCTGGAACAGGTCTCGGCGGGCTACGGCCGCGCCACGGTGCTGCAACAGTTAAGCCTCGGCCTTTGCGAGGGCGAGGCCATGGCGCTGCTCGGCCGCAACGGCGTCGGCAAGACGACGACGCTCAACACCGTCATCGGGCTGACGCGCCAGCAGGGCGGGCGCATCCTTCTCGGCGGGCAGGATATCGCGCGCCTTTCGCCGGAGCGCCGGGTGGAGGCAGGCATCGGCTGGGTGCCGCAGGAGCGCGGCATCTTCCGCTCGCTGACGGTGGAGGAGAACATCACCGCCGTCGCAAGGCCGGGGCGCTGGACGCTGGAGGCCGTCTACGGCCTCTTCCCGCGCCTTGAGGAGCGACGGCGCAATTTCGGCAACCAGCTTTCCGGCGGCGAGCAGCAGATGCTCGCGATCGCCCGCGCCCTCGTGCTCAATCCGAAGGTGCTGCTGCTGGACGAGCCGACCGAGGGGCTGGCGCCGATCATCGTCGAGGAGCTGCTGGCGGCCATCCGCCGGATCGTCCGCGACGAGGGCATGGCGGCGATCGTCGTCGAGCAGCATGCCCGCCAGATCCTCGCCATCACCGACCGGGCCGTGATCCTCGACAGGGGCACGGTCGCCTATACGGGCGCCAGCGGGACGCTGGCGGCGGACACGGCCGTGCTTGGCCGCTTCCTCGGTATCGGAGGAGAGGACTGAGGGACCGGCCATGACGGATATTTCAAACCACAGGAGGAGAAGAATGCGTTTGAAGGCTTTTGCAAGAGGCGGCATCGCCGCCATCGCGCTCATCGCGGCAACCGGCGCCGGCCTTGCGGCGGATGCGGTCAAGGTGGGCGTCGTCATTCCGCTGACCGGCGGCTTCCAGTCCAACGGGCGGCAGATCAGTGCCGCGCTGAAGACGTTCGTCGCCACCCACGGCGAGACGGCGGGCGGCAAGCAGGTCGAGTTCATCGTCAAGGACGATGCCTCGACGCCCGACAATGCGCTGCGCCTCGCGCAGGAACTGGTGACGAAGGACCATGTCTCCGTGCTGGCCGGCTTCGGCAACACGCCGACGGCGCTCTCCGTCGCCCAGCTTTCCAAGCGCGCCAGGGTTCCGCAGGTCGTCATGGTGGCGGCGACGTCGGCGATCATGGACGCCTCGCCCTACATGCTGCGCACGTCCTGGACCATTCCGCAGATGGCGAACATCATCGGCGAATGGGCGGCGAAGAACGGCACGAAGAAATTTGTCTCGATCGTCTCCGACTACGGCCCCGGCGCCGATGCCGAGGTCTGGTTCAAGAAGGCGCTGGAAGCGAACGGCGGCACGGTCACCGTGCAGCTGAAGGTGCCGCTCGCCAACCCGGACTTCGCGCCCTTCCTGCAGCGCGCGGCGGACGAGAAGCCGGAAGCGCTCTTCGTCTTCGTGCCGACCGGCGCGGGCGCGGCCTTCATGAAGCAGTTCGTCGAACGCGGCCTCGACAAGTCGGGCATCAAGGTGATCGCCGCTGCCGACGTCACCGACGACGACCTCGTCAACAACATGGGCGACCCGGCCATCGGCGTCATCACCGGCGGGCCCTATTCGGCCAGCCACGATTCGCCGGAGAACAAGGCCTTCGTCGAAGCCTTCAAGAAGGAGAACAACGGCATGCGGCCGAACATGGTGGCCGTTGCCGCCTATGATGCGCTGGACCTCATCTACAAGACGCTCGACAAGACCGGCGGCGACGCGACGGGCGACGCGTTCCTCGAAGCCGCCAAGGGCATGAAGCTCGATAGCCCCCGCGGGCCGATCTCCATCGACCCCGAGACGCGCGACATCGTGCAGAACATCTACATGCGCAAGGTCGAGCGCGTGAACGGCGAACTCTACAACACCGAATTCGAGACCATCGAAGCCGTCAAGGACCCGGCCCACGCGGCCAAGTAAGCCACCGTAAAGAACAAGCGGAGAGCGGCGGATGGCCCAACCATCCGCCGCTTTCGTTTTGGCGGGAGAATACCTTGCCGCGAACTTACGCGGTCAGCTCCGCGACACGGCTCAACGCGGCGGGAAACCCTGAAAGCAAGAAGCGATTTTGCAGGTGCGCGCACATATTTCCAGCGCAGATAAGCTCAAAGAGTTTTTGAAAATCTCGAAGAGTGGTGCCCGGAGGCGGATTTGAACCACCGACACGCGGATTTTCAACTGGAGGAGCTAGCTGCAACTAATTGATTTATACAGCGCTATACTAAGGTGTGCTAAGGCTGCGCTAGCTTGCTAAGCCAACAGCTTCTCTCAGCGCGTCATTCATGTAGCGCTGCCAACCCTTGCCGCTTTCGCGAAACTTAGCGATGGCTTCTTCATCGAGCCGGAACCGTGATTTGCTTTTTCGGATGCTCCAGCGATGGGCGACCACGAGATTTCCGATGCTCCTCCATCGCCTTGAAAAATTCGGGTGGAAGAACCTCCTTTGTGGGCTGCATATTAGCCAGTTCCTCGTCGGTGATCTCCGGGAAATCGACGGCCTCCCAATCTTCCTTCGAATAGCCCTGACCTGGTTGGAATGCTTTTAGGCTTTTGGTTTTAGCCATGGAAGCCTCCTTCTTTTCCTATTGCTCGCCTGCCGGAAACTGCCATCGAAACCTGGCCGCAGAACTCTACCAAATTAGTCTCGTATCGAACTGAGCCATGAATTGATAAAAGAGTCAGCATGGTCTTCTTCCGGCACGGATTTACCGCGCGTATGCCACCAACTCAAAACAAATCGATGACAGTCGTCACTGCGGGCTCCGCCCTATCTGGGCGGCTATCAGCTGCTTTATCGCTGTTCCTATTCACAAGGGGATTCTGACCCAGCGCAGCAATGTTGGCAACGCTAAAACGAAGAGCGCCACTCAACCCTGCTGGGGAGCGGCGCTCGATAAGGTCCTTGTGCTTCCGCTACACCAAGCCCCCGCAAATGGTGGAGGCTACCGGATTCGAACCGGTGCTAAAGACTTGAATAAAGTGATATTCGGATATCAATGCGACAATTTGATGGCGAGGTCGCTCGAATCTTGGCAACTACATATGTACATTGCCACCTACGGACTGGGGGACGAAATTGGCTGACAAGAAAACACCCGAAGAGCTTGCGCGCTCTTCCGTAAAGGAGCGGTTTGTCGCGCTATCCGACAAATTACTTCCGGCACTCATCCTGATGTTCGGGTTTTCTCTTACGGTCCTGTCCATCGCGAATTACTTCATTCCTGACACACAGCGGCCCGTCGAGATCACGCTGAGCCAAGCGGACCAGCTCCGCGCGAACGTGGCGGAATCGAAACGGCTTGTTGCCAAGGTCGAGAACAGCCTTGCGGGCCAGCCGCTTCCGGCTGAGACGCAGAGTGCGCTTCACGACCTGAACAGGATGCTGGAGAACCTTACGTCCGATACCGAGAAAATGCGGCCGATCATCGAACGAAACTGGATTCAGCAGCTGATGGGTGAAGGCCCTGTTACCCGAGCCTATGCGGAGGAATCCGCGCCGCCCACCCTTGCTGTGGCTGTGGGATGGATGCGTCAGGGCATTGTCGTCTTCATGATCGTCGCGATCACGATGCTTTTGGCCGTGTTCCTGATCATGTATTTCAAGACGACCGACCCCGAGAAGGTCAAATTCGCGGACAGCATGATAAGAATGATCGTGGGCTTTTACATCGGCGTGGTCACGGGGCTTCTCGGGATACCGCCCATTTAAGTAACTGGCGCGGCTTTCGCAGCCTTGCGCTTCGCCGCGTACAACTTGCGCCGGCGCCGCTTCCCCGCCCCTACCCGCCACGTATGCGACTTCACGATATCGCAGTAGGTTTCGAACGAGGCAACGCCGTTGGCAGACCTCGGGACGTCATAAAATTTCACGACGCGGGCCGGCGTGACTTCCGTGGTGCCGTGTTCGAGCGTACAGTTGAAGATGTCGATCTGTTTGGCGGGCTCACGCGTTTTGTCGTGGTTCAGCTGGAACCCCGCCTCCTCGACCGCGACCAAGAGCCCCTTGAACGCTTCAGCGAGCAGATCTTCGTCAGGGCCGGACAAGCAGATATCGTCCATGTAGACGGACGCCGCGATACCCAGAGGAAGCTTGCGGATGTACGTGCCGATTGGCGATTCCGCGAGAACGAGCGTAGCCAGTATGGGAGACTGCACGAAGCCATACGGGAGAACATAACCGCCCCCGGCGAAGGGATTTTTCACCGTGGACCACTTCGCATAATACTCGGGCTTGCGAATTCCGATGGACTTCAACACCCGTTTAACGCGATTGCGGCGGATACTGTAGAAGAACTTCTCCAGGTCGATCCGGCAGAAAAACTGATTGTTCCTGTGTCGGTGGAGGGCAACTATGTGCGAGCCGTCCTTGAAGTGGTAGACGAACTTGTCGAACGTATACTTCTTGGCAATTTTGCGCTTGAGCTTGGTGCCGAGGTCAGAGCTGAACTCGTTGGGGGCGAAGATCGGCTTGCCGTTCTTCCAATATGAATGCAGGTAGTTTTCGAATGCGTGCGGCATAGTTGACAGCCTTGCTAAGCAGCTCAAGTGCAACATTTACGTTCTCAAGGATGAGAAGTAGAAGTGCTAGATACTGCCCAGCAAGGCGTAGGCGCTTCTGATTTTTCTTCATCGGCGGTACCTCCATTGCTAGCTTCGGCCAATCCGCAACCTCATCTTCACGATGGAGTTGTCAACTGAGAGAGGGTTTAAGTCTCGAAGCCAATGCGCCATGAAGCCGTGAAGCCGTATAGTCACATATAGGCCAGCGCGAGGTGCGTCCTATCGCCGAAGCACCTCAACATTTATTGATGCGCCGAAGCCTTTTCAATACTCTACAAGGGGTTGCGAAAAATAACTTTGCGCCTATCCATCGGCGCTGCAGGTCCGCGTCTCGCCGGAGCAGTCTAACCGCCTTTCAATGACGGAAACACCCAGAGGAAAAATGGCTTCGCTGCAAAGTCATAGAGCAGCGACAACACGATCGTGACCAGCACGCCGGCAAAGAAGCTTATTACCTTACTCCGCAGCACTTCCCTTGGTGTGGGCATGCCTAGAGCCCGTCGCACGGATTCGGCTTCCAATTCGGCCAGCTTCCGAAGGTCTTGATTATATGCCGACAGGTCTTGCTTTTCGGCGGTCGCCTTCTCAAGAGCGACTTGCAGTCTTTGCAATTCGGCCCTGTTCTCTTCCGCGCTGGACTTCAACTCGTCCATAGCCGAAAGCGCTTCAGCCAAGTTCTCCCGCGCTAGGTCGATTTTCTGAATCCGCTGATCGACGGTGACTTCAATCTCACCGAAATACGAATTCAGCTTCCGCTCCAAGCCCAGCCGTTTTAGCGTTGGGCGAAGCAGGAAAATGCTGTCGATGACAAAATCAGCCGCCGTTCTCAAAAGCGCGACGACGACGTCTCCTACGATTTCATCCGGATGTTTTGCCACGTCAATTCCTCAGAACGGAATATCATCGTCCATGTCGCGGCTGAACGTCGGCTCAACCTTCTTCGGCCCCTCGATGCGCTTGCGCTCGACAGGGGGTGGCAACTTTATCTCGCCTTCCAAATCCTTGGCGTGGCCGAGCAGTTCATTGATACGTTTGATCAGTTCGGTGAGCGGGTTCAGCCCTTCCCCGACCTTTTTTACGGCGTCAGCCGCGTCGATCATGAACGCCATGGCGTTGTCGAACCTCGTCCTGGCTCGGTCCACGTCGGCCGCAAAGGCGTTGAGTTTCCCGTAGAGAGAATTTCGTTTCCGCTCTTCGATATCGGCCTTGTCCAAGACCTCCCTAATCGCCGTGATCAGGGAATGGACGCGCTCTCGGGTCGGAGCGTCGAGGCTGACAGAATATACCTTTACAAGCCGCGCGGCTTTCACCTGCGAACGGATCACATAGCTCCGCGTAAAGAGTTTGAATTCGTTGATGGTCGAGTATGCTGCGTCCCAATCGGGGATGCGCCAGCCGTTGAACTCTTTCACTTCGAGGGCTTTTGCCGCCGAAAGGACGTTGTTCATGAACTCGATCCCGACCTGACGGGTATCGTCGTTCTCTCCGTAATTGCCTAGCTCCTCCTGATAGAGGGCGGTGAATTCTTCGATGTATTGAAGCAGAGCAATTTCATCATCGTCGGGAAAATTTTCAAAGTCCGGCACTAAAGCGTCTCCAGCTGACCACCACGCTACTTAAATAATATTGCCCGTCATTCTAAACAATCTCGTTTCCTGCTAGATTGGGGTTATCCCGTTCTTTATACGTTCTCGGACCCGCAGACGAGCATGGGGCTCCGCCCTCGCGCGCATCAAGCATCTTCCGCCCACAAGCGGTTCCCCGCGAACGTGCTTGACCCTTGCCACCCGATTTCGCCACGAGGCAGCCGGCCGAGGCCGTCTTTCCAATGGGGATCTCATCACCAGATGCCGAAGGTTCGGCCCAACAGGTAACCCGCCCCTCCCACAAGAAAGGTCAAAAGCACGGCGACAATCGAGAAACGTCCGTGCGCGCCCGCCTTAATGCCGAGGATTTCGAGGAAGAGAGAATCTCTAGGTTCCATAGCCGGTCCTTTCACCAAAAAGAAAAAGTGAAGAACGTCGGCTGCTTGCTGCGCAAAATACCACATCACGGGCGGCTCACAAGGGGTCACGCCGACTCGGCACCGAGGCTGGCACCAGACTCGGCCCACCCGCACGCTTGGAAACTGCTGTCAAATTTATTTTCGAGTCGGCCCAAAAAGTTTAAATTCCGAGTCTCAGAGGTACCTTCTAAGGGCGTTGTCCAGCACCGCTACCGCCCAGCTTGTTTTGCTTTGGCTCTCTCAAGGCAGATCCTAAGCAATTGAAAAGGCCAAGGGAGTTGGCACGGAATTCTTTCGGCACATGGTTGCCTGTACTGAAAATAACAAAATGTTCATTTCCTGAGGTCTGATTCGAAAGCTGCGCCCTCGGCAAATAATTCGGGATATCGTCAAACCTTAATCAACCATCCCTTGTAACGGAGCATCGCCCTGACTAAATTCTAAGCAGTGGGCATATCTCTATTTGGGGGCGCTGATGACCCGGCGAATGACACCGCAGCAGTACAATGCTTGGGTGCGGCGTCACAACGCCGAGGTGGACCGCGTTAACCGAGCTAATCGCCAAGCTGCCGAAAAATACGTTCGCGAAGTGAATCGCGAAATTGACCGTGTCAATCGGCACAATCAGAAGGTCGTGAACGACTACAATCGCGCTGTGCGGCAGCAAAACCAGAAGAACGAAGCAGCCGTCAGGAAATATAACCAGGCGGTTAATTCCCACAACGCAAAGGTTCGTCAGAATCGGCAGGCTCTCGCTCGGCAAATCGCCTCGCTGAAAAGCCAAACATCGACAACTACCCGCTATGTTGAAGTGCGGAACTCCGCCTACGATGTTTACGACAGTTTCGAACGTGTTGAGCGGTCCGCACAAGATTCACCGGGTGTTTCTGATCTTCTGGAACTGACAGAGAAGGAAGCCAGCAACAGCGCCAGTGTCGCAGAAGCATTGACCTCTGAGGCGCCGCTTACACCGGAGCAGATGGATGATAGCGGCATCCTCGAATACCTTTCTGGATTTTCTGACGATCTCTGCGATCGGTGGAAAGGCGCGCTTTACGCCCTCAATCCGATGAATACGGACGCCGCTCGTCACTTTTGCACCAGCGTCAGGGAGATTTTCACCGAAATTCTTGAAAAGTGGGCGGATAATGCCGACGTGATTGCCGCGGATAACAATTGCGACAAGACCCCCAATGGAACACCGAGCCGCCGTGCGAAAATCCGTTATCTCTTGAAACGCAAGGGCGCTGACTCCCCCGAGATGCTGGGTTTTGTGGAAAAGGATATCGATGACATCCTTCAGTTATTCCACGTGTTCAACGAGGCCACCCACGGCGCGGCCGGGAAGCATGGCTTTGCCAAGCTCCAGAGCATCCGCCAGCGCGTAGAGGGCGGTATCATGTTTCTTGCAGCAATCGCCCTCTAGACACACAGGGCGAGGGGTTACGCCGTGACTGAAGGAGAAGAGCAGGCCAAGCCATATCGCATTCTCAGCCTTGATGGCGGTGGCGCCAAGGGTTTCTATACCCTTGGCGTCCTTGAAGAGATTGAAGGTATGATCGGTTGCCGCCTCCACGAGCGGTTTGACCTCATCTTCGGTACAAGTACTGGCTCTATCATCGGTTCAATGATCGCTCTCGGTATGTCGATTGGCGAAATACACGACCTCTATAAGAAGTTCGTGCCAGATGTAATGCGGTTGAAGAAACCGTCCCAGAAGTCCGCCAAGTTGGCCGAGCTGGCAGCAGAAATCTTCAAGGACACCACGTTCGATGACGTGAAAACCGCGGTTGGCGTCGTCACTACTAAGTGGGTGATTGAGCGGCCCATGATCTTCAAAGGGAGCATCGAGCAAGCTCATGGCCGCAAGGGCACATTCAAGCCTGGGTTCGGCGTAAAAATCGCGGATGCCGTCCAGGCGTCCTGCTCTGCATTTCCGTTCTTCGAGCCGACCACTGTAACCACCGCCGCCGGCGATGAGGTGAAGCTTGTTGATGGAGGCTATTGCGCCAACAACCCTACCCTCTATGCCATTGCGGACGCGTCCCGCGCCCTGAACCGTACACACAAGGATTTGAGGGTGGTCAGCATCGGTGTTGGCATTTATCCCAGCCCGAAGAAATCGATGTTTAGCATGATGTACTGGGCAAAGTATCTTCAAAGCGTCCAGCTTCTCCAGAAGACGCTTGAAATCAATACGCAATCCATGGACCAGCTTCGCGCGATCCTGTTCAAGGACGTACCTACTGTGCGGATCAGCGATACCTTCGAGCAGCCGGAAATGGCGACCGACCTGTTTGAGCACGACCTCAAGAAGTTGAACATATTGCGCCAGCGCGGGCGGGAGTCGTTCGCCAAGAATGAAGCCACATTGAAAGAATTCCTCCTGTAACGGATGCGAGAATGGCGGTCAGTGAAGCACAGCTCGAAACTTGGTCATCGCAAGGCAGCATTCAGCAGTCGGCGGCCACTTACAAAACGATTAGCGGCGTTCTAAATGACACCGGTTCTCCTTATTATCTGAAGAACTTTGAAACCTTCCTTCAGGGATCGTACGGCAACAATACGAACATTTGGGCCGACAGCGACGTTGATATCGTCATGCGGCTTAGCTCGGTCTTTTACTCTGATATCAGTGATCTCACGCCGGACGAAAAAGCGAACTATGAGAGCAAACGTTCGCCGGCCGAATACAGTCTTGGAAAGTTTAAGGAAGAGGTAACCGGCTGGCTGACGCGGAACTTTGGCAAGGGCGTTGATGGAAGCGGAAAGGCTATCTACGTCCCCGGCAATGGGAATCGCCGCGATGCTGACGTTCTCGCCTGTGCAGAGCATCACCATTACACGAGTTACCCAGCCAACGGTGAGCCTGCCTACCGTGAAGGCATAGTGTTCTGGACCAAGGACAACACGAAGATCGTCAATTATCCCAAGCAGCATTCCGCCAACTGCACGACCAAGCATCAGAACACTAATAGTTATTTCAAGCCGACCGTGCGCATATTCAAGAACATTCGAAATCGGATGATTAATGACGGACGCTTGCAGAACGGGATAGCCCCATCATATTTCTTGGAGGGGATGCTCTGGAACGTGCCGAACAACCTCTTCGGAACTAGCTACCAGCAAACGGTGATCAACTGCTTCAACCACATTTACAGCATGCAGGACAAATCGCAGCTGACTTGCGCCAATGGTATCCATTGGCTGCTTCGCAATGGACATCCCGTTTGTTGGCCCCCGAACAATCACACCACTTTCATGGAATCGTTCAAAGACTTCTGGAACGAGTTCTGAGATTGACCAATTAGAAATTGGGTCGGTCGGGAGACGGCAGAATTTGGCCTAAATGTCTGCGGGCCAAGATTGATGGACGCCGGCGCCGCAGCCGTCCAAAGGGTAATCAGTCGTCCGCTTCGTAACATCACAAAATTCGCATTTCCTGAGGTTCTGGCTCGAAACGGGCCTTAGCTCTTGATCCAGCAGAGCAATTTCGGCCTTGCAATCGGCGCTCGCCCTTCTCGCTCATCGGCAACATAACGAACGGCATGGAAACCCGACTTTTCGTGAGGTTCGATGAAGCAGGCGCGCGTTTTGACCGAAGCCGAATTCAAGCGGCTGCTCGCCGTGGTAGCGCAGACGAAGCATGCAGGCAGGAACAGGCTGGCACTCATGCTGTCGCATCTGGCAGGGCTGCGCGTTGGCGAGATCGCCGCGCTGACCGTGCGTGATGTTGTCGACGGTGAAGGGAAGGTGCGCGAGCAATTGCGGCTGAGCGCAGAAGTCACGAAGGGCGGGCATGCGCGTGTCGTATTCCTGAACGACAAGCTGCGCCGGGAGATCGAAAAACACCGGAGCGAATGGCCCGAGGAACGTCATGCCGATATGCCGTTGCTGCTGACGCAGAAGCGCACGGCATTTTCCGCCAACACGCTCTGCCAGTTGTTGGGACAGCTCTATCGCAATGCCGGTCTCGATGGAGCCACCTCTCATAGTGGTCGGCGCTGGTTCATCACCCGGCTTGCTCATTCCGGTGTCAGCCCGAAGGTCATCATGACGTTGGCCGGCCACCGGAACCTGACGACGACGCAGCGCTATATCGATGTGCGCGACGACATGATGAAAGCTGCGGTCGATCTATTGTAGTTCGACGCGGGCACTACGGCCGGTCACGGCTTGGTCCCGAGGCCACCAGTTAGCAATCTTCGCCAACATGGACGAGACATAGCGGGTTTGTTGCCGTGGTGGTTCCGGTGCAGTCTCCACGGCACGGTGTCTTGCTAGCCATTCCAGCATGTCAACACGATGCTTGCGGTCATGCTCCCGGCGTGCCACTGCATCCGTGAGACGCGCCAGTGCTGTCTCATCTTCGACAATGCCGCCCTGCAAGCATGCGGCCAGATGCGCCATCACCTCATCAGGCACTTTGCGGTCTCGCGCACTCATCGAGGTCAGATAGCTCGGACCTTTCCCGAGCATTCGTGCAGAGAAATCCGCCTTGCTTTGTACGAGGCCGACCTGCTGCATCCGCTCGCAGACCGCTTCCAGAAACTCGATATCGCTGATCATTCTTGTCCTCCTTCAAAAACTGCGGCTTTGGCCCGTTTAAAACGGGGTTCTGCTGCTGGCCGCTAAATAGCTGAGATATTTATCGGAACGGCGCTGCTGGTGGGGCAGCGAGGAGAGCGAATGGCACAGACGAAGAATACCAATTATCGCGAACTGCGGGACGCCTATGTGGAACTCATGGCGAGGACCATTCGGCCCAATGGCTTCCTGACATTGGTTACTAATGGCGAGGGCTCGACAATCGGTATGCGGAATGACCTGAAAAGCCTGCTTGCGCGTATCGACTGGGCGTTGCTGGGGCCGAAATGGCAGAAGCGATCGAAAGACGAGCGGACCGAGGGCGTATTCATCCTCGAACATGTTGAGGGAAAAATCCACGCCCACGGTATGCTGCGGCTGCCGCCGCATGACGAGAACAATATTCACATGATCATCGGCACCCACTGGACGACGCTCTGTCCGGGGGGCAACTCTCTATTGCTCCCAGTCGGAGAGGCCGAACGACGGGCAGGATACTGCGCGAAAGAAATGTCATTGCCGTGGTTCAGCGGCGATCAGGTCGTCTGCACCTGGGACTTTATGAGCCGATAAGTCATCTTTGCAGCTTCCGGCGCTGTTGCCACGCTATGCGTATGAGAGGTTGCAATTCTGGTAGGTCTCCTGCTGCTCAGTTCGTAGAGCGGCAGATGTAGTCTACCAACAGATGATAAGGATCGAAATCTAGAACTCCCTTTCTTAGAAGCTCCGCTCTCTCATCTATGAGAACTCAAATACCCACACCGTCAAACTTCCCACCATGATCCGTCCGGATCGAATTTCCCTTCTCCTAACCTCAGGTGATCTTTGCTGTTGAAGCCCTGTGTTCATGTCGAAAGTTGTCGTGTAACACGACATCTATTGGGCGTCTTAAGTAAAATTTTAACAAAATTCTTCTGAAATCCTTGGCTTCTGCTTTTGTCGAGGGCGTAATGCGCGAAATCGATATCGTTACCGCAATTAACAACCTGCGGAAAAACCGTCTGAAATTCCAGATCGATACGGATAGCGAAGCATTCGAACATTCGAAACGCCTTGTCGACCGGTTGTGGCCTCTTGCGGCAGCGCAGATCAAACCGGGCGTGCTGCACCTGCATTTGCCCAAAGTGGACGAGAACGCCGAGGATCAAGAGGCTGAGCAACGCAACCGGAGAAATGCCGCCATTATTGCAAAGCTCTGTATCCCCGACTGGAGCCTCCTTCGTCACGACCGCTCCAAGCCCTATGATCGGAATAGGGTTATCGATGAGTTGGATGCCGAGCTAAAAGGTTTAGCCGAGACCGGCATGTATTCGCGAGAACGCGAACTCCTAGCGGATCTCGCTAAACGAACAGGTGTGCCGGTGGAAGAGCCGGTTTCCAAGGAAACCTTGCGTTATAATCGCTCGCTGTCTCCCGGGTCTCGCAATGCGCTGTTTGGCAATGGTCTTCATGTTCTGGCGCCGTCCTCACTGAACAAGCGCCGCCGCAAGGCCAAAGCCACTTCACACGCCTCTGTACCATTCGTCAGGGGGCGTAAGGAATGGCGACCCAAGCAATTGCTGACAGCGTGTGAGCATTTGCGGGACGTTGCGGCATGGATTGCAGAGAACCGGGGCGACAGCTTCGTGCAGGTTCTCGAAGACCGATATGATTTTGCTGGTCTAAAGGCATCTAAGAGCAGCGTTGCCCCGGCCGATTATTCGGTGCGGTTGGCAGTTGCCATCGCGAGTGCCGATCACGGGGATAGCGGCACAGACAGCTACGTAAGCAACGACGCGCTGGCCATTTCCACGAGCCGCATCTACGGGCTCTATGTAATGGCGGTTCAACGAGCCGGAAAATCCCGTGCCGGCAAGAACGCAATCTCAGATATTTTCAAGTCATTGATATAATTTAGAAAACGCCGACGCGACGGAAATGCTATTTTCCGGGTCTCCTCCTATTCTCGTAACTGTCCTGAGGCACTGACTTCAAGACAAAATCGAAACTCTATTGAGGAGAAACTTATGTCTAGTAATGTAATTAAACTTGAACTTGATCGTATTGTAGATCTGCGTAAGACCTATGAGGCGTCAATCGCCGATAGTCGTATCAAGCTATACAAAGTTATCGCTGAAACTATTCGCTTCGTCAAAGCGCATAGTCGTGAAAAATTGGCTGGCCTTGTCGGTGAGAATTTTAAGGTGACGAAGAAGACGAGTGCATCGCTTATTGCGATGAAACTGATCTTCCCGTTCAACGAGGAATTCTATTCGGATAATCGCGACCATCAGCGCAAGTGCAGCGCGTATGCCGCGGCGGTGGATCACGCTATCGCCAAGGACATCACGCCTGAGCAGTTCGTGGATTACGCGAAGACGTTCAAAGGCGGCATCGAAGCCATGCGCACGGGATCGGATCGCGCACCGAAGACGTCCACCCCGGACGCAAAGGCTGTGGCGAAGGCGAGGCTCACGCGTGCGAAGGAAATCCTTTCGCAGAACCCTGCGGGGATTGACCTCGACGAGGCATTCTTTCCGGGAAAGATGCCCATCGGCAGTGAGCTTGCCCTGTTGGTTCGACCGCTCACGAATGGCCATTATCAGGTGATTTTCGCCACGGCTGCATCGCAGTCCACGGTTCCGCTGATGATCGCTTTTGCCGAGCAAGTCGATGCGGAAGTCAAGGCCGAAAATTCGCTGGTCATGTCCGATGCTTTGCCTAGCGAGCATGACGATCTGGAAGAGGCGATTGGCGAATACAACGAGGCTGCATAATGGGAGTGGGCTTTGCCCACTCTCCTTTTTTAAAAGGAGTTTTTAATCATGTCATTTATTGAAACGAAATACACCCCGACCGCCCTTTCGGACTATGTGTGCGATGAAAATGTTAGTTCGATCCTCAAGCAGTATCTGGGCCATCAGTCGAAGCGTCCATTGCTCCTCTACGGCGAGCCCGGCACGGGAAAGACGCAGCTTGCCAAGTTGCTGCCGAAAGCAATTTGCGAGGATTTCTATGAGGGCGATACGATTTGGATCGACGCCGGGTTGGATCGCGGAGTTGGCAAGATCAGAGAGATCGAGAACCGGATCGCCCTATACGCCAGCAATAGTATGAACTTCCATTGCGTTTGTCTGGACGAGGTGGATCAGCTAAGCCCGGACGCGATGCTGGCGTTAAAAAATGTGCTCACCCGGTACATGGGCATGACCAGCCCGTACGTGCTTTTCGTGATGACCACGAACCACATTGCACGGATCGATGCTGCGGTGAAAGATCGGTGTGAGGCGGTTCATATAGATGCTCCGACTATCGATCGTTTGGTGCCGATGGGGCTGGAAATTCTCCAGCATGAGGGGAAGAAAGCCGATGAGGCGCTGTTCAGGAAGGTCCTCCAAGCAAAGTCCTTCAATAATCGCCTTTCCTATAGAGAATTCTATCGCCGCGTAGAGCGGCTCGCAGCCTGAATATTGCGGGGGATTTTCCCCCGCAAGTTGTCGTGTAACACGACAACGCTTACTTAGAAGAATGCGTAATCCGCATAGACACTTCGGCTTCGATATGCCGCCAAAGCCGGATTGCGTCGGCATTCCTGTTCGAAGATGTCAGCGACGGCGCTGGATGGTGGTGATACGGCAAGAGGGGTGACCTTGCCGGTGAGCGACATGTTCGACAATTCCGGCTCCTCCACGATCCGCCCATGCGTCCCGGCGGCTTCCAGATACGTGCTGATCGGCAGGGATGCGGAAAACGTATCGTCGCGCACCAGCCCGACACCCAGCATCGGACGCAATGCCATGATGTCGGATATCCAGAGCGGCTGGAAGATCGGCCCGCCGTCCGTGAGATTGTGAAGCACATCCACCGCATGCCCGCAGAACCGGCTCCGCGTCACCAATAGGACCGCATCGCCATGGGGGTCGTAGAACCGGGCGACGGGCGGAAAATCTGCCTTAGGTCGCGTATGCCATTGCAGGCGGCGAAACAGAGTATTCGGGAACATCTGTCGGTAACGCCCCAGCTGGTCCATTTCGTGGATGGTGACAGCCCTGTTCTCGGTCAGTGCCAGCAGCATCGTGATCCGCCAGGACAGTGCCGAATTGTAGCTGCGCCAGCGCATGTCGCCATCGACATCGAATTGCAGGTTCAACGTCGTTCCTTTGCGCTTTATCTCGTAGAGGCGTTTCGCGCCGACATGCAGATCGGTCCTGAATAGCAAGGCGAGGTCGATCCGTGCTTGCTCGATCCGCTTGGAGTTATGGTCGCTGCTGTGATCACTGTTCTGTCGCTGCCCGTCCTGCATATGGCCCTCGCTGTTGTGTCAGCGGGAGGGAAGTTCCAAACGATGGGAAGGGCGAGCAGAGATTACGGGTCGAGATGCCCCGGCGCTATCGGCGTGTACGGGCGCGACAGGAGCACGCACCGGGGCGTATGCGCTTCCGGGAAGACGCATAGAGGCGTCAACGAATGCGGCGCAGGGCAAAAACGCATCTTGGCAGCGCCCGACCCCGAACGCGCGTCCGTGGCGCTCTTTGACTGCATTCCGGCACTTGCCGGAATGCACGAAGGGCATGGGATCATAAATGATCCCATGCCCTTCGAATGCGTGGCGCGAGAAAACTGCGCGGTTTACTTCGCCTTGCGGAGCATGTTGCTACGCTCGGCGGCAGCGGCGGTCAACTGCGCGTCGAGCTCGCCGGCACGAACCGCTTCAACGAGCGTATCGATGATCTTCGGCAGTGCCGAAAGCTCGCCGGCCTCGATGGCGTTCTTGTCCTTGGCGAACTCGATGGGCTTGCCGGCGTAGCGAATGCCGAGGAACACCTTGCCGTTGGCATCGGTGAACCAGCCCTGACGCACGCGCTTCGCCGTCTCGACCTCGACGCGGACACCTTCGGCATTCTTCTTGCGCACGACATGCGTGGGGGTGAACGCCTGACCGGCGATCTTCGCCTCGGCCATCTGCTTCTGCTCGGCCAGAACGGCGATCATCTTCTCGCGTGCGCGCTGCACCGGATCGGCGGCGGAGCGAACCGGAACTGCGCTGGCGAGCTTGAGGGCCTTGAGATGGGACATGCTGCGATCCTTTCCGAAACCGTTGAACGTGTTCTCGGGATACAGCCATCTGCCAAAAGGGCGAGCGAAGAATGGTTTTCGAGGTTCGCCGTAACCAATGGGAAAGTCGCCTTAGCTATCACTGCCAGTTGTGCAGTGTGACGGGGAAATGCAATTATGGTTCAGCGGCATAGCGTGGTCATTGCGAAGGAAGACGGCGGGGTTGAGGTCTATCCGCTGAAACAGTGGCTCCGGCAGAACCCGGATCATTTGCCTGCGGGTATGGATGGTAACCGCAACACGTCCCATCAATTACGCGCGGCGCTTCGCCAAGCCGGGTGGACGATGCAGGAAACGCCCGATGAAATCCGCATGATCTTCCCCGGTCACTCGGCCCGCGTCGATATGGTCGATGAGGTGTTGGGTGGAGCCGATGAACCTGTCCGCGACGATGGCGATGAAGGTATTCCCTACTTTTCGCTGGAGTATCAGCTTCGGGATTTCCTTGCCTCGAACCTGTCGTCCATCGATTTCGGCGGGCGTAAGCTGAGTGTTTATGTCGATCCGGCTGGTCGGGATGGTGTCGAATATCCAACGGCGGTCGGGCCAATCGATATTCTGGCCGTCGATGAGAGCGGCGCGTTTTTCGTCTTCGAGCTAAAACGAGCACAGAGCGCCGACCGCGCTTTGGGCCAGATTGCCCGGTACATGGGGTGGGTGAAGCAGACCATCGGCCGCGACAAGGACGTATCCGGCATCATCGTGTCGAAGTCCGTCAGCCGCAACCTGAAATACGGGCGAACCGTCGTACCGAATGTCTACCTGTTCGAGTATGCAGTCAGTTTCAGTGTCACCCCGGCCCACGATATCGACTAGGCTTGGCCACGCCCTGCACAATGCGTTCGTTAATGCCGCAACAATTTTAACGTGTTTCTCAACACGTTGTAAGAAAGAGCGACTTACTCTCCCGTATGGGCAAATTTCCTCTGATCGTCGCTGGCACTTGGCTGACCGTGTTCCTTGCAACCGGAGGCTATACGTTCGTGCCACGATCCCTTTCCGATCCGGCTGTGACATCAAAGGCAATATCTCCATCAACTCGGGCGAACGCATCTTTCACGTTCGGGGTCAGGAGTATTATGAAGAGACGGTCATCCGGGAAGAGTACGGGGAACGTTGGTTCTGTACGGAGGATGAGGCTCGCAACGCTGGCTGGCGCAAAGCGGGCAGATAGAGCGACTATCGGAACAACTGCATAATATTCTCTGCATCACTATTGGCGATTTGCAAGGCTTGAGTAGCAAGCTGTTCCTGTGTTTGTAACGCCTTGAGCCGGGTCGAGGCTTCGTTCATGTCGGCATCGACCAGCCGGCCGATCCCTTGATCTATTCTGTCCGTCAGCATGCGCGCGAACGTGGTCTGCATGTCTACACGGCTCTTGAGTGCGCCGAGCGTCGCACCTGCACCGATCACGTCGGCCGACACGGTTTCGATATAGCCGAGATAGGTGCCGAGCATGTCGGGGTTGGCGACGATGTCGATATCGAGAAAGTTCAGTTCCGCCAGCGGCTCGATGCTCACCGCGATGTCCGTGAAGCCAATCCGGGACTGGAAGCCGTTGAGGCGGTCGACGGTCTTGTCCGTGCGCATGGAAATCTTGCCGGTGCCCGTTTCCTCAATAATGACGTCTGGCCATTCCACACTGATCAACGACTTCAGCAGCGTCACCATTTCGGCGGCTGTTTCGACCTTGCCGTTGGCTTTTCCCAGAAGCGCGTTAACGTAGGTTCGATCGAAAGAATGGGTACTCGGCGTTTTCCCGTTCACGCTGAAGTGGAAACCCACTTCAACACCCTTGCGGTTGTCCCCGTCCGTATACACCTCGAACGGCTGGAACGTGAGTTCCATATCCGAGCCGGGTTCTCCGAAATCCTCTCCTTCGGCCAGATTGCCAGTTGCGCCGAACGACGAGACCAGGTTTTCAATTTTGACATAGGAGCCATCAAGGCCAGAGGCCTCGCGGCTCGAAATCACGATCCTGTTGGGAATTTTGCCGCCGGTGGGACTGGCTTCTTCTGTCGCCGCGGCTCCTGAATTCGCCAGTGTCAGAGCGCGGTAAAGAACCGAGGTATATTGCTCGAAGTCGGAGATCACACCATTTGCGCCGCCCCACTTATCTACAAAAGTTCGGTCGATGACGATATGCGTGGTCTTGCCGGGATTATGCGGCGGAGCAAGGGCACTGGGATCGTCAGCATCGACCGTGATGTCAAAGCTGATCGTGTCGGTAGCTCCGAAAACCAGCGGACCGCTGAAATCGAATTTTAGCTGGCCGTAATAGCCTTCTTCTCCATTCTCCTTGTCCATATGGATCACCCCCAGCGCGTCCATATAGGTGTCCCATTCCCTTATGCCGCCGAGCGTTTTCATCTTCCGTGTGTCGGCTTGCAATATTCCGCCGCCGTTCTCGTTGAACAGCGCCGCCTCCGACAGATGGAAATCGATGGTGCCGACCGACACGCCTCCACCAGATCGACTGAAGGATGAGGTGAGCGAGACCTTGTTCAGGTCGCTATCGTTGATATCTGCGATGTCGGTGTTCAGCCAGTTGACCCCGTTGAAGCTGGCCGAGGTGGCGATACCGACGACTTGCTGCTTCAACTGATCAAGCTCAGTCTGGATCTTGGCCTTATCCACGCCGTCTTCCGTCGCCGCAACCAGCTTGGCCTTGAACTCGGCAAGAACATCCGAAACAGCCTCCATACCGGCATAGGCAACGTCGATCTTCGCCGCACCGAGACCAAGCGCATCCACGACCGCAGAGAGCGCCATGTTGTCAGAGCGCATTGTCGTGGAGATCGACCAGTAGGCCGCGTTGTCTGCTGCGATCTGCACCCGTAGGCCGGAGCTTACTTGCCGTTGCGTCTCGGCCATGCTGCTGCCAATCATGCGCAGGGTTTGCAAGGCGGCCATGGCTGAGGTGTTCGTCAAGATGCTGGTCATGTGCAAGGCCTGCGGTCGGTGCTTCCGTTTCCGCCAGCCGAAGGAGCTTCCGCTCAAGTTGCATTGCACCCAGCCACCATTAACGATTTGTTAACCATTGCGGTTCCAAAACTCACGTAGGAAGCCGTGGTGATTTGCGTCGGCTTTCTTCCAATCCCAGCGCATCTTTCTTGCAAGCCGTAGCCCCAAGCTGATGCTGCATTTTGCACTCGGCATCCCACGCGCTCGATCCTCACCGCCTCTGGTGTTAGCGATCCGAGACAAAGGAGGCGGGTATGCAAGACGATTTCCCCGGCAAACATCATCCCTTTAACCCGGTGCGGGCTTATTCCTATGTGCGTATGAGCACCCGTAAGCAGCTTCGCGGCGACAGCCTGCGCCGGCAGCTTGAGCGGTCGAAGGCGTTTGCGGACGAACACTCCCTGCTTCTGGACGATAGCTTGCAGGACTTGGGCGTCAGCGCATGGAAGGGCAGGAACTTCAAGACCGGCGCGCTCGGCCGCTTCTTATCGATGGTCGAGAGCGGACAAATTCCCAAGGGCAGCTATCTGCTGATCGAAAGCCTTGATCGGCTTTCGCGCGAGGCGGTGCCGGATGCACTGACCCTGTTCATGGCGATCATCAATGCGGGTATCGTCATCGTGACGCTAGGCGAGGATAGGCAGATTTATAGCCGAAGCGGTCTCAACGGCGACTGGACGAAACTCATCATCGGGCTTGCGGTCATGTCGCGTGGCCATGAGGAAAGCCAGACGAAGAGCGAGCGCATCCGGGCGGTCGCCGAGAGGAAGCGGGAGGAGGCTCGCGAAGGCAAGGGCCATATCACCAGCATCACACCCGCATGGATAGACGCCGAGCGGATCGATGCGAGCCGCTACGCTTTCACGCTGAACCATCATGCCGAGACTGTCAGGACCATCTATGAGATGGCAGCCCGCGGCCTTGGTGCGACGGCGATTGCCCGCAAGCTCAATGCAGATGGGGTGCCCGCCTTCAAGAGCAAGGACGGCTGGTACCAGAGCATCATCAAGGCGCTGCTGCTCCGTGCCGATGTCATCGGGACGTTCCAGCCGCATCGGGTCGTTGATGGCCGACGCGTGCCGGATGGCGATCCCATCGCCGGCTATTTCCCCGCCGCCATCGACAAGGATTTGTTCCTGCGTGTGCAGGCTATGCGCAGCAATCCCGGCCGGCCCGGACGCAAGGGCAACACATTTGCCAATCTCTTCACTGGTCTTTGTCATTGCACGCATTGCGGCGGGCCGATGACGATGAAGATCAGCCGGGTCAAAGGCAACGAGAACGGGCGCTATCTCGTCTGCGCGAACTACGTGCGCGGTCATCGCTGCAAGGAAGGGAAACGGCATTTCCGGTACGAGCCGCTTGAGGCGGCCGTGCTCGACCATGTCAAGGAACTGAACCTTGCAGAGAGTTTGGCGGCGAGGCGTCGCGGTGTCGGCAACGAGGAAACCGATGATCGCGTTGCGGCCCTCAAGCTAGATCTGGACGCAATCATGCGGAAAGAGCAACGCTTGCTGGCAGCGCTGGAGGAAGGCGATAGCCCTGTCACGAGCATTGTCGATCTGTTGAAGGAGCGCCAGCAGCAGCGACAGGAGATCGAACGGCAGCTACGGCATGCGGCCAAGGAAAAGGCTAGCCATGACGCATGGAATGCTAGTCCGGTGCTCGAAGCCGATCACGTCGGCCGGCTGCGAGACGCGTGGGAGCAAGCGACTGATGAAAACATCCGCTACCTGCTGCGGGCCGAAGCGCATGCCGCGATACGGGAACTGGTCTCCACCATCGATTTCGACGCGGAAGACGAGACGATAACCTTGGCCGTCGCGAATGGCGTGTCGGCTTACAGGCTCGGAAAAGACTACGGACAGCCTATCCGAGCTCTCAAAATCGGGTCTGCTCCGGTCTGAGTTTGTCTTTCAAGCGCTCCACATCGACCTGACCGTAATGCTTGTCGATCATCGTGATGGAGGTGCGGGTGTTGCGTGCGATATCGTAGACATCGCCGCCGCTCGCGATCATTTCCGAGATGTAGTAGTGGCGTAGAGAGTAGGTCGTGCGGGATACGCCACGATAATCCTGTTTCAGCCCACAGGCATTCAGGAGTTCCGCGAAACCCTTCTTGAACGACTGAATGCGCTTGCCCTTCAGGTCGGCAAAAACCGGATCGTCATCATTGGGCTCCCGACCGACTTCATCTACGAATTTGTCCCAAAGCGTATGCACCCAGGAAATCACGCCCGGTAGCGGCACCAGTGTTCCATGTTTGCCCTTACCCTGCACTTGGAAGCGAACGTCTCGGTCGCGGACGGGTGCGTCGCGGGTTGCTCGAAAACCGACGATATTTCCCCAGTTGAGGTTTTTCATTTCTGTTGGCCGCATTCCCGTTCCCGCGCCGATTTCGATATAGGCGTGAAGCTTTATGCGGTCTGAAAGAACATGCTGGTTCTGCCGATGTAGCAGCCAGACGCGGCCATCGCGGGAAAGGATTTTCTGGCCACCCGGAGCAGGATGAATTCGCTCCAAGCTCGTGGTGATGAGCAGAGCGAATTCCTCCGGCGTGAAACTCGGCCTCCGATTGTCAGTGCGCTTTCGAACCTTGATGTCGGGGATTTCGATCTTTCCCATATAACCCCACTTTAGGGCCTGCTGGAAAAGCGCGCGGACGATTACGAGTTCACCGCGCTGGCGGCTCACCGAAGGAACTTCATGCCGCGCCGAGCGGCGCAGGATTTTGCCGTCGCGTTCATAGCGGATGTACGGGATGTCCTTGCCCGGTCCCGTCGTCCAGTAGGTCCGGCGCCATTCGATATAGCGCTCGATATCCGGTTCACGGATTGTATCGATGGGTTTGTCGCCGAAGAAGCCGACGAGATAGCGGTGGATGACTGGCGGCCAGTCGCGGGGGTGGTATTCGCTGCGATCGCCACGCTCGCTTTCCGTTTCAACGAGCTTGATGAACTCTTCCGCCACTTCATGAAAAGGTCGGACAGTCGCTGTCAGCCCGTTTTTTACGCGATAGTTCGCCTCACTCCATATCTGATATGCCCGGTGATGAGCTTCATCATAGTTGTCGGTTTCGAGGCTCTTCCTGATCTGCCTGCCACCAGCAGAAAACCGCACGGACCAAATGGTGCCGCCGGGGCGCTGAAAAAGGGTAAAGGGCTGTTTGGACTGCTTCGCGCGCTGCAACATGACACTCTCCAAGTGGTTACGCTGCTAGCACGCCTGCGCTAAAACTGTGCTAACGCATGACCGTGGCAGGCACGGCAAGCCTTGAAGGGAAAGAGCAATTTTGCGGGGTGTGCTAGATGTGCGCTAGCGTATTTCCAGCACAAGCGGGCTCAAAGAGCTTTTAAAAAATTCAATGATTTTAAGGGCTTAATGGTGCCCGGAGGCGGATTTGAACCACCGACACGCGGATTTTCAATCCGCTGCTCTACCAACTGAGCTATCCGGGCATCCGGCTTGGATTTCGTTGAAATCCGTGGGGCGTTTGGTTCCGCCCCGGAAGCGAGCGGGGTTATAGCATCTTGCGAAAATGTGTCCAGCCCCAACGGCGGTTTTTTGCGGGAAAATTGGATGGGTTTGCAAACTGTGGAAAAGACTGCGCTTTCGCCGTGCGGGGCGGCATCACATATCGTCGTCGTCCGCCTTCGTCTCGTCGTCGGCGACGGGGATGGCATAGGAGCCGGAGAGCCAGCGGTTGAGGTCGACGTCGCGGCAGCGGGGCGAGCAGAAGGGATAGTGTTCGCGCGCGGAGGGGCGCTTGCAGATCGGGCAGGGCACGGCCTTGCGCAGCGGCGCCACGGTGGCGGAGGGCTTTTCGGTCTCGCCGGCCATGTCAGATATCCGTCCAGCCCGCATGCACGTCGAAGCCTTCGCCGGAAAGCAGCGCGAGGGTCTCGTAGAGGGGAAGGCCGACCACGTTGGTATAGGAGCCGACCAGCTTGACGACGAAGCTGCCGGCAATGCCCTGGATGGCATAACCGCCCGCCTTGCCGCGCCATTGGCCGGAGGCAAGGTACTGCTCGATGTCCTGGCTCGACAGGCGCTTGAAGCGCACCTTGGTGTCGATGACCTTCTGGCGCACCGTACGGTCCGGCGTGATGAGGCAGACGCCGGTGAAGACGCGGTGGCTGCGGCCGGAGAGGAGATGCAGCGCGCTGGAGGCCTCGTCGACCATCTCCGTCTTCGGCAGGATGCGCCGGCCGACGGAGACGACCGTGTCGGCCGCCAGGATATAGCTGCCAGCATAGGCGGGATCGCCCTTGACGGCGGCAAGCGCGGCCTGCGCCTTGCCGGTGGAAAGGCGCCGGGCGAGCGAGCGGGGATGCTCGGAGCGCTTCGGCGTCTCGTCGATATCCATCGGCATCAGGCGCGTGGGCGCGATGCCCGCCTGGGCGAGCAGTTCGACGCGGCGCGGCGAGCCGGAGGCGAGGATGAGCTTTTCGGTCTGCGCCATGGGGTCTTCCGGAAAAGTCCGGGACGCGCCGTCGTTCAGGCCACGGCTCGAAGCCGGGGCGAGGGCGCGGTCCCTGGGCTTACTTGAAACGGTAGGTGATGCGGCCCTTGGTGAGGTCGTAGGGGGTCATCTCGACCAGCACCTTGTCGCCGGCCAGAACGCGGATGCGGTTCTTGCGCATGCGGCCCGCGGTGTGGGCGATGATCTCGTGCTCGTTTTCGAGCTTGACGCGGAAGGTTGCGTTCGGGAGCAGTTCCGTCACGACGCCGGGAAATTCGAGGACTTCTTCTTTTGCCATCTTGCGGTGATATTCCTGTGGGGTGAATTCGGGGAGGCCGGATGCCCGCCTCGAAAAAGTTGCCGGAAACTACACAATCGCCAGGGCTTTGTGAACACCGAAGCGCCGGGTTTCTGCATTTGCCGGAAAGAGAACCGCTTCCTTCTCAGCCGGACGCCTTCAAACGCTTCTCGATCAGCATCTTCAGGAACTCGCGGACCTCGCGGTACGAGCTCATGATCTGGTCGCGCGTGCCCGTCGCCACCGTCGGATCGGGCGTCGGCCAGTACATGACGTCGACGGCCATGGAGCGGGTGAGTTCGAGCGCGGCGTGGTGGGCTTCCGGGGCGAGCGTCACGATGAGGTCGAAATAGTCGTCCTCCAGCTCGTCGAGCGAATGGGGCGCGTGGCGGCCGAGCGAAAGGCCGACCTCGCCGAGCACGGCATCGACGAAGGGATCGCGCTCGCCGGGCCGCACGCCGGCGGAGGCGACATAGGTGCCGGGCAAGAGGCTGCGGGCGATGGTCTCGGCCATCGGCGAGCGCACGGCATTCATGCGGCACATGAAGAGGACCGAACGGGGCGTTCGCTGCGGGGCTTTCTCGGGTGCCGGGGAAACGCCCTCCATCCGCTCACCCGCGCCAGTAGAGGACGCAGACGAGCGTGAACAGGCGCCGGGCCGTGTCGAAGTCGAATTTGATCTTGCCCGACAGCCGGTCCATCAGCGTCTGCGAGCCTTCGTTGTGGATGCCGCGGCGACCCATGTCGATCGCCTCGATCTGGCTGGGCGTCGCCGAGCGGATCGCCTGGTAGTAGCTTTCGCAGATCAGGAAATAATCCTTCACGATGCGGCGGAAGGGCGTCAGCGAGAGGATGTGGGTGGCGACATCCTCGCCGCCTTCGGTGCGGATGGCGAAGACGAGCTTGGAGTCGAGCAGCGAGAGGTTGAGGCGATAGGGGCCGCCGGCATGGCCGAGCGGCTCGAAGCTGTTCTCCTCGATGAGGTCGAAGATGGCGACGGCGCGCTCGTGCTCCACATCCGGCGTGGCGCGGCCGATCGTATCGTCCAGCACCACGTCGCAGAGGCGGAAACGGCCTTTCGTCGCCATGCCTTACGTCCCCATGTTGAGGCGGATCGCGACGGAACGGGCATGGGCGCCGAGCCCTTCGGCCTCGGCCAGCGTGACGGCGGCCGGGCCGAGCGCGCGGAGCTGGTCCGGCCCGAGGCGCAGGATCGAGGTGCGCTTCATGTAGTCGAGCACCGAAAGGCCGGAGGAGAAGCGGGCGGAGCGGGCGGTCGGCAGGACGTGGTTCGAGCCGCCGACATAGTCGCCGATGACCTCCGGCGTATGGCGGCCGACGAAGATGGCGCCCGCATTGCGGATCTTGGGCAGCAGCGCGTCGGGATCGGCCGTGGCGATCTCCAGGTGCTCGGCGGCGATGCGGTTGGCGAGCGGCACGGCTTTCGCAAGCTCCGGCACGAGGATGACCGCGCCGAAGTCGCGCCAGCTCGCGCTCGCGGTCTCGGAACGCGCCAGCGTCTTCAACTGCCGCTCGACGGCGGCCTCGACCGCGTCGGCAAGGGTGGGGCTGTCCGTGACGAGGATCGACTGGGCGCCGGCATCGTGTTCGGCCTGGGCGAGGAGGTCGGCGGCCAGCCAGTCGGGATCGTTGTCGCCGTCGGCGATGACGAGCACTTCGGAGGGGCCGGCGATCATGTCGATGCCGACGGTGCCGAAGACCTGCCGCTTGGCTGCGGCGACGAAAGCATTGCCGGGGCCGGTGATCTTGGCGACGGGGGCGATGGTCCCGGTGCCGTAGGCAAGCGCTGCGACCGCCTGCGCGCCGCCGATGCGGTAGATTTCGTCGACGCCTGCGATGCGCGCGGCGGCAAGCACCGCCGGGTTGATCTCGCCGTCCTTCGCCGGCACGACCATGACGATGCGCGGCACGCCGGCGACCTTGGCCGGCACGGCGTTCATCAGCACGGAACTCGGATAGCTCGCGGTGCCGCCCGGCACATAGAGGCCGACGGCGTCGATCGCCGTCCAGCGCGAGCCGAGGCCGACGCCGATATCGTCCTCGTAGATGTCATCCTTCGGCTTCTGGCGGGCGTGGTGCTTCTCGATGCGCTGGGCGGCAAGCTCCAGCGCGGCGACGATCTTCGGGTCCACGGCGTCATAAGCGACGTCGATCTCCTCCAGCGAGACACGCATGGAGGTGACGGAGAAATCGAGGCCGTCGAACTTCTTGGAATAGTCGGCGAGCGCCTTGTCGCCGCGGGCGCGCACGTCGTCGATGATCGTGCGCACGATGGCATTGACGTCCTCGGAGACCTCGCGCTTGGTGGTCAGGAACGCAGCGAACCGGCTTTCGAAATCGCTGCTCTGGTAGTCAAGTCTGATCGCCAAGTCGCTCGTCCCTGTCGTCTCCCGGCGGCAGGCGCCGGATATGCCTCAAACCGCCGGGTGGCGGGGTTTCAAGCTGGTTTCCCATGCCCCGCCGGTATCTGCAAGCTGAACTTCGACGCATTCCACATCGAGGGCGATGGAGGCGTTGCCGGAAAGGATGAGCTCGAGCGTGCCGTCCGGCCCTTCGCCCTTCGGCGTGAAGTCGACGGCGAGCAGGGAGAAGACGGCCTGCCTGTCCTTGCGGTCGATGCCGAGCGAGCGCACGGCGGAAACGCGCTTGAAGGCGACGACCGCGCGGCGGCGCTCGAAGCTCTTGCGGCCGCGCTCGGCCTTTTCCCAGACGAAGCGGTTGACGACGACCGAAAAGACGTGGTGCCGGGCGTCGTAGGAGAGGCCGTCGGTCTTGAAGACCGCATCCTGCAGGTGGGCGGAGACCACCGCAAGGTCTTCCGTGTCGAGGGCGAGCAGTTTCAGGCTGTCCATGTTTCGTGTCCTTCCCGGGGAGGCGCGGATATGCGCCATCCCGAATATGTCCTGACGAAATAGGACGGCGCGCGGCGGACTGCAACCGCCGCGCGGCAAGGATCAGTCGCTGACGCGTTCGACGACGGCGCCGCAGCGGGTGAGCTTCTCCTCCAGCCGCTCGAAGCCGCGGTCCAGATGGTAGACGCGCGAGACCATGGTCTCGCCCTCGGCGGCAAGGCCGGCGATGACGAGCGAGACGGAGGCGCGCAGGTCCGTCGCCATGACGGGCGCGCCGCGCAACCGCTCGACGCCCTCGATCTTGGCCGTCTGGCCGGAAAGCGAGATCTTCGCGCCGAGGCGGGCGAGCTCCTGCACATGCATGAAGCGGTTCTCGAAGATCGTCTCGGTGATGTGCGAGATGCCGTTCGACTTGGTCATCAGGCCCATGAACTGCGCCTGGAGGTCGGTCGGAAAGCCGGGGAAGGGGTCGGTGACGACGTCGACCGGCTTGATGCCGCCGCCGTTGCGCACGACGCGGATGCCGCTTTCCGTGGAGGTGATCTCGGCGCCGGAGCGGCGGATGGCTTCAAGGGCCGTATCGAGCAGGGCCGCATCCGTGCCTTCCAGCACGACGTCGCCGCCCGTCATGGCGACGGCCATGGCATAGGTGCCGGTCTCGATGCGGTCCGGCAGGACGCGATGGCGGGCGCCGGAGAGCTGGGTGACGCCCTCGATGGTGATGGTGGAGGTGCCGGCGCCGGAGATCTTCGCGCCCATGGCGTTGAGGCACTTGGCAAGGTCCTGCACTTCCGGCTCGCGGGCGGCATTGCCGATCACCGTCGTGCCGCGGGCAAGGGTCGCGGCCATCATCATGACGTGCGTCGCGCCGACGGAGACCTTGGGGAAGGTGTAGCGCGCGCCGATCAGGCCGCCTTCCGGCGCCGTCGCCTCGACATAGCCGCCGTCGATCTCGATCTTCGCGCCGAGCGCGGCGAGCGCCTCGATGAAGAGGTCGACCGGGCGCGTGCCGATGGCGCAGCCGCCCGGCAGCGAGACGCGCGCCTTGCCTTCGCGGGCGAGCAGCGGGCCGATCACCCAGAACGAGGCGCGCATCTTGGAGACCAGTTCATAGGGCGCGGTCGTGTCGACGATGTTGCGCGAGGTGAAGTGGATCGTGCGCGAATAGCCCTCGCCCTGGCGCTCGCGGCGGCCGTTGACGGAGATGTCGGCGCCGTGGTTACCGAGGATGCGGATGAGCTGCTCGACGTCGGCAAGGTGCGGCACGTTTTCCAGCGTCAGCGTGTCGTCGGTCAAAAGCGAGGCGATCATCAGCGGCAGCGCGGCGTTCTTGGCGCCGGAGATGGGGATGATGCCCTTCAGCTCGTTGCCGCCTACAATTCGGATACGATCCATGTGTGACTACGGGCCGGGCCCGCCTTTCTCAAAGAATATCGGCTTTCGGAGATTGCGGCCTCTTTAGAGCATCGCGATCGAAAAATGAAGACCGTGCCGGCCGCGTGGTTTTCTGCGCGCCCGGTCCCCGGAAACCGTCCCCGTCGCCTTCGTTTTCGAAGACATTTTTCGACTAACCGTCCGATTCGTCTTTTTTTGCGGCAGGAAGCCCCGTCGTCTCGTCCGCTTCCCCGGCGCGCCGGGCGCGCGCCTGCTGCTTGCGGCGCTGGAGATTGTCGCGCAGCGTCCTGGCCAGCCGCTCCGCGCGGATCTCCGCCTCCGTCCGGATCTTCCCGCTTTTCGTCTCGTCCTCGCCGCTCATGCCGTCCCGTCCATCTCCCCGCACAAAGCGAGGCTCCCGTCAGTTTTGTTGCGATAATCGTACATTGGCCGCTTGCACTACCGGATGACCTGTGGCAATAGGCCCTCGCTTACGCGGAACAGCATCGTTTCGCCGGATGCTGCTATAGCTCAGGGGTAGAGCACTCCCTTGGTAAGGGAGAGGCCGAGAGTTCAAATCTCTCTAGCAGCACCATTTCTCCTCCCGTTCTGCCCGTTTCCGATCGTGCCCGATGCCGCCTTGCTGCGTGTCTTGCCGGGCGGTTCGCCGACGATGCGCTTGAAGGCGCGGGCGAAGGCGGCTTGCGAGCCGAAGCCGAGGCGGCGGGCGGCGGTGTCGATGGCGAGCTTGTCGCGGCGGAACCATTGTTCTGCGAGGCGCATGCGCAAGGCAAGCACGTAGCGCTGCGGCGTCATGCCCGTCACCTCGACGAAGCGTTTGGCGAAGACCGAGCGGGAGCTGCCCATTTCCTGCGCCATGTCGGCGAGCGTCCAGTTGCGGCCGGGCTCGCGGTGGAGCGCGGCGATGACGCGGCCGAGCCGCGGGTCGCGCAACGCCTCGATCCAGCCCGTCGCATCGCCGCAGCCGCATTCCACCCAGCCGCGCACGATGGAGGCGGCGATAACGTCGGCAAGGCGGGCGAGGATGCCGGCCGAGCCGACGCGCTCCTCGGACATTTCCCGCTCCATCGCGCCCAGCAGCGGCATCAGCTCCGGCTGGCGGCCGATCAGCGCGCCGACGGACATGACCTGCGGCATCAGGCCGACGAGGGGATGGAGCGTATCCAGCTCGAATTCCATGCGGCCGGTGAAGATCAGCGTGTCGTTCTCCCGGTCCGCGGATTTTATGCAGGCCTCCACTGCCGCCACCTCCGGGCAGAGCGGCTTTCGCGCGTAGCTCTCGTAGTCGCGCATCTGCACGTTCGGGCCGGTGACGATCTCGTGCATCTCGCCGCGCGGCAGGAGCACGGCATCGCCGCAGACGAGTTCGCGCCCGCTCTCGCCCGGCGCGCGCAGCAGCACCTTGCCGCGCGCGATGAAGTGGAAGCGGGCCTCGGGTGCTGGCGGAAAGCGGATGCCGAAGGGCGGCGTGAGCTGCAGCCGGCCGTAGCTCGCCCCGCGCAGGCGCATGCCCATCAGCAACTCGCTGACGGGATCGTGGGCATTTTTCGGGAGGTCGGACGATTGATCAAACATTGCGGATAAAATGGCATTGTGCGTCTTGGTTTTCAACCCACCTTTCCGGGCACGCACTGCAACAGGAAAGGGATAGCAGATGACGGATGCAACAATCATGACGCCGGAGAGCGAGGCGGATGCCCGCCCGGCCTGGGGCGGCGTCCTGTCGATGACGCTCGGCGTGTTCGCGCTGGTGGGCGCGGAATTCCTGCCCGCAAGCCTCCTCACGCCGATGGCGGCCGATCTCGGCATTTCGGAAGGCATGGCGGGGCAGGCGGTGACAGCGACGGCGGCCGTCGCGCTCCTCACCAGCCTTCTCGTCACGGTGGTGACGCGCAGGCTCGACCGGCGGCTCGTCCTGCTCGGCCTTTCGGTGCTGCTGATCCTGTCGAACCTGCTCGTCGCCTTTTCCGACAGCCTTCCCATGCTGCTCGGCGGGCGCGTGCTGCTCGGCATGGCGCTCGGCGGCTTCTGGACGCTTTCGGCGGCGACGATGATGCGGCTGGTGCCGGAGGCCCATGTGGCCAAGGCCCTCTCGGTGATGTTCCTCGGCGTCTCGGCGGCCACGGTCTTCGCCGCGCCGGTCGGCAGCTATGTCGGCGACATGGTCGGCTGGCGCAACGTCTTCCTCGGCGCGGCGGTGCTCGGCGCACTGTCCTTCGTCGTGCAGGTCGCGACCCTGCCGTCGCTGCCGCCGCGCGGCCATTCTCGCTTCGGCACGTTGGTCGAGGTGCTGAAGCGGCCGGGCGTCGGCTTCGCCATGCTGGCGATCCTCCTCGTCTTCACCGGCCACTTCTCCTTCTTCACCTATATCCGCCCCTTCCTCGAGACGGTGACGGGCATCGGCGTCGAGGGCATTTCGGCCGTCCTGCTCGGCTTCGGCATCGCCACCTTCTTCGGCAATTCGCTCGGCGCGGTGCTGCTGGAGCGGTCCATGCGCTTCACGCTGGCGACGATGCCGCTGGTCATGGGCGTGCTGGCCCTCTCGCTCTCGGCCTTCGGCGGCCACCTCGTCGCCGATGCCGCCATGGTCGCGCTCTGGGGGCTTGCCTTCGGCGCCGTGCCGGTCGCCTGGTCGACCTGGATCACCCGCGCCGTGCCGGATGAAGCCGAAAGCGCCGGCGGCCTCTTCGTCGCCGCCATCAACTTCGCCATCGCGACCGGCGCGGCCGCCGGCGGGGCGCTCTTCGACCTCAGCGGCGTTTCCAGCGTCTTCGTCGCGAGCGGCGTCGCGCTCTTCCTCGCCGCGCTGACGATCCTGACGGCGGTGCGCACCCGTCCGGCATGATGGAGGCAGGCCGGCGGATGCGGAAATTCCGCCGGCCCCCACCTTCGCCCTGTTCGACGCAGCCGGTTTCGGTCTAGAACGCTGCTGGACGAAGATGACGGGAGGAGCGCACGGTGACGATGACGGCAGGAGATTTTTCGCAAGGAACATTCGTCGGGCGCGTCTGGCGGCCTGACGTGCAGGGGCCGGCAATCGTCGTGCTGCGCGGCGGCCGGCTCGTCGACGTCACCTCCATCGACTGCGCCACGATGCGCGACCTCCTGGAAAAGGACGACCCGGCCGCCTTCGCCCGCACCGCGTCCGGCGAGGACCTCGGCGCGCTCGATGCCGTGCTGGAGACTTCCGTGGAAGGCACGGGCAATTTTTCCGCGCTTCACCTCCTCGCCCCCTGCGATCTCCAGGCCGTCAAGGCCTGCGGCGTCACCTTCGCCCGCTCGATGATCGAGCGGGTGATCGAGGAGAAGGCGGCGGGTAATCCGGCGCTGGCGGAAAAGGTGCGCGGCCGCGTCACCGCCATCATCGGCGACAGCCTGCGCGATCTCAAGGCCGGCTCCGAGGCGGCGGCGAGGGTCAAGGCGGCGCTGATCGAGGAAGGCGTGTGGTCTCAATATCTGGAGGTCGGCATCGGCCCGGATGCGGAGGTCTTCACCAAGGCGCCGGTGCTTTCCTCCGTCGGCTGGGGCGCCTCGGTAGGGCTGCACCCGGTCTCGAAGTGGAACAATCCCGAGCCGGAAATCGTGCTCGCCGTCGACAGCGCCGGCCGTGCGAAGGGCGCGACCCTCGGCAACGACGTGAACCTGCGCGACGTCGAGGGCCGCTCGGCGCTGCTCCTCGGCAAGGCGAAGGACAACAACGCCTCCTCCGCCATCGGTCCCTTCATCCGCCTCTTCGACGAGACCTATTCCATCGAGGACGTGCGCAAGGCCGACCTCGATCTCCTGATCGAGGGCGAGGACGGCTTCGTGCTCAAGGGCCGCAGCACGATGCGCGAGATCAGCCGCGACCCGCTCGACCTCGTCTCCCAGACCGTCGGCAGGCATCACCAGTATCCGGACGGCTTCATGCTGTTCATGGGCACGCTCTTCGCGCCCGTGGAAGACCGCGACGCGCCCGGACAGGGCTTCACCCACAAGACGGGCGACCGGGTGACGATCTCGAACCCGGAGCTCGGCGCGCTCGTCAACACCGTGCGCCTTTCCACCGAATGCTCGCCCTGGACCTTCGGCATCGCCACGCTGATGCGCAACCTTTCCAGCCGCGGGCTGCTCTGACATGGCCGAGGGCGTCCTCGACGAGACGAGCCGGAAAATCCTGCGGTTGCTGCAAAGCGAGCCGGACCTGACCGTCGCCGAGATCGGCGAGCGCGTCGGCCTCAGCCACACGCCCTGCTGGCGGCGCATCAAGGAGATGGAGAAGCAGGGCATCATCCGCGGCCGCGTCATCGCCGTCGATCCCAAGCGTGTCGGCTTCGAGGTCTCGGTCTTCTGCTTCGTCAGGCTCAAGCAGCACGACGAGGAGACGCTGCTGGAGTTCGAGCGGGCGGTGAAGGACATGCCCGAGGTCGTGCAGTGCTATTCCATGACCGGCGACCACGACTATGTGCTGCGGGTGCTGACGAGCAGCGTGCGGCAATACGAGGAGATATTGAAGAAGGCGCTGCTCAAGCTGCCGGGCGTCGGCTTCGTCAATTCCAGCTTCGCCCTCGACGAATTGAAGAACACGCATCGCGTGCCGCTTTGAGCAAAATAGGATGGCTTTGCGCCAAGCGGCCTGCCTTGCGGATGCCGTCCTAGCGGCCCGCCGTGCCGGGCCGAAAATAAGGACCCGCTCCTCCCAATCCCTCACTAAGCTCCTACATTAGGAGGATGGCTTTCGTGGAGGAGAGCCATCGAGGAGGAAGTCATGCTGAAGCAGAGCTTTTCTCTCGAGGACAAGTATACGGCGGAGGAAGGAAGGATCTTCCTTTCCGGCATCCAGGCCCTCGTGCGCCTGCCGATCGTGCAGATGCGGCGCGACCGTGCCGCGGGGCTGAACACCGCCGCATTCATCTCGGGTTATCGCGGATCGCCGCTCGGCGGCTACGACCAGCAGCTCGCCAAGGCGGGCAGGCATCTGGCGGCGCACGACATCGTGTTCCAGCCGGGCGTCAACGAGGATCTGGCCGCCACCGCCGTCTGGGGTACGCAGCAACTGCACCTTTCGCCCGGCGCGCGCTACGACGGCGTCGCCGGCTACTGGTACGGCAAGGGGCCGGGCGTCGACCGCTGCGGCGATGTGCTGAAGCATGCCAATGCCGCCGGCACCTCGCAACATGGCGGCGTGCTCTGTTTCGCCGGTGACGACCATTCGGCAAAGTCGTCCTCCATCCCGCACCAGTCCGACCACGCCTTCATGTCGGCGCTGATCCCGGTGCTCTATCCCTCGTCCATCCACGAATTCGTCGAATACGGCCTGCTCGGCACGGCGATGTCGCGCTATTCCGGCTGCTGGGTCGGCATGAAGTTCATCGCCGACACGGTCGAGACGACGGCCTCCGTCGACCTTGCCGGCGAGCGCCGGCAGTTCGTCGTCCCGGAGGATTTCGAGCTCCTGCCGGGCGGGCTCAACCTGCGCTGGCCCGATCCGCCGCTGCCGCAGGACGAGCGGCTGCAGACCTACAAGGGCTATGCCGCCATCGCGTTTGCCCGCGCCAACCGGGTGGACGAGATCACGCACGACGCCCCGCGCGCCCGCTTCGGCATCATCGCCTCGGGCAAGGCCTATGAAGACGTGCTTCAGGCCCTGAAGGAGCTGTCCATCGGCCCTACCGAGATGGCCGAGATCGGCATGCGCGTCTACAAGGTCCGCATGCCCTGGCCGCTGGAGCCGGAGGGCGTGCGCGAATTCTCGCAGGGGCTGGAAGAGGTTCTGGTCGTCGAGGAGCGGCGCGAGATCATCGAGAACCAGATCAAGCAGCAGCTCTTCAACTGGCATCACGGCGAGCGGCCGCGCATCATCGGCAAGTTCGACCATGAGGACCATCCGTTCCTGCCGCTCTCGCAGGCGCTCTCCGTCGGCATGGTCGCCCGCGCGATCGCCGCGCGGCTCCTGCATTTCGAGTTCGACGCGGGCCTGAAGAAAGTGATCGCCGACGAGCTCTCCTACCTGCTGGAGCGCGAGAAGCTGCGCAAGGCCCATGCCGCGCCGGTCGAGCGCGTGCCCTATTTCTGCTCCGGCTGTCCGCACAACACTTCCACCAAGGTGCCGGAGGGAAGCCGCGCGACGGCGGGCATCGGCTGTCACTACATGGTGCAGTGGATGGACCGCTCCACCACGACCTTCACCCATATGGGCGCGGAAGGCGTGCCGTGGTCGGGCATCGCGTCCTTCACCGACGAGAAGCACATCTTCGTCAATCTCGGCGACGGCACCTATTACCATTCCGGCATCCTCGCCATCCGCCAGTCGGTCGCCGCCGGCGTCAACATCACCTACAAGCTGCTCTACAACGACGCCGTGGCGATGACCGGCGGCCAGCCCGTCGACGGGCCGCTGAGCCCAGAAGCGGTCACGCACCAGCTCTACGACGAGGGTGTCGCGCCGATCTACCTCGTCTCGGACCATCCGGAAGCCTATTCGCCCGCGACGCTCGCGCCCGGCACCGTCGTGCGCCACCGCGACGAGATGGACCGGGTGATGCGCGATATCCGGGAAGCGCCCGGCTGCTCGGCCATCGTCTACGTGCAGACCTGCGCGGCGGAAAAGCGCCGCCGCCGCTCGCGCGGCCTGATGGAGGATCCGCCGGTCCGCCTGATGATCAATCCCGCCGTCTGCGAGGGCTGCGGCGACTGTTCCACCCAGTCGAACTGCGTCTCCGTCGAGCCGCTGGACACCGCGCTCGGCCGAAAGCGCAAGATCAACCAGTCCTCCTGCAACAAGGACTATTCCTGCCTCAAGGGCTTCTGCCCTTCCTTCGTGACGGTGGAGGGCGGGCGGCTGCGCAAGGCGGCGCGCACGAACCCCGACATGGCGGGCCTTCCCGAGCCGGAGATCGTCCGGATCGGCGCGCGCGCCTACAACATCGCCATCGCCGGCATCGGCGGCACGGGCATCCTGACGATCAGCGCCATCCTCGGCATGGCCGCCCATCTCGACGGCAGGTCGCCGATGATCCTCGACATGGCGGGCCTCGCGCAGAAGGGCGGCGCGGTGATGAGCCACCTGCGCATCGGCCTTCGCGACGAAGACGTGTCCTCGCCGCGCATCGTCACCGGCGGGGCCGACCTCCTGATCGCCGCCGACGATGTGGTGGGCGCCTCGAAGGACGCCATCACGCTCTGCGACCGGCACCGCACCACGGGCGTCGTCAACACGAGGCTGACGCCCGTTGCCGATTTCGTGCGCAAGCGCGATTTCGACTTCCGCCGCCGCGACGTGGAGAACACCGTCCGCGAGGGCCTGCGCGAGCCGTCCCACCTCCTCGACTTCACGACCATCGCCGAGAAGGTCGCGGGCAACGCCATGGCGACGAACATCCTGATGACCGGCTACGCCTGGCAGAAGGGCCTGATCCCGCTCACCCGCCAGTCCATCGAGCAGGCGATCGCGCTGAACGGCGTCGCGGTCGACGCCACGCTCTCGGCCTTCGGCTGGGGCCGGCTGATTGCCGCCGATCCAGCCCGCGCCGAACGCTTGCTGCACCCCGGCAAGCCCGTGCCGACGCTGGAGACCATGACGACGGAAGAGCTGATCGCCCACCGCGTGAAGCACCTGACCGCCTACCAGAACGCCGCGCTCGCCGACCGCTACAAGGCGCTGGTGGAGCGGGTGCTGACGGGGGAAACAGCGCTCGGCCCGGCCGACAGGCTGACCCGCACGGTGGCCCATGTCTACGCCCAGCTCCTCGCCTACAAGGACGAGTACGAAGTCGCCCGGCTCTTTACCGATCCGGCCTTCAAGGCGGGGCTCGCCGAGCAGTTCGAGGGCAGGTACCGTATCGTCTTCAACCTCGCGCCGCCCATTCTCAAGGGCGAGGATGCGAGCGGCCGGCCGCGCAAGCGCCACTTCGGCCGCTGGATGCTGCCGGTCTTCGGCGTGCTGGCCCGCATGAAGGGCCTGCGCGGCACGGCTTTCGACCCCTTCGGCCACTCCGCCGAGCGCTGCATGGAACGCCGGCTCATCGCCGACTACGAGGCGCTTGTGGGCCATGTGCTGCAAAACCTTCGCCGCGAGAACCTCGACGCCGCCGTTGCGCTGCTTGCGCTTTACGGCGAGATTCGCGGCTACGGGCCCGTCAAGGAGGAAGCGGCAAAGCGCGTGAAGGCGCGCGAGGCCGTCATGTGCAAGGCCTTCGACACGGCAGGACAGGAAAAGGCGGCCGCATAAGGCCGCATGGGGAGGACGGACATGTATGACGCCGGAATGAGCTTCGGGCTTGGGGAGGATATCGAGGCGCTGCGCGAGAGCGTGCGGCGCTTCGCATCGGAGCGCATCGCGCCGCAGGCCGCCGAGATCGACCGCACGAACGCTTTTCCGATGCCGCTCTGGCGCGAGCTTGGCGATCTCGGCCTCCTCGGCATCACCGCGCCGGAAAGCTACGGCGGATCGGGCATGGGTTATCTCGCCCATTGCGTGGCGATGGAGGAGATCAGCCGGGCCTCGGCCTCGGTCGCCCTCAGCTACGGCGCCCATTCCAATCTCTGCGTCAACCAGATCGTGCGCAACGCCAGCAAGGAGCAGCGGGAAAGATACCTGCCGAAGCTGATATCCGGCGAGCATGTCGGCGCGCTCGCCATGTCCGAACCGGGGGCAGGCTCCGACGTCGTCTCCATGCGGCTGCGCGCGGAAAAGCGCGGTGACCGTTATGTGCTGAATGGCAACAAGATGTGGATCACCAACGGGCCGGATGCGGACGTGCTGGTGGTCTACGCCAAGACCGATCCGGAGGCCGGCGCGCGCGGCATTACCGCCTTCTTCATCGAGAAGGGGTTCAAGGGCTTTTCGACCGCCCAGAAGCTCGACAAGCTCGGCATGCGCGGCTCGAACACCTGCGAACTTGTCTTCACCGATTGCGAGGTGCCGGAGGAGAACGTGATGGGGACGGTGGGGCGCGGCGTCAACGTGCTGATGTCCGGCCTCGACTATGAGCGCGTCGTGCTCTCCGGCGGTCCGCTCGGCATCATGGCCGCCTGCCTCGACGTGGTCGTGCCCTATATCCACGAGCGAAAACAGTTCGGCCAGCCGATCGGCGAATTCCAGCTCATGCAGGGCAAGGTTGCCGACATGTATGTCGCCTTCAATGCGGCGCGCGCCTATGTCTATGCCGTCGCGAGCGCCTGCGACCGCGGCGAGACGACGCGCAAGGATGCCGCCGGCTGCATCCTCTATTCCGCCGAGACCGCCACGAAGCTGGCACTGGAGGCCATCCAGGCGCTCGGCGGCAACGGCTATATCAACGATTACCCGACCGGCCGCCTGCTGCGCGATGCCAAGCTCTACGAGATCGGCGCGGGCACATCCGAGATCCGCCGCATGCTGATCGGCCGCGAGATATTCCAGGAGACGCTGTGATGCCGGTCATCCCCTCGGCCGTGAACACGCGCAGCGAAACCTTCGAGGCGAACCGCAAAGCCATGCTCGATGCGCTGGCGCTGGTGGAGGAGGCGGCAAGCGTCGCCATGGACGGCGGCGGGCCGAAGGCGCGTGAGCGCCATGTCGCCCGAGGCAAGCTGCTGCCGCGCGAGCGCGTCGCGCAGCTTCTCGATCCGGGCTCGCCCTTCCTGGAGATCGGCCTTACCGCCGGCCACGGCCTTTATGACGGCGCCGCGCCGTCCGGCGGTATGATCGCCGGCATCGGCCGTGTCTCCGGCCGCGAATGCATGATCGTCTGCAACGACGCGACGGTGAAGGGCGGCACCTATTACCCCATCACCGTGAAGAAGCACCTGCGCGCGCAGGAGATCGCCGCGGAGAACCGGCTGGCCTGCATCTACCTCGTCGATTCCGGCGGAGCGAACCTGCCGAACCAGGACGAGGTCTTCCCTGACCGCGATCATTTCGGCCGCATCTTCTACAACCAGGCGCAGATGTCCGCCGCCGGCATCCCGCAGGTCGCCGTCGTCATGGGAAGCTGCACGGCGGGCGGCGCCTACGTTCCGGCGATGAGCGACGAGACCGTCATCGTCGAGAACCAGGGCACGATCTTCCTCGCCGGCCCGCCGCTGGTGAAGGCCGCGACGGGCGAGGTGGTGAGCGCGGAAGACCTCGGCGGCGGCGATGTCCACACCCGCCTTTCCGGCGTCGCCGACCATCTGGCGCGCGACGACCGCCACGCGCTCGCCATCGCCCGGCAGATCGCCGCCAACCTCAACACGCGTAAGCAAGAACTTACGAAAATCGGCGAGGGCGAAGCCCCGCTCTACGATCCGGAAGACCTGCTCGGCATCGTGCCGGCCGATACCCGCACGCCCTATGACGTGCGCGAGGTGATCGCCCGCGTGGTCGACGGCTCGCGCTTCGACGAGTTCAAGGCCCGCTTCGGCGCCACGCTCGTCTGCGGCTTTGCGGCCCTGCACGGCCTGCCCGTCGGCATCCTCGCCAACAACGGCGTGCTCTTCTCCGAAGCGGCCTTGAAGGGCGCGCATTTCATCGAGCTCTGCGCCCAGCGCGGCATTCCGCTTCTCTTCCTGCAGAACATCACCGGCTTCATGGTCGGCCGGAAGTACGAGGCGGACGGCATCGCCAAGCACGGCGCCAAGCTCGTCACCGCTGTTGCCACCGCGAAGGTGCCGAAGGTCACCATGCTGATCGGCGGCTCCTACGGTGCGGGCAATTACGGCATGTGCGGCCGGGCCTATTCGCCGCGCTTCCTGTGGACCTGGCCGAACAGCCGCATCGCCGTGATGGGCGGCGAGCAGGCAGCGGGCGTTCTCGCCACCGTCCGGCGTGAAGGCATCGAGCGGACGGGCGGCACATGGACGGCGGCGGAGGAGGCCGATTTCAAACAGCCGACCATCGACATGTTCGCCCGCCAGAGCCACCCGCTCTATGCCTCGGCGCGTCTGTGGGACGACGGCATCGTCGATCCGCGCAGGACGCGTGACGTGCTGGCGCTCTCGCTCTCGGCGGCGCTCAACGCGCCTGTCGAGCCCACCCGCTTCGGCGTCTTCCGGATGTAGGAGGCAGCATGTTCCGCAAGATCCTCATCGCCAACCGGGGCGAAATCGCCTGCCGCATCATCCGCACCGCCCGCCGCATGGGCGTTGCGACCGTTGCCGTCCATTCCGATGCCGACCGGGATGCGCTGCACGTCGCCATGGCGGATGAAGCCGTCCGCATCGGCCCGGCGGAGGCGGCGAAAAGCTACCTGAACATTGCCGCCATCGTCGAGGCCGCCAGGGCGAGCGGCGCGGAGGCGGTGCATCCGGGTTACGGCTTCCTCTCGGAAAATCCCGAGTTCGTGGAGGCGGTGGAGGCCGCCGGCCTCGTCTTCATCGGCCCCTCGGCCAATGCCATCCGCGCCATGGGCCTGAAGGACGCCGCCAAGGCCCTGATGGAGAAGGCCGGCGTTCCCGTCGTCCCCGGCTATCACGGCGAGCGGCAGGAGCCTTCCTTCCTCGCCGGCGAGGCGGAGGCCATCGGCTATCCCGTGCTGATCAAGGCGCGGGCCGGCGGCGGCGGCAAGGGCATGCGCAAGGTGGAGCGGCCGGAAGACTTCGTCGCCGCGCTGGAGAGCGCCCGGCGCGAGGCGGAAAGCGCCTTCGGCGACGGCCGCGTCCTGGTCGAAAAATACATGGCCAAGCCCCGCCATATCGAGGTGCAGGTCTTCGGCGACGGCCACGGCAATGTCGTGCACCTCTTCGAGCGCGACTGCTCGCTCCAGCGCCGGCACCAGAAGGTGATCGAGGAGGCCCCGGCCCCCGGCATGACGGCGGAGATGCGCGCCGCGATGGGCGCGGCCGCCGTGCGTGCGGCAGCGGCCATCGGCTACAGCGGCGCCGGCACCGTCGAGTTCATCGCCGACGTTTCCGAAGGGTTGCGGCAGGACCGCTTCCATTTCATGGAGATGAACACGCGCCTCCAGGTCGAGCATCCCGTGACGGAGGCGATCACCGGCCTCGACCTCGTCGAGTGGCAACTGCGCGTCGCCGCCGGCGAGCCCCTGCCGAAGCGGCAGGACGAGCTTTCCATCGACGGCTGGGCCTTCGAGGCGCGGCTTTACGCGGAGAGCCCGGCGCGCGACTTCCTGCCCGCGACCGGCCGTCTTTCGGTCTTCGACCTGCCGGAGGGCGTGCGGGTCGATTCCGGCGTGCGCGCGGGCGACCTCGTCACGCCCTATTACGACCCGATGATCGCCAAGGTCGTCACCCACGGCCGCACCCGCGCCGAAGCGCTCGCCCGGCTGGAAGGCGCGCTCGCGGAGTGCCGCGTTGCGGGCGTGACGACCAATGCCGGTTTCCTCGCCCGCCTCTGCCGCCTGCCGGCCTTCGCGGCGGGCGATGTCGACACCGGCCTCATCGGCCGGTCCGGCGCGGGCCTGCTGGCGGAGCCCGAAGCCTCCGAAGAGGCCTTCGCCCTCGCCGCCCTCGCGGCGCTCGGCCTCCTCGCCGCGCCATCGGGGGACGACCCGTGGCAGCATCTCCGCGGCTTCCGCCTGTGGGGCGAGGCTGTGCAGACCGTGTTCCTCGACCACGGCGGTGCGGAGCACGCGCTGCGCGTGACGATGCGCGGCGAAGGCCGCTTCCGCGTCGAGCACGAGGGCGTGGCTACGGATCTTCGCATCGCGTCTTCCGATGGTCGCGCTATCCGCGTGCAATTCGACGGCCATACGCTTCCGGCCACCGTGCATCGCGAGGGGCGCGCCATCGCCGTCTTCTTCGCCGGCCACCGCCACGCCTTCGTCATTGCCGAGGAGGAGGGCCATCAGGGCGAAACGGCGGGCGGCGACCGGCTCTCGGCGCCGATGCCGGGCCTCGTGCGCATCGTCTCGGCGGAGCCGGGCGTGCGCGTCGAAAAGGGCGATCCGCTCGTCACCATGGAGGCCATGAAGATGGAGCTGGTGCTGGCCGCCCCGCGCGACGGCGTGGTGGCCGCGGTGCCGGTGGCGGCGGGCGACCAGGTGTCCGAAGGCACGCTGCTCGTCGCGCTGGAGCCGGAGGAAGCGGCATGAGCCGGCGCATCGAAATCGTCGAGATGGCGGCCCGCGACGGCCTGCAGAACGAGAAGGCGATCATCCCCGCCGCCGACAAGATCGCGCTGATCGATATGCTATCGGATTGCGGCTTTGCCCGCATCGAGGCGACGAGCTTCGTCAGCCCGAAATGGGTGCCGCAGCTTGCCGACGGCGCCGAGGTCATGGCCGGCATCCGCCGCCGCCCCGGTATTTCCTACGCCGCGCTCGTGCCCAACATGAAGGGCTACGAGGCGGCGAAGGCGGCCGGCGCCGATGAGGTCGCCGTCTTCCTCTCCGCTTCCGAGGGCTTTTCGCGGGCCAATCTCAACTGCTCCATCGCCGAGAGCATCAAGCGCGTGCGCCCGGTGGCAGAGGCGGCAAAGGCGGACCGTATTCCGCTGCGCGGCTATGTGAGCTGCGTCGTGCAATGCCCCTATGACGGCCCGGTCGAGCCCTGCGCCGTTGCGCGGGTGACGGGCCAGCTCCTGCGGCTCGGCTGCCATGAGGTGAGCCTTGGCGACACGATCGGCCGCGCGCGGCCCGCCGAGGTCGCGGCCATGCTGGACGTGGTACTCGCCGTCGCCTTCCCGGAAAACCTCGCCGGCCATTTCCACGATACGAACGGGCTGGCGCTCGACAATATCCGCGTGGCGCTCGATCGCGGGCTTTCCGTCTTCGACGCCTCTGTCGGCGGGCTCGGCGGCTGCCCCTATGCGCCGGGCGCGCGCGGCAATGTCGATACGCTCGCCGTTGCCGACATGCTGGCGGCCGAGGGCTATGAAACCGGGCTCGACCGGCGCAAGCTGGCCCTTGCCGCCGCCTTCGCGCGGCGCATCGCCGGCAAGGACGATGCGCGCCGGAGCGCCTGAGGCGAAAAGATGGGAGGTTCAAAGATGCATTTCGAGACGATCTCCGTATCCGTCGACCGGCGTGGCGTCGCCGCGCTGACGCTCCGCCGCCACGCCCAGCACAATGCGCTTTCCGGCCTGATGATCCGCGAGCTCACGGCGGTCGCCGGCCTTCTCGGCGAAGACGCGGCGGTGCGCCTCGTCGTGCTGGCGGGCGAGGGCGAGAGCTTTTGCGCCGGCGGCGACCTCAACTGGATGAAGGAGCAGATCGCCGCCACGCGCGAGGAGCGCATCGCGGAAGCCCGCCGGCTCGCCATGATGCTGAAGGCGCTGCGCGACCTGCCCAAGCCGCTGATCGCCCGCGTCAACGGGCAGGCCTATGGCGGCGGGGTCGGCCTCATCAGCGTCTGCGATGCGGCCATTGCCGTCGAGGGCGCGCGCTTCGGGCTGACGGAAACCCGCCTCGGCCTCATCCCGGCGACGATCAGCCCCTATGTCGCCGCCCGCATCGGCCCCGCCGCCTTCCTGCGCCTTGCCACCTCCGCCCGCCTCATAGACGCCGAGGCCGCCCGCGCCATCGGGCTTTTGAGCGCCGTCGTGCCGGCCGAGGATATTGATGCGGCCGTGGAAGCGGAAATCAGGCCCTACTTCGCCGCCTCTCCCGAGGCCGTCGCGGCCGCCAAGGCGCTCGCCCACGCGCTCGCCCCGCCGATCGACGAGAAACTGATCGAGATGACCTTAATGCGGCTCGCCGACACATGGGAGACGCCACAGGCTGCCGAAGGGATCGCGGCGTTTCTGGAGAAGCGGAAGGCGGGGTGGGTGCTGGCGGGTACGGCGAAGTAAGGGATTGCCCCTCACCCTAACCCTCTCCCCGTAAACGGGGAGAGGGGACTTGCCCCACGGACATATATTGATTGGGGAGGCCGATGCCGCATACCCCTTCGCCCCGCTTGCGGGGAGAAGGTCGCGGCAGCGGGATGAGGGGCAAACTCGCCCTACTCGATGAACACCCGCACGCTCGCCGCGCGCCCGGCGGCGTCGATCACCGTCAGCGTCGAAAAGCCCGCGCCCTCCGGCAGCCATTGCGTCGTACGGCGGCGGGCGGCGTCGGGCAGGACCTTGCCGTTGGCGAGCCAGCGGAAGGGCGCGCGGCCGCCTTGCAGCTTCAGCACCAGCGGCGAGATCGCCTCGCCCGTCGTCGCGCCGAGTTCCACATGGGCGCCTTCCGGCGGATAGACGATGTGTGGCGCGGATTCGCGGGCGAAGGTGGAGACGAGGCCGTTGGCCGTCGCCGAGAAGCGGCGCAGGCTCGCGGGAAGCTCGGATTGCGCGATCCGCACGGCACCCCTCGGCGCGCCGGGCAGCGCCACGATGGCAAGGCCCGAGCGGGCGAAGGCCTCGAAGAGGATGGGCGCGGCCGAGCCGTAGCCCGTCAGGCCCGGCACCGCGCCGTTGTCGGCCCGGCCGACCCAGACGCCGAGCACATGCCGCCCGTCGTAGCCGACCGACCAGGCGTCGCGGTAGCCGTAGCTGGTGCCCGTCTTGTAGGCGATGCCGAGCCGGCGGCTGCCGGTAGGCGGGATGACGCCGGAGAGCACGTCCGAGACCTGCCAGACGGCGACGGGATCGAGCAGCGGATCGCCGTCGATGATCGAGGGCGCCTCGCCGATGCCGTCGCCGAGCTTGACGGGCATGCCCCGGTTGGCGAGCGCCGCATAGAGCTGCGTGAGGTCGCGCAGCGTGATGCCGAGGCCGCCGAGACCGATGGCTAGGCCGGGCGTTTCGCCCGGCGGCAGCACGGGGCGCACCTCGGCGCGGCGGAAGCGCACCATCAGCCGCGTCGGGCCGACCGCATCGAGCAGGCGCACGGCCGGCACGTTCAGCGACATCTGCAAGGCCTTGCGCACGCTGACGTCGCCCTGGTAGGTCATGTCGAAATTGCGCGGGCGGTAGCCGGAGAAATCGGCCGGCCGGTCCTCGACGATGGTTTCCTGCGCGACCAGCCCCTCCTCGAAGGCGAGCCCGTAGATGAAGGGCTTCAGCGCCGAGCCCGGCGAGCGGCGGATGCGCGTCATGTCGATCCAGCCGGCGCGGCTGCCGTCGAAATAATCCGCCGAGCCGACCTCGCCGAGGATCGCGCCGGTGCGCGCGTCCGCCATCACCATGGCGATGGAGACCTTCGGGCCGAGGCGCTGCGCCGCTTCGCGGGCGACGGCTTCGAGCCCGTCCTGCACCGAGCGGTCGAGTGTCGTGCGATGCTCCACGGCCGTGGGGTCCTTGCGCAGCGCCAGTTCCGAAAGATGCGCGGCATAGGCCGGCAACTGCCGGCGGCGCTGCGGCACGGCTTCCGCCGAAGCGCGTTCGGCTTCCCCTTCGCCGATGACTTGCGAAACGGCCAGACGGGTCAGCACGCGCCCGCGCGCCTCCTCGGCGGCGGCCCGGTGCCGGTCGGGCCGGCGCTTTTCGGGAAGCTGCGGCAGGGCGACGAGGAGGGCGGCTTCGGCGACGGTGAGCCGCTTCGGCTCCTTGCCGAACCAGGCGAGGCTTGCCGCCCGGACGCCTTCCAGATTGCCGCCATAGGGGGCGAGCGTCAGGTAGAGGTCGAGGATCTGGTCCTTGGAAAGCCGCCGCTCCAGTTGCACGGCGCGCGCCATCTGGCGCAGCTTCGCAAGGATCGAGCGGTTGTCGCGCGGCTCGATCAGCCGGGCGACCTGCATGGAGAGCGTCGAGGCGCCCGAGACGATATGGCCGCTTGCGACGAACTGGCCGGCCGCGCGCAGCACCGCCAGCGGATCGATGCCGGAATGCTCGCGGAAGCGCCGGTCCTCGTAGGCGACGAGCATGCGGATGAACTGCGGGTCGACATCGGCGGCCGTGGTCTTCAGCCGCCAGTAGCCGTCCGGTGTCGCGAAGGCGCGCAGAAGCCGGCCGTCGCGGTCCACCACTTCCTTCGAGACGGTATCGGCGACATGGACGGGCGGCGGAAAGGCGCGGTCCGCAGAGACGAGCCCGAAGGCGAGGGCGGCGATGGACGCCGCCCCGCAAAGGGAGCCGATGAGGAGCTTGCGCCGGAGCGCCATGGCAGCCCTCCTATTCCGCCTTGACGACCTGCATGCGGCCGGTCGCTGTGCGGGCGGAATATTGCGGCCGGTACATGTCCTCCACCTGGGCCGCCGGCAGGTCGTAGGTGCCGGGGGTGACGGCGCGCACGACATAGGCCAGCGTCACCTCGCGGTTGTCGCCCTGGCTGCGGTTGAAGGCCGCCACGAAGCGGTCGTAGCGGAACTCCGTATGTGCCGCCTCCGTCTCGCCGAGCCAATCGAAATTGGCGAGTTTCGCGCTGTCGACGAGGCTCGGATTGTCGATCTCGAAGCCGGCGGGCAGGAGGTCGGTGATGATGATGCGCGACGGCCAGTCGTTCTGCTCCGTCACCTTCAGCACCACGACATAGCGCTCGTTCTGCTGCGCCTCGGTGATGTTGGCCTCCTCGCCGTCGAGCGTGTAGTAGCTGCGCTCGATGGCAAAGCCGTCGCCGCCGGCCGGCAGCGGATCGGTGGGGGCGGCCACCGTCGTCACCACGGCCGAGACCGGCTCGCCCGTGCGGTTGGCGACGGTCAGCGGGTTTTCGAGGAGCGACTTGCCCGTCATCTGCACAGCATAGCCGCCGGAACGTTCCGCGCCGTTGATCTCCAGCTTCAGGCCCTTGTCGGCATCCTTCACGGCGCGGGCGGCGAGCAGCATCCAGGTCTGCTCCTGCGTGCTCGTCCAGCGCTTGTTCTCCCACTGGTTGGCGACGAGCTTCGTCAGTTGCGGAATGACGTCCGGAACCGGCCGGCTTTCCGCAGCAAGCGCCAGGATCGCCGCGCCGTCGCGCAGCGACGAGCCGTAGTCGTTGCGCGAGAGGCTGGCATTGATCACGCTGTCGCGCGCGATGCCGAGCGCGTTGGAGAAGATCGCCAGCGAGCGCCGGGCATCGCCGTAGAGGCCGAGCGCACCGGCGATCTGCGCGCGGGCGAGCGGCGAGGTGAACTCCGAAAGCTTCGTGTCGGCATAGTAGCGCAGGTCGCTGATCGCGGCCTTGCGGTTGCGGGCGAGCACGTAGAGCGCATAGGCGATCTCGTTGCCCTGCGTGGAGACGTTCACGTCATAGGAAAGGGCGTTCTGCAGGTTGGAGAGCGCCTGGAGCATCGCCTGCTCGGGCACCTCGAACTTCTGCTCGCGGGCCCGCGACAGGAAGTCGGTGACGAAGGCGTCGAGCCACAGGTCGCCCGAATCCGGCCCCCACAGGCCGAAGCTGCCGGAGGAGGACTGGTTGGCGAGCACGCGGTAGATCGCGTCCTGCACCCGCTTCTGCGTTTCCGTGTCCTCCGGCAGGCCGGACTGCTTCGAGAGCTCGCTGAGATAGAGCAGCGGCAGCGCGCGGCTCGTCGTCTGCTCGGTGCAGCCGTAGGGATAGCGGTCGAGCGCCATCAGCAGCGCCGGAATGTCGAAGGCCGCCGCGCGCGAGACGTTGAGGCTCACGGAGGCGCCGGCGAGCTGGCTGTCGGCGAGCAACTGGTCGTCGATCGTCAGGCTGCCGTTCGCGGCGATCTCGATCGGCCGGCGCGTGGTGATGGGCATGGCGGCCGGGCGCACCGGCACGTTGAGCACCTGTTCCAGCGAGAGGCCGGAGGCGTTCGAGAGCTTTATCGTGACGAGCCCGTCGCCCGCCTCGCCGCCGATCAGCGGCAGGGTGAGTGCGGTCTTGCCGCCGGGCGTGAGGGTCACGGTCTCACCGGCGCCGCTCTGCTCGACCATGACCGAGCTGTTGTGCGTGACCTCCACCGTGTAGTCGCCGGCCGGCGCATCGGTATTGGCGATGTCGAGCCTCAGGTCCGCGCGGTCCCCGGGGGCGAGGAACTTCGGCAGGCTCGCCGTCACGACGACCGGGTCGCGGATGACGACGTCCTTCGACGTGCTGCCGACGCCGGTCTTCGTCCAGGCGACGGCCATCACGCGCGCGGTGCCGTTGAACTGCGGAATGTCGAAGCTGACCTTGGCGTTGCCTTCCGCATCGAGCTTCACGGGCCCGGCGAAGAAGGCGACGAGCTTTTCGGTCGGCGGATTGCCTTGGAGCGCGCCTTCGCCGCCGTCGCCGCCGGTGCGAAGCCGGCCGGTCGTGCCGAGCGAGCCGTCGATCAGCCGGCCGTAGAGGTCGCGGATTTCCATTCCGAGCCGGCGCTGGCCGAAATACCAGCCGGCCGGATCTGGCGCCTCGTAGCGGGTGAGGTTGAGGATGCCGACGTCGACGGCGGCGACCGTGATATAGGCCTCCTCGTTCGCGCCGGCCCCTGCGACCTTCAGCGAGATGTCGAGCGGCTGGCGGGGCAGCGTCTTCTCCGGCATGTCGAGCGCGACATCGAGCTTGCGTTCGGCAGGATCGACCTTCAGCCAGGTAATGCCGATGGCGCGCATCGGCATGCGGCTCTCCTGGTCCGCACCGGGGCGGAAGAGCGTGGCGGTGACATAGGAGCCGGGCCCCCATGCCGCGGTGACGAGGATGTCCACCTCGCCGCCCCCGGCGGGGATGGACGCGGTCTGCGTCGCGATCAGGCTTTCCGCGCCGATGGTGACGAGAAGCTGGCCGGCATGGCGCGGCGAGACCTTCAGCCGTGCCGTGTCGCCCACCTTGTAGCTTTCCTTGTCGAGCGAGATTTCCAGCGCGTCCGGCGTTTCCGTCGAGGTCGCGGCGACATACCAGCCGGCGTCGAACTCGACGCTGGTCGCCGGGCCTTCCGCCTCGGGGCTTTCCACTTCGAGCCGGTAGCGGCCCCAGGTGACGGGCACGGAAATGCGCCCGCCGTCGGCGTTAACGTCCAGCGTGCCGGTGGCGACCTGCTTGGTCGTCATGACGGGCTCGTAGCGCCACGAGCTGCCGTCGCGATACCATTGATAGTCGCGCTCGACGGAGAGCAGCTTCCACGGCATGCCCTGCATCGCCTCCTTCCCGCCGTCCGGGTTCACCGCGACGACGTGGAAATTCGCGACGCTGTTTTCCGAAAGGTCGCCGGAAAAGTCGGGTTTCACGCCGATCATCGGCCCTTCGGCCTTGACGGGCAAAGTCAGGCTGCGCTCGACGGCGCGTCCGCCCGCCTCGTTCATGCGCAGCGTCACCAGCGCCTCGAGGCGCTGGGTGGTGGAGGGAAGGTCGGCGACGGTGACGTCGAAGGTCGCCTTGCCCTCCTCGTCGAGCACGTCGAGGCCTTCGAGCGGGATGCGGTTCTCCTCGATCGCCTCCTCGTCGGCAAGGCCGAAGACGTAGCCGGGATAGGCGGGGTCCTGCCGCGTCGGCTTCAGCGCGACGTCGCCCTCGATCTCCAGCCCCGCGCCCGGCGCGCCGTAGAGATAGCGGCCCTCGACGGAGACCGGCGTCGGCACCTCGGCCTCGATGGCCTTGGCCTCGCTCGTCATGTCGAATTCGATGCGGTCCGGCACGAAGTCGTCGACGAGGAACTGCTTCTCGGCGATGGCCGTGCCCTTGGGGTCGGTGAAGACCTGCATGGTCCAGGAGCCGCGCATGCTGTTGTCCTGCAGGGGCAGATCGACGGCATAGCCGCCGAGCGCCGCCCCGTCCGCCACCATGCGGCGGTCCTCCACGCCGTCCGGGCGGGTGAAGACGAAGGTGAGCGGCAGCTTCTCGACGGCGTTCGCCTCGATGTCGCGGGCGAGCGCCGTCGCATGCACCGTCTCGCCGGCGCGGTAGATGCCGCGCTCGGTCCAGGCGAGCACGTCGATGGCGCCGGGCGCCGGGCGGCCGGTGACGCCGCGATCGGACAAGTCGAAGCCGGCGCGCGTCATGTCGAGGAAGACGAAGTCGCCTTCGCCCTTCTTCGCCAGGATGACGGCGGGCGTGTTGGCGGCTGTGCCGCGGATGAGGCCGGCGGTGAAGGTCGCGCGACCGTCTGCGTCCGTCGTCGCCGTGCCCAGCACCTCGTTGTTCCTGGCGATGAGCTGCAATTCGACGCCTTCGAGCGGCCCGGCCGTGTCGAGCGAGCGGGCGAAGACGGAAAGGCCGTCCGTGCCGGCATAGGTGGTGAGCCCGACGTCGGAGACGACGAACCATTGCGTCGCCTTGGAATCCCATTCGTTGCTGTGGCCGTTGGAGGCGGCGGCGGTGAGAACGTAGACGCCGGGCTTGCGCTCCGGCAGCGCCTCGTCGACCGGGAAGCTGGTCACGACGTCCTTGTTGAGGTCGGGCGCGATGTCGATCTTGCCCTGCCAGACGAGCTCGCCGCTCTGGCTTTCGATACGGTCGGCGGAATAGCCGTCGAGCTGGGTCAGGAACTGGCTGTCGGCGAGCAGCGCGGCGATGGCGCGGTCGCCGACGCGGTAGAGCTTGAGGTCCGCGCTGTCGGTGTTGACGGAAACGATCGGGATGCCGCGGCGCACGCTCCCCGGCAGCACGAAGCCGTCGCCGGTGAACCGCACCGTTGCGGCGCGGTCCTGCACATAGACTTCAAGGTCGACCGCCGAGGCCAGCGGCTCGTCGACGGAGGAGGGCAGGCCCGCGCGGAAGCCGATCTTGTAGCGCTGGCCGTGGGTGAGGCCCTCGACGCAGATCTGCCGGTCCTTGGCCTCGACCGCCTTGGGCGCGGCGCCGTCGAGCGTCACGAAGGAGGCGTAGTCGGCGCCGGATTTCACCAGCGGCTCGGAGAATTCCACACAGGCGCGCGGGCTTGCGCTGTCCGAATCGATCGTGTGGCCGACGACGCGGAAGCCCTGCCGGGCGCGAAGGCCGAGATAGGCCGACTGCACCGCGACGTCCTCTTTCAGCGCAAGGCTCGCCTTGTAGGCGTTGATGCCGGCGCGGTAGCTGGCGGACTTGTCGAGCGTGTCGCCGAGCACGGCGAGCGCCCGGGCGCGCGTCTCCGTCGTGCGCGAGAGCTGGTAGGCGTTGATGGCGGCAAGTGCGCCCTGGCCGGCGAGGTAGCTGTTGTCGTTCACCCGGCCCATGGTCTCGGCCGTCTCGATCCAGAGGTAATAATCCTCCGGCGCGAGCGACAGCGCGCCGCGGAAGGCCGTCAGCGCCCGGTCGAAATGGCCGGACGCCGCCTCGATGCGGCCGAGCGAGGCAAGGCTTTCGGCGCCCTGGCCCTGGTGCTCCGGCGCGAGCGCAAGGGCGCTGCGGAAGCTGCGGGCCTCGCCCAGCATGTAATCGCCGACGAAGGAGAGCGCCGGCGGCGCGCCGATATCGGCGGCATCGTCCGCCTTGACGATCTTGCCGGCGACGGCGCCCTGGAAATGGTTGAGCTGGTTGAAGTCGCTCTTCAGGAAGCACCATTTCACCTTGGGATTATAGGTGAAGGCGCGGCAGGAAAGGTCGTCGATGCAATCCGTCTTGCACTGGTCGAGCGTCACGTCCTGAACGGTGCGCAGGTCGAAACCGAAATAGTCGCTGTTCTCCGTCGTCACGACGGAGCGCGTCTCCCCGGCATGGGCGGGAAGGGGCGGTGCGGCAAGGGCGGAAAGAAGAAGTGCCGAGAAACCGAAGATTGCGCGCCTAGACATGATGTCCTCCTACCGCTGCCCGTCCCGTTGCCGCCGTCACTGTTTCGGCCCGGGCCCGGCTTGTCAACCGCAAGGGAAGGGAGCCGGAAGGCCTTAAAGGGAGACGGCGCATGGAACCAGGGGGAAGACGTTTCGAGATCGCCGTTCCATCGCCGGAAATGCGAAAAATTTCGCGGTCGCCCGCGTTAACCTTTTGTTAACCATATGCGCGCAGACTTGGCATTATCGACGAATGTGCTTCTGTCATACCGCTGTAACAGCGGTCGGGTAGACCCTTCGTCAGACACGAAAGTCGTGTTTCGGCAACGCGGTGACCACGGATGTACTGGCACTGCGCGAAACACTGGCCCGGCAAGGCCGGGATGAGGAAGCGGGGGGCGACCCTCGCTTTTTTCATGCCCGCCCGGCGCTTGCCGCTGGACGCTTCCGGCCAGTTGCCCTACCGAAGACCGTCTTTTTCTCACTCGGACGGTTTCATGTCGGACGTCGCCCTCAATGTCTTGCCCGTTTTCGCCTTGATCCTCCTCGGCTGGACGCTGGTGCGCACCGGCTATCTCAGGGAGGAGCTGGGCGAGGGGCTCGGCGATTTCGTCTTCCGGGTGGCCGTGCCGGTGCTGCTCTTCCGCACCATCGCGGAGGCGGACTTTGCCGGCGAATCGCCGCTGCGCATCTGGGTCGCCTATTTCGCCGGCGTCGCCGTCACCTGGACCGTCGCGCATCTGACGGCGACGCTCGGCTTCAAGCGCGACCGGAGGATGGGGGTGCTCGCGGGCGTCTCCGCCGCCTTCGCCAACACCGTCTTCATCGGCCTGCCGCTCGTCTCGCGCGTCGTCGGCGAAGACGGGCTCGTGGCGATCTCGGTGCTGCTGTCGGTGCATCTGCCGGTCATGATGATCGCCGGCACGGTGCTCATGGAGCGTGCCGAGCGCAAGGACGGCACGCGCCCGCCGCAGAGCTTTGCGGCCCTCCTCCTCGGCATCGTGCGCAACCTCGTGCGCAATCCGCTGGTGATCGGCCTCTTCGTCGGCGCGCTGTTCCATGTCGGCGGCGTGCCGCTCAAGGGGCCGGTGAAGGTGATGGTCGATCAGGTCGCGGCCATGGCGGGGCCGGCGGCCCTCATCTCCATCGGCATGGCGCTCAACAGGTACAAGGTCGGCGGCAATGCCGGCATCGCGCTCGCCATGACGGCCCTGAAGCTCGTGCTCCTGCCGGGCTCCGTCTATGTCGCCTGCCGGCTGCTCGGCCTCAGCCCCCAGTGGACGGCCGCCATGGTGCTGACCTCCTCTGTGCCAACGGGCGTCAATGCCTGGCTGCTCGCCAACCATTTCGGCGTCGGCCACGCGCTCGCCTCCTCCACCATCACCATGACGACGGCCTTCGGCGTCTTCACCGTGTCGTTCTGGGCCTGGCTGCTCGGCTGAACTGTTTTTCCCCCAGGGCAACAAAAAACCCGGCGCGAAGGCCGGGTTTCGGTGTCTGCGTCGGTAGGGCCGCTTCTTACTGTGCGGCCGGCTGCTCGGTCGTCGTGCCGCCTTCGGCCGGGGTGGAGCCCTCGGTGGTCGTTGCAGCAGCGCCGCCCTCGGCGGGAGCCGCGCCGTCCGTGGCAGCCGCGCCATCGGTGGCGGCAGCGCCGCCTTCGGTCGCCGCAGCACCGGCGTCGGCCGTCGGCAGCGGAACCGGGTTGTCGGAGAGCGTGCGCAGGTAGGCGATCAGGTTGGCGCGCTCGTCGTCCTTCTTGAGGCCGGCAAAGCCCATGGCGGTGCCCGGAACATGCTTCTTCGGCGCTTCGAGGAAGAAGTTCAGGTGGTCGAAGTCCCAGACGAGCTTGTGGTCTTCGGAGAAGGTCGTCATGCCGGCCGAGTAGCTGAAGCCCTCATGCGAGGCGATGGGGCGGTTCACGACTCCCCAAAGGTTAGGCCCGACCTTGTTCGGGCCTCCCTTATCGGCGTTATGACAGCTCGCACACTTCTTGAAGACGGTTGCGCCGGCGGTTGCATCGGCGCTGGCAAGCAGGGTCGCGATCGGAACGGCCTTTGCGGCTTCGTCTCCGCCGGCAGCTTCCGCCCCGCCGGTTTCCTCGGCGACGATCGTGAAGCCTTCCTTCTCGGGAGCTTCCGAATGGAAAATGCCTTCAGAAGCGATCGACACGGACATCAGTACGAAGACGGTGCCAAGCAGGGCACCAACGCCCATGTTCACATAAGAGTTCATCCAAACGCTCCCCTAGCAACCGGCGGACAGACGCCGGCCAGTCTTGAAATCGCGCGGAACCTATGTCTTTTGCTGCTTCGTTGCAACAGTGATTGTAGCCCCCGCACTGAGACCTTTTGACACTTTTCCCGGGGGTTTTGAAGGGCCTGAGATGAATCGCGCCAATTTTGACAAGACCCTCGTGCTCATTCCGGCGCGCATGGCCTCGACTCGCCTTCCGGGCAAGCCGCTCGCCGATATCGCAGGCCTGCCGATGATCGTGCAGGTTGCGCGGCGCGCGGCGGCCGCCGGCGTCGGCCGGGTCGTCGTCGCGGTCGACCATCAGGACATCTTCGATGCGGTCACGGCGGCAGGCTTCGAGGCGGTGATGACGCGCGTCGACCACCAGTCCGGCTCCGACCGCATCCACGAGGCCTTGGCGAAGAGCGACCCGGAAGGGCGCGCCGAGATCGTCATCAACGTGCAGGGCGACCTGCCGACCATCGATCCGGAAACGATCCGCGCCGCGCTCCGCCCGCTGGAGAACGCCGCGACCGACATCGCCACGCTGACGACGGAAATCCGCGAGGAGGAGGAGAAGACCAATCCGAACGTGGTGAAGGTCGTCGGCTCGCCGATCGGCGAGAGCCGCCTTCGCGCGCTCTACTTCACCCGCGCGACGGCGCCCTACGGCAAGGGGCCGCTCTACCATCACATCGGCCTCTATGCCTATCGCCGCAAGGCGCTCGAAGCCTTCGTCTCGCTTGCCCCCTCGACGCTGGAAAGGCGCGAGTCGCTGGAGCAGCTCCGGGCGCTGGAGGCCGGCATGCGGATCGACGCGGAGATCGTTGACACCGTTCCGCTCGGTGTCGATACTCCCGCCGACCTCGAAAAGGCCCGGGCGATGCTCGCGGCCCACCCCATCTGATACGGATACCCGGCCATGATCATGAAGACCAACAAGATCGCCTTCCAGGGCGAGTTCGGCGCGAATTCCGACATGGCGAGCCGCGACATGTTCCCGACCATGGAGCCGCTGCCGTGCCAGACCTTCGAGGATGCGTTCCTGGCCGTCGAGAACGGCGATGCGGATCTTGCGATGATCCCCATCGAGAACACGATCGCCGGCCGCGTCGCCGACATCCACAATCTGCTGCCGGAATCGAACCTGCACATCGTCGGCGAATATTTCATGCCGATCCGCTTCCAGCTCATGGTGCTGCCGGGCGTGACGCGCGAGGATATCCGCACGGTCCACAGCCATATCCACGCGCTCGGCCAGTGCCGCAAGATCGTGCGCCGCAACGGCTGGAAGCCGGTGATCGCCGGCGATACGGCGGGTGCTGCCAAGCTCGTCTCGGAGAGTGGCGACCGCACCATGGCTGCGCTCGCCCCGCGCCTTGCGGCCGATCTCTACGGCCTGTCGATCGTCGCGGAGAACGTCGAGGATACGGAAAGCAACGTCACCCGCTTCGTCGTCCTCTCGCGGGAGGAGAAGAAGGCCGAGCGTGACGGTGAGGGCATCGTCGTCACCACTTTCGTCTTCAACGTGCGCAACATTCCGGCCGCCCTCTACAAGGCGCTCGGCGGCTTTGCGACGAACGGCATCAACATGACGAAGCTCGAAAGCTACCAGATCGGCGGCAAGTTCATCGCCACCCAGTTCTATGCCGATATCGAAGGCCATCCGGACGACCAGCATGTGCGCCAGGCGCTGGAGGAACTGCGCTTCTTCTCGGAGAAGGTCCGCATCCTCGGCACCTACCGGGCACACCCGATGCGCAGCGCGTTTTAAAGGCGCGCACCGGACTTGACGATCGTCAGGTAGGCCGGAACCGCGCCGCCGCACCGGCATTTCCCAAGCGAAAGGAGATGCCCATGCGCACGATCACCTATATCACGATCCTGGTGTCGATGATGGTGAACGCCGTCGTCTTCGGTGCCGGAACCATCGCCATCCTCGCCGTGCCGGCGCTGAACGCGCACGCCAAGTACCTGCTGCCGGCCTGGATCGCCGTCACCTTCCTCGTCAGCCCGGTCATCGCGCGTTTCATCGCGCCGAGCCTCCGGCTGCACCGCCATCCGGGCGACGAGCCGCGGTTCGGCCTGCGCTGATCAGCCTTCCCAATCCAGCCAGTCGCGCATCAGCCGGTGCGCGATGGCGCCCTTCGGCGGCGGGGCCGTGACGCCCGGCGCGAGGCCGGAAAGGGCATTGCGCTCGATCATCGCCGCCGTCTCGGCGCGGGTGAACCAGCGGCAATCCTCCAGCTCCGCCTCGTCGCGGCGGATATCGAAGGAGATCGCCTCGCCGTAGCAGCCGATCATCAGCGAATGCGGCATCGGCCAGGGCTGCGAGGCGTGGTAGCGCACGCGGCCGACCTTGATGCCGGATTCCTCGAAGGTCTCGCGCCGCACCGTATGCTCGATGGTCTCGCCCGGCTCCAGGAAGCCGGCAAGGCAGGAATACATGCCCTCCGGGAAATGCGGCGAGCGGCCGAGCAGGCAGAGGTCGCGTTCGATGTCGATGACCAGCATGATCGCGACGGGATCGGTGCGCGGGAAGATCGTGTGGCCGCAGGCCTCGCAGATGCGCCGGTAGCCGCCGATCTCCGAGCGGGTCGGCGAGCCGCACTTGCCGCAGAAGCGGTTGTTCGCGTTCCAGGTCATCATGCTGGAGGCCTGGGCGAACTGGCCGAGCAGGTCGTCGTCGAGCATCTGCTGGCGGTAGAGCGTGCGCCCGTCGGCGGCCTTCAGCGGCTCGTGCAGCGTATCGGGATCGGCCTTGACGGGGATGGCAAGCCGCGGCTCACCGTTCTTCAGGTAGCCGAGGAGGATGGAATCCTCCGGCACCGGGCCGAGCTCGGCAAGCTCGTAGGGCGCGAACAGCGGATCGATGATCTTCTCGTCGTGCTTGACGACGAGCTTGCCACCGGCGAGCGCGAAGGCGTGGACGTTCTCGGCCTTGAAGGCCTGTTCCAGGCAATCGGGCGCGCGGTGCTCCGAGCGGCGGTCGAGCGTGTTTTCCGCAAAGGCCACCATGGTGCTGGGTTCCGGATGCGGGCGGTAGAAATCGAAAAGGGAAGGCTTCATGGGGTCAGGGCATCCAGGAGCTTGGCCGCGAAGGCCTTGGTTTCCTCGGCCGTGCGCGGCTCGGCGGTGCCGTGGCCCCAGACGGGGCCCGGCCAGTTGGCATCGCCCTCGCTGCGCGCGACGACATGGACGTGCAATTGGCGGACGATGTTGCCGAGCGCGCCGGTGTTGATCTTCGTCGCACCCGTCACCTTCTTCAGCGCCTCGGCCACCAGCACCGTCTCGAAGGTCAGCATGGTCTGGTCGAGCGGGGTCAGCTCGAAGATCTCGCTGACATTCGCCCGCTGGGGCAGGAGCACCAGCCAGGGCCAGCGCTTGTCCTTCATCAGGCGCAGTTCGCACAGGCCGATCTTCGTCAGGAGATCGCTGTCGCGCGCCAGCCGTTCGTCGGGTTGAAAGTCGCTCATGAAGTTCTTCCGCATGCCTGTTTTGAAGAGTCATGCCACGCAGCCGATTTCCCTCCAACAGTTTTTTATCGCCTCGGCTTGCATTCGGCCGGAATATTGCCGATATGGAGGGCGGGAGGTTGGTGGTGGACGAGCCACTCGCCAACCGGGTCAGGTCCGGAAGGAAGCAGCCCTAACGAGCCCCGGCACGGGTCATCGTGCCAGCCTCCCACCTTACCGTCCTGTCGGGACTAAAGCGCCTCATTTGCGGCAGGGTCGATGAGCGACGAAACCACAAATCCGTCCAGCGAAAAACCGGCCGCCTACCGGGTGCTTGCCCGCAAGTACCGCCCGAAGGACTTCTCCGACCTGATGGTCGGGCAGGAGCCGATGGTCCGCACGCTGACGAATGCGTTCGAGACCGGCCGCATCGCCCAGGCCTACATGCTGACGGGCGTGCGCGGCGTCGGCAAGACGACGACCGCCCGCATCCTCGCCCGCGCGCTCAACTACAAGACCCCCGAGATCGACAGGCCGACGATCGACCTTCGCGTGCCCGGCGAGCATTGCCAGGCCATCATGGAAGGCCGGCATGTCGACGTCATCGAGATGGATGCCGCCTCCCATACCGGCATCGACGATATCCGCGAGATCATCGAGCAGGTGCGCTACCGCCCCGTTTCGGCGCGCTACAAGGTCTATATCATCGACGAAGTGCACATGCTCTCGACGCAGGCCTTCAACGGCCTGTTGAAGACGCTGGAAGAGCCGCCGGAGCATGTGAAGTTCATCTTCGCGACGACGGAGATCCGCAAGGTCCCGATCACCGTCCTGTCGCGCTGCCAGCGGTTCGACCTGCGCCGCATCGGCGCCTCCGACCTTGTCGGCCTCTTTTCCACCATCCTCGGCAAGGAAGGCGTCGATTTCGAGCCGGATGCGCTCGCCATGGTCGCACGCGCCGCCGAGGGCTCGGCCCGCGACGGCCTCTCGCTGCTCGACCAGGCGATCGCCCATGGGGCGGGCCGCGTCGAGGTCGAGGCCGTGCGCTCCATGCTCGGCCTTGCCGACCGGGCGCGCATCGTCGATCTCTTCGAGCATATCGTGAAGGGCGATGCGGCCGCTGCGCTCGCCGAGTTCGCCGCACAGTACGAGGCCGGCGCCAGCCCCTCCGTCGTCCTGACGGACCTTGCCGATTTCACCCACCTCGTCACCCGCATGAAATACGTGCCGGATGCGGCCGGCGACCAGTCGCTGAGCGAGATCGAGCGCGTGCGCGGCGTGGAGTTCGCCAATTCCATCGCCGTGACAGCGCTCTCGCGCATGTGGCAGATGCTCCTCAAGGGCATTCCTGAGGCGGAAGCCTCCAGCCGCCCGGCGGGCGCGGCGGAGATGGTCATCATCCGCCTTGCCCATGCCGCGAACCTTCCCTCGCCGGAAGAGGCCGCGCGCCGCCTTGCCGAGCTTTCGGGCGGCGAGGGCGGCGCTGGTGGCGGCCGCGCGCCGCAAGCGGACGGCAACGGTGGCGGCCAGCCGACGGCGCAGGCCGCCGTTTCCGCCGTCTCCCGCCAGCCGGATGCACCGGCGCGCGCCCAGTCGGGCGGCGCGACGATGCTGCGCGCCGTGCCGCAGGCCGAGCCGTCACCCCAGCCGGTCGGCCGCATCGAGACCGCCCCGGCCGAGCAGCCGGCCGCTGCGCCGAAGGTGCCGGTCAATTCCCTCTCCGACATCGCCGACCTCTGCACGAAGAACCGCGACATCCGCCTGCGCGCGCTCGTGCGCGCCTTCGTGAAGCCGGTGCGCGTGGAGGCCGGCAAGCTGGAGATCGGCCTTGCGCAGGACGCGCCGAAATCGCTGATTACCGACCTTCAGAATCGCCTCCAGGAATGGACCGGCATGCGCTGGCTGGTCATCCTCTCGCGCGAGGCCGGCGGGCCGACGCTGTCCGAGGCCGAGACGATGGCGCAGGAGGCGCGCGTCGCCGACGCCCGGCAGGACCCGGACGTCGCCGCCATCCTGCAGCGCTTCCCCGGCGCCAAGATCACCGACGTGCGCATCAAGGTGCAGGAAGCGGAAGACGAGATCGAGACCGTCGCGGCGCCTGCCGCCGCCGAATCCGCCGAGGGCGACATCCTGCCCGGCGACGATATCGAACACTAGAAAGAGGAGAGGCCGATGCGCGACATCATGGGCATGATGGGCAAGGTCAAGGAAATGCAGGCCAAGATGGAGAAGATGCAGGAGGAGATCGCCGCGCTCGAAGTCTCCGGCGCCTCCGGCGGCGGCCTCGTCTCCGTCACGCTCGACGGCAAGGGCAACCTCAAGGGCCTGAAGATCGATCCCTCGCTCTTCAAGGAAGACGACGTCGAGATCCTGGAAGACCTGATCGTCGCCGCCCACAAGGACGCCAAGGAAAAGGCCGAGGCGCAGGCGGCCGAAAAGACCAAGGCGCTGACCGCCGGCCTGCCGATCCCGCCCGGCTTCAAACTGCCGTTCTGATACTGTAGGGTCGACGGCTCCTGAGGAGGATTTCCGATGAGCCTGACGACCCTCGTAATCTTCGCCGGCGCGCTGATGATGGCGGCCGGCTCGCCCGGCCCGAGTATCGCCGCGCTGGTCGCGCGTGTCCTGTCGCGCGGGGCGAGGGACGTGCTTCCCTTCCTCGCCGCCATGTGGATCGGCGAGGGCATCTGGCTCACCTGCGCCGTGCTCGGCCTTGCGGCCATCGCCGAGACCTTCTACGCCGCCTTCGTCGCCATCAAGTGGCTCGGTGTCCTCTACCTTCTCTACCTCGCCTGGAAGATGTGGTTCGCGCCGGTCGACACGGGCGAGGCCGCGCTGCCCGAGGCGCGCTCCGGCGCAAAGCTGTTCTTCGCCGGCATGACGGTGACGCTCGGCAATCCGAAGATCATGATGTTTTACGTCGCGCTGCTGCCGGCGATCATCGATCTCGGCGCCGTCACGCTCACCGGCTGGGCGGAGCTCGTCGTCACCATGTTCGTCGTGCTGGTGGCGATCGACCTTGCCTGGGTCTTCCTCGCCTCGCGCGCCCGCCGGTTCCTCAGGAGCCCGCGCGCCGTGCGCATCGCCAACCGCGTCAGCGCCGGCACCATGGCCGGGGCGGCGGCGGCCATCGCGACGCGCTGATCAGCCGGTCAGGGCCGCGCGCAGCTTGTCGTTGATGGGCGCGGCGAGATAGCGGTTGCGGTCCTCTTCGGAAAGATTCCTGCCGTAGGTGCGCAAGAGTTCCGGCATGGTGACGGGCGCGCCGTCGAAGGGCGTATAGGTGACGGTATCGCCCGCCTGGATCACGCCGTCCCGAAGGACCCGACAGTAGAAGCCCGGCCGCCCCGCCTGCATGAAGCGCTTGGCAAAGCCCGGATCGCCCATGCGCGCCGAGAGCGTGGCGCAGGGGATGCGCGTCGAGGTGACTTCGAGGAGGACGCTCTCCGTCTCGAAGCGGTCGCCGACCGAGACGCTGCGGCTGTCGATGCCCGAAATGACGAGGTTCTCGCCGAAGGTGCCCGGCTCGATGGTCCTGCCGAACTCCTTCGTCCACCAGTCGAGATCGACCGAGCCGAGCGCGTAGACCGCCTGTTCCGGGCCGCCATGGTGCTTGCGGTTGCAGATGGCGTCGCCGAGCAGCCCTTCGCGGTCGACGACGACGGCCGCATCGGTCGGCGTCTTGAAAATGCCGGTCTTGTAGCTTTTGCCGGGAACCGGACGGGCAAGGCCCGTGCATACCGCAACTATCCTGATCAGCGCTGCCTCCCTGCGGGGTGGATTCCGTTTCCCCTTGATATGGGCTAGATACCGGCAATGGCAAAACGAGTCACCGGCCCTGAAATCGAAAAACTCATCCAGCTTCTGGCGAAGGTGCCGGGCCTCGGGCCGCGCTCGGCGCGCCGGGCGGCGCTGCACCTCGTCAAGAAGAAGGACCAGCTTCTGGGTCCCCTTGCCGACGCGATGGGCGAGGCGCACCGCAAGGTGCGCATCTGCTCGTGCTGCGGCAACGTCGATACGATGGACCCCTGCACGGTCTGCACGGACGTGCAGCGCGACCAGTCGGTCATCATCGTCGTCGAGGACGTTTCCGATCTCTGGGCGCTGGAGCGCGCCGGCGCGATGAACGCCGCCTACCACGTCCTCGGCGGCACGCTCTCGCCGCTCGACGGCATCGGCCCGGACGACCTTAACATCCGCGGCCTCGTCGACCGGGTGGCGAAGGGCGGCGTGCGCGAATTGATCGTCGCCGTCAACGCCACCGTCGAGGGCCAGACGACCGCCCACTACATCACCGACCAGCTTTCCGGCCTCGACGTGAAGATCACGCGCCTCGCCCACGGCGTTCCCGTCGGCGGCGAGCTCGACTATCTCGACGAAGGCACGCTGACGGCCGCGCTCCGGGCGCGTACGGCGATCTGAGGAGAGTGTTCATGTTGCGATGGCTGTTGCGGTTCACCCCCCTCTGCCCTGCCGGGCATCTCCCCCACAAGGGGGGAGATCGGCTTGGGGCGAGGCGGTGCCACGATTCAATCTCCCCCCGTGTGGGGGAGATGCCCGGCAGGGCAGAGGGGGGTATCCTCGCCCGCCTCGCGCTGATGATTGCGCTCGCGCTCGTTTCCTTCCCCGCCCACGCGGCCTCCAAGGCCGAGGTGGAGGCGATGTTCCGCGCCTGGATCGACAACGACCTCTGGCCGGCGGCAAGGAAAACCGGCGTCAGCGAGAAGACCTTCCGCGCGGCGATGGACGGCGTGACGCTCAACTGGGACCTTCCCGACCTCGTGCCGCCCGGCTCAAAGCCGAAAAAGGAACAGGCGCAGAGCCAGGCGGAGTTCTCCGCGCCCGGCGCCTATTTCTCCGAAAAGCGCCTGCAAAGCCTTGCGGCAAGAGGAAGCAGCCTTGCCAGGGCCCATGCCTCGACGTTGCGCAAGGTCGAGCAGCGCTTCGGCGTGCCGGGCGAGATCGTGCTTGCCGTCTGGGGCCGTGAATCCGGTTTCGGCAGCGCGAAGATCCCCTATTCGGCCGTCGAGGTTCTGGCCACCAAGGCCTTCATGTCGACGCGCAAGGACCTCTTCCGCAAGGAGCTGATCGCCGCGCTCCACATCGTCGACGGCGGCGACCGCACGGTGGGGCAGCTTCGCGGCTCCTGGGCCGGCGCGCTCGGCCAGCCGCAGTTCATGCCGACGAGCTTCCTGCAATATGCCGTCGATTTCGACGGCGACGGCGTGCGCGACATCTGGGATTCGGTGCCCGACACGCTCGCCTCCATCGCCAACTACCTCGTGAAGAAGGGCTGGCAGCCGGGCCGTGGCTGGGGCTACGAGGTCTCGATCCCGGACGGCGTCTCCTGCGCGCAGGAAGGGCCGGACCTCGCCAAGCCGATCTCGGCATGGGCCTCGAGCGGCATCACGCGCATCTCCGGCAAGGCGTTCCCGGCCGGCGAGGCGAAGGCCTCCGGCATGATGCTGGTCCCGGCCGGCACGCACGGTCCGGAATTCATCGTCACGCCGAATTTCTACGTGCTCAAGGAATACAACAACTCCGACCTCTACGCCCTCTTCCTCGGCAACCTCGCCGACCGCATCGCCTATGGCAGCGGCCCGTTCCGCGGCGCTTGGGGCGATGTCGGCAGGATGCTGCGCTCGGACGTGCTTGCCATGCAGAAGGCGCTCGTCGCCAAGGGCTACGACGTCGGCAAGGTCGACGGCCTGCCGGGCTACAAGACGCGCCGCTCGCTCGGCGACTGGCAGGCGAAGAACGGCCTTGCCCCTACCTGCTTTCCCGACGCCTCGCTTAAGGCCAAGCTGCGCTAGGGCATTTCCAGCAAAAGTGTGCAGCGGTTCTGCGTCCGGAAATGCGCAAAACAAACAGATGGGTCAGTGTACCACCACCTGCTGCTTGAACCGCTCGTATTGATGCGGAACGATCGTCTGGCGCTCGATCATGCGGTGGACGCGCGGGGCGTCCGCGCCGCGGTGGAGGAGCCGTAGCTTCTCGCCGTTGGCGGCATCGGCGAGCGTGCGGCGCTGATTGTGGCGCACATATTCCACCCAGGTCGGCACATGGTAGGTCTCGGTCCAGACGGTGGGGTTTTCCAGGTCCCGCATCAGCGCCCATTGGCCCGCGCCGTCGCGGATGCGGATGCGCCGCCGCTCGGTCATCGTCTCAAGGAATTCGGGAATGTCCTTCTCGTCGATCTCGTAATCGATGAGGATGACGATGGGGCCGCTGCGCGGCTTGAGGTCGAGCGGCAGGTCCGGCTCGCTGAAGCGGCCCAGCGGATCGACATTGAGGCTTTCGAGCTCCGGCAGCGAAAAGCGCAGGCCGAGGGCGGCGCCGGCGATCATCGTCACCGCCGAGGCGATGAGCGCGGTCTGCGCGCCGTGCGTGTCGGCCGTCGCGCCCCAGATCCAGCTTCCGGCGGCGATGCCGCCGAAGGTGGTGGTCTGGTAGAGCGAAAGCGCGCGGGCGACGACCCAGCGCGGCGTGGAAAGCTGCACCGTCGTGTTGAAGAGCGAGAGCGCCAGCACCCAGGAGGCGCCGGCAATGGGCAGCACCGCACCGGTCAGCAGCGCCGAGGTGCTGAGGGCCGAAACGCATGCGCTGACGGCAAAGCCGGTGAAGGCGAGGCGCGCGATGGTCTCGCTGGAGAAGCGCTCGCGCACGCTCGCGTTCAGCAGCGCCCCGCCGATGGCGCCGAGCCCGAAACAGCCGAGCAGGATGCCGTAGGTCAGCGGCCCGCCCGAGACGATGTCGCGGGCGATGAGCGGCAGCAGCGAGAGGATGGAGCTGGTGGCAAGGCCGAAGGCGAAGCCGCGCAAAAGCACCTTGCAGATGTTCGGCGACATGGAGACATAGCGCAGGCCCGCCGAGATGGCGCGGCCGAAATCCTCGCGCGGCAGCGCGCTGCGCGGCACGTTCGGCTTCCAGCGGAAGAGCGCGTAGAGGAGGGCGAAATAGCTGAGCGCATTGGCGGCGAAGGCCGCCGCCGCCCCGCCCGCCGCCACGATGACGCCACCGATGGCCGGCCCGACGCTGCGGGTGATGTTGAAGCCCATGCTGTTGAGCGAGACGGCCGCCGGCAGGTCCTCGCGCGGCACCATGTCGCCGACGGAGGCCTGCCAGGCCGGGTTGTTGAGCGCGGTGCCGCAGCCGATGAGGAAGGTGAAGGTCAGCAGCAGCCAGGGCGTGATGAGGCCCTGCCAGGCACAGAGCGTCAGGGCGATGGAGACGACCAGCATGAAACACTGGGCCGACAGCATCAGCCTGCGCCGGTCGAAATTGTCGGCGAGCGCCCCGGCGGCGACGGAGAACAGCATGATCGGCAGCGAGGTGGAGGCCTGCACCAGCGCCACCATGTTGGCCGAAGGCGAGATCGAGGCCATCATCCAGGCCGCGCCGACGGACTGCACGAGCCCGCCGAAATTGGAAATGAGGCTGGCGGCCCAGATCAGGCGATAGGTCTCGTTGCGAAAGGGGGCGAGGGGGGACTTGCGATCCGGCACGGCGGGCACTCTTTCTCGACGCGGTTTCAAGGGGCAATCTAGTCCATCGGGAAATTGCGGCAACCCGGCCACGTGCAGGTAGATGCGCCCGCCCACAGGCGGATTTGCCGCCGATCTTGCATTCGCGGCGAAGTGGGTCTATATCAGCCGCAAATTCTTGATCGTCAGATGAAGAGTGGGCCCGCAAGGACCCGCTCTTTTTTATTGCCCCGATCGAGCGCATGATAACGAACATCCCGGGAGGGCATGTCATGAACGACACGACCCAGGCAGAAAACACCGCCGTCGAGCCGCGGCTGATCGTCGAGACCGGCCTCGACCGGCGCGTCGCCGACATCATCGAGCCGACCATCGAGCAGATCGGCTACCAACTCGTGCGCGTGCGCCTTTCGGCGCAGAACGGCGCGACGCTGCAGATCATGTGCGAGCGGCCGGACGGCACCATGACCGTGGAGGACTGCGAGCAGGTCTCGATGGCCATCTCGCCGGTGCTCGACGTTGAGGATCCGATCGACAAGGCGTATCATCTGGAGGTCTCATCGCCCGGCATCGACCGGCCGATGGTCCGCAAGTCAGACTTCACGCGCTGGCTCGGCCATCTTTTGAAATGCGAGACGTCGATCCTGGTCGACGGGCGCAAGCGCTTCCGCGGCAAGATCGTCGCCGCAGACGAGAACGGCTTCACGCTGGAGCGGGACCAGCCCGCCCCCGGCGACGAGCCGGTGGTCGTCATCCCCTTCACGGCGCTTGCCGAAGGCCGGCTGATCCTGACCGACGAGCTGATCCGCGACGCGCTGGCCGCCGACAAGAAGGCGAAGGCCGCGCAGGCCGCGAACCAGAACGACGAAGAAGACGGCGACGACGAAGAATAAGTGTGAGTGCGCTTCGCCGAAAGCGGCGGAGCGGAGAGGACGGAACCGGAGCGGCGCGCCGCTCCCGACAGGCTGGCGGCTAGGCCCCGGCCCGACCATGGAGACCTGAGACAATGGCAGTCAGTGCGAACCGGCTTGAGCTTCTGCAGATCGCGGATGCCGTGGCCCGTGAAAAGGTCATCGACCGCGAGATCGTGCTTGCCGCGATGGCCGACGCCATCCAGAAGGCAGCCCGCTCGCGTTACGGCACGGAATCCAACATCCGCGCCGACATCAATTCCAAGACCGGCGAAATCCGCCTCCAGCGCCTGCTGGAAGTCGTCGAGCACGCCGAGGACTATTCCACCCAGATCCCGCTGGAACTGGCGCGCGACCGCAACCCGGACGCCAAGCTCGGCGACTTCATCGCCGACCCGCTGCCGCCGATGGACTTTGGCCGCATCGCCGCCCAGTCGGCCAAGCAGGTCATCGTGCAGAAGGTGCGCGAGGCCGAGCGTGACCGTCAGTACGACGAATACAAGGACCGCATCGGCGAGATCGTCAACGGCACGGTCAAGCGCGTCGAATACGGCAACGTCATCGTCGACCTCGGCCGAGGCGAAGGCATCATCCGCCGCGACGAGATGATCCCGCGCGAGAACATGCGCTACGGCGACCGCGTGCGCGCCTATGTCTACGACGTGCGCCGCGAGCAGCGCGGGCCGCAGATCTTCCTGTCGCGCACCCATCCGCAGTTCATGGTGAAGCTCTTCACCATGGAAGTGCCGGAAATCTACGACGGCATCATCCAGATCAAGTCGGTGGCCCGCGACCCGGGCTCGCGTGCGAAGATCGCCGTCATCTCGAACGATAGTTCCATCGATCCGGTCGGCGCCTGCGTCGGTATGCGCGGCTCGCGCGTGCAGGCCGTCGTCGGCGAGCTTCAGGGCGAGAAGATCGACATCATCCCGTGGTCGCAGGATCCGGCCTCCTTCATCGTCAACGCCCTGCAGCCGGCGGAAGTCGCCAAGGTGGTTCTGGATGAAGACGCCGAGCGCATCGAGGTCGTCGTGCCGGACGAGCAGCTCTCGCTCGCCATCGGCCGCCGCGGCCAGAACGTGCGCCTCGCCTCGCAGCTCACCGGCTGGGATATCGACATCCTGACGGAAGCCGAGGAATCCGAGCGCCGCCAGAAGGAATTCAACGAGCGCACCAACCTCTTCATGGATGCCCTCGACGTCGACGAGATGGTCGGCCAGGTCCTTGCCTCCGAGGGCTTTGCCGCCGTCGAGGAAGTCGCCTATGTCGACCTCGACGAAATCTCGTCCATCGACGGTTTCGACGAGGACACGGCCCAGGAGATCCAGACCCGCGCCCGCGAATATCTCGACCGCATCGAGGCCGAGATGGACGCCAAGCGCAAGGAGCTCGGCGTTGCCGACGAACTGCGCCAGATCGACGGCATGACGGGCCAGATGCTCGTCGCCCTCGGCGAGGACGGCATCAAGACGATGGAAGACTTCGCCGGCTGCGCGGCCGACGACCTCGTCGGCTGGACCGAGCGCAAGGACGGCGAGACGAAGAAGTTCGAGGGTCTGTTCTCGAAGTTCGAGGTCTCCCGCGCCGAGGCCGAGGCCATGATCGTGCAGGCCCGCCTTGCGGCCGGCTGGATCACGGAAGAGGATCTCGCCACCGAGGAAGAGCCGGTCGTGGAAGGCGCCGAACAGGACGCCTGACCGGCGTCCTTGAGGGTTTGACATGCCGCCCGCCCCGTTGCGGTTTGCGTCGGCAGGAACGGGAACCTATATGGGCAAGAAGGACGACGGCGTGAACGAGCGCATGTGCATCGTGACGCGCGAAAGCGGGGAAGCGGATGATCTCATCCGCTTCGTCGCCGGCCCCGACGGCAGCGTCGTCGCGGACCTCAAGCGTCAACTCCCCGGACGTGGTTGCTGGGTGAAGGCCGAACGGGCGATCGTCGACAAGGCGGTGGCCCGCAAGCTCTTCGCCCGCGCCCTTCGGGCCGATGCGAAGGCAGGCCCCGAGCTCGGGGCCGAGGTGGACCGGCTTCTGGCGGCCCAGCTCGGCGGCATGATGAACATGGCGCGCAAGGCCGGCCAGTTCGTCACCGGCTCGACGAAGGTGGATCAGGCGGTGCGGTCTCTGGCCGCCCTTGCCGTCTTCCATGCGGCGGACGCGGCTGCCGACGGCGTCAGAAAGATAGACCAGGCGCGGAAGGCAGCGAGCTTCCTGACCGACGACGAAACGGAAATACCCTCCTTCAGGCTCTTCTCGGAAGGCGAATTGGAGGAGCTTTTGGGCCAGAATGCTTTTATCCATGCCGCAGCGCTTGCAGGGCAGGCGGGTGAGGGTGTAGTGAAGCGCGCAATCATGCTCGAAAAATACCGGGGCGGCGCCCGGGTGGGAGCACATGGCGGCGCTGGCCAGCCGAACCAATGACGCGGTCACCGGCTTGGCGCCGGCCGCATTCGCATTGGACGAACACAATCGAACGACAGGGTCCGATCCGCATCCGGCCCTGATTAGGAACGGAACGGAATGACCGACAACAAAGACGACAAGACGATCAGCGTGGCAGGCAAGAAGACCCTGACGCTGAAGCCCTCCGGGGTTCAGCAGGGGACCGTGCGCCAGGACATGGGTCGTGGCCGCACCAAGGCCGTCGTGGTCGAAACCCGCAAGCGCCGCATCAATCGCCCGGAAGACGAGCGCCCCGTGACGCCCGTTGCTCCGGTGCAGCAGCGCCAGCCCGAGCCGCAGCAGTCGCGTCCCGCGCAGCAGCCCTCCCGTCAGGCCCCGCAGGCCGACCAGGGCCGTCCGCGCGTCGGCGTCGTGCTGAACCAGCTTTCCGCCGAAGAGGTCGAGGCCCGTCGCCGCGCGCTTGCCGAAGCGCAGATCCGCGACGCCGCCGAAGCGCGCCAGCGCGCCGAGGACGAGGCCCGCCGCAAGGTGGAAGAGGAAGCCCGCCGCAAGGCCGAGGAAGAAGCCCGTCTCGTCCGAGAGAAGGAAGAGGCAGAGCGCCGCGCCGCCGAGGCCGCAGCGCCGGCTCCTGCCGTGGAAGAGGTCGCTGCCGCGCAGCCGGCGGCACGGCCCGCCGTCGCGGAAACCGCCGCCGATGCGCGTCCGCAGCCGGGCCGCGTCCCGGTCTCCACGCCGGCCGCCGTCGCCGGCCGTGGCCGCCGCGATGCCGAAGAGGAAGACGACAAGCGCCCGCGTGGCGGTGCGCCCGCCAACCGCGGCGCCGTCAAGCGTCCGGAACCGGCCAAGGCGCCGGCCCGCCCGAAGACCGATGATGGCCGCCGCCAGGGCAAGCTGACGCTGACGACCGCCTCGACCGACGAGGACGGCACGCAGCGCGGCCGCTCGCTCTCGGCCATGCGCCGCCGCCAGGAGAAGTTCAAGCGCTCCATGATGCAGGAGACGCGCGAGAAGGTCATGCGCGAAGTCGTTCTGCCGGAGACCATCACCATCCAGGAACTGTCGCAGCGCATGTCCGAACGCGCCGTCGACGTCATCAAGTTCCTGATGAAGGAAGGCCAGATGATGAAGCCCGGCGATCTGATCGACGCCGACCTGGCCGAACTCATCGCCGGCGAATTCGGCCACACCGTCAAGCGCGTTTCGGAATCCGACGTCGAGGAAGGTATCTTCAACGTTGCCGACGAGGAAGGCGATCTGGAATCGCGTCCGCCGATCGTGACCATCATGGGCCACGTCGACCACGGCAAGACCTCGCTGCTCGACGCCATCCGCCATGCCAACGTGGTCGCCGGCGAAGCCGGTGGCATCACGCAGCATATCGGCGCCTACCAGGTCGAGCAGAACGGCAACAAGATCACCTTCATCGACACGCCCGGCCACGCCGCGTTCACCGCCATGCGTGCCCGCGGCGCGCAGGCGACGGACATCGCGATCCTCGTGGTCGCCGCCGACGACAGCGTGATGCCGCAGACGATCGAGTCCATCAACCACGCCAAGGCGGCGGGTGTTCCGATCATCGTGGCGATCAACAAGATCGACAAGCCGGCCGCCAATGCCCAGAAGGTTCGCACCGAACTCCTCCAGCACGAGGTCTTCGTCGAATCCATGGGCGGCGAGACGCTGGACGTCGAAGTCTCGGCCAAGAACGGCACGAACCTCGACAAGCTGCTCGAAGCGATCCTCCTGCAGGCCGAAATCCTCGATCTCAAGGCCAACCCGAACCGCACCGCCGAAGGTGTCGTCGTCGAAGCCCAGCTCGACCGCGGCCGTGGCGCCGTCGCCACCGTCCTCGTGCAGACGGGCACGCTGAAGCCCGGCCAGATCATCGTGGCCGGCGACCAGTGGGGCCGCGTGCGCGCGCTCGTCAACGACAAGGGCGATCACGTCAAGGAAGCCGGCCCCTCCATGCCGGTCGAGGTCCTCGGCCTTTCCGGCACGCCGGCCGCCGGCGACAAGTTCGCCGTGGTCGAGAACGAAAGCCGTGCCCGCGAGATTTCGGAATACCGCCAGCGCCTCGCCCGCGAAAAGCAGGTGGCCCGCCAGTCGGGTTCGCGCGGCTCGCTCGAGCAGATGATGAACCAGCTCCAGAATTCCGGCCTCAAGGAATTCCCGCTGCTCATCAAGGGCGACGTGCAGGGCTCGATCGAAGCCATTGCCGGCGCTCTGGAAAAGCTCGGCACCGACGAAGTGCGCGTGCGCATCGTTCATTCGGGCGCCGGCGCCATCACGGAATCGGACATCTCGCTTGCCGAGGCGTCCAACGCCGCGATCATCGGCTTCAACGTCCGTGCGAACGCACAGGCCCGCTCGCTCGCCGAGCGCCAGGGCATCGAGATCCGCTACTACAACATCATCTACGACCTGGTGGATGACGTGAAGGCGGCGATGTCGGGCCTCCTCTCGCCGGAGCGCCGCGAAACCTTCCTCGGCTACGCCGAGATCCTCGAGGTGTTCAACATCACGAAGGTCGGCAAGGTCGCCGGTTGCCGCGTCACCGAAGGCAAGGTCGAGCGCGGCGCGGGCGTCCGCCTCGTGCGCGACAACGTCGTCATCCACGAAGGCAAGCTCAAGACGCTCAAGCGCTTCAAGGACGAGGTCTCGGAAGTCAATGTCGGCCAGGAATGCGGCATGGCCTTCGAGAACTACGAAGACATCCGCGTCGGCGACCAGATCGAATGCTTCCGCGTGGAGCACGTCACGCGCACGCTGTAAGCTGCCGGCGATCAGATCATCATGCGGGCGCCGGACATTTTCGGCGCTCGCATTTTTTTGAAGGTGACCACCATGACCAGAGCAACATCCTCGGCGCCGTCGCAACGCATGCTGCGCGTGGGCGAGCAGGTGCGCGCGGCCATCACCCAGGTCCTCCAGCGCGGCGAGGTGCGCGACCCGCTTCTCGAAAAGACCGTGATCTCCATTTCGGAAGTGCGCATGTCGCCGGACCTCAAGCACGCGACCGCCTATGTGACGCCGCTCGGCGTCAAGGACCATGAGGCGGTGATCGAGGCGCTGAACCGCAATGCCAAGTTCATTCGCGGCCGTCTCGGCCCGCAGCTTCGCCAGATGAAATACATGCCGGACGTGCGCTTCCGCGACGATACCAGCTTCGACAATTACAAGAAGATCGACGATCTCCTGCGCTCGCCGGAAGTCGCCCGCGATCTTGACGCCGAAGACGGCGACGAACAGTAAGATATTCCAGGATAACTATGTCCAAGCCCCGCAAACCCAAGGGCCGGCCGGTCTCCGGCTGGCTGATCCTCGACAAGCCTTTCGATTTCGGCTCGACCGAGGCCGTCTCCAAGATCAAGTGGCTGTTCAAGGCGCAGAAGGCCGGCCATGCCGGCACGCTCGATCCGCTCGCCTCCGGCATGCTGCCGATTGCGCTGGGCGACGCCACCAAGACCGTTCCTTACGTCATGGACGGCCGGAAAATCTACGAATTCACCGTGACCTGGGGCGAGGAGCGCTCGACGGACGACCTGGAAGGCGAGGTGACGCGCACCTCCCACACGCGCCCGACCGCCGACGCGATCAAGGCGATCCTCGGCGGCTATACGGGCGTCATCCAGCAGATCCCGCCGCAGTTCTCCGCCATCAAGATCGACGGCGAGCGCGCCTATGACCTTGCCCGCGACGGCGAGACCGTCGAGATCCCCTCGCGCGAGGTGGAGATCCACCGCCTGACGCTGATCGGCTCGGATGAGAACACGGCCCGCTTCGAGGTCGAGTGCGGCAAGGGCACCTATGTGCGCGCGCTCGCCCGCGATTTCGGGCGCGAGCTCGGCTGCTACGGCCATATCTCGGCGCTGCGCCGCACCTTCGTCGCGCCCTTCGGCGAGGATGACATGGTGCCGCTCGCCGATCTCACGGCTCTGGAGGGGATCGAGGACGAGGCCGAGCGGCTTGCGGCCCTCGACGCCTTCCTGATCGACACCGGCGAAGCGCTCTCCAGCCTGCCGCAGATCGTCGTCAATGACGACCAGGCGCACCGCCTGCGCATGGGCAATCCGATCATCGTGCGCGGCCGCGATGCGCCGGTGTCGGCGGACGAGGCCTATGCCACCGCGCGCGGCAAGCTGGTCGCCATCGGCGAGATCGGCGGCGGCGAATTCCGCCCGAAGCGCGTTTTCACGAGCTGAGGCCTTTGCCGCATACGCAAGAATTCGGGGGTTGGAACCAACGGCTCCCGACTTGATTTCACCACAAGCTGAGGGCTTTATGGGCCGGCGAGGTTCGCTTGACGGCGGGCCGGGGCGGCGCATTGCCGCCGTGGCCGCTCCGGCGAAGGGTGAAAGGGCTGGTCGTTGACGATTGCGCCGACTGACAGAACGGCATCCGCCAGACGGGCGGAAGGGGGCGACAGCCCCGTCCAGGCCCGCCGGCGCATGCATCACCCGGTCGCCTTCTATCTCGTCTGCCTCATCCTCGTCGTCGTTATTCCCGCCTTCCTCTTCTCCATCGTGGTGCTCAAGCGCACCAACGAAGCGCAGGAGCGCATCTTCGAATCGCTGCTGCGCACCTCCACGGGCGCCGTGAACCGGGCCGTCGAGCGCGAGATCTCCGGCATGTTCTCGACGCTCAACTTCCTGTCGACCTCCGAGAGCCTGCGCGAGCCCGACTATGCGGGCCTCTACCGGCAGGCGTCGAAGGCGCTGGAAGGCACGGACATCTATTTCCTCGTCATCGACGAGACGATGCGCCAGCTTCTCAACACGCGCGTTCCCTACGGCACGCCGCTGGGTGCGGCATCGGAGCCCTCTTCGGCAGGGCAGGCGCTGGCGCGCGGCGAGCGCATGGTCTCCGATCTCTTCTTCGGCAAGACCGCGCAGCAATGGGTGTTCAACGTCTACCTGCCGATGCGCCTTCACAACGGCCGCCATGTGCTGCTGACGCTGACGAAGAACGCCGAGGCGCTGCGGCGCGCGGTCAATCCCGATATATTGTCGCCGGGCTGGAACGCCGCGGTGCTGGACACGCAGGGCACCGTCATCGTCTCGACGGACGAGACGCAGAAGACGGGCAAGCCCTTCTTCCTCAAGGTCGTTCCCTCGCTCCGCCTCGGCGTCAGCAAGATGCGGGAGGACGGCGTCAACTACCAGGTCGTCACCGAATTCTCCTCGCTCGCCGGCTGGCGCATGATCGCCTGGGCGAAGTCCGCCGACGTGCAGGCCCCGGCCGTCTCCTCCTTCCTGTGGCTGACGATCGGCGGGGCGGTCTTCGCCGCGCTTGCCGCGGTGAGCGCGTTCGGCATCGCGCGCGTCCTTTCCCGCGACGTGCGGCTGCTCGCCACCGATGCGCGCCGGCTCGGCCACGGCGAGCGGATCGCGATGCGCCGCTATGTCATTTCCGAGCTCGAGACCGTCTCGCGGGCGCTGTCCGAAGCGGCCGATGCGCGCGTCAAGTCGGAGAACGAGGTGCGCTTCCTGATGCGCGAGGTGGCGCACCGCTCCAAGAACCAGCTCACCGTCATCCAGGCCATGCTGAACCAGTCGGCGGCGGGCGCGGAAAATGCCCTCGACTTCGCCGAGACCTTCCGCAAGCGCGTCGCCGGCCTTGCGCGCTCGACCGATCTGATGATCGCCAACGCGACGCAGGGCGTGAACCTGATGGAACTGGCGAAGAACCAGTTGAAGCCCTTCACGCCGGACGACGCGGCGCGGGTGCGCATCAGCGGGCCCGCCGTGCTGCTCGACCCGCAGGCCTCCCAGACGCTCGGCATGGCGCTGCACGAACTGTCGACCAACGCCACCAAATACGGCGCGCTCGCCAACGAGACCGGCAACGTCTCGCTGACCTGGGCGACGTCCGGCGAGGACCTCAACCTTATCTGGCGGGAAAGCCGTGCGACGATCGACAAGGCGGCGATCGCCGAAAGCCGCAAGGGCTTCGGCAGCGTCGTGCTGGAACGCATGCTCGGCATGGCGCTCGATGCCAAGCTGGATTTTATCGTGCATGACGACGGCATCGAATGGCGGGTGACGATCCCGCTCGCCCGCCTGCGAGAGGACCACGCCCATGACGGGAACGGCGCCAAATGATGCCGCCGTTTCCTTCCGAAAAACCCCGAAGGTGCGTTCCATGACCCTTCTCCTCAAGGGTGCCGCCGCCGCGGCGATCCTCTGCGCCGCAGCGTTCCCGCCGTCGCCGCCGGCGAATGCCTCGTCGACGATCCGACCGGCACGCCGCTCAACGTGCGCTCGGCGCCCAACGGAACGATCGTGACGACGCTTGGCAACGGCACGCGGCTGGAGGTGATCGAGGAGAGGAAGATCGGCACGAAGCCCTGGCTTTTCGTGGCGCGGCAGGGCGAACGGCTCGGCTGGGTGTTCGGCGCCTATGTCGTCTGCCCGAAGGCGGGCGACGTGCGCGCGCTTGCGCCCGGCCAGCCGGCGGAGCAGCGCTAAACGGGCCTTTTCTTTCGGCGGCGAATGGTTTATAGGCACGCCAGCAATGCGGGCCCGCCCGCTTGCCTTCACGGCCATCGCTGGACGACATCCCGGCTTTTGGCGACTTTGGTTCCCATTCATGAAAGGACATCTCGATGTCGATCACTGCCGAGCGCAAGGCTGCGCTGATCAAGGAATACGCCACCAAGGAAGGCGACACCGGTTCGCCGGAAGTACAGGTCGCGATCCTGACCGAGCGCATCAACAACCTGACCGGCCACTTCAAGGACCACAAGAAGGACAACCACTCCCGTCGTGGTCTTCTGACGCTGGTTTCCAGCCGCCGCTCGCTTCTTGACTACCTCAAGAAGAAGGACGAATCCCGTTACACGAAGCTGATCGCTTCGCTGGGCATTCGCCGCTAAGACATTTCAGCGGGCGCTTCCTGACGGGGAGCGCCCGCTGCCTTTCCAGCAGGCCGGATGGGCCGGTCCTGCGGAACCAACCGATGGCCTGTCATGGGGCAGGATTGCAGGATGCTTCTTCGGGGCGATTCCGCCGGGAATCGCGACCGACCGGGGAAACGAAGCCTCCCGTTGTCTTGCCCATGATGCGTCACGAACGCGGATAGACCACCTGCGCCTTTTCCGGGCGGCGGTGCGCGTATCTGCAAAGAAGGACAAGACATGTTCGATACCCATACGGTCGAAATCGAGTGGGCGGGCCGTCCGCTCAAGCTGGAAACCGGCAAGATCGCCCGCCAGGCCGACGGCGCCGTGCTCGCCACCTACGGCGAGACGGTCGTTCTCGCCACCGTGGTTTCCGCCAAGGCGCCGAAGCCCGGCCAGGACTTCTTCCCGCTCACCGTCAACTACCAGGAAAAGACCTACGCCGCCGGCAAGATCCCGGGCGGCTACTTCAAGCGTGAAGGCCGTCCGTCGGAAAAGGAAACGCTGGTTTCCCGCCTGATCGACCGTCCGATCCGCCCGCTCTTCCCGGAAGGCTACAAGAACGACACGCAGGTCGTCGTCACGGTCGTCCAGCATGACCTCGAGAACGATCCCGACGTCCTGTCGATGGTTGCCGCCTCCGCCGCCCTGACAATTTCCGGCGTTCCCTTCATGGGCCCGGTCGGCGCCGCCCGCGTCGGCTACATCAACGGTGAATACGTCCTCAACCCGCATCTCGACGAGATGGACGAATCGAGCCTCGACCTCGTCGTCGCCGGCACGCAGGACGCCGTCCTGATGGTCGAGTCGGAAGCCAAGGAACTCGCCGAAGACGTCATGCTCGGCGCCGTCATGTTCGGCCACAAGGGCTTCCAGCCGGTGATCGACGCGATCATCAAGCTTGCGGAAGTCGCCGCCAAGGAACCGCGCGACTTCCAGCCGGAAGACTATTCCGAGCTCGAAACCGAAATGCTCGGCCTTGCCGAAGCCGAACTGCGCGACGCCTACAAGATCACCCAGAAGGCCGACCGCTACGCCGCCGTCGACGCCGTCAAGGCCAAGGTCAAGGCGCACTTCTTCCCCGAAGGTGTCGAGCCGAAGTACACCGCCGAAGTCATCGGCGCCGTCTTCAAGCACCTGCAGGCCAAGATCGTCCGCTGGAACATCCTCGACACCAAGAGCCGCATCGACGGCCGCGACCTGGAAACGGTCCGTCCGATCGTCTCGGAAGTCGGCATCCTGCCGCGCACGCACGGCTCGGCGCTCTTCACCCGCGGCGAGACGCAGGCGATCGTCGTCGCCACGCTCGGCACCGGCGAAGACGAGCAGTATGTCGACAGCCTGACCGGCATGTACAAGGAACGCTTCCTGCTGCACTACAACTTCCCGCCCTACTCGGTCGGTGAGACGGGCCGCATGGGCTCCCCGGGCCGCCGCGAGATCGGCCACGGCAAGCTCGCCTGGCGCGCCATCCGCCCGATGCTGCCGACGGCGGAACAGTTCCCCTACACGCTGCGCGTCGTCTCCGAGATCACCGAATCGAACGGTTCGTCCTCGATGGCAACGGTCTGCGGCACCTCGCTCGCCCTCATGGACGCCGGCGTTCCGCTGGCTAAGCCGGTTGCCGGCATCGCCATGGGCCTGATCCTCGAAGGCGACCGTTTCGCGGTTCTCTCCGACATCCTCGGCGACGAAGACCACCTCGGCGACATGGACTTCAAGGTCGCCGGCACGTCCGACGGCATCACCTCGCTGCAGATGGACATCAAGATCGCCGGCATCACCGAGGAGATCATGAAGGTCGCGCTCGGCCAGGCACAGGGCGGCCGCAAGCACATCCTCGGCGAAATGGCCAAGGCCATTTCCGAAGGCCGCAGCCAGCTCGGCGAATTCGCCCCGCGCATCGAGGTCATGACCATCCCGGTTGACAAGATCCGTGAAGTCATCGGTACGGGCGGCAAGGTCATCCGCGAGATCGTCGAGAAGACCGGCGCCAAGATCAACATCGAAGACGACGGCACGATCAAGATCGCATCGTCCTCCGGCAAGGAGATCGAGGCGGCCCGCAAGTGGATCCACTCCATCGTCGCGGAACCGGAAGTCGGCCAGATCTACGAAGGCACGGTCGTCAAGACCGCCGACTTCGGCGCCTTCGTCAACTTCTTCGGCCCGCGCGACGGCCTCGTGCACATCTCGCAGCTCGCCCAGGAGCGCGTCGCCAAGACGTCCGACGTCGTCAAGGAAGGCGACAAGGTCTGGGTCAAGCTGATGGGCTTCGACGAGCGCGGCAAGGTTCGCCTCTCCATGAAGGTCGTCGACCAGGCGACCGGCAAGGAAATCGCCGCCGACAAGAAGGGCGACGGCGAAGCTGCCGAGTAAGCCATCCCTTACGTATCGAAGGGGCGCGGAGCGGCACGTTCCGCGCCCCTTTCTTTTGAACACCGGAACCCTGTCATGACCCGCGACGCCCTGAAAACCCTGTTCCATCCCTTCGCCTCCGGCACGCTCGCCATGCCCGGCGAAGGCGAGCGCTATCTCTTCCTCGGCGCCGAGGCCGGCCAGCGCCCGCCGGAAGGGTTCGCCGCCTCGCTGGAGGCCGTGCAGCCGCTGCGCTCGCTCTATCGCGGGCTGGAGGCCGTGCGCGCGCCGGTCAAGCCACTCATCGAGGGCGAGGATTACGACGGCGCGCTCATCCTGATGACCAAGCACAAGGGCGAGAACGAGAACCGCATCGCAGAGGCGCTGCGCCGCGTGCGCACGGGCGGCCTCATCGTCGTCGCGGGCGGCAAGGAAGACGGCGTGCAGTCCATGCGCAAGCGCCTCGACCAGCTCGGGCTCTCGGGCGATTCCATGCCGAAATACCATGGCCTTGCCATCTGGTTCGCCCGTCCGGAAGACCCGTCCGAGGCGATCGCCAAGCTGGCCGCGAAGCCGGTGCGCATCGTCGGCCGCTTCACGGCCGCGCCGGGCATGTTCTCGCACGACCGGATCGACGAGGGCTCGGAACTGCTCGCCACCCGCATCCCGGAGGATTTCAGCGGCCACGCCGCCGATTTCGGCGCGGGCTGGGGCTATCTTTCCGTCATGCTCGGCGGCCGCGCGCCGAATGCCAAGGGCATCGACCTCTTCGAGGCGCATTACGAGGCGCTGGAGGCGGCCAGGGAGAACATGGCGGAGAACTGCCCGAACGTGCCGGCGCGTTACTACTGGTTCGACCTGACGGCCGAGACGCCGCGCGACCACTACGACCTCATCGTCATGAACCCGCCCTTCCACGAAGGGCATGCCGCCGATCACGCGCTCGGCGCCGGCATGATCCGCATGGCCGCGAAGTCGCTGAAGGCCGGCGGACGCCTGCTGATGGTCGCCAACCGGGGCCTGCCCTATGAGCCGGTTCTGGCGGAAGCCTTCAAGGAAAGCGGCGAAGTCTGCCGCAACGCCCGTTTCAAGGTGCTCTGGGGCCGGCGCTGATCGACGGCCGCCATCAAGCAAAAACGGCGCGAAGTTTTAAACTTCGCGCCGTTTTTTTTGTTATTCGCTGTCCGCGCTTCGAAGGTGCTCCAGCGTCGGCATGGAGGTGATGTTGTAGCCGGCGTCCACGTAGTGGATCTCGCCGGTGACGCCGCTCGAAAGGTCCGAGAGCAGGTAGAGCGCGGAATTGCCGACATCCTCGATGGTGACCGTGCGGCGCAGCGGCGCGTTCTTCTGTTGCCAGGAGAGCATGGCGCGGGCATCGGAAATGCCGGCGCCGGCCAGCGTGCGGATCGGGCCGGCCGAGATGGCGTTGACGCGGATGCCGCGCGGGCCGTAGTCGCCCGCGAGATAACGCACGGAGGCTTCAAGCGCGGCCTTGGCGACGCCCATGACGTTGTAGTTCGGCATTAGCCGGACGGAGCCGCCATAGGTCAGCGTCAGCATCGCCCCGCCGTCTTCCATGAGGTCGGCCGCCCGCTTGGCGATCTCCGTGAAGGAGAAGCAGGAGATGACCATCGTGCGGGAGAAGTTCTCGCGCGTGGTGTGGGCATAGAGGCCCTTCAGCTCGTTCTTGTCGGAAAAGCCGATGGCGTGCACGACGAAGTCGAGCTTGCCCCACTTCTCCTTGAGCGCGGCGACGGTCGCATCCACCGAGGCGATGTCCTCGACGTCGCAGGGCAGCACGAAGTCGGAGCCGAGCTCGGCCGCAAGCGGCTTCACGCGCTTGCCGAGCGCTTCGCCCTGGTAGGTGAAGGCGAGTTCCGCGCCGGCACCGGCGAGCTTCTGTGCGATACCCCAGGCGATGGAGTGGTTGTTCGCGACCCCCATGATCAGGCCGCGCTTGCCGTTCATGATCCCCGTCATGCGTGTCATCCGTTGTAGCGCTGGAAGACCAGCGTGGCGTTCGTGCCGCCGAAGCCGAAGGAATTGGAAAGAACCGTGTCGATCTTGGCGTTGTCGATGCGCTTGCGCACGATCGGAACGCCCTCGAATTCCGGATCGAGCTCGGTGATGTGCGCGCTCTCGCCGATGAAGCCGGCCTGCATCATCAGGAGGCCGTAGATCGATTCCTGCACGCCGGCAGCGCCCAGCGAATGGCCGGTCAGCGACTTGGTCGACTGGATGTGCGGGATCTTGTCGCCGAACACCTCGCGGATCGCGCCGATCTCCTTGGAGTCGCCGACGGGCGTGGAGGTGCCGTGCGTGTTGATGTAGTCGACCTCGCCCTTCACGGTGGAAAGCGCCTGGCGCATGCAGCGGATCGCGCCTTCGCCCGACGGAGCCACCATGTCGTAGCCGTCCGAGGTCGCGCCGTAGCCGGTGATCTCGGCATAGATCTTCGCGCCGCGGGCCTTGGCGTGCTCCAGTTCCTCGAGCACGAGGACGCCGGCGCCGCCGGCGATGACGAAGCCGTCGCGGCTGACGTCATAGGCGCGTGAAGCCGTCGCGGGCGTGTCGTTGTACTTGGACGACATGGCGCCCATGGCGTCGAAGAGGTTCGACATGGTCCAGTCGAGGTCCTCGTGGCCGCCGGCGAACATCATGTCCTGCTTGCCCCACTGGATCATCTCCGCGGCATTGCCGATGCAGTGCGCCGAGGTCGAGCAGGCGGACGAGATCGAATAGTTGACGCCGTGGATCTTGAACCAGGTGGCGAGCGTCGCCGAGGCCGTGGACGACATCGCCTTCGGCACGGCGAAGGGGCCGATGCGCTTGGGCGAATTGTTCTTGATGGTGATCTCGGCCGCCTCGATCAGCGTGCGGGTGGAGGGGCCGCCCGAGCCCATGATGATGCCGGTGCGCGGGTTGGCCGCGTAGTCGGCCTCTTCCAGGCCGGAATCGGCGATCGCCTGCTTCATGGCGACGTGGTTCCATGCCCCGCCCTGCGAGAGGAAGCGGGCCGCGCGGCGGTCGACGAGGTCGGTCGTATCGATATCCGGCGAGCCCCAGACCTGGCAGCGGAAGCCGTGGTCGGCGAAATCCTGGCTGAAACTGATGCCCGAGCGCGCGTCGCGCAGCGATGCCGTCACTTCGTCCGCGTTGTTCCCGATGGAGGATACGATCCCCAGACCCGTGACAACTACCCGTCTCATGATATTGACCTTTTTTAGAACGTCCGTTGCGAAGGCGGCTTGCCGCCGCCCTCGGGCTCAAGGCGGCCGTCGCCGCCTCAGGCTTCCTTGTCTTTCGACAGGCCGACGCGCAGGTCGGTCGCCTGGTAGATGGTCTCGCCATCGGCCTTTAGCCAGCCGTCGGCGGTGCCCAGCACGAGGCGGCCGCGCATGACGCGCTTGAAGTCGATGCCGTATTCGAGGAGCTTCGTCTCCGGGCGCACCATGCCCTTGAACTTCACCTCGCCGGTGGAAAGCGCCATGCCGCGGCCGGGTTCCCCCAGCCAGCCGAGAAAGAAGCCGGTGAGCTGCCACATGCCGTCGAGGCCGAGGCACCCCGGCATGATCGGGTTGCCCTGGAAATGGCAGGGAAAATACCAGTCGTCCGGCTTCACGTCGTATTCGGCGCGGATGTAGCCCTTGTCGAAGGCACCGCCCGTCTCGGAGATGTCGGTGATGCGGTGAACCATCAGCATCGGCGGCAGAGGAAGCTGCGCATTGCCGGGGCCGAACAGCTCGCCGCGGCCGCAGGCCAGAATTTCCTCGTAGTTGTAGCTGGATTGCCTGGTCATCGAATGTCTCATCCCCGGTCTTGAACACGCTTGGTCAGCGTTAGATTTAGAGGAGGCGAGGCACGATTTGAAGCACCCTGCTCCCTGTCTTTTTATCGCCGCGCCCCGTCCGGGCGAGACATGAATTGTGCAGTTCGCATACATGATGCTTGCGGCCACAGCCAGCGCAAAGTGGCCGGAAAGCCACCAAGGCCCCGGTTTTCCGCAGGTTGCACGCGGTTTGGCCCCTGCGATCCTATTGAATCCCGGCCGTGCTAAAGTTATATCGAAAGTTCAAGATTGTTGTTCAAGGCCACACGAGCGGATCCCTTGCCCATGACGCATGCATACGAGATGCCCATCGACGAGCGCCTGCGCCACTGCGGCCTGCGCCCGACGCGCCAGCGCGTCGCTCTCGCCGATCTGCTTTTCGCCAAGGGCGACCGGCATCTCACGGTCGAGGAATTGCACGAGGAAGCCGTCACCGCCGGCGTTCCGGTGTCGCTTGCAACCGTCTACAACACGCTGCACCAGTTCACCGAGGCCGGCCTCATCCGGGTGCTGGCCGTCGAGAGCGCGAAGACCTATTTCGACACCAACGTGTCGGACCATCACCATTTCTTCGTCGAGGGCGAGAACCACGTCCTCGACATTCCGGTGAGCAATATCGAGATCGGCAACCTGCCGGAGCCGCCGGAAGGCATGGAGATCGCGCATGTCGACGTGATCATCCGCCTGCGCCCGCGCAAGGCCTGATCCTTCCCCTCACATGACATCGTCCGGATGCCGCCCCGGCCGGGGCTTGTAGACCGGAAAGCGCCAGCCGAAGCGGAGAGCCCCGCCGCGCACGACGAAGGCCGTGCCGATGCCGATGGCCGAGGCCGCCCAGAGCGGCGCGCCCGCCGCCATCGCGGCCGTGAAGCCGGCGGCACCCGCAAGCGCGGCGGTGACGTAGACCTCCGGCCGCAGCAGCACGGAGGGCTCGTTGGCGAGAAGATCGCGCAGGATGCCGCCGAAGCTTGCCGTCAATACGCCGGTGGTGATCGCCACGGTCGGCGAGCCGGTTGCGGCGAGGCCCTTTGCCGCGCCCATCACGCAATAGGCCGAAAGCCCCATCGCATCGAGCCAGAGCAGCAGCCGGTAGCGCGATTCGATCCGGTGGGAGAGCACGAAGACGATGAGCGCCACCGCTACGCAGACGAGAAGATAAGTCGGGTTCACCACCCAGAAGACCGGGGTCGCGCCGAGGATGACGTCGCGGAACGTGCCGCCGCCGATGCCCGTCGCGGCGGCCAGGAACACGAAGCCGATGATGTCGAGCTGCTTGCGCGAGGCCGACAGCGCGCCGGTGGCGGCGAAGACCGCGACGCCGGTATAATCGAGCAGTTCCAGGATCGGCACGCATTCCCTCCTTGCAGGTCCTTTGCGGCCAAGCCTCGCGACAGCTTTGCCGCAGTAGAGTGCCCGCCGCAGAATCACCCGGCACCGGCTCGCATAATGACCGAATCGCCCGCCATGGAAAGGTTTGAGAGATGGCCATCCGCATGACAACCCTCGCGCTTCTCTCCGCCGCCTTCGCCGCAAGCGCCCTGCCGGTGCGCGCCGCCGAGATCGTGCCCGATGCTCTGGCCGCCGTGGAGGCGGAAGTCGCCGGCCGCTGCAAGAGCGCCATCTATGGCGCGGACTTCGCCGACAGCATCGATTTCAACAATGACGGCCTCGTCGACGCGATCTTCAATCTCGGCGCGGTCAATTGCGACGGCGTGCCGGGCGGCCTGTGCGGCAATGTCGGCTGCCCGCACGAATTCTACATCCGGGTGGCCGAGGGCGGCTATTTCCTCGCCGCGACCGCCGATCTCTACGGCTATACGATGAAGAAGCGCTTCGGCAACATGGTGCTGGAATTGAAGGCGAACGCGGCAAGCTGCGGGCGCAGCGACAGCGAATACTGCACGATGACGATCCGCGTGCGCAACGCCCGCTTCGAGACGATCTCGAAGAAGTAGGCGGCCTATTGCGGCAGGAAGGCGCTGGTGCGGCCCGCCATATAGTAGAAGGCAAGGCCGATCCACTCGCGCACCGCCGTCGTCAGGAGCTGGGTGTTGACCGACGGCTGCGTCAGGTCCAGCCCGAGGCTTGCCGTGCCGGTCGTGCGGTAATCCGTCGGCCAGGGCAGCACGTCGATGCCGAGCTTGCGGAAAAGGCCCACCGAGCGCGGCATGTGGAAGGCCGAGGTCACCAGCAGGCAGTTCCCCAGTCCGTTCTGCGCAAGAAGCGTCTTCGTGTTGCCGGCGTTCTCGTAGGTATCGCGCGAATCCGGATCGCGGATCAGCCGGCTCGCCGGCACGCCGAAGGCCGCGAAGAACCGGGTGCCGATCACCGCATCCCCTTCATAGGCGCCACTGAGCGAGCCGTCGCCGCCGGAAATCAGGATGCGCGCGGCGGGGAACTGCTGCGCCAGCCGCAGCGTCTCCACGAAGCGGTCTCCGGCCTGGTTCAGCTCGAAGCCGCCGCGGGCCGTCGTCACGTCCGGCTCGAAGGCCCCGCCGAGCGTGATGATGCAGGAAGGCCTGCCTTCCGGAAGCGTCGCGCGCGCGATCTGCGCCTCCAGCGTCTGCAGCAGCACGGCGCCCGTGGTGGTGAACAGCGTCACGAAGAGGAGGAGCGCGGCGGCAAGATGCGCCGCAAGACGCAGCCGGTTCCACTTGAGAAGGCCCGCCGCGAGGCCGGCAAGGACGAGCAGCAGGCAAAGCGAGAGCGGCTGGGCGAGAACCCAGAAGATCTTCGAAACGTAGAAGGTCACGCCATGCCCGTCCTGCTTGCCAACCCGTCATGCCCCGGCGGGCGCTGCCGCCGCGGCCTTGCCCCGTCGCAGATAGAGGATGCCGGCCGCAAGCGCAATGCCGGCGGCAAGGACGGCGATGGCGATGAGCGGGCGATAGGCGATCCAGGCGACGGCGATGACCGCCGGGCCGAGCAGCAGCGTGAGGATGAGCGCGATCGCCGTCGTGCCGAAGCGCACGATGGAGCCGACGAAGGGCACGACATCGGCGATCACGCCGAGGAACGACAGGATGAAGGCAAAGCCGACGAAGAGGCCGACGAGCCCGCCGACGCGCACGAGCCATGTGACGATCGTGTTCTCGCTCTGCGCCGCGTCGAACATGGCGTTCGCATCGGCGATGCCCGCTTCGCTGAGGAAGAGGTCGCGCCCGTTCGTCGTCCTGTAGGGCGCAAGCGCCGTGCCGCGCTGCGCGCCGACGAAGCTTGCCTCGGCAATGTCGGAGCGCTCGAAGCGGATGCGGATATCGCCGACCTGCGGGTTCTGCGGATCGAGGGAGAAGACGGCCTGGCCGCCGACGATGGCGACCGGCTTTCCGAGCGTCGCCGCCTCGCCGAGCCGGCCTGCGTCCGCGGCGGCGAGCGGCACGGGACGTTCCTCGCCGAGCCGCGCGACCGTCCGCCCGTCGACGCTGAAGGCGCCGATCGTCGCGGATGGAACGGCGAAGCTGGCATCTGCGACCGGCTTTTGCGGATTGTCGTGGCCCGGCTGGCGGAAGCTGTCCGAAGAGACCGCGTCACGCTTCCATTCCTTGTGGTAGGAATAGGTGGTGACGGTTTCCTCGCTGCCGCCGAGCTGCTTGCGCGTCTCCGATCTGGAGGTCTCGACCCACTGGTACATCTCGACGATGCGCTCGAGGCCGGCGGCGCCCTCCGCCGAAATGCCGAGCGCGTTGTCCTGCGGCACGCCGACCGGCTTCACGGGGCCGGAAATGTGCACGAGCTTGCCCTCGTTGGCCGGATCGACGCTGTCGTTCCCGACGGAAACGACGAGCCCCGCGCCCTCGACGAGCGCGCGATAGGTCTTCACGGAACGCCCCTCGTTCCAGAAGAGGAGGATGACGCAGGCGATGAGCAGGATGAAGCCGGCCAGGATCCTGACCAGCGCTCCCTTCAGCCTGGAAAACCAGGACGTGGTCGTCGTTTCCGTGAAGCTCATGATGTCCCCCCGACAAGGCTGGCGTCCCGGGTGAGACGCCCGGAAAGCCATGCTTATTCGCGGTCGCTGAACTGCGCAAGCGGGGAACATCTTGACGCCCCCCGCGTTCGGTCGCACGATCGATCAAAGGGAGTACGATCATGACAGACGACCGCGAAGACCGCATCCGCAAGCGTGCCTATGAACTCTGGCAGCAGGAGGGGGCGCCCGAGGGCAAGCCCGACGATCACTGGCTTCAGGCGGAGCGCGAGATCGACCTTGCCGGCGAGCACGAGATCGACAAGGGCGAGGGCGAGATCGGCCCCGACGACGAGCCGAACCTTGCGGCCCTGCGCGAGGCGGTCCGCGAACACAGCGACGTGTTCATGGTCAAGGCCGACCTGGAGGACGCCGACGAACGCGAGGCGACGCCCGGAATGCGCGAGCAGCCGTAAAGCCCGCCCGATTGCCCGAAAGGCTGCCGGACACTTTGGTGCCCACCGCTTTTTGGCCTGTACAAACGGCGCGGCGCCGATGACACTCCTCGCCGTGATTCGAGGGGATGTCATGAAATCATGTCTTGCGGTCGCGTTGGCGACGGTTCTTGCCGGCCTTCCTGTTTCTTGCGCGCTGGCCGGCGATCTTGTCGATGAGGTCCGCGTGGGCGTCGGCGGCAGCCTCAATGGCGATTCGTCCCATGACAAGGGCCTCGTCGGCTCCGCCGAGGTCTATCTGGCGCCCTTCCATTCCTCGCAGACCGGCCTTGCCAAGGCGCTTCTCGAGCCGCGCGTCCAGGTAGGCGTGTCCGGCGGCGCGGACGCGACGGACCAGGCCTATCTCGGCCTCAACTGGCATGTGCCGATCACCGAGGCCTTCTTTGCCGAGATCGGCGCCGGCGGCACGGTGCACAACGGCAACCTCGACAGCGGCACGGGCCCGCTTCTCGGCTGCCGCTTCCTCTTCCGCGAGCACGCCGCCCTCGGCGTGCGCGTCTCGGAAACGGTGAACGTCATGGCGACGATCGACCACTCCTCCAACGCCAACCTCTGCAACGGCCCCAACGACGGCATCACCCACGCAGGCCTCGCCGTCGGCGTGCGGTTCTAGACCCGCTCCGGCATTACCAGATTGATTTCAAGTCTGGCGCCGGTGGCCTCGGCATATCGGCGCAGGGTGGAGAGGGAAGGGGAAACGCCGCCGCCTTCCAGCCGGGCAATGGCCGATTGCGTCGTGCCGATGCGCTTTGCAAGCTCGGCCTGGGAGAGCTTCGCCTTCGTCCGGGCATGGACGAGGGTTTCGATAAGCCGGAATTCCGCGTCGGCCTTCTCGTATTCCTGCCGGAATTCCGGGTTGTCCATCAGCTTCTTCTTGAGGTCTGCAATTTTCGTCATGGCTTCACCTCTTTCATCCGCGCTCTCGCAATCTCAAGGGCGGCTTTCGGGGTCTTCTGCGACTTCTTCACGAAGACATGCAGGATGACCACGCGCCGTCCGGTGACGGTCACGTAAATGCCGCGTGCGATACCTTCGGAAGCCTTGGCGCGCAGTTCCCAAAGCTTGCCTTCCAGATGCTTGACGTGCGGCTCCCGCAATTGCTCCAGGCCAACGTTCTCGACCGCTTCCATGAGGCGGATAAGCCGGGCCTGAAGTCCGGGCGGCAACGCCTCGATTTCTGAATCGACAATTTCGAGGGTTTCAACCGTCCATCGCATGAAGGCTATATAGCAAATATGCGATAGTCATGCAATGGGTATGGCGGTATGAGGCGGAGCGCTGATTTGCGTCCTCGGGGTGCCCCGAAGTCCGAAAGCAAAATGCAGCAAAAGTCGCTGGCCGGTAACTTACTGTATTATCAGGAGAGATTTGGTGGAGCTAAGCGGGATCGAACCGCTGACCTCTTGCATGCCATGCAAGCGCTCTCCCAGCTGAGCTATAGCCCCATAAGGGTCCGGCAAGGCCGGTTTCCGGGAACCGAAGCGGCGTTGCCGTTCGGTGTGGCGGCTTATTACTTGCCGTCTTGGAAGATGGCAAGCCGAAAAATGAAATCCGGCCGATTTTTTTGAAACCGGCCGGATTATCAAGGTCTTAGGCTTCGTCTTCGTCGCCGGTGACGCCGATGAGGTCGCTCATGTCGTCGTTGTCGTCGTCTTCGTCCTGTTCCAGGAACGTATCGTCGTCGTCGCCGTCGATCTCCACATCGTCGTCGCCGAGGTCCGGCAGGTCGTCGCCGCCGGATGCGTCCTCGTCGGCATCCTCCAGCGAGACGAGCTCGACTTCCGTGTTCTCCGTATCGACTTCGTTGACGTCCTCGTCCTCATCCTTCTCGAGAACGGCCGCCGCGGAGGTCTCCTCGAAGAAGGAGAGCGGATAGGACTTGCCCGTATAGGGGGAAACGATCGGATCGCGGTTCAGGTCGTAGAACTTCTTGCCCGTTTCCGGGTCGATGCGTTTGGTTCCGAGTTCCGGTTTTGCCACTGTCAAAGCCTCTCAGGTGCCGTCTTCTTCCGGCGGGGCCGGGGGTTCCGGCGCGTTGAAGGGGAAATTGATTAGCCGGTCCCCTTAATCGTCTTGCGCAATCCTGTCAAAGCCTAACTTGAGGCGGCAACGGCAGGTCCCTTCGCGGCGATTGTTTTTCGCCGGGAGGATGACGGTTTAAATCGTTTGTGATAGCAAGCCGGCGATCTCCCCGGAGCGCCCGGCGGAGAGCTGCCATATAAGGAAGACGCCCATGTCGCACGGCGCAAGCAGCCGGCCCGCAACCGCCCGCAAATCCTCCGGCCTTTCCGGGACCGTCCGCATTCCCGGCGACAAGTCGATCTCCCATCGCTCCTTCATGTTCGGCGGCCTTGCGAGCGGTGAGACGCGGATTACGGGTCTGCTCGAGGGCGAGGACGTCATCAACACGGGCAAGGCCATGCAGGCCATGGGCGCGAAGATCCGCAAGGACGGCGACACCTGGATCATCGACGGCGTCGGCAACGGCGCGCTGCTTGCGCCCGAAGCCCCGCTCGACTTCGGCAATGCCGGCACCGGCTGCCGGCTCACCATGGGCCTCGTCGGCGTCTACGATTTCGATTCCACCTTCATCGGCGATGCCTCGCTGACCAAGCGCCCGATGGGCCGCGTGCTCAATCCTTTGCGTGAAATGGGCGTGCAGGTGACGTCCGCCGACGGCGACCGCCTGCCGGTGACGCTGCACGGGCCGAAGAGCCCGACGCCGATCACCTACCGCGTGCCGATGGCCTCCGCGCAGGTGAAGTCCGCCGTCCTCCTCGCCGGCCTCAACACGCCGGGCATCACGACGGTCATCGAGCCGGTGATGACGCGCGACCATACCGAAAAGATGCTGCAGGGCTTCGGCGCGAACCTGACGGTCGAGACGGATGCGGACGGCGTGCGCACGATCCGCCTCGAAGGCCGCGGCAAGCTCATCGGCCAGGTGATCGACGTGCCGGGCGATCCGTCCTCGACGGCCTTCCCGCTGGTCGCCGCGCTCCTCGTTCCGGGCTCGGACGTCACCATCCTCAACGTGCTGATGAACCCCACCCGTACCGGCCTTGTCCTGACGCTGCAGGAAATGGGCGCGGATATCGAGGTCATGAACCCGCGCCTTGCCGGCGGCGAGGACGTGGCGGATCTGCGCGTGCGCTCCTCGTCCCTCAAGGGCGTCACGGTGCCGGAAGACCGCGCACCGTCGATGATCGACGAGTATCCGGTTCTCGCCGTCGCCGCCGCCTTCGCGGAAGGCACGACGGTGATGAACGGCCTCGAGGAGCTGCGCGTCAAGGAAAGCGACCGCCTTGCGGCCGTCGCCACCGGCCTCAAGCTCAACGGCGTCGATTGCGAGGAGGGCGAAGCCTCGCTCGTCGTGCGCGGCCGCCCGGACGGCAAGGGCCTTGGCAATGCGTCGGGCGCGGCCGTGGCCACCCATCTCGACCACCGCATCGCCATGAGCTTCCTCGTCATGGGCCTCGTCTCGGAAAACCCGGTGACGGTGGACGACGCGACGATGATCGCGACCAGCTTCCCGGAATTCATGGACCTCATGGCCGGGCTCGGCGCGAAGATCGAACTGCATGAGGCAAGCGCCCGATGACCTTCACGATCGCCATCGACGGGCCCGCGGCTGCCGGCAAGGGCACGCTCTCGCGCCGCATCGCGGAAGTCTATGGCTTTCACCATCTCGATACGGGCCTGACCTACCGGGCGACGGCCAAGGCGCTTCTCGATCGCGGCCTGCCGCTCGACGACGAGGCGGTCGCCGCGGAAGTCGCCCGCAATCTCGATCTCGCCGGGCTCGACCGCGCGGTGCTGTCGGCCCACGGCATCGGCGAGGCGGCCTCGAAGATCGCGGTCATGCCCTCGGTGCGCCGGGCGCTGGTGGAGGCGCAGCGCGGCTTTGCCGCGCGCGAGCCGGGCACGGTGCTGGATGGGCGCGACATCGGCACGGTCGTCTGCCCGGATGCGCCGGTGAAGCTCTACGTCACGGCCTCGGCCGAGGTGCGCGCCAAGCGCCGCCACGACGAAATCATCGCCGGCGGCGGTATGGCCGATTTCGATACGATCCTCGACGATATCCGCCGCCGCGACGAGCGCGACATGGGCCGGGCGGACAGTCCGTTGAAGCCTGCGGACGATGCGCACTTGCTCGATACCTCGGAAATGAGTATAGAGGCGGCGTTTTCCGCGGCAAAGTCGTTCATCGACGCTGCCCTTAAACAATAGAACAAGGCCTGTCCCCGCGCCGGATTTGCTGCCCACGAGGCAGCGGACATCGCCTCGTTCATCACCAACGCTAACCCCCGGCGCCCGTGCCCGTAGGCACATCAGGAGTTTCAATGTCTCAAGCAAACCCCACGCGCGAAGATTTCGCAGCCCTTCTGCAGGAATCCTTCGCCGCTAACGATCTCGCCGAAGGCTATGTCGCCAAGGGCATCGTTACCGCGATCGAAAAGGACGTCGCCATCGTCGACGTCGGCCTCAAGGTTGAAGGTCGCGTTCCGCTGAAGGAATTCGGCGCCAAGTCCAAGGACGGCACGCTGAAGGTCGGCGACGAAGTCGAAGTCTATGTCGAGCGCATCGAAAACGCGCTTGGTGAAGCCGTTCTGTCGCGCGAAAAGGCTCGCCGCGAAGAAAGCTGGGCCAAGCTCGAAGTCAAGTTCGAAGCCGGCGAGCGCGTCGAAGGCGTCATCTTCAACCAGGTCAAGGGTGGCTTCACCGTCGATCTCGACGGCGCCGTCGCCTTCCTGCCGCGTTCGCAGGTCGACATCCGTCCGATCCGCGACGTCACGCCGCTCATGCACAACCCGCAGCCCTTCGAAATCCTCAAGATGGACAAGCGCCGCGGCAACATCGTCGTTTCGCGCCGCACGGTTCTCGAAGAATCGCGCGCCGAGCAGCGTTCTGAAATCGTCCAGAACCTCGAAGAAGGCCAGGTCGTCGACGGCGTCGTCAAGAACATCACCGATTACGGTGCGTTCGTCGACCTCGGCGGCATCGACGGCCTGCTGCACGTCACCGACATGGCCTGGCGCCGCGTCAACCACCCGTCGGAAATCCTGTCCATCGGCCAGCAGGTCAAGGTCCAGATCATCCGCATCAACCAGGAAACCCACCGTATCTCGCTCGGCATGAAGCAGCTCGAGTCGGATCCGTGGGATGGCATCGGCACGAAGTACCCGGTCGGCAAGAAGATCTCCGGCACCGTCACGAACATCACCGACTACGGTGCGTTCGTCGAGCTGGAACCGGGCATCGAAGGCCTGATCCACATCTCCGAAATGTCCTGGACGAAGAAGAACGTACACCCCGGCAAGATCCTGTCCACGAGCCAGGAAGTCGACGTCGTCGTTCTCGAAGTCGACCCGACGAAGCGCCGCATCTCGCTCGGTCTCAAGCAGACCCTCGAGAACCCGTGGCAGGCCTTCGCGCACAGCCACCCGGCTGGCACGGAAGTCGAAGGCGAAGTCAAGAACAAGACCGAATTCGGTCTGTTCATCGGCCTCGACGGCGACGTGGACGGCATGGTTCACCTGTCGGACCTCGACTGGAACCGTCCGGGCGAGCAGGTCATCGAAGAGTTCAACAAGGGCGACGTCGTCAAGGCTGTCGTTCTGGATGTGGACGTCGACAAGGAGCGCATCTCGCTCGGCATCAAGCAGCTCGGCCGCGACGCGGTCGGCGAAGCTGCAGCTTCGGGTGACCTGCGCAAGAACGCCG
>Ga0182736_1000236_pt1 | contig 104397 bp, 100 predicted proteins | sample eDN5th30CKraftBY_FD_128882 | JGI IMG/M metagenome (GOLD analysis project Ga0182736, IMG submission 128882) | Enriched backyard soil microbial communities from Emeryville, California, USA - eDNA 5th pass 30_C Kraft BY (version 2) (version 2) | ecosystem: Environmental > Terrestrial > Soil >... | reverse complement strand
GCGGCGGCGGCGTACACCACCGCGCTGGCGGCGATGCCGAGCCTGGCCGAGCTGGCCGCCAACCACGCCGCCCACGCGACGTTGGTCGCGACGAATTTCTTCGGCATCAACACCATTCCGATCGCGATCAACGAAGCCGACTACGTACGGATGTGGATCCAGGCCGCCGCCACCATGGCCACCTACGAGGCGGTCGCCGAAGCCGAGCTGGCAGCGATGCCGAAACCCTCGGCGGCACCGCCGATCCTGAAATCCAACGTCCAGGAGTCCGGCAGTGGTGACGACGGTGGTGACAACCCGTTGGGGTTGCCGCAGTGGCTCGTCGACCTTCTGGAGAAGCTGGGCATCGGAAACAGCCAGCTCGCGCATGACCCGACCGTCGTCAACCCGCTCAACACCTTCATCGCCGACGTCTTGAAGAACTTCGGAATCCACTGGAGCCCCGGCCAGGGCACCCTCAACGGGCTGGACTACGACGCGTACACCAACCCGGGACAGTGGTTGTTCTGGGTGGCGCGATCCCTGGAGCTGTTAGAGGACTTCGAGGAGTTCGGCGTGATGCTGACCCAGAACCCGGTGCAGGCGTTCCAGTGGCTGTTCAGCTGGGCGCTGTTCGATTTCCCCACCCACATCCTGGAAGTCGCAACGTTTCTCAGCCAGAATCCGGCATTGTTCGCAGCGGTCGCCGGCGCCGGCATCGCCCCGCTCGGCTCGGTCGGGGGCCTTGCCGGGCTAGCCGGGCTGGCCGGCATACCCGCGCCCGCGATGCCCGTGCCGGCGCCGGTGGCTGCCGTGCCGGCGATACCGCCGGGAGTCGTGTCGGTGTCCCCGGCGCCGGCCGTGGTGACACCGCCGGCCCCGGCGCCCGCGCCCGCACCCGCGCCGGCGGCCGGCACGGTGGCCGGCCCGCCACCGGCCTCACCACCGGCCCCGGCCGCGGGAGGGCCCGGATTCTTCCCGCCCTACCTAGTCCCTCCCGGCATCGGGTCCGGCTCGCCGTTGGCCAGCCGCGCCGGCGTGGGCGCCAGGAGGACGGCGGCCGAACCCGACAGCAACGCGGCCGCGGTGGCCGCCGGCGCGCAACGGCGCACTCAACGACGGCAGCGCCGCCGCGCCGCCGGCCGCGACCACGGCGACGAATACCTCGACATGAACATCGATGTCACTCCCGACTGGCAGTCGGACACGACGACGGCATCCGCCCGGGGCGCCGGAGCGCTCGGCTTCGCCGGAACCGAAAGTGAAAGCGGCGCGCCCACAGCGGGATTGGTCACCATGCCGGTGACCGACCTCGGTGGCGGAGCGCGCATGCCACTGCTGCCGACGACATGGGGCTCCGGCCGGGACGGCTGAACGCCGAGCGACGTCGGACGGAGCCGGGCAGGTCCAAGCGCAGGACGCGCGTCAGGCCAGGTGGAACACGACCTCCAACGCCAGGAAGCCGAAGATGATCAGCCCGATGATCGCCGCGACGGCCGGGAGCACGAGTACAGGGTCTTTCATGGCTGGAACGCTATCCAGCCCGCGGTTGCCGGGCGCCGAAAAGTGTTGGCGATCACCATATCTTGGGACTTTGGTCCGTGAGCGCCGACACGGATAACGGTGGGGGTGACCCAGGCCACCGTGGCGGTCAGGGGCCCCGGGGCGGGTCCGGTGCCAGGCTGCCGTCCGGGCCGATGTGGGCGAAGATCTGCTGCAGCAGCGTCAGGATGTGCGGGTCCTCGACGGTGTAGATGTGATGGCGGCCGGCTTTGCGCGCGCTGATCAATCCGGCCAGTCGCAGCTTGGTCAGATGCTGGCTCATGGTGGCGACATTGATACCCGCCCGTCCCGCCAGGGTCGTGACGTCGTAGGCGCCCTGGGCGGCCAACCAGAGCACGTGCAGGCGCGCGGGACTGCTGAGCAGCGCGAAAGTGCTCGCCGCCGATTCCAACTGCGGGGCCGTCGGCCCGCCGGACCGGGCGGGTGAACTGATGTTTTCGGGTCGCCGTTCTTCATGTTTTGCCATCGCGGCATTCATTTTGTCCCAACACCCATGGCGGGCTTCGGCGAACGACACATTCGCATAGTTGCGTAACCATCAAAGTATCGACAGAATTGTGCCCGTTCCCGCGTCAGATCCCCACGATTGGTTGCCGTCGAATTGATCCGGACATCAGTGCTGTTTCGCCCGCTCGCCCTCGGAATCCAGGCCGCCACCGAGGCGGTGGGCGTCGTCGCATCGGCCGGCCTGCAGGTCGCCACCGTTCCGGTTCGCGAAGCCGGCAAGCTACTCTCCGGGGAGACGGCAACGCTGACCCGACGCTGCTGGAGCGGTACCGACCGCGCATGGATCGAGGTGCGCGGGCTCGCCGACGCCGGCGGGACAGAACTCGGGCGCGACGTGCTCGAAGCGCTCGGCGCGGAACCGGGTGTGGTCTCGGCACGGCTGAACCGCCCGTTGTCGCGGGTCGTCGTGGAGATTGCGGCCGAGGGCGATCGGGTCTCGCTGAACGACCTGTGCCGCGTGGTCGAGGACGCCGAGCGGCGTCGTCGCCGGCCCGACGGGCCCGTCTTTGCGTCCGGCCCGGACAGCTCGCCACCGGTGGCCATGCCCGGCGACGGGTTGATGCTGGCGGCCAGGGGAGTGATGGTCGGTGTCAACGCCGCGGGGCTGGCGATCGCGCTGGCCGGATGGGCGCTGCGGTTACCGCAGGCGCCGGTCGCCGTCGATGCCGCGGCCGCGCTTGCGAACTACCAACCGTGGCTGCGCCGACGTCTGGCGGAGCGGATCGGCGCGGGGCCGGCCGGCACGGTGCTGTCGTTGATCTCGGTGGGCTCGCGCATCGCCACCCTGTCGCCGGCCACGCTGGCGGTGGATTTGGCGCTGCAGGGCATCAAAGCCGCCGAATGCCAGGCTGGGGCGCAGGCCTGGAGCCGCCACGAGCCGTACCTGGCCGAGCATGCCGAGCAGGCGGAGGTCCATCTGCCCTGGCGCCCGGTGCCGCCGCCGGAGGGAGCCGCCGACCGCCACGGCAACCGGATGGCGATCGTGCAGCTGGTCGGCGCCGGCCTGGCGGGCGTCTTCTCGCGCAGCATCACCGTGGCCGCGACCGCGGCGGTGGTGGCCGGGCCGAAAGCCCTGCGCACCACCACCGAATCCTTCGCGGCCACCCTGAGCCGGACGTTGGTCGAGCAGCACGCGGCACTGCCGTTACGCCCCGATGGGCTGCGCCGGCTCGACCGGATCGATGCCGTACTCATCGATCCGCGGCTGCTCTGCCACGGGACCACCCGCCACCCGCTGGCGACCGCGCTGCTCGCCGAGGCGCGGGCCTCCGGCGCGGAATTGATCACGCTCGATGTTCCCGCGCTGGGCGAGCTGCGCCCGGCGTTCGACGACCTGGCGCCCGCGGGTGACGGAAGCCTCGACGAGGCACTCGCCGCCGCTGTGGCCGGCCTGCAGCAGGGCGGGCACACCGTCGCGGTGCTGTCCTCGACCGCCGCGCAAGCGCTCGCCTGCGCCGATGTCGGCCTGGGAATCATGCCTGAATCCGCCTCCGTGGCACCGCCGTTCGACGCCGATCTGCTGTTGGCCGATCTGGCCGGCGCCTGGCGGGTGCTGCATGCGCTGCCGGCGGCGCGGGCGGCCACCGAGCGCGGGATCTCGCTGTCCAACGGTGCTTCGGTGCTCGGTGCGGTGCTGATGGTTCCGGGGGTGCGGGGCAACCGCGGGCCCCGGGGCAGGGGAGGCCCCGGGCCGGTCACCGCCGGGGCGGCCGCCGGGCTGCTCTCGGGATACCTGCTGGCCCGCGGCGTATCTCGCACACCGGCACCGCGACCCGCACCGGCCTATGCGTGGCACGCGATGTCGATCGACGAGGTCCGCGACATATTGCCGGCGCCCGAACCGGCCGGGGCCGCCGATGTCCTTGCCGCGTCCCCGCCGAACATGGCCTGGCAGTTCGTCAAGGCCGTGCGCGCCGAGCTCTCGGATCCGCTCATGCCGGTGCTGGCGTTGTCTTCGGCGGCCACCGCCATGCTCGGTTCGCCGATCGACGCGCTGATGGTCAGCACCGTGCTGATCGGCAACTGCATGCTCGCCGCCGCGCAACAACTGCAGGCCGAGAACCGGCTGAACCGGCTGTTGGCGCAGCAGACCCCGCCCGCGCGCACCGTCGTGCTCGGCGAGACGAAGACCTACGGCGAGATCGAAGCGGACCGGCTGCTGCCGGGCACCCTGATCGAGGTCCGCAGCAATGAGGTCGTGCCCGCCGACGCACGGCTGATCGAGGCCACCGACCTCGAGGTCGACGAGTCCTCGCTCACCGGTGAGTCACTGTCGGTGGACAAGCAGACCGCGGCGACACCCGGCGCCGAACTCGCCGACCGGAGCTGCATGCTCTACGCGGGCACGACGGTCGTCGCGGGCACGGCGCTGGCCCTGGTCACCGCCGTCGGCGCCGACACCCAGGCGCGCCGCGCCGCCGAACTTGCCGCCGGGGAGCTGCCGGTCGTCGGCCTGCAGCACCAACTCAGCCGGCTCATGAGCCGCGCCTTCCCGGCCAGCGCCACCGGTGGGCTGCTGGTGGGGGTGCTCGGCTTGCTGCGTGGCGGCAGCCTCCGGTTGGCACTGGGCAACGCGATCGCGGTCGCGGTGGCGGCGGTGCCCGAGGGCATGCCGCTGATGGCGACCCTGGCCCAACACGCGTCGGCGCAACGCCTGAGCGATACCGGTGCGCTGGTTCGCATCCCCCGTTCGGTGGAGGCGCTCGGGCGCGTCGAGGTGGTCTGCTTCGACAAGACCGGAACGCTGAGCGAAAACCGGCTTCGGGTCACCGCAGTCCACCCGATGCCGAAATGCACCGACGACGACGTGCTGCGCTGCGCGGCTAACGCCGCACCGGCCCCCGAGGGTGCCCTGCACGCCCACGCCACCGACCAGGCCGTCATCGAAGCCGCCGCCGGCATCGCCGGCCCGAGGTGGTCGGCCCCGGACGCGCATCTGCCGTTCCGTTCCGGCCGGGCGTTCTCGGCGTCGGTGTCGGGTCGCGACCTGGTGGTCAAGGGCGCCCCGGAAGTGGTGCTGGCGGCCTGCAAAGGCCTCGGCTCCGATGCCGGCGATCCGGTGGCTGAACTGGCCGCGGGCGGTTTGCGGGTGATCGCGGTGGCGCAGCGCCGGCTCACCGCCGCACAGGTGCAGTCGCTGCACAACGACCCCGACGCCATCACCGGGTTGTGCGGTGCCGGATTGGTCCTGACCGGGTTCCTCGGCATCTCCGACACCCCGCGCGCCGAGGCGCCGCAACTGCTCGCCGATCTGGCCGACCGGGGCGTGAGCGTGCGGTTGATCACCGGCGATCACCCCGTCACCGCAACCGCGATCGCCGCCGAACTCGGTGTGCCGGTCACCGCCGGGCAGGTCATCACCGGATCGGAATGGAACGCGTTGTCGCGCAAGGACCAGGAACGCGCGGTGGCCGACCGGGTGATCTTCGCCCGGATGTCCCCGGAGAACAAGGTGCAGGTCGTCCAGACCCTCGAACGCAGCGGGCGGGTCTGCGCCATGGTCGGTGACGGCGCCAACGACGCCGCCGCGATCCGGGCCGCCAGCGTGGGCCTGGGTGTCGTAGCGCGCGGCAGCGACTCGGCGCACCTGACCGCCGATATCGTGCTGACCGACGGCCGGATCGGCGCCCTGGTGCACGCCGTCGACGAGGGCCGGCGGCTGTGGCGCGGCGTGCAGTTGGCGGTGACCGGACTGCTCGGCGGCAACGTCGGCGAGGTGATCTTCGGTGTCGTCGGCAGCGCACTCACCGGAAGCTCACCGCTGAACAACCGCCAGCTGCTGCTGATGAACATGCTGACCGACGCGCTGCCGGCCACCGCCGTGGCGGTGAGCACCCCCGCCGGCCGGGCGGACCGCGTCGTGCACGGCATCGACGAACACCGGCTGATGCGTGCGGTCGCCGTCCGCGGGGCGATCACCGGGACCGCGGCCAGCGCGGCTTGGGGGATGGCCGCACTGACCGGGCGCCCGCAGCGCGCCGCCACGGTCGCGCTGATCAGCCTGGTCTGCACCGAACTCGCCCAGACCCTGGTCGACTCACACGCACCGCTGGTGTTGCTCACCGCCGCCGGCTCGTTCGCGGCGTTCGCCACCATGATCAGCATCCCCGGCATCAGCCAATTCCTCGGCTGCGTCCCGGTGGGCCCGCTGGGCTGGGCGCAAGCCCTGGGATCGACCGGGGCCGCCGTGCTGGCGATCGCCGCGGCGCCGCACCTGCTGCCGGCCGGCCGGGGCGGCTCGCAGAAACCGGAGAGTGAAACGGACGTGTCGTCGGCGGATCCCGGCGCCAACGTGCAGGTGCTGCGGCCGGCAACGACCCGGGAGGCGGCAACGCGCGAGCCCGGTGCGGCTACCGTGTGGGCCACCGTGTAAATCGACCAGGGGAGGCCGTATGCACCCGTTCCGGCAGGCCGTCGAGGCCCGCGACGCCGCGGCCATGGAGGCGCTGCTCTCCGACGACGTGGTGTTCACCAGCCCGGTGGCCTTCACCCCCTACCCGGGCAAGCCGATCACCGCGGCGATCCTGCGCGCCGTGATGCGCGTCTTCTCCGACTTCCGGTACATCCGGGAGATCGCCGACCCCGGCGGGCGCGACCACGCCCTGGTCTTCGAGGCCAGCGTGGCCGGTAAGCGGCTCACCGGATGCGACTTTCTGCATGTCGACGCCGACGGCAAGATCGACGACTTCATGGTGATGGTTCGGCCACTGTCGGCGGCCACCGCGCTGGCCGAGGCGATGGCGGCGCAGTTCGAGCAGATCAAGCGCGAAGCCGCCGAGCAGAGCTGACCGCCGGGGTCGCAGGGGTTTCCGGCCGACCGTGCCGGTCCGCAATCGTCACCGGCGCACGCTGCGCGGCGCGTAACGAGCACGAGCTCGGCTTCACAGTGGTGAAATGGATCGAAGCCATCAACGAGGATCACGAATAGTACGGCGACCGAATGCCATCTGAGCCATGCCGACACCCGAACCCGGTGTGACGCCCGGTCCTGAGCTGTTCGTTCGCCGCCGGCGGTCGCACGCGGTGCGCGAGCAGGTGCCGGTGGTTGCGACGGTCGCGCTCGGCGGTGCTCTTGGCGCGTGCGCCCGCTACGGTATGGAATTGGCGTGGCCCACCCCGTCGGGTGGATTCCCTTGGGCCACATTGGTTGTCAATGTCAGCGGATGCGCTTTGATGGGTGCGCTGATGGTGGCGATCACCGAGGTGTGGGTCGGCCACCGGCTGTTGCGCCCCTTGCTGGGAACCGGTGTGCTGGGCGGCTACACGACGTTCTCCACCTTCGCCGGTGACGTCGACAGCCTTGCCGCCGCCGGTCATCCGGCCCGGGCACTGCTCTATCTCCTGACCACGCCGGTGTCGGTGCTGGTCGCCACGTGGACCGCCGCGGCCATTACCCGGCGTCTGATCACCAGGAGGACATCATGACCCAGCTGAGCGGATCAGCGCTGCGCCTGACGGTGTTCATCGGAGAGAGCGACACCTGGCATCACAAGCCGCTGTTCAGTGAGATCGTGCACCGCGCGCGCCGCGCCGGGCTGGCCGGCGCCACCGTCTTCCGCGGTGTCGAGGGCTACGGCGCATCGTCGGCCATCCACACCACCCGGCTGCTGTCGCTGTCGGAGGATCTACCGGTCTCGGTGATCATCGTCGACACCGCCGAGCGGATCCGCAACTTCCTGCCCGAGCTGGACGAGCTGGTCACCGGGGGGCTGATCCTCCTCGACGAGGTCGAGGTCGTCCGGCACGTCGGTCGGCCCGGAAACAGCCGGTGACCTGGCTGCTGGTGATCGCCGGCGCCGCGGTGGGGGCGCCGCTGCGGTACCTGACCGATCGATTCGTCCAGTCCCGCCACAACACCACGTTCGCGTGGGGGACCTTCACCGCCAATGTGCTCGGCAGTCTGACCCTGGGGGTGCTCACCGGCGCGGTGAGCACCGGCGACGAGCGGCTGCATCTGCTGATCGGCACCGGCCTGTGCGGGGCCCTGACCACCTATTCGACCTTCTCCTACGAGACGCTGCAGCTGGCCGCCGCCGGAGCACGGTTCTACGCGGTGGCCAACCTGGTGCTCACGTTGACCTGCGGTCTCGGCGCCTACTACACCGGCGGCATTGCCGCGCAGGCGATCTGGGGGTGATCGGGGACGCTGATCCCGGTCGAGGACGAGTGATGCCCATCTGATCGCGGGTACAACAAATGCTGGACCGACGCGGTCGGCGCGGGCAGCAGGTGCCACAATCAACCCGGCTCGTCCATAGGCCGCCCACGGATTCCCAGGAGAAACCATGTCGTTCTCGATAGAGCTCAGTGATGACGTGATCGAGGTGCGCGACTGGGTGCACCAGTTCGCCGCCGACGTCGTCCGTCCGGCCGCCGCCGAATGGGACGAGCGCGAGGAGACCCCGTGGCCGATCATCCAGGAAGCGGCCAAGATCGGTCTGTATTCGCCAGAGCTGTTCGCCACCCAGGCCGCCGAACCGAGCGGCATCGGGATGCTGACGGTGTTCGAGGAGCTGTTCTGGGGTGACGCCGGTATCGCGCTGTCGATTCTGGGCACCGGTCTGGCGGCAGCGGCACTGGCGGGCAACGGAACTCCCGAACAGCTGGGCCGCTGGCTGCCCGAGATGTTCGGCACGGCCGACGAACCCAAGCTTGGGGCCTTCTGCTCATCCGAGCCCGACGCCGGTTCGGATGTCGGCGCGATCCGCACCCGCGCCCGCTACGACGAGGCCACCGGCGAATGGGTGCTCAACGGCACGAAGACCTGGGCCACCAACGGCGGTATCGCCAACGTGCACATCGTGGTGGCCTCGGTCTATCCCGAGCTCGGCTCGCGGGGCCAGGCCACGTTCGTGCTTCCGCCCGACACCCCCGGCCTGAGCCAGGGCCAGAAGTTCAAGAAGCACGGCATCCGGGCCTCGCACACCGCCGAGATCGTCCTGGACAACGTCCGCCTGCCCGCGGACATGATCCTCGGCGGCCGGGAGAAGTTCGAGGATCGGGTCGCCCGCGTCAAGTCCGGCGCCTCCGCCGGGGGTCAGGCGGCGATGAAGACCTTCGAACGCACCCGGCCCTCGGTCGGGGCGATGGCGGTCGGGGTGGCGCGGGCCGCCTACGAGTACGCCCTGGAATACGCCTGCCAGCGAGAGCAGTTCGGCCGCAAGATCGGCGAGTTCCAGGCGGTCGCCTTCAAGCTGGCCGACATGAAGAGCCGCATCGACGCCGCGCGACTGCTGGTCTGGCGGGCCGGCTGGATGGCGCGCAACAACAAGGCGTTCGATAACGCCGAGGGCTCGATGGCCAAGCTGGTCGCCAGCGAAACCGCGGTCTATGTCACCGATGAGGCGATCCAGATCCTCGGCGGTAACGGCTACACCCGCGACTACCCGGTCGAGCGGATGCACCGCGACGCCAAGATCTTCACCATCTTCGAGGGCACCAGTGAGATCCAGCGGCTGGTCATCGCGCGGGCACTGACCGGGCTGCCCCTGCGCTAGCCGGCGGTCTTGCCGTTGTCGGTCAGATACACCGCGCCGTGCACCGCGGCCGCAGCGTCGCTGGCCAGGAATGCGATCACCTCGGCGACGTCGCTCGGAGCGCTCATCCCGCGCGGTGAGGCCACCCGCATGACGAGATTGACGTCGGCGCCCTCGGGCAGCTGGAAGTTCGTCACCTGAGGGGTCAGCATCCCGCCCGGACACACGGCGTTGACCCGCAGCTTCTCCGCGGTGAACTCGACGGCCAACGCCCGGGTGAGCCCGACGAGCCCGTGCTTGGCCGCGCAATAGCCCGCCGAGTAGGCCTGGCCCTCCACCCCGGCGATCGAGGCGACGTTGACGATGTTGCCGGCGGTCTCCAGCAGGTGCGGTAGGGCCGCGCGACACAGAAAGAACGGCCCGTTGAGGTTGACCGCCAGGTCGTGGGCCCACTCGTCGTCGGTGACCTCCAGCGTGTGGCGCATCTGGTGGGCCCCGGCGACGTTGACCAGCGCATCGAGCCGACCGAACTGCTCGACGCACTGCTCCACCGCCGCGGTGCAGGCCGCCGCCGTGCCGATGTCCGTGCCGGCGAACCGTCCGCCGGGGACATCGGCGAACACCTCGGTCAGCCGTTCGGTGTCGCGGGCCACCCCGAACACCGATGCTCCGCGCCGGGCGAACAGTTGAGCCGTCGCCGCGCCCAAGCCCGACGAAGCGCCGGTCACCAGTGCCACCTTGCCTGACAGATCGGTCATGGGCACAACCGTATCCGCCGCCGCTCAGCGACGTGCGCGCCGCCGTAACGCGGCACGCCCGAACGCGAGCACCATCCCGGGCGAACCGATGAGCAGTTGCAGGACCTGCACTGGATGCCGGGCGGAGCGCACCTTCACGAAGCTGTAGACATGCACGGCGCGGACCTTCTCCTGTGCGTCGAAGCGCCAGACTTCGATCCCGCAGCCGTCGCGCCGGCCATCCGGGCCGCCCCACCACTGGTTGACGATGGTGTCTTCGGTGGCGGCGACCAGTCGCTTGGACAGCTTGAACCGGCGCGCCTCGAACGCCGCGCACGAGCGCGCCCATGCAGCGTGAATCGCCTGCACGCCAACCGATTCCTCGCGGGCGCCGTCGGCGATCATCACCAGCCGCGCGTCGGTGGCATACAGCTCATAGACCACGTCGGGCCGGTAATCGTTGGTGGTGTCCTGCACGAACTCGACGAACGCGGCGGCGTCGGCGGGCCGGCGCCCGACCGTGGCGGCGGTCATCGATACCTCCACCGGGACCGGACCGCGGAAAAGCCCAGGCGCACAACAGCCCCCAGCAGTGCCGCCATGCCGCGCGGCCGCAGCAGCGACGGCGCCAACTGCGCCGAATCGCAGTACAGGATGCGCCGCCGAACCCGCCCGAGTTCGTCGAGTTCGTAGCGGTCGATCGCCGGCCACCGCACCGGCCTGCCCCCGAGGGTGCCCCGGATCAGGAATTCGATGTAGACCATGTTGTCGGCCGACACCGCCGAGTTGACCACGTCGATGTGCAGATCCGGCATCAAGGTGAACACCCGACGCCAATAGGCGCCCGCCGCAGCGCGGCCCCGCACCTCGGGAAGCAGCGGCTGGACATAGCAGACGTCCGGGTTGGTCAACGCGTCCAGGCGTTCGAGGCTCGGTGCGGCCCAGGTCTCTTCGAAGCGTTGAACGAAAGCGGCCGGTGTGGTCATCGGCCGGTCCGTTCCGCGCAGACGACGCCGAGCCAGTCGTCGGCTGCCAGCCCGCTGGTGTGCGTCGGGTCGTACCGGTCCAGCAGGTCGGCTACCCCGGCGTGGTCGCGGACACCGAACCCGTGGGCGGCCAGCCGCGCGTCGAGGGCGGGCGGGGTGAAGCCGCTGCGGTAGGGCTCGCCACGGCGGGCGACGACCCGGGCGATCCTTCTCGCACCGGCCCACCGGCACTCCCCGGTGACCACGGCGGTGTCGATGTAATCGGCGATGAGGCGGCTGCCCGGCGCGCACAGTGTCGCCAGGTCGCTCAGCGTCGCTTCGATCGCCTCGGCGGTGAGGTACATGCTGACCCCGAGCCAGACGACCAGGCTGCGCCGTTGCGGGGCGAACCCGCCGGCCAGGAGACGGTCTCGGAGGCTGTCCTGCTCCAAATCGCAAGGGATCCAGACGATATGACCGGCGCGTGGGGCGGGCAGCAACCGCTCGGCGGTAGGACGCTTGGCGGCTTGGGTGGTTTCTGCGTCGACTTCGAAGATCGTCACCGGGGCTCGCGCCTTTCGCAGGCTGGTCGTATCGAACCCGGCGCCCAGCAGCACCAGTTGATCGATTCCATCCCTGATCGCCGCCGCGCAGACGTCGTCGGTGAAGCGGGCCCGCAGCACGATATGCGCGTGCAACCCGCCCCATTGACGGTCGAAGACCCGTACCGCGGCGCCGGCCAGCCACCGATTGGTCAGCACGGCCCGCAGCGCGGGGTGGTCGACGAAATGCCGCGACCAGGGGTCGTCGAGTAGGCGACGGTGCGGTGACCGCATCGTCTCCGCGGCCCGTTGGGCCGCATTGACCTGTGCGGTCAAACTCGCGGTGCGGGTCAGCCGCCGCCGGGCCAACGGGGCAGGAGCGTTCATGGCGACAACGCTAGGGTGGGAGTGGTCTGCGAGTAAGGTCCAATTCTGTGCCGGATCCATGGACCAGTGGTGCCGGCGGCGTGGACCTGCATCTGGAGCTTCCCCCCGGACGCGGACGCCGCACGGCGCTGGAACACGCGCTGCGACGGGCTATCCGGGACGGGCGGCTGGCGCCGGGGGAGCCGTTGCCGTCATCGCGAACTCTGGCCGGCCAACTCGGTGTCGCACGCGGAACGGTGGTCGAGGCCTACACCCAACTGGTCGCCGAGGGCTACCTGCGCAGCCGGCAGGGGTCGGTTACCGAGGTCGCCCGCGGTCCGGGGGTGTTACCGGCGCCGGGACCCGCGCCGACCCCAGCGCGGGCGGTGGCGGACTTCCGGCTCGGGCGCCCCGACCTGAGCATGTTTCCGCGCGCCGACTGGCTGCGCGCGCTGCGGCGAGCCCTGCACGTCACGCCGCACTCCGAGCTCGGCCCGCTCGAGCCGCGCGGTGCGCTGCGGCTGCGCACCGAGCTGGCCGGGTACCTGGGCCGGGTGCGTGGCGTGCTGACCAGCCCGGAGCGCATCGTCGTCTGCAGCGGGTTCTCCCAGGGATTGCGGCTGGTGTGTGAGGCGCTGGCCGGGGCCGGAGGCCGGTCGATCGCGGTGGAGAATCCCTGCCTGCCCGATCACCGGGCGACCATCGCCGCGACCGGGCTCGACATCATTCCCCTGGACGTCGACGGGGACGGGGCGAGACCGGCCGGGTTCGCCGCAACGGCGGCCGCGGTGCTGCTCACCCCGGCCCACCAGGCCCCGTGGGGCGCCACGCTGGCCGCCGACCGTCGCGCCGAATTCGTCCGGCTCGCCGCCGCACGGGGCGGCTACGTCATCGAAGACGACTACGACGGCGAGTTCCGCTATGACCGCCACCCGGTGGGTGCGCTGCAGGGCCTGGCCCCGGAACAGGTTGTCTACGCCGGCAGCGCCAGCAAGAGCCTCGCCCCGGGACTGCGCCTGGGTTGGCTCGCGCTGCCGGCCGATCTGGTCGAGCCGGTCGTCGAAGCCAAACGGCGCGCCGACCGTGGCACCGACATCCTGGCCCAGCTGGCGCTGGCCGAACTGATCGAGTCCGGGGGGCTGGATCGGCATATCCGGCGCATGCGGCGACGCTATCGCCAGCGCCGGGACGCGCTGGTCGCCACCGTCGCCGAGTGTGCTCCGACGATGCCCCTGCAGGGCATCGCGGCCGGGCTGCACGCGGTGCTGTTGTTGCCCGAGGGGCCATCGGAGGCCGACATCCTGGCCGCGGCCCAGCAGCGGGAGATCGCCCTGACCGGTCTGGCGCCGTTCTGGCACGGACCGGCAGCGGCCCAGGGAATCGTGTTGGGCTACGGCACCCCGGCCGAACACGATTACGCCTGGGCGCTGGGCCATCTCGGCCAATTGCTCGGCGGTTCGTCGGTAGCGTGCCGGTGAGGGAAAGGAGCACGCGATGCGCTACACCCGCAGCGACACCATCGCCGCCCGCCCCGCCGACGTGTGGGCGGTGTTGACCGATGTCGAGCGCTGGCCGGACTGGACGGCGTCCATGCGCGAGATCACCCGGCTCGACTCCGGGCCGTTGCGCGTCGGCAGCACCGCGCGGGTCCGGCAACCCACCGGTCGGCCGATGGTCTGGACCGTCACCGAGCTGGCTAACGAGCGGTCGTTCACCTGGACGGCGTCGGCGGCGGGAATCCGGTTCACCGGCTACCACGAGCTCACTGCGGCCGGATCCGGCGTTGAGGCCGTGCTGACTTTTACGTTGACCGGTCCGATGGCCTGGCTCGGCCGATTGCTCGCCGGTGGGCGCATCCGGCGCTATGTCGATATGGAGGCCGACGGGCTCAAACGCCACTCGGAAAGCCGCTCCACGGCCTAGCGGCGCCGGCTGGAACGATTGCTGCGGTCGTGACTCTCGACCGCGGAATGCGCCCGATGCGCGCAATCCGGAGGTTGACAGTTGCCCGGCTCCGTGTCTACCGTGGGGCCAAACCTACGGAACCGTAGGTTGGCCGGGGGGCCAATCGACTGCCCACATGTCGATCCGGGATGGAGCGAAGATGACCAACGTCCAGGCGGCGCTGCTGCATGAACTGGAACCGATTGTCGAGCAAAACCTCAACCGCCACCTCAAGGCCGCCAAGCCGTGGCTGCCCCATGACTATGTGCCCTGGAGCAGGGGCCGGGACTTCGCCTTCCTCGGTGGCGAGGACTGGGTTCCCGAAGACTCACCGCTGGATCCGGTCGCCAAGGCCGCGCTGTTGGTCAACCTGCTGACCGAGGACAACCTGCCGTCCTACCACCGCGAGATCGCCACCCGCTTCGGCCGGGACGGCGCCTGGGGCTCCTGGGTAGGGCAGTGGACCGCCGAGGAGGGCCGCCACAGCATCGCGCTGCGCGACTACCTGGTCGTCACCCGGGGCATCGACCCGGTGAACCTCGAGAACATGCGGATGCAGCACACCATCGCCGGGTACGACTCCGGCGACAAGACTCCGCTGCAGGCGCTGGCCTATGTGTCGTTCCAGGAACTGGCCACCCGGGTGTCGCACCGCAACACCGGCAAGGCCTCGGGTTGCCCGATCGCCGACCAGTTGCTGGCCCGCGTTGCTCTGGACGAGAACCTGCACATGGTGTTCTACCGCAACCTGATGGACGCGGCCCTGGACATCTCGCCGGATGAGGCCATGTGCGCCATCCGCGACGAGGTGCTCGGCTTCGCGATGCCCGGCATGAACATGCCCGGCTTCGCCGAGAACGCCCTGCTGATCGCCAAGGCGGGCATCTACGACCTGCGCATCCACCACGACGACGTGGTGCAGCCGGTGCTGCGGTTCTGGAAGGTCTTCGAGCGCGACGGCTTCGGCCCCGAGGGCGAGCAGGCCCGCGAGCAGGTTGACGGGTTCCTCAAGATGGTCGATGAGCGGGCCAAGTACTACGAGGAGAAGGCCAGCGCGCGCGAGAGCGTCCTGAGCTCCTGACGCTCAGCCGGTTCCGGTCACGGTCAGGTAGATCAGCGCCGCGTTGAGCACGCCGATCACCACCGTGATGGTCCAGCCCAGTGCCGACGTCAGCCGCCGGTTGGCGTCGGCGCCCATCAGCTCGCGGTCACCGGTGAGCCGGATCAGCGGCACCAGGGCGAACGGGATACCGAAGGACAGCACCACCTGGGAGATCACCAGCGCCCGGGTGGGGTCGGTCCCGACCGCCAGGATCACCAGCGCCGGGATCAGGGTGAGCAACCGGCGCCACATCAACGGCACCGACATTCGCAGCAGGCCTTGCATGATCATCGCTCCCGCGTAGGCGCCGACCGAGGTCGAAGCCAGGCCCGAGGCCAGCAGCCCGACGGCGAAGAACAACGCGACGGTCGGGCCGAGCGCATCGCCCACCGCGGCGTGCGCGCCCTCGATCGTGCCGGTTCCCTCCCGCCCGGTCAGGTTCGCGGCCGCGACCACCAACATGGCCAGGTTCACCGAGCCGGCCACCAGCATCGCCAGGCCGACATCCCACCGGGTCACCCGTAGCAGGCGTTGCCGGGCCCGCCCGGCTTCGGCGTGGCCGTGCCGGTCGCGAGCCAGGCCGGAGTGCAGATATACCGCGTGCGGCATGATGGTGGCGCCCAGGATCGCCGTCGCCAGCAGCACGCTCTCGGTGCCGTCGAAGCGGGGCACCAGTCCGCCGGCGATGTCGGTCACCGGCGGCGGTCCGACCACCAGGCTGGCCAGGAATCCGATCGCGATGATGGCCAACAGCCCGCTGGAGACCTGCTCGAAAGCCCGCGGGCCACGCCGGTCGCCGAAGACGAGCAAACCCATCGACACCGCCCCGGTGATCAGTCCGCCCAGCATCAACGGGAGCCCGAAAATCAGGTTGAGGGCGATGGCACCGCCCACCACCTCGGCGAGATCTGTTGCCATCGCCACCGATTCGGCTTGCAGCCAGTAGGCGATCCGGGTCGGGCGTCGCGCAACACTGCCGACCGCTTCGGGCAGCGACAGCCCGGTCACCAGGCCGAGTTTGGCGGCGAGGTACTGCACCAGCGCGGCCATCACGTTAGCGGCGATGATCACCCAGACCAGCAGGTAGCCGAACGTCGCGCCCGCGCTGACGTTGGCGGCGACGTTGCCCGGATCGACGTAGGCGATCGCGGCGACGAACGCGGGCCCGAGCAGATACCAGCCCGGCTTTCCCCGTACCGGCTTGCCCGTGCGCGTCATCAAGGACGAGCGTAGAGCCCCCGTCCGGTGACCAGCGGCAGATCCAGGGTGGTCCGGATACCCGGTTCGGCAGCCACCACCGCGGGAATCGCATTGACCACCCGCATCGCGGTTGCCACCAGGCCGGCGTGGTTGTGGTCGCCGTTGGGGCTGGACAGGCACAGGTCCAGCGCGTACGACGGCTCGCCGGTCACCTCGACCCGGTAGGACCCGCCGGGCTGGGCCGGCTGCGGCCATTCCGGGCACAGGTCGTCGCGCAGCCGGGTGACGTGTTCGAGGACCACCGCGGCCTTGCCGTCGACCATTCCGCGCACCTCGAATCGCAATGCGGCCGCAGTGCCTTTCGCGATGTCGCCGGCGGAGATGGAGAAGTCCTCGCGCGCGGGCACCCGGATGTGGGACTGCTCGACCGAGTCGAGTTCGAGACCCAGGCCGGCCCCCAGCTGGCGCACCACCGAACCCCATGCCAGGCTCAGCACGCCGGGCTGCAGCAGCATCGGGGTCTCGTCCATCGGCTTGCCGAATCCCATCACGTCGAACATGACGGCCGCGCTGTCATAGGTGGCGTAGTCGACGATCTCCATGCAGCGGATCTGCTGGATGCTCTGGCAGGTACCGGCCAACGCCAGGGGCAGCAGGTCGTTGGCGAAGCCCGGGTCGATGCCATTGACGAACAGGCTCGAACCGCCTTGGCGCGCAGCCTCTTCGATCGGGGCCAGCATCTCCGCCGGGATCACGTCCCACGGGTACTGCAGAAACACCGCGCTGCTGCCCACCACATTGATCCCGGCGTCCAGGATGCGCTTGAAGTCCTCGAGCGCCTCGACGAGCCGGTTGTCGGCCAGCGCGGTATAGACCACGCAGTCGGGCTTGGCATCGAGCACCTGCTGCAGGTCCGTGGTTGCGGTCACGCCGGTCGGTGTGTCCACCCCGGCGAGGTCCGCGGCGTCCTTTCCCGCCTTGGCGTCCGAGGAGACCCATACACCGGTCAGCTCGAATTCGGGGTTGGTGATCAGCGCTTTGAGCGCGTGCACGCCGACGTTGCCGGTGCCGATCTGGGCGACGCGAATGGGCATACCGGTTTCCTCTACAGGTCGGGGATGGGCAGATCGAGATTCGGGAACGTCAGGCCCCCGTCGACTTCGAGCACCTTGCCGGTGAGGTAGCTACCGGCCGGCGAGGCCAAATACACTGCGGCGGCAGCGATGTCGGCCGGATCGCCGAGCCGACGCATGGGGGTCACCTTCTCCATCGGCTCGCGCAGCTCGTCGTTGGACGCCACCACGTCCAGCGCGGAGGTCAGGATCGATCCCGGTGCGATCCCGTTGACCCGGACCCGGGGACACAAGTCCATGGCGGCCAGCCGGGTGTAGTGGGCCAGTGCGGCCTTGGCGGTGCCGTAGGCGGCGAATCCGCGCCCGGCCAGCCGTCCCATCGTCGAGGTGATGTTGATGATCGATCCGCCACCGGAGTGTTCCAGCATCAGCGGCACCGCGGCGCTGGTCAGGGCGTGCGCGGTGCCGACGTTGAAGGTGAACGCGTCCTTGAGGTCCTTGGTCGAGGTGGTCAGCAGCGTGTTGGGCATGGTGCCGCCGACGTTGTTGACGACGATGTCGAGCTTGCCGAAGGCCCCGACGGCCTCGCCGGCCAGCTTCGCGGTCTCCTCCGGGTGGGCCAGGTCGGCGGCCACGATGTGGGCGCGACGCCCGGCGCCTTCGACCTGTTCGGCGACGGTCTCTAGTTGGGAACGGGTACGCGCAGCGATGACGACGTCGGCGCCGGCTTCGGCGAACGCGACCGCGATCGCCGCGCCTAAGCCCCGGCCGGCGCCGGTTACGACGGCGACGGAGTTATCGAGTCGGAATCTGTCCAGGATCACGTAGGCACGCTAACAAGGATCAGCGGCGAGCTGAACCCTTTTTTTGAAACACGTTCTAATTCGCGCCCGCGAGGCCCCCGGAGCGCCTGCGCGTGTCGGCCGGTTCAGGTAATATCGAACGTATGTTCGAAACGAAGTTGCCGACGCTGGTCGTCCTCGGCGGTCTGGGCAACGCGGGCCTGGTCGATGTCATGCAACAGGCGGCCCGGCTGCAGTCGGCCGCACTGGCGCGGGTATTTGCTGCCGGGGCTGAGCTCTACCGCCGCCGGCTGGCTGAGCAGCCCGCCGCCGGGCGCGAGATCTGGGCCATTGACGGGTGGGAGGCGGTGGCCGCCGAGATCGCGGCCGCCCAGGGCATCAGCCGTGGGCGCGCGGCCGGGCAGTTGAACATCGGCCTGGCGCTGGCTGAGCGGTTGCCCAAGCTCGGGGCGCTGTTTGCTGCCGGTGTGGTGGACTACCAGGTGGTGGCGGCGGTGACCAAGCGCACCGAGTTGATGATCGATCCGGGGGCGATCCCGCGGATGGACCGGTGGCTGGAGCGTAACGCGCCCCGGTGGGGTGCCTGGTCGCGGAATCGCATCGTCGAAGCGGTCGACTACTGGGTGCAGGTTCTGGAACCGGCTGCGGTGCGCGAGGCTCGCGTCCGTGACCAATCCCGCCAGATCGGGGTGGTGCCGCATCATTCGGGCCTGGCCGAGATCTTCGGCGACGTCCGCACCCCCGACGCGTTGGCCTTCGATCAGCGGCTCAACGAACTTGCCGCCACCGTCTGCAAATCCGATCCGCGCACCAAGGATGAGCGGCGCGCGGATGCCTTGAAGGCGCTCACGGCGGGTGCGGCCACGATGGCGTGCGAATGCGGCTCCCCGGAGTGTCCCGCTGCCACCGGCGAGGCCCCCCTGGGTGCGGTGATGATCCACGTGATGGCCGAACAAACCACCCTCGACGGCCGCTCCGAGGCGCCGGGGTACGTACCGGGGTTCGGCGGCCTATCGGCGGAGGCGGTGCGCAAGGTCGCCAGGTCGGCGAAGTTGCGGACGGTTCGCCACCCGCAGGATGCCCCACCGGAGCCGGGCTATCGTCCGTCGACGGCGCTGGCCGATTTTGTGCGCTGCCGTGACGTGACATGTCGGTTCCCTGGCTGCGGGCGCCCGGCGGAGTACGCCGACATCGACCACACGGTTCCCTACCCCCTCGGCCCGACACACGCGTCCAACCTCAAGCTGCTGTGCCGCCTGCACCACCTGCTGAAGACGTTCTGGACCGGCGCCAACGGGTGGCGTGACCGGCAGGAACCGGACGGAACAGTCATCTGGATCGCCCCGACCGGGCACACCTACGTCACCAAACCCGGTGGCGCCCTGTACTTCCCCCAGCTGGCCGCGCCCACCGGTGAGCTGAACCTGCCGGAGTGGTCGCCGGCGGGCAACCGTGGGTTGATGATGCCGACCCGCAGGCGCACCAGGGCGCAGGATCGGGCGTACCGGATTCGGCTGGAGCGCAATCACAACGAAGTGCGTCTCGCCGCCGAGGCCGCCGCAGCCGCCGGACGAAAGGCGCTCGCGGCCTGCAATGATCCGCCGCCCTTCTAGCCAGGATCGAGCGCAGACTTTGCCGGCGGCACTCTATGGTTGATGCCGTGAGTCAGAACGTCGACCTTGCCGGCACCTCGACGTGGTCGCCGCGTGAAGCCGAACTGTTGGACGTCACCTTGCAACTGTTGCAGGAGAACGGCTACGACCGGCTGACGGTCGACGCGGTCGCGGCCACCGCGCGCGCGAGTAAGGCCACGGTCTACCGGCGCTGGCCGTCCAAGGCTGAACTGGTGCTGGCCGCATTCACCGAAGGCATCCGCCAGGTCGCCGTCCCACCCGACACCGGCACCCTGCGCGGCGACCTGGTGCGGCTGGGCGAGCTGATCTGCGAACAGACCGCCCGGCATGCGGGCACCATCCGCGCCGTGCTGGTGGAAGTGTCGCGAAACCCCGCACTCAACGACGCGATGCAGCACCAGTTCATCGATCAGCGCAAGGCGCTGATGCTCCACATCCTGGGGCAGGCCGTGGACCGCGGTGAGATCGATGCCGCCGCCATCAACGACGACCTGTGGGACGTCCTGCCCGGGTATCTCATCTTCCGCTCCCTGGTGTCCGGCCGGGAGACCACGGCGCGCACCGTGTCGGATCTCGTCGACCAAGTGGTGCTTCCGGGCCTCACCCGCGGCGCGCGCTGACGCCCCCAGCCCGAAATCATCACCGCCGGGCTATTGAAGCCGTACGGTTCCGTACCGTACGCTTGGCCGGTGCGCAGTCCGTCACTTTCCGGCCTGGTCCGGCGGGGGTGGATGGTCCTCGTCGCCGTGGTGGTGGTCGCCGCTGCGGCGTTCTGCGTCTATCGGTTGCACGGCATCTTCGGCTCGGGCGACACCACGTCGACCAGCAGCGACTCGGGCGAGGAAATCGTCCCGTTCAACCCCAAAAACGTCGTCTACGAGGTCTTCGGCGCGCCGGGAGCCACCGCCACCATCAACTACCTCGATGTCAACGCCGCGCCACAGCAGGTCATCGACGCCCCGCTGCCCTGGAGATACCAGGAGACGACGACCGAACCGGCCGTGATCGCCGACCTGCGAGCGCAGGGCAACGGAAGCATGCTCGGCTGCCGCATCTTCATCGATGGTGAGCTCAAAGACGAAAGGATCGTCGACACCATGAGCGCCTACACCTTCTGCTTGGACAAGTCCGGATGAGCGAGGACGGCCGCCGACCCTTCTGGCCGCGCACCATCCGCCGGTTCGCGGTTCCGATCGTGCTGTTCTGGGTGGCGCTCGCCGCGGTGACGAACAGTCTCGTCCCGCAACTAGAGGTGGTGGCCGAAGCCCACAACGTGGGGATGAGCTCCCCGGACGCGCCGTCGTATCAGGCGGCCAAGCGCATCGGAAAAGTGTTCCAGCAGTACGACACCGACAGCGCCGCGATGATCGTCATCGAAGGCGACCAGCCGCTCGGCGACGAGGCGCACCGCTTCTACGACACCCTGATCGCCGAGCTCGAGCGCGACACCCGACACGTCCAACACATCCAGAACTTCTGGGGCGATCCGCTGACCGCTGCCGGCTCGCAGAGCAACGACGGCAAAGCGGCACTGGCGCAAGTGTTTCTGGCCGGCAGCCAGGGCGAGACGTTGGCCAACGAGTCCGTCGCCGCCGTTCGCGACATCGTCGAGCGCACGCCCGCGCCCCCCGGCGTTTACGCCTATGTCACCGGTGCGGCACCGCTGGTCGCCGACCAGTTCTCGGTGGGCAGTGAAGGCACCAACAAGGTCACCGCGATCACCTTCCTGGTGATCGCGGTCATGCTGTTCGCCGTCTACCGTTCGGTCGCCACCACCGCGCTGGCGCTGTTGACCGTCGCCATCGAAATGGCCGCCGCACGTGGCTTCGTCGCGTTCCTGGGCTACCGCGAGATCATCGGATTATCAACGTACTCAACGAATCTGCTGACCCTGCTGGCGATCGCCGCGGGGACCGATTACGCGATCTTCCTCATCAGCCGCTATCAGGAGGCGCGCGCCGCCGGCGAGGATCCGGAGACCGCGTTCTACACCATGTACCGGGGCACCGCGCATGTCGTGCTGGGCTCGGGCCTGACGATCGCCGGGGCCGTGTTCTGCCTGAGTTTCACCCGGCTGCCGTACTTCCGCACCCTGGGGGTACCCGCGGCGATCGGCATCTTCGTGGCACTGATCGCCGCGCTCACCCTCACATCGGCCGTGCTCACGGTGGGCAGTCGCTTCGGCCGTTTCGAACCCACGCGGGCGATGCGTACCCGCGGCTGGCGCCGGATCGGTACCGCCATCGTCCGTTGGCCCGGGCCCATTCTGGTGGTGGCGTGCGGGGTCGCCCTGATCGGGTTGCTCGCCCTGCCGGGCTACAAGACCAGCTACGACGCCCGTGAGTACATGCCCGTCCGGGCCCCGGCCAACGTCGGTTACGCGGCCGCCGAGCGGCACTTCTCGCAAGCCCGGCTGAACCCGGAACTGCTGATGATCGAGTCGGATCATGACCTGCGCAATCCGGCGTCCTTCCTGGTCTTGGAACGCGTCGCCAAGGCGGTGTTCCACACCCCGGGTATCGCCAAGGTGCAATCGATAACGCGGCCGCTGGGCACGCCGCTCAAACACACCTCGATACCGTTCGCGGTCGGCCAGGGCAGCGTCGCGCAGACCCAGAACCTGAAATATCAGATGGACCGGGCGGCCGATCTGCTCACGCAGGCCGCCGAAGCCGAGAAGTCGATCCACACCCTGGAGCAGCAATACGCGCTGCAGCAGCAGCTGGCCGACGCCACGCACGCCGAGACCCAAAGCTTTCACGACACCATCGAGCTGATGAACGACCTGCGGGATAAGATCGCGAACTTCGACGACTTCTTCCGGCCCATGCGGAGCTATTTCTACTGGGAGTCGCACTGCTTCGATATTCCCGCGTGCTGGGCACTGCGGTCGGTGTTCGACCTGCAGGACGGTGTCGATCAGCTCAGCGAGAAGTTCGAGCAACTGACGGCCACGTTGGACCGCCTCGATGCGCTGCAACCCCAACTGGTCGGCCTGATCCCGTCTCAGATCGAAAGCCAGCAGGTCAACCGCGATCTGGCGTTGAACAACTACGCCACCAATTCCGGCATCAGCGATCAGTCTGCGGCCGCCAACGACGACCCGGCCGCCATGGGACAGGCCTTCGACGAAGCCAAGAACGACGACTCCTTCTATCTGCCGCCCGAGGCGTTCAACAACCCGGAGTTCAAACGCGGGATGAAGCTGTTCTTGTCGCCGGACGGCAAAGCCGCGCAGATGATCATCACCCACGAGGGTGACCCGGCCACCCCGGAAGGCATAGCGCACATCGACAAGATCCGTGACGCCGCCAAGGAGGCCGTCAAGGGAACCCCGCTGCAGGGCTCGCACATTTATCTGGCCGGCACCGCCTCCACCTACAAGGACATCGCCGACGCGGCGAAGTATGACCTGCTGATCGCCGGGATCGCCGCGCTGAGTCTGATCCTGCTGATCATGATGGTCATCACCCGCAGCCTGGTCGCGGCGATCGTCATCGTGGGCACCGTCGCTTTGTCGCTGGGCGCCTCGTTCGGGCTGTCGGTGCTGGTGTGGCAGTACCTGTTCGGCATTCACCTGTACTGGATCGTGCTGGCCCTGGCCGTCATCCTGCTGCTGGCCGTGGGCTCGGACTACAACCTGCTGCTGATCTCACGGTTCAAAGAGGAGATCGGCGCCGGCTTGAACACCGGCATCATCCGGGCGATGGGCGGGACCGGGTCGGTGGTGACCGCGGCCGGGCTGGTGTTCGCCGCCACCATGGCGTCGTTCATCTTCAGTGACCTGCGGATCCTGGGCCAGATCGGGACCACCATCGCGCTGGGCCTGCTGTTCGACACGTTGATGGTGCGGTCGTTCATGACACCGAGCATCGCCGCGCTGCTCGGGCGCTGGTTCTGGTGGCCGCAACGGGTGCGCCAGCGGCCCGCGGTGGCGGTTGCCGGCGCTACTTCGCCGCGGCCTTCTTCGCCGGAGCCTTCTTTGCCGGAGCCTTCTTAGCGGACGCCTTCTTGGCCGGCGCCTTCTTGGCGGTCGAACGCTTCTGCACACTGGCCTCCAGCTTGGCCAGCAGGTCGGAGACGTCCTCGGTGGCGTCCAGTTCGGCGGGCCGCTCCTCGGGGACGAACGCCTCGTCGCCTTCGAGTTTGGCCTCGATCAACTCGTGCAGCTGTTCCTGGTAGGTGTCGTGGTAGCGGTCGGGATCGAAGTCGTCGGCCATCGACTCGACCACCTGCCCGGCCATCTTCAGCTCGGCGGGCTTGATCTCGACCTTGGTGTCCAGCGCGGGGAAGTCCGGATCGCGGATCTCGTCCGGCCACAACAAGGTGTGCACCATCATCACGTCACGTTTGGAGAAGTCCTTGACCCGCAACGCCGCCAGCCGGGTCTTGTTGCGCAGGGTGAAATGCACGATCGCCACCCGGTCGGTCTCGGCCAGTGTCTTGGCCAGCAGCACATAGGATTTGATCGATTTCGTCGCCGGCTCCAGAAAATACGAGCGGTCATAGAGCATCGGGTCCAGATCACTGGCCGGGACGAACTCGAGCACCGCGATCTCATGGTCGCGCTCCTCGGGAAGATTCGCCAGGTCGTCGTCGGTGATCACCACCATCCGGCCGTCGTCGGACTCATACGCCCGCGCGATGTCGGCGTAGTCGACGACTTCGCCGCATTCTTCGCACACCCGCCGATAGCGGATTCGGCCGTTGTCCTTGGCATGCACCTGACGGAACTTGATGTCGTGGTCCTCGGTGGCGCTGTAGACCTTCACCGGGACGTTGACCAGACCGAATGCGATCGAACCCTTCCAGATGGAACGCATGAGGCCAGTATGCCCACCCGGATGTGCCGATAACCTGCTTTGACGCGACGTAAGTTGGCTACATGGCCGCCGAGCCGTTCACGACGCGGGTGAAACTGACCAACGCCGACAAGGTGCTCTACCCCGCAACGGCCACTTCCAAAGCCGTCACAAAAGGCGAGGTCTTCGACTACTACACCCGCATCGCCGAGGTGATGCTGCCGCACATCGCCGGGCGCCCGGCCACCCGCAAACGCTGGCCCAACGGTGTCGAGCAAGACTCCTTCTTCGAAAAGCAACTCGCGCCGTCGGCGCCGTCCTGGCTGCACCGCGCCGCGGTGCAGCACCGCTCCGGCACCACCACCTATCCGATCATCGACGACCCCGACGGTCTGGCCTGGATCGCCCAGCAGGCGGCGCTGGAAGTGCACGTGCCGCAGTGGCGCTTCGAGGCGGAATGGACCCGCGGCGGCGAGGTGCTCAAACCCGGCCGATCCACCCGGCTGGTGTTCGACCTGGACCCCGGTGAGGGCGTGACGATGAGCCAACTCGCCGACGTGGCACGCGCGATCCGGGATCTGATGGCCCAACTGGACCTGGAGGTGTTCCCGCTCACCAGCGGCGGCAAGGGCCTGCACCTCTACGCCCCGCTGGATCGCCCGGTGGCCAGCGCCGGTGCCGTCGCGGTGGCCAAACGTGTTGCGCAACAACTCGAAAGCGCCATGCCGAAGCTGGTGACCGCCGCCATGGCCAAGAAGCTGCGGTCCGGCAAGGTGTTCTTGGACTGGAGCCAGAACAACGCGGCCAAGACCACCATCGCGCCGTATTCACTGCGGGGCCGCGAACACCCGACGGTGGCGGCGCCGCGCACCTGGGCGGAGCTGGACGATCCGAAGCTGCGCCAGCTGCGCTACGACGAGGTGCTGGCCCGCGTCGCCCGCGACGGCGATCTGTTGGCCGGGCTGGACCCTGCGCTGAGCAAACCGGACCGGCTCAGCCACTACCGAGCCAAACGTGACGCGGCCAAGACCCCCGAACCGGTCCCGGCCGGGGCCCCGGCACCCGGCGGCGGCGACAGTTTCGTCATCCAGGAGCATCACGCCCGTCGGTTGCACTACGACTTCCGGCTGGAGCGCGACGGTGTGCTGGTGAGCTGGGCGGTGCCCAAGAACCTGCCCGACACCCCGGCGGTGAACCACCTCGCGGTGCGCACCGAGGACCACCCGCTGGAGTACGGCAGTTTCGAGGGCACCATCCCCAAGGGTGAATACGGCGCCGGAACCGTGCGCATCTGGGATTCGGGCACCTACGTGACCGAGAAGTTCGAGGACTCCGCCGAGAACGGCGAGGTGATCGTCGTCCTCAACGGTAACCGGATCTCGGGCAGATACGCGCTGATCCGCACCGGCGGCGACCAATGGCTGGCGCACCGGATGAAAGACCAGCAGGCGTTCGCGTTCACCGATCTGAAACCGATGCTGGCCACCCACGGCTCGGTGAGTCGACTCGACCCGGACACCTGGGCCTTCGAAGGCAAATGGGACGGCTACCGGCTGCTGGTCGACGCCGAACACGGGCGAGTACGGTTGCGCTCCCGCAGCGGACGCGACGTCACCGGCGAGTACCCGCAGCTGCGCACGCTGGCCACCGGCCTTGCCGACCACCATGTCGTGTTGGACGGGGAGGTCGTTGCACTCGACAGCGCCGGTGTCCCGAGTTTCGCCGCGATGCAGAACAGCGCCCGCTCGACCCGGGTGGAGTTCTGGGCCTTCGACTTGCTGTACCTCGATGGCCGTCCGCTGCTGCGCGCGGCCTACCGGGACCGTCGCCGCCTGCTGGAAACACTTGCGCAGGGAACCGGTTTGGTGGTCAAGGACCTGTTGACCGCCGACGGTTCCGAGGCGCTCGAACAGTCCCGCCGGCTGGGCTGGGAGGGCGTGGTGGCCAAGAAATGGAACTCCCCCTACCAGCCGGGGCGCCGGTCGACGGCCTGGGTCAAAGAGAAGCACTGGCGGACCCAGGAGGTCGTGATCGGCGGCTGGCGGGCCGGCGAGGGAGCCCGGGGCGGGGGGATCGGGTCGCTGCTGATGGGCATCCCCGATGCAGATGGCCTGCGGTTTGTGGGGCGGGTCGGCACCGGGTTCACCGACCGCGCGCTCGCTGCTCTGAAGAAGAAGCTGACGCCCATCGATGAATCACCGTTCGACGCGCCGCTGCCTCGCGCTGATGCCAAGGGCGTCACGTTCGTTCAACCGGACCTGGTGGGGGAGGTGCGCTACAGCGAGCGCACCGCCGACGGCCGGCTGCGCCAACCGAGCTGGCGCGGACTGCGGCCCGATAAGACGCCCGACGACGTGGTGAGCGAGGATTGATCGGTGCGGTGGGTGACCTATCGAAGCGAAGATGGTGAACGGACCGGGGTGCTGCACGGTGAGGTGATCCACGCCGCTGCCCCGGGAGTGACGCTGCTGGAGCTGATCGGGCTCGGCCCGGACGGGCTGCGCGACGCGGGCGAACGGGCGCTGGCCGCGCCGTCGGCGACGGCGCGCCTCGACCAGGTGGCGCTGATGGCGCCGATTCCGCGTCCGCCGTCGATCCGCGACAGCCTGTGCTTCCTGGACCACATGCGCAACTGTCTGGCCGCGACCGGTCGCAGCCGCGTGCTCGACGATGTGTGGTATCAGATACCGGCGTTTTACTTCGCCTGCCCGGCAACGGTTCTGGGTCCCTACGATGATGCTCCGGCAGCGCCGGGCAGCGCTTGTCAGGACTTCGAACTGGAGGTGGCCGCCGTCATCGGAACGCCGGGGGCGAACCTGTCGGTGGCCGAAGCGGAGCAGGCCATCATCGGCTACACCATCTTCAACGACTGGTCCGCGCGCGACCTGCAGGCCCACGAGGGCCGGCTGGCCATCGGGCAGGGCAAAGGCAAGGACAGCGGCGTCACCCTGGGGCCATATCTGGTCACCCCCGACGAACTCGAGCCCTATCGCCGCGACGGCAGGCTGAGCCTGCATGCCACCGCGATCGTCAACGACGTGATCGTCGGCCTCGGCTCGACCGGCACCATGGACTGGAGCTTCGGCGAGATCATCAGCTACGCCTCCCGCGGGGTGCCGCTGACACCCGGTGACGTCTTCGGCTCCGGCACCGTTCCCACCTGCACGCTGATCGAGCACCTCGATCCCGAGGCGCGGCAATCGTTTCCGGGCTGGCTGCGCGACGGCGACGTGGTCACCCTGCAGGTGCAGGGCCTCGGCGAGTTACGCCAGACCGTGCGCGCCAGCGACCCGCCGCTACCCCTGGCGCCGCGGCCCAGACCCAGGGACGACTAGGACGTCGCCGCCACCGTCACGTTCACCGTGGCGGCACCGGCGTCGGAGCTGATGATCAGCATCGGCGAGTTGGGCCCGGACGTCACATGCCCGCCGGTCACGTGCACGGTATATCCGTTCGGATACTGATCGGTGGGCACCGAGATGGTGGTCTGCGAACCGGCGCCGAAGGCACCGGAACCATCGGCGTGATCGGTGGAGTAGCTGAACGAGAAGACACCGTTGTCGAACGACAGCGACGCCGGGGTGCCCGAAATCAGCTGCGGGTAAGGCTCGGACAGGGCGACCAACTTGTCGAAGTTGACGTTGTCAACGGTGGGCGGCTGGCTGGGGTCCAGCACCAGGGCTTGGCCGTTCGGTGACGCGCTGGTGATGTCGTTGCCGGTGTAGGCCCACTCGGTCCAGCCCCACAGATACTTGTTGGCGGCCTGCATGCTGGCGGTGATGGTCGGGATGGTGTTGGTGGCGCCGAACTCGGTCAACAACGCCGGGATGTTGTGCGCCTGCGCGTAATCGGCCGCGTTGGCGAATACGACGTCGGCGTTCAGGTCGCAGCCGAAGCTGAGGTCGGGGAACAGCGACGTGGTGATGCAGTAGCTGTGGAAGGAGAACACCGAGTTCTCGTCTTCCACCGTGCCCAGGTGTGTCGGCACCGGCAGGCTGCCGAAGAGCGTGGTGGGCTCGAAGAACACCGTCTTGTTCGGGTCGACGGACCTGATCGCCGCGTCGATCTGGTTGTAGAACGGGGTCAGTTGCTGTCCCTCGAAGTAGGGGTTGCCCAACAGGCTGCCCAGCCAGTTGGTGCCCGCCCACGGCTCGTTCATGATCTCGTAGCCGGCGACGTTGGGGTCGCCCTTGAAATAGTTGGCGACGGCCTGCCAGGTCTGCGCGTAATGGTTCAGCAGGCCGACGTCGTCGGATGCTTTCGCATTGCCCCAGAACGCATCCCAGGCGTGGTTCTGCGCCGGGTTGAGGAAGTAGTTGCCCGGGAAGCCCATGTCGGGGTTGGGCAGGCCACCGCCGTCGGTCGCCCAGCCGGGAGCGCCTTCGCCGCCGAACTCCTCGTTGTAGAGGTCCTGGTGCATGTCCAGGATCGCGACGATCTTGTGCTGGGCCAGGATCTGCACGGTGTTCTGGATCGACGCCAGATAGTCGTAGTCGATGACCCCGGGCTGCGGTTCCACCGCGGACCAGATGATGCCCAGGCGCACCGCGTTGAAGCCGTTGGCGGCCAGGAACGCGGCGTCGTCTTCGCCGAAGCCGTCGGCCGACGGCTCGTAGGGCGGGATCTTGTAGACCTGGTTGAGTCCGCGCAGCATCACCACCTGGCCGTCGCCGTTGGTGAGCCAGCCGTTGGACACCTCGACCGGGGGAGCCGTCGTCCCGGTGATCCCGCCCGGGAGCGTGCCGAAATGTCCTGCCGTGCCATGGGTCCCGGCCCACAGTCCAGGGTTTCCGCCGGCGCCGCCGAGTGCCGGCAGACCGCTGACGGTGTCACCGTTTCCGGCGTCGCCGCCGTTGCCGCCGTTGCCCATCAGCCAGCCGCCCGCGCCGCCGTCACCCCCGGCGGCCCCGGCACCCCCGTGGCCGCCATCGCCGCCGTCGCCGAAGAGTCCGGCGGCGCCGCCATGACCCCCGGCGACACCATCGGTGGTGCTGTCCCAGCCCGCTCCGCCGTCGCCGAACAGCCAGCCGCCGGGGCCGCCGTCGGGATGGGCTTCGGTGCCGTCGGCACCGTTTCCGATGACGGTCGACCCGAAGAGCAGGTTGATGACGCCGTTGACCTGCCCGCCCAGCGGGCTGTCGATCCACTGTTGGGTGGCGTCGTGCAGCGCGGTGTAGAAGTCGAACTCCACGGCCGGACCCGGCTCGGCCAGCGCGGCGAATGCGGTATCCCAGTGCTCGGGGGCCAGGAACGCCTCCCACGCGACCGGACTGAACAGCGCCTCGCCGTCGACGGCGCCCGCGGCGGTCAGAAACGGCGTGAACAGCTCGTCCATCACGTCGTCGAAGTCGGCGTGCGCCGTGGGGGCGGAGGGCACGACCAGGGACATGCAGGCGAGGGCCCCCACGACCGTGTTGCCCACGAGCTTGCTGCGGTGACGAGCCATGACGGCAAACCCTTCCCAGGACGCGCGATTTCTGAGGCGCGTCTGAGAAGGGTAAACGAGTTACTTACGGTACGGACGGATTCGCGGTAAAAGGTGCCGGATCGGCGCGATCAGCACTGCGTGGCGGCGCGGATCCACTGGCGGCGGGCATCGCTCTGCCCGGCGTCGCACGTGGCGGCGGCGCGCAGCAGGTGTACCGCACGTTGGTAGTCGCCATGGCCGTCTCGCGGCTCGGCCGACAGGCAAGTCTGCGTCTCCATCAATACCTCCTGCAGGTCACGCAACGAGAGCTGCAGTACCCGCGGCCGCGGGGCGGCGGCCGGCGCGTACGTCCATGTAACGTCGCCGCCGCCCAGACCAATCCCAACGACACTGTGAGGCTGCACACGCCAACCGCCACGGTGTGATCGGTGTCACCCGGCCTTGGCGATCACGTGCTCGGCGAAGCGCTCGAGGTTGCGGATCTTGTCGGCCAGCGGCTCGGTGTCTTGCCCGACGATATAGGGCACCCGGAAGCCGACGATGACGTCGGTGACGCCCTTGTCCTCCAGGCGCTTGATGCCGTCGAGGGTGAACCCATCGACCGAGATCACGTGGATCTCGAACGGGTCGTCGGCGCGGCCCTCTTCCTCGCGCAGTTGTTTGAGCCTGGCGATCAGCCCGTCGAGCTCGGCCGGGTCGCCGCCGCCGTGCATCCAGCCGTCGTTGCGGGCGGCGCGACGCAGCGCGGCGTCGGCGTGGCCGCCGATGAGGATCGGGATGGGCTGAGCCGGCGCCGGGGTCATCTTGGTTTTCGGGATGTCGTAGAACTCGCCGTGGAATTCGAAGTAGTCGCCGGTGGTCAGCCCCCGGATGATCTCGATGCACTCGTCCATCCGCTTGCCGCGCCGCGCGAACGGCACCCCCATCAGCTCATAGTCTTCCGGCCAGGGGCTGGTGCCCACGCCCAGGCTCAGCCGGTCGCCGATCATCGCGGCCAGCGAACCGGCCTGCTTGGCCACCAGGGCCGGCGGGCGGATCGGCAGCTTGACCACGAACGGGGTGAACCGCAACGTGCTGGTGACCGCGCCCAGCGCCGCGATCAACACGAATGTCTCGATGAATGCCTTGCCGTCCAGGAATTCACGGTTGCCGTCCGGGGTGTAGGGATACTTCGAGTCCGACTCGAACGGATAGGCGATGCTGTCCGGGATCGACATGCTGTGGTAGCCGGCTGCCTCGGCGGCTTTGGCGAGCGGAATGTAGTAGCTCGGGTCGGTCATCGCCTCGGCGTAGGTGAACCGCACATCGTCTCCTCGGTCTGTCGGTGGTGTGCTCTTTGCATAGCAGACTCACCGCGGCGACCGTGCGGGATCGTGGCTAGATCCGTGGCGCTATCGCGATTTCGACGTCCTCCAGCGGGAAGGGCGGATAGCCGGCGGCGCCGGTCACGGTCAGCGTTCCCCACGGCGTCCGCTCGGCGACGCGTCCCTGCGCGGTGTGCTCGCCGATCCGGATATCGACCTGGGAACCGGTGGCGTTCGCTCCCGGCAGGTCGGTGAAAAACATCCCCTGCCAATGGTATTGACCGTCGATCGGGTCGAAGTGACCTGCCAGTCGCACCCGGGTCGGGAAGTCCTGGCCGTTGTGGGTCAGCACCGCCGGCCCGTCATAGATTTCGTCATCGACCCCGACCGAGCCGGTGAGATAGAACCGGGACAGCCCGCGGGTGGGCAGCACGGGGTGCACCCGCAGCCGGGGCGAGCGGGATTCGATGCGGCTGGCTCCGCTGCGTTGCAGGCCCTCGATGAGCCGGGCCACGTACCGGGCCTGGCGGCGGGTGTGCGGTCCCGGGATCGCGAACCGGTTGGGTCTCCCGTGGACCGCGACGACATCGTCAACTGAGGCGATGGCGTCGATGATAACGCGAGCGGTCAGCACCTCGCCGTCGGTGGTGGTCACCGCCCACGTCTCGTCGGCGCTGTCGAATCGGGTGGTCACGTCTGTCCCGGCGGGATCGACGATGCGGGCGCCGTCGAACAACCCGTGCAGGCGCGCCGGGTCGCCCAGCACGAGCACGTCAAGAATGCCGTTGCCGCTCACAGGAAACCGGCCCGTCGCCACATCCGCCGGGCCAGCCGGCCCATCAGGCCGACCTCGGTGAAGAAGGCGGCGAGCGGGGCGAACGACGAGCGGCAGGCGGCGTGGAACTGCGGGTTGGCCCGTGCCACCCGGCGAGCTTCGCGACCGTTCAGCCCGACCCGGTTGTAGACGATCGGCAGGGTGAACAGGTGGCGGTAGAACGGTCCGCCCACGCCCTGCAGGTTCGCCAGCAGGGCACGGCGATAGCGCGGCATCGCCGGGACGGTGCGCCGCAGGCCGTCGCGCGCGTACTGGATGTGGCGGGCTTCCTCGGTGACGTGAATCCGCATGACCCGCCGGACGATCGGCTGCAGGTCCGGATCGTCGAGGATCTGGCGCTGCAGGGCGTCGAAGATCTCTTCGCCGACCAGGGCCGCGCCCCACAGGATGGGGCCGCGGAATAGGAACGGCAGCGAGTTGATGATGATGCGCTGGTAGCGCTTCGGGCGCACCGGCACGCCGCCGATCCGGTCGATGGTCTTGCCGAACATCAGCATGTGCCGGGTTTCGTCGCCCAGCTCGGTCAGCGCGTAGTGGGTGGTGCGCGCGGTGGGGTTTTTGTGCATCATGTCGCGAAGCAGCGCCTGGTTGAGGATGTTCTCGAACCAGATACCCGCCGACAGCACGTTGACCAGCTCCTGGCGCGAGATCTCGATCTGCTGTTCGCGCGTCATCGCCTCCCAAAGCGAGGTGCCGTAGAGGGTGCACATCCGCGGCGGCAGGAAGAACTTGTCCGGGTCTATCGGGGCATCCCAGTCGATGTCGACGACGGGGGCGTAGGACTTCTTCACCGAGCCCTTCAGCAGGCGTTCGGCGAATTCCTCCCGGGACGGTCCAGTCGGCCGCACGGCAGTGGTCATCGGGAATCCCTTCTCGCTTCGGTCCCCAAAAAGTAGGGGCGTCTGCCAGAGATGTCAATACCTACGGTACCGGATACCTGCGGTACGCCATGAGCGTCGTCGCGGCGCGTCCACGGATTCCGACACGCCGTCCGCCACGCCGGACGCGAACGGTAAACCTGTGCCGATATTGGTAGTTCCTGCCACAATTATGGCCGTGCGTACGGGTTTGGCGGACCGGAAAGTCGAGGCCTCGGCAGTCTGCGCCTTCCTGGACCGCGCCCTGACAGAGCCGGGCACCCTGGTGCTCGAAGGCGAAGCCGGGATCGGCAAGTCGACGCTGCTGTGGGAGGCGGCCGAAGTTGCGGCCGCGCGGGGATACCTGGTGCTCACCGCCGTGGGCGCTCCCACCGAGGTGCGCTATGCCTACGCCGCGGTGGCCGACCTGCTCGCCCGCGTCGACGCCCGGGTGCTGGCCGAGTTGGCCGAGGAGCAGCGGGCGGCACTGGACCGCGTGCTGCTCGGCGTGGGCGACGGCCCCGCCGGCAATGAACGGCTGGTGGCCACCGCGTTCCTGGAGGTGATCCGCAGGCTGAGTTCGGCTACCCCGGTGTTGCTGTGCATCGATGACGCGCAGTGGCTGGATATGTCGAGCCAGGTGGTGATCGGGTTCGCGGAACGACGGCTCACCGGCCGGGTCGGTCTGTTGATCACCGTTCGAACCGGCGCGCAGGGCGCCGGCGACATGAGCTGGCTGACCCCGGGGCGTCCCGCGTCGGTGCAGCGCCTGCGAATCTCCCCGCTGACGCTGGGTGGCGTGCACACCCTGATATCCGCACGGCTGGGGCGAACCTTGCCGCGGCCGTAGATCACGCGGATCCATGAAATCTCCTGCGGGAAACCATTTTTCGCCATCGAGCTGGCGCGGTTCATCGCCGAGGATCCCGGCCGGGCCGCGTTCGGGCTCCCCGACGCCCTCGCCGCACTGGTGCGCCACCACATCGGCTGCCCCGACGGCGAGGTCGCCGCGGTGATGCTGGCAGCGGCCTCCGCCGCGCTGCCCACCGTCGAACGGGTGAGTCGCGCCACCGGCCTCAGCCCGGACCGGGTCGTCGAGCTGGTCGAATCCGAGCAGGCCGCCGAGGTGGTCGAGATCGACGGCAGCCGGATCCGGTTTCGTCATCCGCTGTTCGCCACCGGGGTGTACAGCGCCGCCGGTCCGGCGGCGCGCCGAGCCATGCATCGACGGCTGGCCGACATCGTCGACGACCCGGAGCTGATCGCACGTCATCTGGCCCTGGCGGCCACCACCGGCGATCCGGACACCGTGCAAGCCCTCGACGCGGCCGCTGAAGCCACCCGGGCTCGCGGAGCTCCAGCGGTAGCCGCTGAATTGATCGAGCTCGCAATCAATCTCGGCGGGGACAACCCGGTGCGGCGGTTACGGGCCGCCGAGCAGCACTTCCGCTCCGGGGCGATCGGCCCGGCACGCGCACACCTGGAGTCGACCCTGGACGGCCTGGCCCCGGGGGGATTGCGCTGCATGGCGCTGGTCGCACTCGCCGCCATCACCGGCTACGACGAGAGCCTGGTGGCGGGTGCGGACCTGCTCGGTCAGGCCATCGCCACGACCGACAACCCGCTGCTGCAGTTGCAGGCCCGACTGCTGCTGGTCCCCACCACCGCCATGATCGGCGACCTCGAGGAATCGGTCGGCCATGCCCGCGCAGCGGTGGAGCAAGCCGAACAGCTCGATATCGGTGCGGTGCGCAGTCAGGCCTTGGCGGTCGGCGTGATCGTCGACTTCGTGTACGGGCTCGGGGTCGATTCTCGGGCGTTACAGCTGGCACGGGAACTGGAGGAGCCGGACGGCGCGACGGTCGCGGTCTTCCAGGCCACCGCGGTAGCGGCCGTCATCTCGGCCTGGACCGGTGAGTTGGAGGCTGCCCGCGCTCAACTCGACGTGGTCCGGCAGCGTTGTCTGCGCAGTGGCACCGAGATCGACATCCTGTGGGTGGCCCACCACGCCACCATGATCGATCTGTGGGCCGGCCGCTACGCCGATGCGGCGGACACCGCCGAGGACGCCGTGCAGCGAGCCGAGCAGATGGGCGGACGGCACGTGCTCACCGAGGCGTGGATCGGCCAGGCCGAGGTTGCCGCCTATACCGGCCGCACGCAGGATGTCCGCGAGATCACCGACGTCGCCCTTCGGTTCTGCCGCGCGAGCGGGGCCGCGTTGCTGTGCGATGCGGTGGCCAGAGTAGTGGGGTTCCTCGAGGTGTCGCTCGGCGACTACGCGGCGGCGATCACGGTGCTGGAGCCGCTGCTGGCCTCGTTCGACCCGGAGCACGGTACCGAGATCGTGGTCGGGGGCCATCTCCCCGACGCGGTGGAGGCACTCACGGCGCTGGGCCGGCTCGACGAAGCCGAACCACTGGTCGCGGCGCTCGAACGCAACGGCGCCCGCCACGACCGGCCATGGATGCTGGCCGTGGGCGCCCGCGGACGTGCCCACTGGCTGTCCGCGCGCGGCGACCTCGACGCCGCCGAGCAGGCCGCGCAGGAAGCGCTGCGGCATCATGAACGGCTGCCGATGCCGTTCGAGAAGGCCCGAACCCAGCTGTTGCTGGGCCAAGTGCAACGCCGCCGCCGCCGCAAGCAGGCCGCCCAGGCCAGCCTGCGCGCGGCCCTGGAGACCTTCGAGCGGCTGGGCACACCGCTGTGGGAGCGGCGTGCCCGTGCCGAGTTGGACCGGATGACCGCGGCCGGTGGCGGTGCCGACCTGACCACCGCCGAGCGCCGCGTCGCCGAACACGCAGCCGCCGGACTGTCCAACAAGCAGATCGCCGCGGAGTTGTTCATCGCCCCCAAGACCGTGGAAATGACCCTGAGCAGTGTCTATCGCAAACTGGGCATCCGCTCGCGCGCCGCACTGTTCGCCGCGCTGCATGCCGCGGATGTCCAGGGAAATCCCTGATTCCCCGGCCCCGATCGCACCCTAATCTCGGGTGGGTGAGCGACAGTGAGTCGGCGCGTCAATGCTTCCTGGTGGAGTGGTACCAGCCCGATCTGGTCGACTCGGTCGTCGACGCCGCCATCGATCGGCTCGCCGGCGCCGCCGCAGCCGTGCAGGCGACGCTGCTGGTCACGGTGACTTCGCCCACCGACGAAACGCTGTTCGGGGTGATAGCTGCTGAATCCGCTGACGCCGTCGTAACGGCCTGCCGGCAAGCCGGTTGGCACGTCGACCGGATCACCGCCGGGGTGCGGGCCCGCCTCGGAGGCACCGTCGGTCAATCGCGCTAGACGCCGCACCAGAACCGCGTTGGCGGCGGCTCCGACGTGGCAAGATCTGCCCATGGGAGCGTTCCTGATCCGTGCCGCACTGACCGGACTCGCGCTGTGGGTGGTCACCCAGATCGTTCCGGGGGTCGAGATCATCGGCGGTGACACCACCCTGGAGCGGGTGGGCATTATCTTCGTGATCGCATTGATCTTCGGGTTGGTCAACGCCTTCATCAAGCCGGTGGTGCAGCTGTTGTCGATCCCGCTGTACATCCTCACCCTGGGGCTGTTCCACATCGTGATCAATGCGTTGATGCTGTGGATTACCGCGTGGATCACCGCGAAAACCGCCAAGCACTGGGGTCTGTACATCGCCGACTTCTGGTGGGACGCCATCTGGGCGGCGATCGTGCTGTCCCTGGTGAGCTGGGTACTGTCCCTGGTGCTGCGCGACGCCCGGCGCATCGCGCGGTAACCGGGCAGACTCGAGGGCATGCCCGAACTGCCCGAAGTCGAGGCGCTCGCCGATCATCTGCGCCGGCACGCCGCCGGTTGCACCGTCGGCCGCGTGGATGTGGCGGCGTTCTCGGTGCTCAAGACGTTCGACCCGCCGCTGGCGGCGTTGCACGGCCAGACCGTCACCGGGGCGCAGCGCTGGGGCAAGTACCTCGGCGTGCAGGTCGGCGATCTGTTCCTGATCGCGCATCTGTCCCGGGCGGGCTGGCTGCGCTGGTCGGATCAGCTGGCGCCGGCGCCGCTGCGGCCCGGCAAGGGACCGATCGCGTTGCGGGTGCATCTGGGTACCCCGGGGCAGGCGCCCGGATTCGACCTCACCGAAGCCGGCACCCAGAAACGCCTGGCGGTCTGGCTGGTCGACGACCCGGAGAAGGTGCCGGGCATCGGCGGCCTGGGTCCCGACGCGCTGGAGGTGACGGCTGAGGAGCTGGCCGGGCTGCTGGCCGGCAACACCGGACGCATCAAGACCGTCATCACCGATCAGAAGGTGATCGCCGGGGTCGGTAACGCTTACAGCGACGAGATTCTGCACACCGCACGCATTTCGCCGTTCGCCACCGCCTCCAAGCTCTCCGGTGAGCAGCTCGCCGTGCTGCACGAGGCGATGCGCGCCGTGCTCACCGATGCGGTGACACGCTCGGTCGGACAGCAGGCCGCCACGCTCAAGGGAGAGAAGCGCTCCGGGCTGCGGGTGCACGCACGCACCGGTCTGCCCTGTCCGGTTTGCGGCGACACGGTGCGTGAGGTGTCGTTCGCCGACAGGTCTTTCCAGTACTGCCCGACGTGTCAGACCGGCGGTAAAGTGCTCGCCGATCGGAGGATGTCGCGGCTGCTCAAGTAGCCCGGCCCCGCAGTTGTTTGAGGGCCGTCGATCCGGGCTAGGCTGCCCGGGTGACTCGTCAGAAGATCCTGATCACCGGGGCAAGCTCCGGCCTGGGCGCCGGAATGGCTCGCGCCTTCGCCGCGCGCGGGCGTGACCTGGCCCTGTGCGCTCGTCGAATCGACCGGCTCGAGGAGCTGAAAGACGAGCTGATGCAGCAGTATCCCGGCGTCAGGGTCGCGGTGGCCGCTCTCGACGTCAATGACCACGACGAGGTGCCCAAGGTGTTCGCCCAGCTGGCCGGCGAGCTCGGTGGAATCGACCGGGTCGTGGTCAACGCCGGGATCGGCAAGGGCGCCCCGCTGGGAGCGGGAAAGCTGTGGGCCAACAAGGCCACCCTCGAAACCAACCTGGTCGCCGCGTTGGTGCAGATCGAGACCGCGTTGGAGATGTTCAAATCCGCCGGTGGCGGGCACCTGGTGTTGATCTCCTCGGTGCTGGGCAACAAGGGTGTTCCCGGCGTCAAGGCGGCCTACGCCGCAAGCAAGGCCGGGGTGTCGTCGCTGGGTGAGTCGCTGCGTGCCGAGTACGCCAGCGGCCCGATCAAAGTCACGGTGCTCGAGCCCGGCTATATCGAGTCGGAGATGACTTCCAAGTCGGCGTCGACGATGTTGATGGTGGACAACGAATCCGGGGTCAAGGCGATGGTGCGCGCGGTCGAACGCGAGACCGGCCGTGCGGTGGTGCCGCCCTGGCCGTGGGCGCCGATAGTGTGGGTGATGCGCCGGCTGCCGCCGCGGTTCACCAAACGGTTCGCCTGAGTCCTGAAGGCTCAGCCGGCCCGGCCGCGTTCCACCCGGTAGCGACGCACCAGCGCGTCGGTGGAGCTGTCGGTCTGCGGCGGCGGGGTGGCGTCGTCGGTCAGCACCGGCAGCAGCGCCTTTGCCTGGGTCTTGCCCAGCTCAACGCCCCACTGGTCGAAGGAGTCGATGCCCCACACCACGCCCTCGGTGAAGACCTGATGCTCGTAGAGAGCGATCAGCTGGCCCAGCACCGAGGGGGTGAGCCGGGTGGCCAGGATCGAGGTGGTCGGCCGGTTGCCGGGCATCACCTTGTGCGGCACGACATCTGCGGGCGTTCCTTCCGCGGCGATCTCCTCGGCGGTCTTGCCGAACGCCAGCACCTGCGTCTGGGCGAAGAAGTTGCTCATCAGCAGGTCGTGCATACTGCCGGCGCCGTCGGCGGTGGCCAGGTCGTCGAGGGGCTCGGAGAAACCGATGAAGTCCGCTGGCACCAGCCGGGTGCCCTGGTGCAGCAGCTGGTAGAACGCATGCTGGCCGTTGGTTCCCGGCTCACCCCAGAAGATCTCGCCGGTGTCGGTGACCACCGGGGTGCCGTCGGCGCGGGTCGACTTGCCGTTGGATTCCATGGTGAGCTGCTGCAGATACGCCGGGAAGCGGTCCAGGTCATCTGCGTAGGGCAGCACCGCGCGGGACTGGGCGCCGAAGAAGTTCGAGTACCACAGCCCGATCAGGCCGAGCAGCGCAGGCGCGTTGGATTCCAGTGGGGCAGTGCGGAAATGCTCGTCGACGATGTGGAAGCCGGAGAGGAATTCCGCGAAGCGCTCCCGGCCGATCACCACCATCAACGACAACCCGATCGCCGAATCCACCGAGTACCGTCCGCCGACCCAGTCCCAGAAGCCGAACATGTTCGCGGTGTCGATACCGAACTGCTCGACCAGCCCGGCATTGGTGGAGACCGCCACAAAATGCTTCGACACCGCGGCATCGCCCAGGGCGCCGGTCAGCCAGCGCCGGGCCGCGGTGGCGTTGGTCAGCGTCTCCAGCGTCGAGAACGTCTTGGATGCCACGATGAAAAGCGTTGTGGCGGGGTCCAAACCGGCCAGCTTCGCGGTCAGGTCGGCCGGATCGACATTGGAGACGAACCGTGCCGAGATACCGGCGTCGGCGTAGTGGCGCAACGCCCGGTAGACCATCACCGGGCCCAGGTCCGAGCCGCCGATGCCGATGTTGACGACGGTCTCGATGCGCTTTCCGGTGGCTCCGGTCCACTCGCCGCTGCGCAGCCGGTCGGTGAAATCACCCATCGCGTCGAGCACCGCATGCACGTCGGCGACGACGTCCTGACCGTCGACGTGCAGGTCGGCGCTGCGCGGCAGCCGTAGCGCGGTGTGCAGCACCGCCCGGTCCTCGGAGGTGTTGATGTGCACCCCGGCGAACATGGCGTCGCGCCGGTCCTCCAGGCCGGCGGCCCGGGCCAGATCGAACAGCAGGCCCACCGTCTCGCCGGTGAGGCGATGCTTGCTGTAGTCGATATAGAGGTCGCCGACGGCCAGGGTGAACTTCTCGCCCCGTCCGGGATCGTCGGCGAAGAGCTGACGCAGGTGCGTGCCGGCGATCCGCTGATGATGCTTGCGCAACGCGTCCCAGGCCGGAGTGGCGGAGATGTCGGGGATCTGTTGACCGAGGCTCATTCCCCGACAGTAGCGGCGATCACGAACCCGGCGTAAGCCGCTCAGTAACCGAGCCGGCCGCGGCCCAGCCGCAGCAGCAGCATCGCCAGTTCTTTGCCGTCCTGGCCGAGCTCGCTGTACCGCTCGAGCACCTTCATCTCGCGGCTGTGCACCAGTCGGGTGCCGCCCGAGGCCATCCGGGCCCTGCCGATCTCCTGCGACACCTCGGTGCGGCGCTTGACCGCGGCCAGGATCTCGGCGTCGAGCCGGTCGATCTCATGACGCAGTTCATCGATGTCGGGCAGTTGCTGGGGTTGGGCAGTCATGGGTTCGGACTCCAGATTCTCGCTGTTGGTGTTTTCTGGTCCCATCGGCGATCCGGCCTCACACAACAGACAAGCCCCGGGTCGGCGAAGCGGACCGCGGGGCGCAGGCGTTGCGTCTAAACCACGGGCACCGCTGTTCGGTACCCGTAGATAAATCGACGCTGCGTGTCGAGCACGAAACGAGTCTGCCACTTAGGGCCGTGCCAGCGCAAAGACTGTCGTCGGGCGGCGGTACGTTGGGGAGCGATATGACCCTGCACGCGACTCCGCAAACCGATCACCTGCTCGACGGTCTCAACCCACAGCAGCGCCAGGCCGTACTGCACGAGGGCTCGCCGCTGCTGATCGTCGCCGGGGCCGGCTCGGGCAAGACCGCCGTGCTCACCCGGCGCATCGCCTACCTGCTGGCCGCCCGCGGTGTCGGCGTGGGGCAGGTGCTGGCGATCACCTTCACCAACAAGGCCGCCAACGAGATGCGGGAGCGGGTGGTGTCGCTGATCGGCCCGCGCGCCCGCGCGATGTGGGTGTCGACGTTTCACTCCACCTGCGTGCGGATCCTGCGCAACCAGGCCTCGGTGGTCCCCGGGCTGAACTCCAACTTCTCCATCTACGACGCCGACGACTCGCGGCGGCTGCTGTTGATGATCGGCCGCGACATGGGTCTCGACGTCAAGCGGCACTCGCCGCGGCTGCTGGCGGGCGCCATCTCCAACCTCAAGAACGAACTGATCGATCCCGACCGTGCGCTGGCCGACCTCACCGAGAGCTCCGACGACCTGAGCCGGGTGGTGGCCGCGGTCTACGCCGAATACCAGCGCCGGCTGCGTTCGGCCAACGCGCTGGACTTCGACGACCTGATCGGCGAGACGGTGGGCATCCTGCAGGCGTTCCCGGAGATCGCCGAGCACTACCGGCGCCGATTCCGGCACATCCTGGTCGATGAGTACCAGGACACCAACCATGCTCAGTACGTGCTGGTGCGCGAGCTGGCGGGCCACTCAATGGCGGGTGAGCAAGCGAGTGACATCCCGCCGGCGGAGCTGTGCGTGGTCGGGGACGCCGACCAGTCGATCTACGCGTTCCGCGGCGCCACCATCCGCAACATCGAGGACTTCGAACGCGACTACCCGGACGCGAAGACGATGTTGCTGGAGCAGAACTACCGTTCCACCCAGAACATCCTGTCGGCGGCCAACGCGGTGATCGCCTGCAACTCGGGGCGCCGCGAGAAGCGGCTGTGGACCGACGCCGGTGACGGCGAGCTGATCGTCGGCTATGTGGCCGACAACGAACACGACGAGGCGCGGTTCGTGGCGCAGGAGATCGACTCGCTGACCGATGCCGGCACGATCAACTACTCCGATGTCGCGATCTTCTACCGGACCAACAACGCGTCACGGTCGCTGGAAGAGGTGTTCATCCGCGCCGGCATTCCGTACAAAGTGGTTGGCGGCGTGCGCTTTTACGAGCGCAAAGAGATCCGCGACATCATCGCCTACCTGCGGGTGCTGGACAATCCCGGTGATGCGGTGAGCCTGCGGCGCATCCTCAACACCCCGCGCCGCGGCATCGGCGACCGCGCCGAGGCGTGCGTGGCGGTGCACGCCGAGAACACCGGCACCGGTTTCGCCGCCGCGCTGCGCGCCGCCGCCGAGGGGCGGGTGCCGATGCTCAACACCCGCTCACAGAACGCGATCTCCGGATTCGTCGCGATGCTCGACGAACTGCGGGCGCACCTCGACACCGCCGACGACGACCTCGGCGGGCTCGTCGAGATGGTGCTCGACCGCACCGGGTACCGCGCCGAGCTCGAGGCCTCCACCGACCCGCAGGATCTCGCCCGGCTGGACAACATCAACGAACTCGTCAGCGTCGCCCACGAATTCAGCATCGATCGGGCCAATGCACTCGCCGAACAGGACAGGCCCGTCGAGGAAGAGGACATCCCCGACGTCGGCGTGCTGGCGGCGTTTCTGGAGCGGGTCTCGCTGATCGCCGACACCGACGAGATCCCCGAACACGGCTCCGGGGTGGTGACGCTGATGACGCTGCACACCGCCAAGGGGCTGGAGTTCCCGGTGGTGTTCGTCATCGGCTGGGAAGACGGAATGTTCCCGCACATGCGGTCGCTGGGCGATGCCCGCGAGCTGTCCGAGGAACGCCGGCTGGCCTACGTCGGTCTCACCCGGGCCCGGCAACGCCTCTACCTGAGCCGGGCCAAGGTGCGCTCGTCGTGGGGGCAACCGATGCTGAACCCGGAATCACGCTTCCTGCGGGAGATCCCGCAGCAGCTCGTCGATTGGCGGCGCACCGATGCCACCGCGGCGCCGAGCGCCCCGGTCAGCGGTGCCGGCCGGTTCGGCATGCCCAGACCGGCACCGGGCCGGTCCGGCAACCGCCCACTGCTGGTGTTGGCGCCCGGGGATCGGGTTTCGCACGACAAGTACGGCCTGGGCCGGGTGGAGGAAGTCTCCGGGGTGGGGGAGTCGGCGACGTCGCTGATCGACTTCGGCAGTTCCGGGCGGGTCAAGCTGATGCACAACCACGCGCCGGTGACCAAGCTCTAAAACGACTCGGACAGCCAGCGTCTGGTAGCCGGGTGCAGCGCCGCCGCGACGGTGGCGGCCTGAATGAACGGGATCACGTGCACGATCCCCGGCACCCGGGCGCCCGCCAGGAAAAGACTGCCGAAGGTCAGCAGGGCGATCACCGCGCCGACCGCGATCAGGTACCGGCCCAGCGGGCGTCGCAGCAGCAGCATGATCACCCCGGCCACCGTCGTCCCCGCGAACACCAGGCTCAAGAATCCGACCGCCACGCAGAACAGCCGGTCGGTGTGCCACCAGCTGGCGATCAGGTCGGTAGACACCACAGAGGTGGCCCAACAGCCGATGATGGCGAGCACGCAGGCGCTGACTGGGACCACCGCCGAAGGGGTGCGGGCCGGGGCCGGCGGAGGCGCCACCGGCGGCCGCATCGCCGGGGGAATCCGCTCGGCGCCGGTGACGACCGGGATGGCGCCGGTCGGGGCCCGGCGGATGATGCGGCTGGGAGCACTGGCCGGATCGGATCCGGAGGGAACAGCACCGGTGGGTGGATGGTGGCGGTCGGTCACCAACCCAGGTTAAGCGAAATTGATCCCGCGCTTGGCCAGCCAGGATGTCGGGTCGATCCTGCTGGTGCCGTTCTGCAGCACCTCGAAGTGCAGGTGCGGGCCGGTGGAATAGCCGCGGTTGCCCATCTCGGCGATCTGGTCGCCGGCCATCACGCGCTCACCGACGCTGACCAGCGACCGGTTGATGTGCCCGTAGAGCGTGACCGTGCCGTCGGAGTGCCGCAGTTTGACCAGCATGCCGTAGCCGGCGCTGGGGCCGGACTCGATCACCACGCCGTCGGACGCCGCCAGGATCGGAGTGCCGATGGCATTGGCGATGTCGATACCGGCGTGCAGCACACCCCAGCGGTAGCCGAAGTTCGAGGTGAACGCGCCCTGGGTGGGCGCGACGAACAGCGGACGCTGCAGCCGGGCCTCGCGCTCGGCGCGTTCCTGAGCGAAGGCCACGCCTTTGGCGAGTTCCTCGTTGTGCACCACGACATTGGCCGCGGCCTTGACCGTGATCATCTGCATGCCGCGGCTGGAGGTGGTGGTGCCGTCGTTCAGCGTCGTCTTGCTGGCGGCCAGCACCGCCGGCCGGGCGACGGTGTCGCCCGACGGGTGGGTGGCGGCATGCGCGGCGGCAGCGGCGGCGCCGGCGGCCATCGCGGCGATCATCACGCGGCTCTTGACCGCGCTGGTGGGCTGGCTGCGGTGTTTCCCGCCGCGAGCCCGGACCGGTACCCCGGCTGCTCCGCGGGTCGGGGGGTAGACGTACTCGTCCGGGTAGCCACCGCGCGGGAAGGCCAGTTGCAGGACCGGCATGTTGTCGGTGTCGGTCAGGTCGTCCAGCTCCGGGGCCGACAGCACGTCAGCCGAGCCGTCGAAGGCGCCACCGGTGAACGCGTCGTCGCCGAACAGGGCGTCGTCGAGCCGTCCGAACTCGTCGAACGGGATGATGTCGGTCACCTCGGCGGGGCCGGGAACCGAAGACCGATGTGCAGCCGCCGCAGCGCCGTTTCGGTGGCGGGAGGTGACCCCGCGAGCTACCGGGCGCATGGGTGATCCGTGCTGCATCAGCCTGGAAAATCCTCTGGTCGTGATCAGAACGTTATAAAGACCTAGACTCGGTGACGGTAACCAGTTCCGGATCGCGAGGCAAGCCATCGGTCAAATCCGGCCGCAAATGTGAACCTAATCACGTTTTCCGGGCGGTGAGATGTGCCACAGCGATGGTATGGGAGGACGGAACCTCGGCGCAGGGTCGATACAGTGCCTCGGGAGTTAAAAGCTCTTGAATCCGACAGTGCCGGTCTACCGGCGACCCGCAATAAGACAGTGAGCCCATGGATCTATTCGAGTATCAGGCGAAGGAGCTGTTCGCCAAGCACAACGTGCCCACCACGCCGGGCCGAGTAACCACCTCGGCCGAGGACGCCAAGGCCATCGCCACCGAGATCGGTCGGCCGGTCATGGTCAAGGCCCAGGTCAAAGTGGGTGGCCGCGGCAAGGCCGGTGGCGTCAAGTACGCCGCCACCCCGGAGGACGCCTTCACCCACGCGCAGAACATTCTCGGCCTGGACATCAAGGGCCACATCGTCAAGAAGCTGCTGGTCGCCGAGGCGAGCGACATCGCCGAGGAGTACTACATCTCCTTCCTGCTCGACCGCTCCAACCGCACCTACCTGGCCATGTGCTCGGTCGAGGGCGGTATGGAGATCGAAGAGGTCGCCGCGACCAAGCCGGAGCGGCTGGCCAAGGTGCCCGTCGACGCGGTGAAGGGCGTCGACCTGGCGTTCGCCCGCTCGATTGCCGAGCAGGGCCACCTGCCCGCCGAGGTGCTCGACGCCGCGGCCGTGACCATCCAGAAGCTCTGGGAGGTCTTCGTCGCCGAGGACGCCACCCTGGTCGAGGTCAACCCGCTGGTGCGCACCCCCGATGACCAGATCCTGGCGCTCGACGGCAAGGTCACCCTCGACGGCAACGCGGAGTTCCGTCAGCCGGGTCACGCCGAGTTCGCCGACCTGGACGCCACCGACCCCCTGGAGATCAAGGCCAAGCAGCACGACCTGAACTACGTCAAGCTCGACGGCGAGGTCGGCATCATCGGCAACGGCGCCGGTCTGGTCATGTCCACGCTGGATGTCACCGCCTACGCCGGTGAGAAGCACGGCGGTGTGAAACCGGCCAACTTCCTCGACATCGGCGGCGGCGCCTCCGCGGAGGTGATGGCCGCGGGCCTGGACGTCATCCTGGGCGACAAGCAGGTCAAGAGTGTCTTCGTCAACGTGTTCGGCGGCATCACCGCGTGCGACGCGGTGGCCAACGGCATCGTGGCGGCGCTGAAGATCCTCGGCGACACCGCGACCAAGCCGCTGGTGGTCCGGCTCGACGGCAACAACGTCGAGGAGGGCCGGGCGATCCTGGCCCAGGCCAACCACCCGCTGGTGACCCTCGTCGACACCATGGACGAGGCCGCCGACAAGGCTGCCGAGCTGGCGCACGCCGGAAAGGACGCATAAGCATGTCGATCTTCGTCAACAAGGACAGCAAGGTCATCGTCCAGGGCATCACCGGCAGCGAAGCCACCATCCACACCGCCCGGATGCTGCGGGCCGGCACCCAGATCGTCGGCGGCGTCAACGCCCGCAAGGCCGGCACCACCGTCACCCATGAGGACAAGGGCGGCCGGATGATCAAGCTGCCGGTGTTCGGTGGCGTGGCCGAGGCCATGGAGAAGACCGGTGCCGACGTGTCGATCGCGTTCGTGCCGCCGAAGTTCTCCAAGGACGCCATGATCGAGGCCATCGACGCCGAGATCCCGCTGCTGGTGGTCATCACCGAGGGCATCCCGGTGCAGGACAGTGCCTACGCGTGGGCCTACAACGTGGACAAGAGTGCGAAGACCCGGATCATCGGGCCGAACTGCCCCGGCATCATCACCCCGGGCGAGTGCCTGGTCGGCATCACCCCCGCCAACATCAGCGGCTCCGGCCCGATCGGTTTGGTGTCCAAGTCCGGCACGCTGACCTACCAGATGATGTACGAGCTGCGGGACTTCGGTTTCTCCACCGCGATCGGCATCGGCGGCGACCCGGTGATCGGCACCACCCACATCGATGCCATCGAGGCGTTCGAGAAGGACCCCGACACCAAGGTCATCGTGATGATCGGTGAGATCGGCGGCGACGCCGAGGAGCGGGCCGCCGACTACATCAAGGCCAACGTCACCAAGCCGGTGGTCGGCTACGTCGCCGGGTTCACCGCCCCGGAGGGCAAGACCATGGGGCACGCCGGGGCGATCGTGTCCGGCTCCTCGGGGACTGCGGCCGCCAAGCAGGAGGCCCTGGAGGCCGCCGGCGTGAAGGTCGGCAAGACCCCGTCGGCAACGGCGGCGCTGGCCCGCCAGATCCTGCAGAGCCTGTAGCGGTTTCTTGGCGCGAGCAGACGCAGAATCGCACGCAAGCGGTGCTTGCAGCGCGATTCTGCGTCTGCTCGCCATAGAAGGGTGAGCACATGAGTATCGATCCCCGCACTCCCGTCGTGGTCGGCGTCGGGCAGGCCGCCGAGCGCATCGACGACGCCGGCTATCGCGCCATGTCGCCGGTGGAGTTGGCCGCCGCCGCCGCGCAGGCCGCGCTGGCCGACTGTGGCGCGAACGCAGCGGAGGTCGCCTCGGCCATCGACACGGTGGCCGCAACCCGCCAATTCGAGATCTCCATCCCGAATACCCCTGCACCGCTGGGGAAGTCGAACAACTTCCCGCGGTCGGTGGCGCGGCGGATCGATGCGGATCCGGCGCGCGCGATCTTGGACAAAGTGGGCGGGCAGGGGCCGCAGGCGCTGCTGACCGAGTTCGCCGGCGAGATCGTGGCCGGCACCGCAGACGTGGTGCTGCTGTGCGGATCCGACGCGACATCGACGTTGCGCCACTTCGCCAAGGCCGACAAGAAGCCGGATTTCAACGAGACCGTCGAGGGCCAGTTCGAAGACCGCGGCTATGGCCTGGAGGACTTCGTCGAGCACTACACCGTGATGCACGGGCTGACCAGCCCGGCGGTGCAGTACGGCTTATTGGAGAACGCCCGCCGGGCCCGGCTGGGCCGCAGCACCGCCGACTACCTGCAGGCCATGGGGGAGCTGTTCGCCCCGATGACCAAGATCGCGGCCAAGAACCCGTTCTCGGCCTCGCCGGTGGAGCGGTCGGTCGATGAACTGATCACGATCAGCACCGAGAACCGGATGATCTGCGACCCCTACCCGCGGTTGTTGGTGGCGCGCGATCAGGTCAACCAGGGTGCCGCGGTGCTGGTGATGTCGGTGCAGGCCGCCCGACGCCTGGGGGTTCCCGAAGACCGCTGGGTGTACCTGCACGGTCACGCCGCACTGCGTTCCCAGCGGCTGCTGGATCGCGTGGACCTGGGCGCCTACCCGGCTGCGGTGGCGGCCACCAACGAGGCGCTCGAGATGGCCGGGATCGGCTTCGACGACGTCGCCGCCATGGACCTTTACAGCTGCTTCCCGGTGCCGGTGTTCGCCATCTGTGACGCCTTCGGCCTGTCCGCCGACGACCCACGCGGCCTGACCCTGACCGGCGGGCTGCCCTTCTTCGGTGGCGCCGGCAACAACTATTCGATGCACGCGATCGCCGAGGCCGTCGCCGCAGCGCGAAGTGTCCCTGGGCAATTCGCCTATGTCGGGGCCAACGGCGGCATGATGAGCAAGTACGCAGCCGGGGTGTATGCGACCACTCCGGTGCCGTGGACGCCGGATCGCAGTGCCGAACTGCAGCCGCAGATCGATGCCGCCGCCACCGTGCCTGTCACCGAGAAGGCCGAGGGCCCGGCCACCATCGAGACCTACAGCGTCCGCTACGACTGGCAGACCCGCACCGGGATCATCATCGGCCGGCTCGACGCCGACGGCAGCCGGTTCCTGGCGACCACCGAAGACGAAGACCTGGTGGCGTTGTTGTCCGACGGCGAGCCGCTGGGCGCTCCGGTGACGGTGCACGCGTTCGACTACGGCAACCGCTGTTCTCCGCGCTGACGTTCACGCGCCACGGCGCGAGGGTGCGCAGAATGCCGGCGCCAACGGCGTGTCGGCGTACAGACACGCACGTTCGCGCGGGTTGGCGCGGGTAGGCGCGGGTAGGGGCGGGGCGCCGCGAACTAGGCGCTGAGGCCCAGCTTGCCGGCCAGACGCTCCACGTAGGCCGCCACCTCGTCCTCGGACTTGTCGGGCAGGCCGAAGAGCGTCTCGGTGACCCCGATCTCGGCCCAGTGCGCCAGCTTCTCGGGCACCGGCTTGAAGTCCAGCGCCACGATCTGCGGTGCCCCGTCGCGTCCGGCGGCCGCCCAGGTGTCCTGCAGCAGCTTGACCGGTTCATCGATGTCGAAGTCGCGCGGCGTGGTGATCCAGCCGTCGGCACTGCGGGCGATCCACTTGAAGTTCTTCTCGGTCCCGGCCGCACCGACCAGCACCGGAATGTGCGATTGCACCGGCTTGGGCCAGGCCCAGCTCGGCCCGAAGTTGACGAACTCGCCGTCGAAAGAGGCTTCCTCCTGCGTCCACAGCGCCCGCATCGCCTCCAGGTACTCGCGCAGCATGGTGCGCCGCCGGCCCGGCGGAACCCCGTGATCGGCAAGCTCGTCGGTGTTCCAGCCGAACCCGACACCGAGGCTGACCCGACCACCGGACAGGTGATCAAGCGTGGCGATCGATTTCGCCAGCGTGATCGGATCATGCTCGACCGGTAGCGCCACCGCGGTGGACAACCGCACCCGCGACGTCACCGCACACGCGGCCCCCAGACTCACCCACGGATCCAGGGTGCGCATATATCTGTCGTCGGGCAGCGACTCATCCCCGGTCGTCGGATGAGCGGCCTGACGCTTCACCGGAATGTGGGTGTGCTCGGGCACATAGAAAGTGGTGAAGCCATGATCATCGGCGAGTCTGGCCGCCGCCGCAGGAGTGATACCACGGTCACTGGTGAACAACACAAGCCCGTAATCCATATCCGTGATTAGAACGTGTTCCTGTTCGGTGGGCAAACGGGGGGTCCTCGTCGGCGCGGTGTTCACCCACCGGCTCACGCCGCGAGTGCGCTAGCGTGGATGATCGAACCCCGCCGCACCGCCCACCCGCACCTGCCCACGAGCACAGGAGAGGTCATGACCTACTCGCCCGGGAACCCCGGCTTCCAGCCTTCCCAACCACCAGGCTCCTACGGGCCGTCGACCCAGTCGTTCGCCAAGGCGGGCGGCGACGTCGAAAGCAAGTGGCCGCTGTACCTGCAGATCGCGGTGATGGTGCTGGGTTTCGGCGTCTACCTGGCGAACTTCGGTCCGATCGTGACCGTCACCGACGGCGAGTACCCGCTGATCCTCGGCGACGCCGGCCACACGGTTCCGCTGGCCTTGCTGGCGGGTCTGCTGGCCGGGGTGAGCCTGCTGCCCAAGGCCAAGGTCTACACCGCGGTGGTCGCCGTGATCGCCTCGTTGGGGGCGCTGCTGGCGATCGCGACCATCGCCGAGTCCGGCGACAACTACACGATCGGCTGGGGGTTGTGGCTGGTGCTGACCTTCAGCATCCTGCAGGCCGTCGCCGCGGTCGGGGCGTTGCTGTTGGAGGCCGGAGTCGTCACCGCCCCGGCCCCGCGCCCCAAGTACGACCCCTACGCGCAGTACGGCCTGCCCCCGGGCGGCAACTACTACGGTCAGCAGGGTCAGCAGGGCTACGGCCACCAAGGCTCGCAGCAGCGGTCGGGATACCCCTCGTACGGCGGTTACCCGTCGGCGCCGTCCAGTGGAGGCTTCGGCGCCCAGTCGGCCCCGTCGACCGGCGGCTTCAACTCCGGCTCCCAGCAGGCGCAGTCGGCGCAGCAGGGCCCGCCGACGCCGCCGACCGGCTTCCCCAGCTTCGGGCAGCCGCAGACCGGCGGTGCGGGTTCTTCCTCGACGAGCGGCCAGGGCGGATCCGGTCAGGGCCAGAGCTCGACCGGCGGCCAGCAGTCGCAGGGCGGCTCCGCCCCGTCGGGGCCGGCGCAGACCTAACCCGCGCCCGCGCGCCGAGTTGAACGTGCCCGCAGCGTGACACCGGTGACTGGCGGAAAACCGGGTTCGAACCCGACTCGTGACCTGGTGCGGGTCGCATTCGGCCCGTCCGTCGTGGCGTTGACGCTCATCGCAGCGGTGACGCTGCTGCAGTTGCTGATCGCCAACAGCGACATGACCGGGGCATCGGGTGCCATCGCCAGCATGTGGCTGGGGGTGCACCAGGTGCCGATCTCGATCGACGGCCGGGAGCTGGGGGTGCTGCCGCTGCTTCCGGTGCTGCTGATGGTGGCCGGAACCGCGCGGACCACCGCGCAGGCCACCTCGGCGGACACCTCCTGGTTCGTCGTCCGCTGGATCGTGGCCTCCGCGCTGGGCGGCCCGCTGTTGATCGCGGCGGTCTCGCTGGCGGTCATCCACGACGCCGCCTCGGTGATCACCGAACTGCAGACGCCGCACGCGCTGAGCGCCTTCGCCCATGTGGGTCTGGTGCATGCGATCGGCGCGGCGATCGGAGTCGGCTCGCGGATGGGCCGGCGGGTGCTGGCCGAGACGGCGCTGCCGGATTGGCTGCCAGACTCCCTGCGCGCCGCGGTCACCGGCATGCTGGCCCTGCTCGGGTTGGCCGGCGCGGCGACGGTCGTCTCCCTGGTCCTGCACTGGGGGACCATGCACGAGCTGTACGCGATCACCGATTCCTTGTGGGGCCAGCTCAGCCTGACGTTGCTGGCGGTGCTGTACGTGCCCAACGTTCTCGTCGGCGCCGCGGCGATGGCAGTCGGGTCGAGCGCGCACATCGGCCCGGCCTTGTTCAGCGCGTTCACCGTGCTCGGCGGCGACATCCCGGCGCTGCCGATCCTGGCCGCGGTGCCCACCCCGCCGCTGGGCCCGGTGTGGGTGGCCCTGCTGATCATCGGCGCCGCCTCCGGTGTGGCCGTCGGACAGCAGTGCGCGCGTCGGGTGCTGCCGCTGCTTCCAGCGCTGGCCAAGGTGCTGACCGCCGCGTTCACGGCGGCGGTGGCGATGGCGCTGCTCGGCTTCGCCGGCGGTGGGCGGCTGGGCAACTTCGGTGACGTCGGGGTGGATCAGCTCACCTTCGGCCCGGCGGTGTTCTGCTGGTTCGCCGCGATCGGTGCGCTGACGGTCGTGATGATCGGCGGCGTCACCCGGGGTGCCGTGCGGACGCGGCCGATGCTGCCGCCCGCTGCGCCCCGCGAGCCCGAACCGGCTCCGGCGCAGGCCGAGCTGGTCGACGTGCAGGAGCCCGGCCAGCTCTTCGAACCCGACGAGCTCTTCGAGCCCGACGAGGTCGTCGGGGCCGGCGAGCTGAGCTGGACGCCCGAAGCCGACCCGCCGCGGTCGTTCGAGCCGCCCCCACCGACCCAGCCGCCCGGGCCGCTGGAGGACCCCGAAGACCTGATGTTCACCGACGACGACGGATTCAATCGGCCCGGCTAGGCTGCGACCGTATGAATTGAGGACTTCAGTCCCTTATATTCCTCGCGTCGTCCTGGTCGCATTGGTGGCATGACTGTGGGCACGGACGTCGCCAGCGACAACGTCAGACCCCGCGCGCGAAATCTGCACCGGCTGGCGGGCATGCGTGTCGAGAAACTGGCCCAGCTGGTGCTGCCGCCCGGCCACGAGCCGATCCTTGACGTCATGGCGACCATCTGGGTGGACGGCGTCGTGGTCGGGCTTCAGATGGCCGGGGAGAAAACTCCGATCGGGCTGTCCAGCGCGCTGGACGAAGCGCTGTACGAGCGGCTGGAAAGCGCCGAGCTGTGCAGCGAATACGAGGAGTTCCCCGAGCTGGATGATCGCGACTTCCAGAATCTGGCGTGTGATCGAGTGGAGAAGATCAGCCGCGGCATCCATCCGGTCGGCCACCCCGACGTGATCTGGGACAAGGTCGAAATCTGGACAGACGGCGTGGCCGCAGCACTGCGAATCACCCAGGAATAAGCGCAGCAACAGGCCGGATAGCCCGGCCGTACCGGGCGGTAGGCTCTTGCTTCGTGCAACCGATCCACGTCGACCCCAGCGCCCCGGCCCGGCTGGTGGTACTGGCGTCGGGGACCGGATCGCTGCTCGAGTCCCTGCTGGCAGCGGCGGTGGGCGACTACCCCGCACGGGTGGTGGCCGTCGGCACCGATCGGGACTGCCGGGCGGTTCAGATCGCCGAATCGGCGGGCCTGCCGGTGTTCACCGTGCGGATGGCCGACTATCCCGACCGAGCGGCATGGGATCTGGCCCTGGCGGAGGCCACCGAGGCGCACGCCCCGGACCTGGTGGTCTCGGCCGGTTTCATGAAAATTCTGGGACCGGAGTTTCTCACCCGGTTTCTGGGACGCACCGTCAACACCCACCCGGCGCTGCTGCCGGCCTTCCCGGGCGCCCACGCGGTACCCGATGCGCTGGCCTACGGGGTGAAGGTCACCGGCTGCACCGTGCATCTGGTGGACGCCGGCACCGACACCGGCCCGGTGCTCGCCCAGGAACCGGTCGCCGTGCTCGACGACGACGACGAAGACACCCTGCATGAACGCATCAAGACAGTGGAGCGCAAGCTCCTGGTGGACGTGCTGGCCGCATTGGCGACCCGCGGCGTGACCTGGACCGGACGAAAGGCAACCATAGGATGACCGACGGCAAGCGACCGATTCGTCGGGCGTTGATCAGCGTCTACGACAAGACCGGCCTGGTCGATCTGGCCGCCGGCCTGCATGCCGCCGGCGTGGATATCATCTCCACCGGATCCACCGCGAAAACGATTGCCGCCAAAGGCATTCCGGTGACACCGGTGGAGCAGTTGACCGGCTTCCCGGAGGTGCTCGACGGCCGGGTCAAGACCCTGCACCCGCGGGTGCACGCCGGCCTGCTGGCAGACCTGCGCAAATCCGAGCACGCCGCGGCGCTGGGCGAACTGGACATCGCGCCGTTCGAGCTGGTGGTGGTCAATCTGTACCCGTTCAGCGAGACCGTGGACTCCGGTGCCGGCATCGATGAATGCGTCGAGCAGATCGACATCGGTGGGCCGTCGATGATCCGGGCGGCCGCCAAGAACCATCCCAGTGTGGCCGTGGTGGTCGACCCGCTCGGATACGACGGCGTGCTGGCCGCGGTCAACGCCGGCGGGTTCACCCTCGATGAACGCAAACGCCTGGCGGCACTGGCATTTCGGCACACGGCCGAATACGACGTCGCGGTCGCCGGGTGGATGTCCTCGACGCTGGCGCCCTGCGAACGGGCCGGAGAGCCGCGCCAGGCGATGCCCGAGTGGTTCGGGCGCACCTACCGCCGGACGGCACAGCTGCGGTACGGCGAGAACCCGCATCAGCAGGCCGCGCTCTACTGTGACAGCGGCGCCTGGCCGGGTTTGGCCCAGGCCGACCAGCTGCACGGAAAAGAGATGTCCTACAACAACTTCACCGATGCGGATGCCGCCTGGCGGGCGGCCTTCGATCACGATGGGATCTGCGTGGCGATCATCAAGCACGCCAACCCGTGTGGCATCGCGGTGTCGTCGACCTCGGTGGCCGACGCCCATCGCAAAGCCCACGAATGCGATCCGCTGAGCGCCTTCGGTGGGGTGATCGCGGCGAACACCGAGGTCAGCGTCGAGATGGCGGAGTTCGTCAGCACCATCTTCACCGAGGTCATCGTGGCGCCGGCCTACGAGCCGGGCGCCGTCGAGATCCTGGCGCGTAAGAAGAACATCCGGGTACTGGTGGCCTCCGAACCGCTGCGGGGCGGCACCGAGTGGCGTCAGGTCAGCGGCGGGCTGCTGATGCAGAGCCGCGACGGCCTCGATGCCGACGGCGACAACCCGGTGAACTGGACGCTGGCCACCGGGTCACCGGCCGATCCCGCCACGCTGGCCGACCTGGCCTTCGCCTGGCGATCCTGCCGCGCGGTGAAGTCGAACGCGATCGTCATCGCCGGCAACGGCGCCACCATCGGCGTGGGGATGGGCCAGGTCAACCGGGTCGATGCGGCCCGGTTGGCGGTCGAGCGCGGCGGTGAGCGGGTGGCCGGCGCGGTGGCGGCCTCCGATGCGTTCTTCCCGTTCCCCGACGGGCTGCAGACCCTGACCGCGGCGGGGGTGAAGGCGATCGTGCACCCGGGCGGCTCGGTCCGCGACGACGAGGTCACCGCGGCAGCCGCCGAGGCCGGGATCACGCTGTACCTGACCGGGGCGCGGCACTTCGCGCACTGACCCTTGACAAAAAGATTGCAGGCGCTCACTATCTAACTCAACCTCGGAGTTAGGAGTGCCGTCGTGACCTACGACCTGATCATCCGCAACGGCCTGTGGTTCGACGGCCTGGGCAACGCCCCCCAGGTCCGCACCCTGGGCATCCGCGACGGCGTCGTCGCCGACATCGTGTCGGGGGAGCTGGACGAGACGGACTGCCCGGACGTGATCGACGCGGCCGGGAAGTGGGTGGTCCCCGGCTTCATCGACGTGCACACCCACTACGACGCCGAAGTCCTGCTGGACCCGGGCCTGCGGGAGTCGGTGCGCCACGGCGTCACGACGGTGCTGCTCGGCAACTGCTCACTGTCGACGGTGTACGCCGACGCCGAGGACGCCGCGGACCTGTTCAGCCGGGTCGAGGCGGTGCCGCGCACGTTCGTGCTGGATGCGTTGCAGTCGCACAAGACCTGGTCGACCCCGGCCGAGTATGTACGGGCCCTCGAGGAGTTGCCGCTCGGGCCCAATATCGGCTCCATGCTGGGGCATTCGGACCTGCGCACGGCGGTGCTCGGGCTGGATCGCGCCACCACCGACGGCGTCATCCCGACCGATGCCGAACTGGAGAAGATGGCCGCGCTGCTCGACGAGGGCCTCGACGCCGGCCTGCTGGGCATGTCCGGGATGGACGCGGCCATCGACAAGCTCGACGGTGACCGGTTCCGTTCGCGGGCGCTGCCGTCGACGTTCGCCACCTGGCGGGAGCGGCGCCGGCTGATCAAGGTGTTGCGCAAGCGCGGACGCATGCTGCAGAGCGCGCCCAACGTCCGTAAACCGTTGACAGCCCTCAACTTCTTCCTGGCCAGCAGCAGCATGTTCGGCCGTCGGCGCGGAGTTCGGATGAGCCTGCTGGTCTCCGCGGACGCCAAGTCATCGCCCGGTGCGGTCCGGGTCTTCGGGCCCGGGGCCAGGCTGCTCAACGCCGTCCTGAACGCCAGCGTCCGGTTCCAGCACCTGCCGGTGCCGTTCGAATTGTATTCCGACGGAATCGATCTGCCGGTATTCGAAGAGTTCGGCGCAGGAACCGCCGCGCTGCACCTGCGGGACCAGTTGGAGCGCAACGCGTTGCTGGCCGACACCGAGTACCGCCGCCGGTTCCGGAAGTCCTTCGACCGCAAGAAGCTGGGTCCGACGTTGTGGCACCGCGACTTCCACGACGCTGTGATCGTCGAATGCCCGGATGCGAACCTGATCGGCAAGAGCTTCGGCCAGATCGCCGACGAACGCGGGCTGCACCCGCTGGACGCCTTCCTGGATGTGTTGGTGGACAACGGTGAACGCAACGTCCGCTGGACCACCATCGTCGCCAACCACCGGCCCAAGCAGCTGGACAAGTTGGCGAACGAGCCGGTAATCCACATGGGGTTCTCCGACGCCGGGGCGCACCTGCGCAACATGGCGTTCTACAACTTCTCGCTGCGGCTGCTCAAGCGGGTACGCGACGCCGAGGCGGCCGGTCGACCGTTCATGAGTGTGCAACGGGCCGTGTACCGGTTGACCTCCGAGGTCGCCGACTGGTTCGGCTTCGACGCCGGCACACTGCGTCCCGGCGACCGGGCGGACTTCGTGGTGATCGACCCGGCCGGCCTGAACGACTCCGTGGACGCCTATCACGAGGAGCAGGTCCCGTTCTACGGCGGGCTTTCCCGGATGGTCAACCGCAACGACGACGCGGTGGTGGCGACCGGGGTAGGCGGCGCCGTGGTGTACCGCAACGGCCGGTTCTGCGACGGCTTCGGCACCACGATGAAGTCCGGCCGGTTCCTGCGCGCCGGATCCCGTGAGCTGCAAGCGGTGTAGCGCATGGCCAGAACCCAGCAGGAGCGTCGTGAGACCACCGTCGCGCGCCTGCTCGACGCCAGCATCACCACCATCGCCGAGATCGGCTACGCCCGGGCGTCGGCCAAGGTGATCGCCGCGCGCGCCGGGGTCTCCGACGGGGCGTTGTTCCGCCACTTCGGCACCATGGGCGACTTCATGGCCGCCACCGCACGCGAAGTGCTGCGCCGCCAGCTGGAGCAGTTCGACAAGCAGGTCGCCGAGATCCCGGCGGAGGTGCCGGCGCTGGAAGCGGTGCTGACGGTGCTGCGCGACCTGACCGCCAACTCGACCAACGCGGTGGTCTATGAGCTGCTGATCGCCGCCCGCACCGACGACAAGCTGCGAGAGACGCTGCAAGAGGTGCTGGCCGAATACAGCACCAAGATCTGCGATGCCGCCCGGGTGCTGCCCGGGGCGGACGCGTTTCCGCAGGATCTCTTTCCGAACCTGGTCGCCCTGCTGACCAACACCTTCGACGGTGCGGCGATCGTGCGCGCCGTGCTGCCGCAGCCGGAGATCGAGGCGAACCGGATCCCGCTGCTGCTGACGCTACTGGATGGCCGTATCTGAGCGCGTCGAGTCGATACTCGGCGCGGCGGGCATCACGTAGTCGATGAAGTCCGCGATCTCGGCGATGGCGCGGCGCGCGTCGGGGTTGAAGTCGAAGCTGAGCTGGAACATGTGCAAGGCGCGGTCCCAGACCTGCACCCAGTTCGGCACCCCGGCCGCGGTGAGTTTGTCGGCCAGCACAAAGGTGTCGTTGCGCAGCATCTCGTTGTTGGCGACCTGCAGCAGGAATGGTCCCAGGTCGTGCAGCTCCGATTCGGGGGGCATCACCGGCAGCTCGCGGGTGCCGTTCACGGTGGCGAACACCCGGTAGATGAACATGAACGCCATGAACGGGAAGAACGGATCGCGGTGGGCCCGGGCGGCCTGCCGTTTGATCTCCATGTCCGATGACGTCAGCGCCGACATCAACACCTGACCGGCGGGCACCGGCAGCCCGGCGTCACGCGCCGTCAGCGCCGTGGTCACCGCCATCAGCCCACCGGCGGAATCACCCGCCATCACGATGCGATCCGCGCTGTACCCGGCGTCCAGCACATGCCGGTACGCGCACATGCCGTCGGCGATGGCCTCGTCGACGCCGGCCAGCGGCGCCAAGCGGTAACCGACATTGAACACCTTCGCGCCGGTGGCCTCCGAGAGCTTGCTGGCGAACCGACGGTGCGAATTGAGGCCCAACGTGACCAGCGCCGAACCGTGGAAGTAGACGATCACCCGGTCGGAGTCGCGGGCCGAGGGGGCCACCACCCACTCCGCCGGACAGTCGGTCAGCCGCTCGCGTGTCACCTCGGTGCCCGGCAGCGCCCGGATGTAGCGCATCGGTTGGTCGATGAGGTCCAGCCGCGCCCGCTGCAACGCCGCGGGCCAGAACCGGTTGACGACGATGCCGATGATCGTCAGCACCGCGATCGAGGTGCGCAAGAAAATCGCCGCTCCCAATGCCAACAGCCGAGCCTGCCAGGAGGCCGGGCCGAAATAGGTCTGAGCCGGTCGATCGCGCCATTCCGATGAGTTCACGGTACCCAGGGTATCGGGTATTTGGCGGCGGATGAAGTGGGACGCCGTGACGGACCACCGCGCCCGTCGTAGCTTGGAGTGGTGACCGCGCTGAACTCCCCGCCCGATCTGCCCACCACACTCGGCGAATTGCGAGCCGCCGGCCACCGCGAAAGGGGGGTCAAGCAGGAGATCGCCGAGAATCTGCTGGCCCGTCTCGCCGACGGCGAAGAACCGACAACCCTGTGGCCGGGGATCTTCGGTTTCGACGACACCGTGCTGCCGCAGTTGGAGCGGGCGCTGATCGCCGGGCACGACATCGTGCTGCTCGGCGAGCGCGGACAGGGCAAGACCCGGCTGCTGCGGGCGCTGACCGAGCTGCTCGACGAGTGGACCCCGGTGATCGCCGGTGCGGAACTCGGCGAGCACCCCTATTCGCCGATCACGCCGGAGTCGATTCGGCGGGCCGCCGAGCTCGGCGACGACCTGCCGGTGACCTGGCGGCACCGCAGCGAGCGCTACACCGAGAAACTCGCCACCCCGGACACCAGCGTGGCCGACCTGGTCGGCGACATCGACCCGATCAAGGTCGCCGAGGGCCGAAGTCTGGGTGACCCCGAGACCATCGCCTACGGCCTGATCCCGCGCGCGCACCGCGGCGTCGTCGCCGTCAACGAGCTGCCCGACCTGGCCGAGCGCATCCAGGTGGCGATGCTCAACGTGATGGAGGAGCGTGACATCCAGGTGCGCGGCTACACGCTGCGGCTGCCGCTGGACGTGCTCGTGGTGGCCAGCGCCAACCCCGAGGACTACACCAACCGGGGCCGCATCATCACCCCGCTCAAGGACCGCTTCGGCGCCGAGATCCGCACCCACTACCCGCTGGAGCTCGACGCCGAGGTCGGCGTGATCGCCCAGGAGGCCCACCTGAGCGCGCAGGTGCCGCACTATCTGCTGGCGGTGCTGGCCCGCTTCGCCCGCTACCTGCGTGAGTCCCGCTCGGTGGATCAGCGCTCGGGTGTCTCGGCGCGGTTCGCGATCGCCGCCGCGGAGACGGTGGCGGCCTCGGCGCGGCACCGCGGCGCGGTGCTGGGCGAAACCGACCCGGTCGCCCGGGTGGTGGACCTGAGCACGATCGTCGACGTGCTGCGCGGCAAGCTGGAATTCGAATCCGGTGAGGAGGGCCGCGAGCAGGCAGTGCTGGAGCACCTGCTGCGCCGGGCCACCGCCGACACCGCATCGCGGGCGCTGGGCGGGATCGACGTCGGACCGCTGGTGGCCGCGGTGGAGCAGGGTGCGGCGGTGACGACCGGGGAGCGGGTGTCGGCCAAGGCGGTGCTGGCGGCGCTGCCGGAACTGCCGGTCATCGACGCCGTCGCCCAGCGCCTCGGCGCCGAATCCGAGGGCGAACGAGCTGCCGCACTCGAATTGGCCTTGGAGGCACTGTATTTGGCCAAACGCATCGACAAGACCTCCGACGAAGGTGAAACCGTCTATGGCTAGAAGCCACGCGTCGCGGTATTCGGCCTACACCGGTGGGCCGGACCCGTTGGCGCCGCCGGTCGACCTGGCCGAGGCGCTGGAGGAGATCGGCCGCGACGTGATGGAGGGGACGTCGCCGCGACGGGCCCTGCAGGAGCTGCTGCGCCGCGGCACCAAGACCATGACCGGTGCCGACCGGCTGGCCGCCGAGGCGCAGCGGCGCCGCCGGGAACTGTTGCGGCGCAACAATTTGGACGGCACGCTGGCCGAGGTCAAGAAGCTGCTCGACGAGGCGGTGCTGGCCGAACGCAAAGAGCTGGCCCGCGCACTCGACGACGACGCCCGGTTCGCCGAGATGCAGATCGAGTCGTTGTCGCCGTCACCGGCCAAAGCGGTGCAGGAGCTCGCCGACTACAACTGGCGCAGCGCCGAAGCCCGGGAGTCCTACGAGAAGATCAAGGACCTGCTCGGCCGTGAGATGCTCGACCAGCGCTTCGCCGGCATGAAGCAGGCGCTGGAAGGCGCCACCGACGAAGACCGGCAACGGGTCACCGACATGCTCGACGACCTCAACGAGCTGCTGGACAAACACGCCCGGGGTGAAGACACGGCGGAGGATTTCCAGCAGTTCATGGACTCCCACGGCGAATTCTTCCCGGAGAACCCGCAAAACGTCGAGGAGTTGCTCGACTCCCTGGCCAAGCGGGCCGCCGCCGCGCAGCGCTTCCGCAACAGCCTGAGTGCCGAACAGCGTGCCGAGCTGGATGCGTTGGCGGAGCAGGCATTCGGCTCGCCGTCGCTGCAGCAGGCGCTGGGCCGCCTGGACGCGCACCTGCAGGCGGCCCGGCCGGGGGAGGACTGGAGCGGCTCGTCGGAGTTCTCCGGCAACAACCCGCTGGGCATGGGGGAGGGCGCCCAGGCGTTGAGCGACGTCGCCGAACTCGAGCAGTTGGCCGAACAACTGTCGCAGGCCTACCCCGGCGCCAGCATGGACGACGTCGACCTGGACGCGCTGGCCCGCCAGCTCGGCGATCAGGCCGCCATCGATGCGGCGACGCTGGCCGAGCTGGAACGTGCGCTGCTCAACCAGGGTTTTCTCGACCGCAGCTCCGACGGCCAATGGCGGCTGTCGCCCAAGGCGATGCGCCGGCTCGGCGAGACGGCGCTGCGCGATGTGGCACGCCAGCTCTCGGGGCGCCGCGGCGAACGAGACCACCGCCGCGCCGGGGCGGCCGGCGAGCTGACCGGGGCGACCCGGCCCTGGCAGTTCGGTGACACCGAGCCGTGGAACGTCACCCGCACCCTGACCAACTCGGTGCTGCGGCAAGTCGCCGAACCGGGCACCCCAGCCACCCGGGGTCGGCTGTCGATCAGCGTCGAGGACGTGGAGGTCTCCGAGACCGAGACTCGCACCCAGTCGGCGGTTGCGCTGCTGGTGGACACCTCCTTCTCGATGGTGATGGACAACCGGTGGCTGCCGATGAAGCGCACCGCCTTGGCGTTGAACCATCTGATCAGCACCAGGTTTCGCTCGGATGCGTTGCAGATCATCGCTTTCGGGCGTTACGCCCGTACCGTCACCGCCGCCGAGCTGACCGGTCTGGAGGGCGTCTACGAGCAGGGCACCAACCTGCACCACGCGCTGGCCCTGGCCTCGCGGCACCTGCGTCGGCACCCCAACGCCCAGCCGGTGGTGCTGGTGGTCACCGATGGGGAGCCGACGGCGCACCTGGAGGACTACAACGGCGGTGGCGCATCGGTCTTCTTCGATTACCCGCCGCACCCGCGGACGATCGCGCACACCGTCAAGGGCTTCGACGACGTCGCAAGGCTCGGCGCGCAGGTCACCATCTTCCGGCTCGGTGACGACCCCGGACTGGCCCGGTTCATCGACCAGGTGGCGCGGCGGGTTCAAGGTCGTGTCGTGGTGCCCGAACTCGACGGGCTGGGCGCCGCGGTGGTCGGCGACTACCTGCGGTCGCGGCGCCGCTGAATCAACGCGACAGCAGCCGCTGCTTCTGCTCGGCGAATTCGGCTTCGGTCAGGTAGCCGGCGTCGTGGAGCTGACCGAGTTCGCGGATTCCGGCCGCCAGTTCGATGACCGCGTTCGCCGCCGCGTGGCCTGGGGCCGCCGCGGGTTGCGAGGGCGCATCCGATGATTGCGCCGCCGCCGGCTTGGCCTCGGCGGCCGCGGTCACCTTGCCCTGCTGGCCGCGGTTCTGGTTGATGGCGCCGGCCAGTGCACTGCCCCCCATACCGGCCAGTGCCATCTGACCGAACGCCGTTCCCAGCCCGGCCGGCGAGGTCGCCGGTCCGGCGCTGAGCGGGGTCGCGAAGCTGGTGTGCTGGATCTCGGGGGCCACCTGAGCCCAATTCGGGGGCACCGACAGCGCGCCGAGCGGGAGCGCATGACCGACCTTCACCGACTCGTGGGGCACTCGAAGGTTCTCGGTCGACGGCACGTCCGCCGTCGCCCCCAACTGGCCCAGCGCATCCAAGATGTTCTTCTGGCCTCCGTACAGCAGATCCTGGGTGTCCAGGATCTCCTGCGAGTCCAGTTCGGCGTAATGCATGGCTGCACCCGCCAGCCACACACCGATGATCGACAGGGGCAGCGCGATACCGATACCCACCTCGTCGGCCGTAACGGCCAGCCAGTCGAAGAACCCGATCGGTACGTCGGCCGGCGCCGGCATGGGCGAGATCGGTGCCGCGACCTCCGCCGAGCCCGGCCCCGACAGCGTGGAGGCCAGCTGCGACGGCAGGCTCTGCGCCACGTTGCCCGCGGAGTTGGCGCCGGCCGCCTGTGCGGCACCCTGGCCCAGCGGCCCGGCCGGGTTGGCGGTCTGCGGCGGCGGCTGGAACGGCTCCAATTCGGTGGCGGTCGCCGACAGCGACGCGTAGCTGTACATGGCGGAGGCGTCCTGGGCCCACATCTCGGCGTACTGGGCTTCGTTGGCCGCGATCGCCGCGGCGTTCTGCCCCAGGATGTTGGTGGCCAACAGGGTCAGCAACGCGGCGCGGTTGGCTGCGATCACCGGCGGCGGCACCACCATGGCAAACGTCGCCTCGTAGGCGGCCACGGCCGCCTTGGCCTGGAGGCCGGTCCTCTCCGCCTGGGCGGAGGTGGCGTTCAACCACGACACGAACGGAGTGATCGAGGCCGCCATCGCCGCCGATGAGGGACCCAACCACGGCCCACTGGTCAGCTCGGAGACCACCGACGCATAGGCCGTGGCCGCCAGGTGCAGATCGGCGGCCAGCCCATCCCAGGCCGTGGCAGCGGCAATCATCGGACCCGGGCCCGCCCCGGCATACATCAGACCGGAGGTGATTTCCGGTGGTAACGCCGCGAAATCCATTTCTCAACCCCGGGCGGTCGACGGCGTCCGGACCACGCTGTTACCGGTGGCCAGTGGGTGCGCGCCGGTAGTGTGGTTCATCGCAGGTGCATCCCTCCGGTCTGGGTCATCTGGGTCACTGTCGGCCTGATCCTTTGATCACTCCGCCCACCGCGTGTCCCGTGCGCTGTACTCCCCGGGTTGGCAAATCGCGCCGTCGACGCCTGGACTTCTTTTCATTCTCCGAGCGGAAACCGGCCGGTCGCCATGGTGTTTGACACCCATTCGAGGGCTGCCGCGACCCGTATGGACAACCCGGTACCGGCAAGACGATGGTGGTGTCATGCACCGTTGGACAGCGGTCGTCGAGAGATTTCGGCGGCGAGCGCGTAGCCCCGCGCGTGGGCTGTTTCGCCGGGTCGTTCTGATAAACGGTCTGGTCTTCACCTTCGGCACCCTGGTGCTCGCCATGTCGCCGGCCCGAGTGTCTTCGCCCATCCAGATGGCCGAGATCCCGGTGCTCCTGGTCGGACTGGCGGTCGTGGTGGGCGCCAACGCACTGTTATTGCGATCGAGTCTGGCCCCCCTCGACCGGCTCGCCACGTCGATGCGCCGCGTCGACCCACCCCATCCCAGCGACCGGGTGGACGACCCGGGTGACGGGGATCTGCGGCACCTCATCGAATCCTTCAACGGCATGATGGACCGGCTCGAAACGGAGCGGGCCTCGGCGAGTGCATTGGCCCTGACCGTGCAGGAGAACGAGCGGCAGCGCATCGCCCGGGAGCTGCACGACCAGATCGGTCAAACCCTCACCGTCGCCCTGCTCACCCTCAAACGGGCCGTGGACGCCGCCCCCGCCGAGATCCGCGGTGACCTCGGCGATGCCCAGGAGATCGTGCGTGCCAGCCTCGACGAGGTCCGCAGCATCGCCCGCCGGCTGCGCCCGGACGCACTGGAAGACCTCGGCCTGCGCAGCGCGCTACAGGCGCTGACCAACCAGTTCACCCAGGCGACCGGGATCGACGTCGTCAAACAGATCGCCCCCCAAGCCGACCAGCTGACCCCTGACGTCAGCCTGGTCTGCTATCGCATCGCCCAGGAGAGCCTGACCAACGTCGCCCGCCATTCCGGCGCGCAGAAGGTCTGGCTTGACCTGCACCTGAACGCCCAATCAGAGCTGACGCTGCGGATCGCCGACAACGGCAAGGGTGCGGTCAGTGTCGAAGGCGCCGGAATCACCGGAATGCGCGAACGCGCCCTGCTGGTACATGCCACCCTGACGATCACATCCCCGAGCAACGAGGGAACCGAAGTCAGGCTGGTAGTGCCGGCCCGGCCGAGCGCGGGAGGCCAGTGATGTCGATACAGCCGGCGCGCATCATGCTCGCCGACGACCACGCGCTGGTGCGCAGCGGACTGCGGATGATCCTGGATGCCGAGCCCGACCTGTGCGTGGTGGCGGAGGCGGCGGACGGATCCGAGGCGCTCGCGGCGTTGCAGAACACCCCCGTCGATCTGGCCATCCTCGACATCGCGATGCCGCGGATGACCGGACTGCAGGCCGCGCGTGAGATCAACCGCAGCCACCCCCACGTACGGGTGCTGATGCTGTCGATGCACGACAACGAGCAGTATTTCTTCGAAGCCCTCAAAGCGGGCGCGTCGGGCTATGTCCTGAAATCCGTGGCCGACCGCGACCTGCTCGAGGCATGCCGGGCGACGATGCGCGGCGAGCCGTTTCTGTATGCCGGCGCGGTGACCGCTCTGATCCGGGACTACCTGCACCGGAACCGGCAGGGCGACGACTTGCCGGACAACATCCTCACCCCGCGTGAAGAGGAAGTGTTGAAGCTCATAGCCGAGGGCCTGTCAGCGCGCGAGATCGCCAAGACACTCGGTATCAGCGCCAAGACCGTCGACCGCCATCGGACGAACACGCTGCAGAAACTCGGCCTTCGGGACCGCTTGGCGCTGACCCGTTACGCGATCCGAGCTGGCTTGATCGAGGCCTGATGGGGGTCCGCCACCCCGCCGAATGGGGGTTGCATTCCATGGCGCTCGACTGCTTTTCCACAGAAACTGGATTTAGTTGCGGTGGGAGATGCAGTGCACGTTTGAGCGAGGCTCGATGTGGCTGTCGTTGTCGCGACCGGATGTGGAGCTGCCCGGCGCCGCCCGCGTACCCGATGTGTTGTGCCGGAACTGATTCCATTTTTTGGATCAATTTGCCCTGTGGAGCGTGATGCTAGCGATACTGCTTGCCCATACCGTCGGCGCGGCCGTAGCACCCCTACTGGTGCGCAGATGGGGCCGAGCAGCGTTCTACCCGCTGGGGGCAATACCGCTGGTGTCGCTGGGGTGGGTGGCGGCGAACTGGCCGAGCGGCCCGGCCGACGACCGCCGGACGGTGGTGTCGTGGGTGCCGGGGTTGTCGATGGACATCGCGCTGCGCTTCGACACGCTGGCCGCGATCATGAGCGTGCTGGCGCTGGGTATCGGCGCGCTGGTGCTGTTCTACTGCGCCGGATACTTCCGTCCGGTCGATCCGGACGCCGCCACCGACCCGCGGATGCCCGGATTCGCCGCGAAGATGGTCGGGTTCGCCGGCTCCATGTTCGGCCTGATGGTGGCCGACAACATGCTGGTCCTCTACGTGTTTTGGGAACTGACCACCGTGCTGTCGTTCCTGCTGGTGGGGCACTACGCCGAACGCTCGATCAACCGTCGCGCCGCCATCCAGGCGCTGGTGGTGACCACCGCCGGCGGGCTGGCGATGCTGGTGGGGTTCATCGCGCTGGGCAACGCCGCCGGCAGCTACCTGGTCTCGGATCTTGTCGCCGATCCGCCGTCGGGCACCGTGGTCACCGTTGCCCTGCTGCTGGTGCTGGTCGGCGCGCTGAGCAAGTCGGCGATCGTGCCGCTGCACTTCTGGTTGCCCGGCGCGATGGCGGCGCCCACACCGGTCAGCGCCTACCTGCACGCCGCGGCGATGGTCAAGGCCGGGATCTACCTGGTGGCGCGGTTGACCCCGGGCTTCGCCGACTCGCCGGGGTGGCGTCCGACGGTGGTGGTGCTGGGCCTGGCCACCGCCCTGTTGGCCGGGTGGCGCGCCGTCCGCGAATACGACCTGAAGCTGCTGCTGGCCTACAGCACCGTGAGCCAGCTGGGGCTGATGATCATGCTCGTCGGCGCCGGCAGCGGCGATCTGATGCTGGCCGGACTGACCGCCATGTGTGCGCACGCCGGGGCCAAGGCCACCCTGTTCATGGTGGTCGGCATCATCGACCACGCCACCGGCACCCGGGATCTGCGTGAGCTGGCCGGTCTGGGACGGCGCAGCCCGTGGCTGTTCGTGATCGCCGCCGCGGGCGCGGCCAGCATGGCCGGTGTGCCACCGTTCGTCGGCTTCATCGCCAAGGAAACGATCTTCGGCGCCGAGGCAAACGCACCGGTGCTGGGGGCCGCCGGCCCGTACGCGCTGGCGGCTGCGGTCCTGGCGTCGACCTTCACGGTGATCTACAGCGTCAGGTTCGTCTGGGGTGGTTTTGCGGCCAAGGGCAAAGCCGTGCCGAGCGCCGCGGTCGCCGGCATGCACCGGCCGAGCGCGGCGTTCATGGCGCCCCCGGCGGTGCTGGCCGGCATCAGCCTGCTCCTCGGGTTGTACGCCCTGGTGCTCGACACCGTGTTGCACGGCTACGCCGACACCATGCCCGACGGCACCGGGTATCACCTGGCGCTGTGGCACGGCATGGGGCTGCCGGTGTTCCTGTCGGCGTTGGTGCTGGCGGTGGGTACCGGGTTGTTCGTCGCGCGCGGCCCGCTGCAGCTGAGCCGGCTGCGCCGCCTGCCGCTGGGCAAGGCCGACCAGCTCTATGACACCTCCCTGCGCCTGCTCGACGTGGCGGCGGTGCGGCTGACCGGTTTCACCCAGCGCGGCTCGCTGCCGTTCAACCAGGCGATGATCTTCGCCACGCTGGTGCTGTTGCCGCTGGGGGCGCTGATGCTCGGTGCCCGCGACCGGGTGGATCTGCAGTTGTGGGACACCCCGCTGCAGCTGACCGTCGCGGTGTTGGTCGTCGCCGGCGGGGTCGGGGCCACCCTGGCGCGCAACAGGCTGTCGGCGGTGCTGCTGGTGGGGGTGACCGGTTACGGCTGCGCCGTGGCGTTCGCCTTCCACGGCGCGCCCGACCTGGCGCTGACCCAGTTGTTGGTGGAGACCGTGACCCTGGTGATCTTCGTGCTGGTGTTGCGCACGTTGCCGGCGGAGTCGGAACGGCCCACGATGGCGCTGAGCCGCGGGCCCCGTGCCCTGCTCGCGCTGGCGGTCGGCGCCAGCGTCGCGGTGCTGGCGGCCTTCGCGATGGCCGCCCGCAGTGGCCCGACGGTCTCCGAGGCGCTGCCGGAAGCCGCCTACGTGCGGGGACACGGCGCCAACATCGTCAACGTGATTCTGGTCGACGTCCGGGCCTGGGACACCCTCGGCGAGATCTCGGTGCTGCTGGTGGCGGCGACCGGGGTGGCTTCGATGGTGTTCCGCACCCGTCGGTACGGCCGGGCGCCGCGCATCGCCGATGCCGATGCCCAACGAAAGCCCCCGGGCCGAATATCCCCGGCCACCCCGTACAGTCCGGCGATCGGCTCCACCACCTGGCTGCGCGGCAGCGCGTACCACGATCCCAATCAGCGATCCCTGGTGTTGGAGGTCGCCACGCGCGGGATCTTCCCGGTGATCATGGTGGTCTCGGTGTACTTCCTGTTCGCCGGGCACAACAACCCCGGAGGCGGCTTCGCCGGTGGCCTGGCCGCCGGGCTCGGCCTGGCGTTGCGCTATATCGCCGGCGGGCGATACGAACTCGGTGAGACGCTCCCGCTGGACTCCGGCAAGATCCTCGGCGTCGGCCTGAGCCTGGTCGGCGGCACGGCACTGGGCTCGTTGCTGCTGGGGGCGCCGGTGCTGTCCTCGGCGATGATCTCGTTCAGCCTGCCGGTGCTGGGCCAGGTCCACCTGGTCACCGGGTTGTTCTTCGACTGCGGCGTGTACCTGGTGGTGGTCGGCATGGTGCTCGACGTCCTGCGCAGCCTGGGGGTGCGGTTGGATCAGGAACTGGAATCGCAGGCCGCCCAACCATTGGCGGGTGTGCCGTGACCGCGCATCTGATTCCGCTCCTTATGGCCGCCGGGCTCACCGCCTGCGGGGTGTACATGCTGCTGGAACGCAACCTCACCCGCTCGCTGTTGGGTCTGATGATGATCGGCAACGCCATCAATCTGCTGATCATCGACGTCTCCGGCCCGGGCGGCAGCCCACCGATCTACAACAGCACCGAGGGAATGGAGACCGATGCCGACCCGCTGGCGCAGGCCATGGTGCTGACCGCGATCGTCATCACCATGGGCGTCGGCGCCTTCGTGCTGGCCCTGACCTACCGCTCCCATCACCTGACCACCACCGACGACATCAGCGATGACACCGAGGCGACCCGGGTCTCGAAGCTGTCCGACGAGGAGATCATCGCCGCCGCCGTGCAGGATCCGGGGGTGCCGGTGGAGGCCGGTGAGCTTGACGCCGTGACCAGTGAGGAGCCGGTGTGAACCCCGCTGTCCTGATCCCGCTGCCGGTGCTGCTGCCCACCCTGGGTGCCGCGGTGACGCTGATCGTCGGCCGGCGTCCGCGGCTGCAGCGACCCATCACCATCGGGGTGCTGTGCGCGGTGGCCGCGGTCAGCGTCGCGTTGCTGTACCTGACCGACCGGGACGGCACGCTGGTGCTGCACGTCGGCGGCTGGGGCCCCACCCAGGACAACCTCGGCCCGCTGGGCATCACGTTGGTGGTCGACCGGCTGACGGCGCTGATGCTGGTGGTGTCGGCGATCGTGCTGCTGGCGGTGATGGTCTACGCGATCGGCCAGGGTGTCCGCGACGGTGATGACCGGCAGCCGGTGTCGATCTTTCTACCCACCTATCTGACCCTGGCCACCGGCGTCTCGCTGGCGTTCCTGGCGGGCGACCTGTTCAACCTGTTCGTCGGGTTCGAGATGCTATTGGCGGCCAGCTTCGTGCTGCTGACCATCGGCGCCAGCGCTGAACGTATCCGGGCCGGGGTCGGCTACGTGATGGTCTCGATGGCGTCGTCGCTGATCTTCCTGCTCGGTATCGCCCTGGTCTACGGCGCCACCGGCACGCTGAACCTGGCCGAGCTCGCCACCCGCACCGGTGGCCTGCCGGCCGGCACCCGCAGTGCGATATTCGCGGTGTTGCTGGTGGCGTTCGGCATCAAGGCCGCGGTGTTCCCGCTGTCGGCGTGGCTACCCGACGCCTATCCCACCGCGCCCGCGCCGATCACCGCGGTATTCGCCGGGATTCTGACCAAAGTCGGTGTGTACGCGATCATCCGGGCGCATTCGCTGCTGTTTCCCGACGGCGGGCTGGACTCGGTGCTGTTGGTGGCCGCGCTGCTGACCATGCTGGTCGGCATCTTCGGCGCCGTCGCGCAGAGTGACATCAAGCGGCTGTTGTCGTTCACCTTGGTCAGTCATATCGGCTTCATGGTGTTCGGGGTGGCGCTGTCCAGTCGGTTGGGCATGACCGGCGCCATCTTCTACGTCATGCACCACATCATCGTGATGACCACGTTGTTCCTGGCCGCCGGACTGATCGAACGCCAGGGCGGCGCGTCGTCGTTGCAGCGTCTCGGCGGTCTTGCCGCCAACCCGCTGCTCGCGTTCGTGTTCCTGGTCCCGGCGTTCAATCTCGGTGGTATCCCGCCGTTTTCGGGCTTCATCGGTAAGACGGCCGTGTTGCAGGCGGGCGCCAGCGACGGTTCGGTGCTGGCGTGGTGTCTGGTCGGCGGCGCGGTGGTGACCAGTCTGCTGACGCTGTACGTGCTGGCGCGGGTGTGGGCCAGGGCGTTCTGGCGCCGCCGGGTGGATGCCCCCGAAGGGGCGTTGGTGCGCGCCACGCCGCCGGTGCTGCTCGACGACGTCACCGATGTCGCCTACGAGGAGCGCGTCGACGTCGGCCGGATGCCGACGTGGATGCTGGTCCCCACCCTGGCGCTGATCGCGCTCGGCCTGGGCTTGACCGTGGCAGCCGGTCCGGTCTTCGCCTACAGCGAGCGCGCCGCCGCGGAGGTGCTCGACCGGGGCGAATACATCTCGGCGGTGCTGTCGGGAGGTGCCCCGTGAGAGTGATCGCGTTGCGGGTGTTCGCGGTGTCCGCCCTGGCGACCATCTGGGTGCTGCTGTGGGGCCGCGTCACCATCGCCAACATCGTCATGGGGGTGGTGGTGGCGTCGCTGCTGCTGGTGTTGCTGCCGTTGCCGCCGGTGCCGGTGCAGGGCCGGGTGCATCCGGTCGCGGTGCTGAAACTGTCGGGCCTGTTCGCCTGGTATCTGCTGGTCTCGAGTATTCAACTGATGTGGTTGGCGATCAAACCCGGGCCGACACCGCAGACCGGGGTGCTGCGGGTGCCGGTGAACCTCAAATCCGATCTGGTGCTGGTGTTGGCGTCCAGTATCACCACGCTGATCCCGGGTTCGATCGTTCTGGAGATCGACCAGGTGCGCCGGATTCTCTACTGCCACGTGATCGACGTCGGGTCCGCGCGCTCGGTCGAGCGGTTCTATCAACAGGTCGCCCAGGTGGAGCGACTGCTGGTGGCCGCCTTCGAACGCGACGATGAGTGGCTGCCCGCAGGGGAGAACGCATGAACGTGATCTGGGCGACCGCGGGCGCGCTGCTGGGCGTCGCCGCCGTCATCACCATGTACCGGCTACTGGCCGGCCCCAGCACCCTGGACCGGCTGGTGGCGCTGGACACCCTGGCCGCGATGACCATGTGTGGCATCGGCACCTGGGCCGCGGCCAGCCGGGACACCACCGCGACCTACAGCCTGGCGGCGCTGGCGCTGGTGGGCTTCATCGGATCGGTGAGCGTCGCCCGGTTCCGGGTGCCCGACGAACCCGCGGACCCGGGGAGGCAGCCATGATCGTGTTCGACGTGATCGCCGGGGTGCTGGTGTTGGCCGGGGCGGTGCTGGCGCTGACCGCGGCGATCGGGGTGGTGCGGTTCGGCGACACCTTGGCCCGGATGCATTCGGCCACCAAACCGCAGGTGTTGGGTTTGTTGCTGGTGCTCGTCGGTGCGTTGTTCCGGCTGCGCGGCAGTCACGACGCCGGCATGGTGACGGTGAGCATCATCTTCATGCTGCTCACCGCGCCGGTGGTCGCGCACCGGGTGGCCCGGTTGGCCTACCAGGAGCAGGACATGAGCGAAGTGCTCGTCGTCGACGAACTGGGCGAACTGAGCCCGGAGGATCAGCTGCCGGGCTGAGCCGGGCGCAGCACGGCGACCAGGAAGTCGGAATCGTCGGTGAAGGGTCTCAGGTCCCAGGTGCCCAGCAGGAGATCGGTGGCGAAGCCGACGGCCGCAGCGTCCTGGAAAAACTGGTCGAACTCGTAGTCCCGGTCGGCGCCGAACCCGATCACCGTCCGTCCGTCGGCGGCGCAGTGGTTGCGCAGCCGACGCAGGATCTCGACACGGGTGCTCGGGGCGACGAACGTCATGACGTTGCCGGCCGACACGATCACGTCGAACGGTTCGGCGATGCCGCGGGCGGGCAGGTCGAGTTCGGCCAGGTCGGCGACGAGATAGCGCGGCCCGGGATGATCGTGCTCGGCCGCCTCGATCAGCTCCGGGTCCACGTCGACACCGACCACGTCGTGGCCGGCGGCTGCCAGCAGGCCGGCCACCCGGCCGGGGCCGCAGCCCGCGTCGAGGATGCGGGCACCACGCGAGGCCATCGCGTCGATGAAGCGCGCTTCACCACCCAAATCCTTACCGGCGCGGGCCATTTCGCGGAACCGTTCGATGTACCACTGCGAATGCCCGGGATCGGCGGCGACTTTCTGCATCCAGAGGCTCTGCTCGACCATGGGTGCATTGTTGCAGGGCCGGTCACGGGGGTTGTCGGCGATCCCGCGGGTGCTGCAGGGCGGGGCGGCTCACTGCCCGGTGCCGGGCCCGGTGATGTCTCGCAGCAGCTCGGCGTTGTGGTTGTCCATGCGGGTGAAAGCGGTGGCAGCGGTGCGCACGTTTTCGGCGATGCCGGTGAGGTTCTGGTGGTGGTTCCGCAGGGCATCGCGGTGACCGTCTTTGGCGGTGCCCAGCGCGGCGTGGAAACTGTGGGCGGCATCGAAGTCACCGAAAATGCCGGTGGTCACCCCGGCCAGCCCGAGTCGCTGCGCCCCGGTGTCGGCGTGCTGCCCGGCGTCATCGGAGACGTTGGCCCCGATGCGCAACACATGCGGATTGACGTGCATCGCCGTTACCTTCCGTCGCCGGGTTCGCGTTCAAAGACTACCCAGCGAGGCGGAGGCGTCAATTCACCTCGACGGCCGCTACACCAGCGGACGGCCGGTGCGAATGCGCCGCTCCAGATCCCACAGGATCAGGTTGAACGGGAACGCGCGGAGGAACGGGGGCAGCAGGTTGTTGACCCGGCGAAGCAGGCGCATCAACCGGTCGAACCGGCGTTGCCTGGCCGCATCCCACGGCAGCTGCATCTCGTCGCGGAAGCGCTGCGGCAGGAATCCGGTGGTGATCAACAGGGCGAGGCGTTCGTTCGCCCGCTGCAGGGGTCCCGGCAGGGTCAGGCCGCGCAGCCGGCTGGCCGCGATCGGTTGCAGGTAGGCGCGGACGGCGTCGTCGATGTGCACCTTGTCCAGTTGCTCCTGCCAGTACCGGTCAAAGGCGGCCCGGTCCGCCGGCCACATGTCCTGGGGGACCTGGAGCATGGTGGCCATGGCCTTGCCTTCGTTGTGGTAGTGCCGGTCGGCGTGCTCGTCGTCCATCTCCCCAAGGAAGATGCGGTGGACATCGACATTGCCCTTGTACAGGCACGCGCCCACCCACAGCTGCAGATCGCGGTCGAAGGCGTTGTACTTCACCGGGCTGTCGGCCGTCGAGCGAACCTGCCGGTGGGCGCTGTTCACCGCCTCGCGAAACGCGGTCTTCTGTTCCTCGCTGCCCTGGGTCGCGACGACCAGGTAGGTGAACGTGGTGCGGGCCCGCTTGATCGGGTGCAGGTCGACGCGCCCACTTTCGACGCGGCTCTCCAGCACCCCGTAACCCACCTCGGGTCGCGCGAGCTGCATGATCACGTTGGCCGGGCCGGCCAGCAGCGCCACGCCCATCATCATGTTGTCCTTGCAGGTGACCTGCGGCAGCCATGAACGCCGACGAGGTGCAGGTCGTGCGATCGCCGAATCGCTCACCGATCGCTCCACCAGGGGGATCGACTCGCTGACTGTCATGACTGCACCTCGCAATTGTGAGAACAACGGTTTCCTGATATTGCCGAGTCGTGGGCCCGGTGTCAACATGAGGGCATGACTGCCGCCGTGCCGGAGCGCCCCTACCGGGGGGTGCGGGCCGCAGACAGGCTGGCCGAACGCCGGGAACGGCTGCTGGGGGCCGGCCTCGACCTGCTCGGCGCTCAGGAGTTGACCGAGCTGACGGTTCGCGGAGTATGTAGCCGGGCCGGCGTGGCATCGCGCTATTTCTACGAGAGTTTCGCCGACAAGGACGAGTTCGTGGCCGCGGTATTCGACTGGGTCGTCGATGACCTGGCGGCCAGCACCCAGGCCGCCGTGGCCGCGGCGCCCTACGCCGAACAGACCCGCGCGGGAATGGCCCACCTTGTGGCGGCCATCGCCGGGGACGCCCGCGTCGGCAGGATCCTCTTCAGTCCCAGGCTGTCCAACGCACTGCTGGTGCGCAAACGGGCAGAATCCAGTGCGCTGTTCGCGATGCTGTCGGGACGCCACGTGCAGAACGTCCTGCGGGTGCCGGGCAATGACCGGATAAAGGCGGCCGCGCATTTCGTGGTCGGCGGGGTGGCCCAGACCATCGGCGCCTGGCTGGCCGGGGAGATCCGCCTGGAGCCCGGACAGCTCGTGGGCCAGCTGACCGCATTACTGGGCCGACTCGACGACCCGGCACTGTACCGGGAGGGGTCGTGATCCCAGCCGTCAGCCGCGTGACTTGCGCGGCTTGCGCTTGATGCCCACCCCGCCCCACAGCGAGAAACCGCGGATCCGCACGGTCGGCGCGCCCGGGGTACCCCGGCCCTCGACATGCTGGTCGAAGCCGCCCATCACCCCGTGGCCGTGGATGTCGACGTTGACTTCCGGCGGCAGCAGGATGGTCTGCCCGCCCATGATGGAGTAGGCGTTGATCACGACGTCGGGAGCGGTGAAGTCCGCGTAGCGCAGGTCGATGACGCCGCCGCCCCACAGCGAGAACGTGGTCAGTCGCTTGGGCACGTTCCACCGTCCGCGCCGCTCGAACGAGCTCAGGATCGCCAGCAGCAGCGTGGAGGGCGCCGGCTTACAGTCGCCACCGCGGTGCGGGCACACCGAGGAACCCGGAAGGTCGGCGCGCAGCCCGTCGAGCTCGTCGTAGGTCTGGGCGGCGTAGGCCTTGGCCAGCCGGTCCTCGTACTCACTCATCGGCAGCCGACCCTGCGCCGCGGCATCGCCGAGCAGCTGCGCCAACTGGATCCGGTCGGTGTCCGCGGCACGCGACGGCACGCCGTGGGTGTCATGGCTTCGCCGGATTGAGTTTCTCATCGGCTACAGAGCCTACGACGAACCCACCAAGACGCAAGTACGGTTCACCAAAGTGGCTAAACGGCCCAGTTGGGAGGACGCTTTTGCAGGAAAGCCACCATCCCTTCACGGGCCTCCTCGGAAACGAACATCCGTGCCGAGGCCACGCTGAGCCGCTCCGCGTCGCGGTCGAACCCGTCCAGCACCGCAGCGGTCGTCAACGCCTTAGAGGCCGCCAACCCCTGCGGGGAACCGAGCCGCAGGTCGCGCACCAGACCGGCGACGGCCGTTTCGACATCGCCGGCCGAGTCCACGGCCAGCGTGATCAGCCCGATCGCCGCGGCTTCGGCCGCGCCGAACTTCTCCCCGGTCAGGAAGTAGCGGGCGGCCGCCCGGGGGGAAAGTTTGGGCAGCAGCGTCAGCGAGATGATCGACGGAGCGACGCCGATCCGGGCCTCGGTCAGGGCGAAGGTGGCGGCCGGTCCGGCGACTGCGATATCGCACGCGCCGACCAGCCCCATCCCGCCGGCCCGCACGTGCCCGTCGACCGCCGCGATCACCGGGCGCGGTGACTCGACGATCGCCCGCAGCAGTGCCGCCATTTCGCGAGCCCGATCCGCGGCGAGCTCTCCGGGACTGGCATCTGGGTCGCCGGTGGCCTCACTGAGATCCGCGCCGGCGCAGAACGTATTGCCGGTATGGCCGAGCACGATCACCCGCACGTTCGGGTCGGCGGCCGCATCGCGCAGCCCCGCGTGCAGCTGCGCGACCAACCTGCTCGACAGCGCGTTGCGGTTATGCGGCGAGTCCAGGGTCAGCCGGGCCGAACCGTCGCCGGTGTCTTCCGGCCCGGCATAGGAGACCAGCGTGTCCATCAGTACGACCGGGGCAGGCCCAGCGACGTCTGCGCGACGAAGTTGAGCACCATCTCGCGGCTCACCGGTGCGATCCGGGCCAGCCGGGACGCGGTGACCGCCGCCGCGATGCCGTACTCCTTGGTCAGGCCGTTACCGCCGAGCGACTGCACCGCCTGGTCGACCGCCCGGGTCGACGCCTCACCGGCGGCGTACTTGGCCATGTTGGCCGCCTCCGCGGCGCCGAAGTCGTCACCGGCGTCATACAGCGTCGCCGCCTTCTGCATCATCAGCTTGGCCAACTGGATCTCGATGTGGTTCTGAGCCAGCGGGTGCGACAGGCCCTGGTGCGCCCCGATCGGGGTCTTCCACACCTGGCGGGTGGTGACGTAGTCGACGGCCTTGCCGATCGCGAAGCGCCCCATGCCGACCGCGCTGGCCGCACCCATGATGCGCTCCGGGTTCAGGCCCGCGAACAACTGCGCGATGGCGGCGTCCTCGGAGCCCACCAGCGCATCGGCGGGCAGCCGGACGTCGTCGAGGAACACCTGGAACTGACGCTCCGGGCTGATCAGCTCCATCTCGATCGGCGTGTAGTTCAGTCCGGGCGTGTCGGTGGGCACCACGAACAGCGCGGGCCGCAGGTTGCCGGTCTTGGCGTCTTCGCTGCGGCCCACCACCAGCACGGCCTGCGCCTGATCGATGCCGGAGATGAAGGTCTTCTGCCCCTTGATGATCCAGTCGGACCCGTCGCGGCGCGCGGTGGTGGTGATCTTGTGCGAGTTCGACCCGGCGTCGGGCTCGGTGATGGCGAACGCCATGGTCAGCGAGCCGTCGGCGATGCCGGGGATCCACCGCTTCTTCTGCTCGTCGGTGCCGAACTTGGAGATGATGGTGCCGTTGATGGCCGGTGAGACCACCATCATCAGCAGTGCGCAACCGTTGGCGGACATCTCCTCCATGACCAGCGACAGCTCGTACATTCCCGCGCCGCCGCCGCCGTACTCCTCGGGCAGGTTGACGCCGATGAAGCCGAGCTTGCCTGCCTCGCTCCACAATTCGTCGGTGTGCTGACCGGCGCGGGCCTTTTCCAGGTAGTAGTCCTGGCCGTAGTTGCGGGCCATCGCCGCGACCGCCTCGCGCAGTGCGCGCCGTTCGTCGCTTTCGATGAAGCTGGTGTCGCTCTTGGAATCGGTCACAGTGGATCTCCTTCTGCTGAGGCTTCGGGCTTTTCGACACGGGCCAGCACGGCGCCGACCTCTACCTGATCGCCGGGTTTGACGTTGAGGTGGGTGAGTACCCCGTCGGCCGGGGCGCTGATGGTGTGCTCCATCTTCATGGCTTCCAGCCAGATCAGCGGTTGGCCGGCGCTCACCTGATCGCCGAGGGCGGCGCCCAACCGGATCACGTTGCCCGGCATCGGCGCCAGCAGCGACCCCTGTGCGACGGCGGATTCGGGGTCGGGGAATCGCGGCGACGCCACCAGGCGCACGCCGCCGGCGGGGGAGTCGACGTAGACGTCCTGAAAAGCCGAGCCGTAACGGGCCACGGCAAAGGTGCGCGCCACCCCGGCCGCGTCGGCCAGCACCACCTCGTGCGGGGTGCACGAGACCAGGCTGACGTCATCGTTGACGGTCAATCCGGTTCGGGTGAAACGGTATTCGACGCGATGCTCGACACCGTCGTCGTCGACGTAGGTCTTGACCTGGAACCCCGACGCCAGGTTGCGCCAGCCGCCGGGAATGGAGCCGAACGCCTGCGCGGTGGCCCGGTTGTGCGCCGCGTCGGCCAGCGCGGCCGCGACCGCCGAGGTCCGGATGGTCGCCGCGTCGGTCACGGGTGCGGACAGCTCGGACAGGCCGTGGGTGTCGAAGAACGCCGTGTCGGTGTCGCCGTTCAGGAACGCCGGGTGCCGCAGCACGTTGACCAGCAGGTCACGGTTGGTGCGCGGCCCGTGCAGCCGGGCGCGGGTCAGCGCGGTGGCCAGCACGGCGGCCGCCTGTGCGCGGGTGGGCGCATAGCTGATCACCTTGGCCAGCATGGGGTCGTAATGGATCGACACCGTCGAGCCGTCTTCGATGCCGGAGTCCAGCCGGACCCCGGTATGCCGGCACAGGGTGTGGAACCGCGCGGCCACCCCCGGGACGTCGATGGCGTGCACCGGCCCGGCCTGCGGCTGCCAGCCCCGGGCCGGGTCCTCGGCGTACAGTCGCGCCTCGATGGAGTGTCCCTGTGCCGCAGGAGGTTCCGGACCGAGCCGCGCGCCGTCGGCGACGGCCAACTGCAGCTCGACCAGGTCGCAGCCGGTGGTCTCCTCGGTGACGGGGTGCTCGACCTGCAGCCGGGTGTTCATCTCCAGGAAGTAGAACGCGCCCTGCTCGTCGGCGAGGAACTCCACGGTGCCCGCGCCGGTGTAGCCGATGGCGTTCGCTGCCAGGCGCGCGGCCTCGAAGAGCTTGTCGCGCATCCCGGGGATGCGCTCCACCAGCGGCGAGGGGGCCTCTTCGATGACCTTCTGGTGGCGGCGCTGGATCGAGCATTCCCGTTCGCCGACCGCCCAGACCGTGCCGTGCGCATCGGCCATCACCTGAACCTCGATGTGGCGGCCGGTCGGCAGGTACCGCTCGCAGAACACCGTCGGGTCCCCGAACGCCGACTGGGCTTCGCGTTGGGCGGCCGCGACCTCATCGGCCAGCGCCGACAGTTCGGTGACCACCCGCATACCCCGGCCACCGCCGCCGGCCGACGCCTTGACCAGCACCGGCAGCTGCGCGGCGGTGACGCCTGCCGGGTCGAGCTCTTCCAGGACCGGGACCCCGGCCGCGGCCATCAGCTTCTTGGCCTCGATCTTGGAGCCCATGGAGGTCACCGCGGCCACCGGCGGGCCGATCCAGGTCAACCCGGCGGCCTGGACGGCGGCTGCGAACTCGGCGTTCTCGGAGAGGAATCCGTAGCCGGGATGCACCGCATCGGCGCCGGCGGCGCGGGCCGCGGCGATGATCGCCTCGGCCGACAGGTACGACGTGGTCTCGGGCAGCCGGACCTTCGCATCGGCTTCGGCGACGTGCGGCATGCCGGCGTCGGGATCGGTGTAGACCGCGACCGTGCCCAGGCCCAGCCGGCGGCAGGTGGTGAAGACCCGCCGGGCGATCTCGCCGCGGTTGGCCACCAAAACATTGCTGATCATGGGGGTCCTCACATCCGGAAGACGCCGAAGTTCGACGTCCCCTCGACCGGGCCATTGGCGATGGCGGACAAGCACATTCCCAGCACGGTGCGGGTGTCGCGCGGGTCGATCACCCCGTCGTCGTAGATCCGGCCGGACAAGAACATCGGCAGTGATTCGGCTTCGATCTGGGCTTCGATCGCGGCCCGCAGCGCCGCGTCGGCGGCCTCGTCCACCTGCTGGCCGCGGGCCTCGGCGGCGGCGCGGCTCACGATCGAGATGACCCCGGCCAGCTGCGTCCCGCCCATCACCGCCGCTTTGGCGGACGGCCAGGCGAACAGGAACCGCGGATCGTAGGCCCGCCCGCACATGCCGTAGTGCCCGGCGCCGTAGGAGGCGCCGATCAGCAGCGAGATGTGCGGCACCGTCGAGTTCGACACGGCGTTGATCATCATCGAGCCGTGCTTGATCATCCCGCCCTCTTCGTAGGCCTTACCGACCATGTACCCGGTGGTGTTGTGCAGGAACAGCAGTGGGGTATTCGAGCGGTTCGCCAGCTGGATGAACTGGGTGGCCTTCTGCGACTCCTCGCTGAACAGCACCCCGCGGGCGTTGGCCAGAATGCCCACCGGGTAGCCGTGCAGCCGGGCCCAGCCGGTGACCAGTGACGAGCCGTACAGCGCCTTGAACTCGTCGAACTCCGAACCATCGACGATCCGGGCTATCACCTCACGCGGGTCGAACGGGATCCGCAGGTCGGCCGGAACGATGCCGATCAGTTCCTCGGCGTCGTACTTCGGTTCCACCACGGCGATCGGCTTCGGGCCCTTCTTGACCCAGTTGAGCCGGGCCACGATCCGGCGGCCGATGCGCAGTGCATCCAGTTCGTCGTTCGCGAAGTAGTCGCCCAACCCGGAAGTGCGGGAGTGCATCTCGGCGCCACCGAGGGATTCGTCGTCGGATTCCTCGCCGGTGGCCATCTTCACCAGCGGCGGGCCGGCGAGAAACACCTTCGAGCGTTCCTTGATCATCACCACGTGGTCGGACATGCCGGGCACGTACGCCCCACCCGCGGTGGAGTTGCCGAACACCAGCGCGATGGTCGGAATACCCGCTGCCGACAGCCGGGTCAGGTCTCGGAACATCTGACCGCCGGGGATGAACACTTCCTTCTGAGTGGGCAGGTCGGCCCCGCCGGACTCCACCAGGGAGATCACCGGAAGCCGGTTCTCGAAGGCGATCTGGTTGGCCCGCAGGATCTTTCGCAGCGTCCACGGGTTGGAGGTGCCGCCTTTGACCGTCGGGTCGTTGGCGACGATCATGCACTCCACGCCTTCGACCGCGCCGATCCCGACGACCGCGCTGGCGCCGACTTGGAATTCGCTGCCCCAGGCGGCCAGCGGACACAGTTCCAGGAACGGCGAGTCGGCGTCGATCAGCAGCTCGATGCGTTCCCGCGCGGTGAGCTTGCCCCGGGCGTGGTGGCGTTCGACGTACTTGGGGCCGCCACCGGCGAGCGCTTTGGCCAGCTCGGCGTCGAGTTCGGCGAGTTTGTCGGTCAGCGCCGCCGCTGCCTCGGTGAACGCGGGGGAGGTGGGGTCCAGGGTGGACTTCAGTGTTGTCACGCTTGGTATCCAAGGCTCTTGGCGGCCAGCGCGGTGAGGATTTCGGTGGTTCCGCCGCCGATCCCGATGATCCGCATGTCGCGGTACTGGCGTTCCACCTCGCATTCGGACATGTAGCCCATGCCGCCGAACAGCTGCACGGCCTGGTTGGCCACCCACTCACCGGCCTCCACCGCGGTGTTTTTGGCGAAGCACACCTCGGCGATCAGGTTGAACTCCCCGGCCAGCTGTCGCTCGACGACGTGGCGGGTGTAGACCCGGGCCACATCGATGCGGCGGGCCATTTCGGCCAGGGTGTTCTGCACCGCCTGCCGCGAGATCAGCGGCCGGCCGAACGTCTCCCGGTCCCGGCACCACGCCAGGGTCAGATCCAGGCAGCGCTGCGCGCTGGCGTAGGCCTGCGCGGCCAGGCCGACCCGCTCGGAGACGAAGGCCGCGGCGATCTGGGCGAAGCCGGTGTTCTCGCCGCCGACCAGGTTCGCGGCCGGCACCCGGGCGTCGACGTAGGACAGTTCGGCGGTGTCCGAGGAGCGCCAGCCCATCTTGTCCAGCTTGCGCGACACCTCGAACCCGGGTGTGTCCTTCTCGACCACCAGCAGCGACACCCCGGCCGCCCCCGGGCCGCCGGTGCGCACCGCGGTGACGACATAGTCGGCGCGCACCGCGGAGGTGATGAAGGTCTTGGAGCCGTTGACCACGTAGTGGTCGCCGTCCAGGCGCGCCGTGGTGCGCAGGTGCCCGACATCCGAGCCGCCGCCGGGCTCGGTGATGGCCAGTGAACCGATCTTCTCGCCGGCCAGCGTCGGGCGGACGAACTCCTCGATCAGCCGGGCATCGCCCGAGGCGATCATGTGCGGCACCGCGATCCCGCAGGTGAACAGCGAGGCGAACACCCCGCCGGGCGCTCCGGCCTGGTGCATCTCCTCGCAGACGATCACCGCGTCGGCGCCGTCGCCGCCACTGCCGCCGGCCTCCTCGGGAAAGCCCGCACCCAACAAGCCGACCTCGGCGGCCTTGCGGTGCAGCTCGCGCGGCAGCTCGCCGGTGCGCTCCCACTCCTCGACGTGCGGCAGGATCTCGCGTTCGACGAAGGCGCGCACCGTCTTGCGCAGCTCCTGGCGCTCGGCGGTAGTCCAGATACTCATGGTTTCCCTTCTGACAACAGCTGCTCGGGTATCTCGAGATGGCGGCTGCGCAGCCACTCGCCTAATCCCTTGGCCTGGGGGTCGAACCGGGCCTGATAGGCCACGCCCTGCCCCAGGATGCCCTCGATGACGAAGTTGACCGCGCGCAGCTTCGGCAGCAGGTGCCGGGTGACCGGCAACTCGGCGGTCTCGGGCAGCAGTCGACGCAGGTTCTCCACCGTCAGTTCGTGGGCCAGCCAGCGCCACTGTTCATCGGTGCGCACCCAGACCCCGACATTGGCCGAGCCGCCCTTGTCACCGCTGCGGGCGCCCGCGATCAGCCCCAGCGGCGCCCGGCGGGTGGAGCCGGCCGGCAGCGCCTCGGGCAGCTCCGGCTCGGCGGCGGGAGCGAGTTCCAGGGTCTGGGCGGCAGGCGGAATGTCGACCCGGGTGCCGTCGGCGTGCACGGCGACGTGCGGTACCGCCGCGGCGTCGACATAGCCGGGGGTGAACACCCCATAGACCTGGCCGTCGCCGGGCGGGGCGGTGACGCAGAAGCCGGGGTAGCTGGCCAGCGCGAGCTCGATACCGGCCGCGGAGAACTTGCGGCCCACGTTGGCCGGATCGGGGTCGCGTACCACGCAGTGCAACAGGGCGCTGGCGGTTTCTTCGGTGTCGGCGTCGGGGTGGTCGGTGCGGGCCAGCGTCCACTGGAGCTCGGCCGGGCGGACCGTCATCGCGGCCTCCAGCTGGGTGCGCACCAGTTCGGCCTTGGCCTCGATGTCCAGGCCGGTCAGCACGAACGTGGTGGAGTTGCGGAACCCGCCGATGCTGTTCAGCGACACCTTGCAGGTGGGCGGCGGCGGCTCCCCGGTGACCCCGGAGATGCGCACCCGGTCCGGGCCGTCGGGCGACAGTTCGATGCTGTCCATCCGGGCGGTGACGTCGGGGTTGGCGTAGCGGGCCCCGGTGACCTCGTAGAGCAGCTGGGCGGTGACGGTGTCGACGCTGACCAGCCCGCCGGTGCCGGGATGCTTGGTGATCACCGACGACCCGTCGGCGTGGATCTCGGCGAGCGGGAAGCCGGGGTGGAGCAGTTGCTCGGTGGGAATCTCGGTGAAGAAGGCGTAGTTGCCGCCGCTGGCCTGGACACCGCACTCGATGACGTGGCCGGCCACCACCGCGCCGGCGAGCCGGTCGTAGTCGGTGCGACCCCAGCCGAAGTGGGCGGCGGCGGGCCCGACGATCACCGAGGCGTCGGTGACCCGCCCGGTGATCACGACGTCGGCCCCGCCGGCCAGGCACTCGGCGATACCCCAGGCGCCCAGGTAGGCATTGGCGGTCAGCGGCGAACCCAGACCCAGCTCGGCCGCCCGGGGAAGCAGGTCGTCGCCCTCGACGTGGGCCACCCGGGCGGGAACCCCGAGTCGGTCGGCCAGCTCCCGCACCGCCTCGGCCAGGCCGGCCGGGTTGAGTCCGCCGGCGTTGGCCACGATGCGCACGCCCTTGTCCCGGGCGAGTCCCAGACACTGTTCGAGCTGGGTGAGAAAGGTCTTGGCGTAGCCGCGTTCCGGGTGCTTCATCCGGTCGCGCCCCAGGATCAGCATGGTCAGCTCGGCCAGATAGTCACCGGTGAGATAGTCCAGGTCACCGCCGGTGAGCATCTCGTACATCGCGGCATGCCGGTCGCCGTAGAAGCCCGAGCAGTTGCCGATCCGAACCGGTGCTGTCATCTGCAATCCCATCATTCAACCAACCGGTAGGTTAGCCGTTACCGCTGGTGTCGCGTCAAGGTGGGCGACGCCCGAACTGAGCGGCGGGCTGCGTGGGCGGTCCCGGCTTCGCCGGGTTCGGGTTTGCCCTTTTGGAGCCGACGCTGGTCACCCGCTATCCTTTCAAAAGTCCCGCCACTGGCGTCTAGTGGCGATATATCAATTTGAGGAGAGGCTCGACCATGGCCGTGCCGAAGCGCAGGATGTCGCGCGCGAACACCCGTAGTCGCCGCGCGCAGTGGAAGGCCGAGGCAACTGGCCTGGTCAACGTGTCGGTCGCCGGCCGCGCCCACAAGGTGCCGCGCCGGTTGCTGAAGGCAGCTCGCCTGGGTCTGATCGACCTCGACCGTCGGTAATAACGCTCCGACACGAGCGGTTCTTTACCCACCAGATCGCCCATCGATGATTGGATAGCAATTATGGCTACCCGGGTACTGGTTGTTGATGATGACCGCGCGGTGCGTGAGTCGCTGCGCAGATCCCTGTCGTTCAATGGCTACTCCGTCTCGTTGGCCACTGACGGCGTCGAGGCGCTCGAGGCGATCTCCAGCGACCGGCCGGACGCGATGATCCTCGATGTCATGATGCCGCGTCTGGACGGCCTGGAAGTCTGCCGGCAGCTGCGCAGCACCGGTGACGACCTGCCGATCCTGGTGCTCACGGCGCGTGACTCGGTCTCCGAGCGGGTGGCCGGCCTCGACGCCGGCGCCGACGACTACCTGCCGAAGCCGTTCGCCCTGGAGGAACTGCTGGCGCGGATGCGCGCCCTGCTGCGCCGTACCACCGCCGAGGACCTGTCGGAGTCGGTGGCGATGACCTTCGAGGATCTGACGCTGGACCCGGTAACCCGCGAGGTCACCCGCGGTGACCGGCAGATCAGCCTGACCCGCACCGAATTCGCGTTGCTGGAGATGCTCATCGCCAACCCGCGCCGGGTGCTCACCCGCAGCCGCATCCTCGAGGAGGTGTGGGGCTTCGACTTCCCCACCTCGGGCAATGCGCTGGAGGTCTACATCGGGTATCTGCGTCGTAAGACCGAAGCCGAAGGGGAGCCGCGGCTGATCTACACCGTGCGCGGGGTGGGTTACGTGCTCCGCGAGACCCCGCCCTGATGCAATTTTTCCACCGGCGGCAGGACGGCGCTTCGGCGCAGAACACCTCCCTGTCGCTGCGCTGGCGGGTGATGCTGCTGGCGATGTCGATGGTCGCGCTGGTGGTGGTCTTGATGGCCGTCGCCGTCTATGCGGTGATCTCGGCGGCGCTCTACAACGACATCGACAATCAACTGCAGAGCCGCACCGAGATGCTCATCGCCAGCGGTTCGCTGGCCGCCGATCCCCGCAAGGCGATCGAGGGCACCGCCTACTCCGACGTCAACGCCATGCTGGTCAATCCCGGCCGATCGATCTACACCGCCAATCAGCCCGGCCAGCGGCTGCCGGTCGGGCCGCAGGAGAAGGCCGTCATCCGCGGCGAACTGTTCTTGTCGCGGCGCACCGCCGCCGGGCAGCGGGTGCTGGCCGTACACCTGCCCAACGGCAGCACGTTGTTGATCTCCAAGAGTCTGGCGCCCACCCGGGCGGTGACCATGAAGCTGCGCTGGGTGCTGCTGGTCGTCGGCGGGGTCGGCGTGGTGGTGGCCGCCGTCGCCGGCGGGATGGTCACCCGGACCGGCCTGCGGCCGGTGGGCCGGCTGACCGAGGCGGCCGAACGGGTGGCGCGCACCGATGACCTGCGCCCGATCCCGGTCTACGGCAGCGACGAGTTGGCCCGGCTCACCGAGGCGTTCAACGCGATGCTGCGGGCTCTGGCCGAGTCGCGGGAGCGGCAGGCACGGTTGGTCGCCGACGCCGGTCACGAACTGAAGACCCCGCTGACGTCGTTGCGCACCAACGTCGAGCTGCTGATGGCCTCCGCGGCGCCGGGCGCTCCGCAGCTGCCCGAGGAGGAGATGGCCGAACTGCGCGCCGATGCCATCGGCCAGATCGAGGAATTGTCCACGCTGGTCGGCGATTTGGTGGATCTGACCCGCGATGACCGGCGCGAGGCGGCGTTCGAGCAGGTCGATCTCACCGAGGTCGTGGACCGCAGCATGGAACGAGTCCGGCGGCGCCGCAACGACGTCGAGTTCGATATCCAGGTGGTGCCCTGGAACGTCTACGGCGATGCCGCGGGCCTGTCGCGGGCGGTGCTGAACTTGCTCGACAACGCCGCCAAGTGGAGCCCGTCCGGCGGGATCGTCCGGCTGCGGATGCGTCAGATCGACCCGACTCATGTCGAGATGGTGGTGTCCGACATGGGGCCGGGAATCCCGGAGAACGAGCGCGAATTGGTGTTCGAACGCTTCTTCCGGTCCGATCAGGCCCGGGCGATGCCCGGGTCCGGTCTCGGCCTGGCGATCGTCAAACAGGTGGTGCTCAAGCACGGCGGGGCGATCACCATCGAAGACACCGTTCCCGGCGGTCAGCCGCCCGGGACGTCGTTCCGGATGGTGCTGCCCGGTGGGCCCCCGTCCGCCGGCGAGATACCGGCCACGTCGATCACAGGCGGTTCTCAGTCCACCTAGGCATGGTGGTGAGGCAACTTCGCGTCTCTAGGAGCAGGCAACGACATGATGAACCACCCGGGCTACCCTCCGCCGCGGCAGCAGCCGGAACGGTCCGATCAGACGGGTGCGTCTGCGGGGCAGCACCGTGGACCGGCCGGCTATCCCGGCCGGGCCGCGCAGGGCCCCTACTCGCAGTCGTACGACTGGCGCTATGCCCAACAGCCGGCCCAGCAGCCGGCCTACCGCTCCGCCTACGACGCGTCCTACGGCCGGTCGCCGGTCCCCGGTCCGGGCCTGCCCCCGAGGCGCTCGCGCACAGGCGCGCTGGTGCTCGGTGCGGCCGCCATCGCCGCACTGTCAGGGGTGACCGGTGGCGTGGTGGGCTCGGCGCTGCACTCCGACCACAAAGCGGCCGCCGGTAGCAGCCACATGAGCGCTCAGGCGCCGGGTGTGCCCGCCGCGGTCGTACTGCCCGACGGTTCGGTCGAGAAGGTCGCGGCGAAGGTGGTGCCCAGCGTCGTCATGTTGGAGACCGATCTGGGCCGCCAGTCCGAAGAAGGCTCGGGCATCATCTTGTCGGCCGACGGGATGATCCTGACCAACAACCACGTGGTGGCCGCAGCCGCCAAGGCGGACGCGACCTCCAAGGCGCCGTTGAAGACCACGGTGACCTTCGCCGACGGGCGCACCGCGCCCTTCAGCGTGGTGGGAGCCGACCCGGCCAGCGACATCGCCGTGGTGCGGGTGCAGGGGGTCTCCGATCTGACCCCGATCACGCTCGGCTCCTCGGCGGACCTGCGGGTGGGCCAGCACGTGGTGGCGGTCGGGTCGCCGCTGGGCCTGGAGGGCACCGTGACGACCGGCATCGTCAGCGCGCTCAACCGGCCCGTGTCCACCACCGGTGAAGCCGGCAACCAGAACACCGTGCTGGACGCGATCCAGACCGATGCCGCCATCAACCCGGGCAACTCCGGCGGGGCGCTGGTCAACATGAACGGTGACCTGGTGGGCATCAACTCGGCGATCGCGACGATGGGCGGGGACTCCGCCGAGGCTCAGAGCGGCTCCATCGGCCTGGGCTTCGCGATTCCGGTCGACCAGGCCAAGCGGATCGCCGACGAGCTCATCAACTCTCCGGACCACACCGCATCGCACGCCTCGCTGGGGGTGCGGGTCACCAGTGACCGCAGCCTGCACGGCGCGAAGGTGGTCGAGGTGGTGCCGGGGGAGGCGGCTGCGAAAGGCGGCTTGCCGGAAGGCGTGACGGTGACCGCCTTCGACAAGCGCCCGATCGGCAGTGCCGACGCCCTGGTGGCCGCGGTGCGGTCCAAGGCGCCCGGCGACCAGGTGACGCTGACCTACCTGGACGCCAGCGGGGCCTCCAAGTCGGTACAGGTCACCTTGGGCAAAGCCCCGCAGTAACGGATGCGGCGGGCCCAGCTTCGCCTCTCCTTCGTCGAGCCTCGCTGACCCGCCGGGTCGCTGCGATATACGGTTGGATCCATGGAACAGACCTCAGAACTCGCCGGCCGCGCGCTCGTCGTCGTCGTCGACGACCGCACCGCGCACGGCGATGAGGACCACAGCGGTCCGTTGGTCACCGAACTGCTGGCCGAGGGCGGGTTCATGGTCGACGGCGTGGTCGCCGTCGCCGCCGATGAGGTCGAGATCCGCAACGCGCTGAACACGGCGGTGATCGGCGGAGTCGACCTGGTCGTGTCGGTCGGCGGCACCGGTGTCACCCCGCGTGACGTCGCCCCGGAGGCCACCCGCGACATCCTGGACCGCGAGATCCTGGGTATCTCCGAGGCGCTGCGCGCCTCCGGCCTGGCCGCCGGTATTCACGACGCCGGGTTGTCGCGGGGCCTGGCCGGAATATCGGGCAGCACCCTGGTGGTCAACCTGGCCGGTTCCCGGGCCGCGGTCCGCGACGGGATGGCGACGTTGAACCCGCTGGCGGCCACGATCATCGGCCAGCTGTCCAGCCTGGAGATCTAGGGTGTCCACGCCCGGCCTCGGCGAGCACCAGGAGTCCTCCGACGAGCGCGATCCGGACGACGCCCGGGAGGTCGAGGAGCGCGAGCGCTGGCTGCGGGACAACGTCCCGCCGCATCACGGTTGAGATTCGACTTCGCGCAATCACCCGCGCCGACGCTTCGACGGCCATTACGGTGCGCTTGGGTAGCGCAGGGCTGCCCGCAGGGTTCCGGGCGAAAGGGGTGCACCGGTGTTCAAAGGATTCAAGAATTTTCTGATGCGCGACGACGTCATCACCGTCGCCATCGGTCTGGTGGTGGCGCTGGCGTTTTCCAACCTGGTCAAGGCCTTCACCGACAGCGTGATCAACCCGCTGGTCGCGGCCGCGCAGCCGGACACCGCCGGGCTGGGGCTGGGCTACCAACTCGGGGCGGAGGGCAACGAGGCGACCTTTGTCGACCTGGGCGCATTCATCTCGGCGATCATCTACTTCATCGTCTTCATGGCGACCATATATTTCTTTATCGTGTTGCCTTACAAGCACATTCAGAAGCGGCGCGGGAAGGCGGTGTTCGGCGACGCGCCGCCCACCAAGACCTGCCCGGAATGCGCGTCCGAAATCGCCGCCGAAGCGACAAAGTGCAAGTTCTGCGCCAGTCCGCAGCCGGCTGCCGCGGCTTGACGGTTCAGCGCAGCGTCAGCGTCACCGCCTGAGCCAGGGTGGTGCCGGCCACCGCGACGGCGGCGGTGGCCGGCAATGCCACCAGCACCACCCGATCGTCGTGATTCTGCTTGTCCGACACCAGCACCACGATCCCGCCGGACGCCACCACCCGGGGCCCGCCCGGCGGGTCTGCTGCGTCATCGGCCGTCACGACGTCGACGACGTCGCCGGGCCGGACCAGGTCGACCAGGGCGGCGTCGGCCGGGTGCAGGCCCACGATGCGGGCGTCCGGCCCGGCGGCGGCCTCGGTGAGTCGGCTGCCCAGTAGGCGGACATCGGTGAGTACCTCGCCGCGGCGTGCCGGGCCGGCAAGGGTGGTGGCCAACACCGACGACACATCGGTGAGGGCACCGGCGGGAACCGTTCGCGCGGAACGGTATTCGACGGAGATGTCGTCGGCGGTCAACGCCGTTCCGGGGGCCAGGTCGCGGCTGGCCACCACGACCTCGACCCGCTCGCCCTGCGGATCGGAGCGGATCGCCGCGGCCCCGGCCAGCAGGACCAGGACCCCGGCGGCCACCCGCCGTGCGCGCACCGTACGAGTCCAGTCCGGGCGCAGCGCCTGCGAGGCGCGGGAGATCAAGGTCGGATTGAGCGACTCGCCCATGTCTTCACGCTAGGCGGCCGGCCCGCCCGGGGGTGCCGACCCGGGTGCCGGCCTGTGGATAACGGGTTACGCCGAGGCGGCAGCCGCGGTGGATGCGGCGGCCTTGGGCTTGTCGGCGGACTTGGTGCTGCCGTCCGCAGAGGACTTGTCGGCCGATTTGGTGCCGCCATCGCTGGAGCCGCCCGACCCCGAATCCGATGCCGCGGCCTTGGGGGAGCCGCCGCCGTTCGAGGACGTCTTACCCGCATCCCGGCTGTCGGTGCGGTAGAAACCGCTGCCCTTGAACACGACGCCGACCTTGCCGAAGATCTTGCGGAGGCGACCGTTGCACTCCTCGCAGGTGGTCAACGCGTCGTCGGTAAAGGCCTGGACCACATCGAAGCGGTGGCTGCACTCGGTGCAGGCGTAGCTGTAGGTGGGCACGCGTACCTCCGTGAATCGAACAATCGGGTTAGCACTCTACCGTGCTAAGTGCTAGAACCGCTATCTGGTCTTGAGCATTCCGGGCCGGGGCGAAGCCATCGCGGCTTCAGGCCAGCGCCACCAGGCCGCGTCCGGGAGTCAGCGCATGGGTCATCGGCACATCATGCGGCTCGGCCGGCAACGCATCGAGCAGCTCGTCGTCGCGGACCACCGCTACCAGCGGAATGTGCGGCCGGCGCAGCGGCAGGGAGCGATCGTAGAAGCCGGCTCCGCGGCCCAGCCGCGCCCCACGGCGGTCGACCGCCAGCGCCGGCACCAGCACGGCGTCCGCCTCGGCCAGGGCTTCGGCGGGCAGCCACGGCGGCGCCGGCTCCCGTAGGCCGAACCGGGCCGAAACCAGCGCGTCGGGCCGGTATTCACCCCACCTCAGCGCGGACCCGTCGGCAGCCACCGCCGGCAGCAGCACCCGTATACCGCGGCGGGCCAGCGCGTCGAGCATGGCGACCGACCCGGGTTCGGCGCCCACCGGCACATAGCCGCAGACCGTGGCGGCGTCACCGGCCAGCTGCTCGAGGTGGCCGGCCAGCGCGTGGGCTTCGGCGGCGTGCAGGTCCGGCGGTACCGCGCGGCGGGCTTCGAGTATCCGGGCGCGCAACGCGGACTTGGCGGCTACCACCGCGTTGTCGGTCACGCCTTTCAGCCTGTCAGCACCGGCTCGCCCACCGCCAGGGAGGAGGTGGAGTTGATTGCGGTTATCGTGTGAACAATGCCCACGTCGAAGGTTCCGATTCCGCGTACCGCTATCGTGCCCGCGGCCGGTTTGGGTACCCGGTTCTTGCCGGCGACCAAGACGGTGCCCAAGGAGTTGCTGCCCGTCGTCGACACCCCGGGGATCGAACTGGTGGCCGCCGAGGCGGCCGAGGCCGGTGCCGAGCGGTTGGTGATCATCACCTCCGAGGGCAAGGACGGGGTGGTCGCGCACTTCGTCGAAGACCTGGTGCTGGAAGGCACGCTGGAGGCCCGCGGCAAGAAGGCCATGCTGGCCAAGGTGCGCCGGGCCCCGCAGTTGATCAAGGTGGAGTCGGTGGTGCAGGCCGAGCCGCTCGGGCTGGGCCATGCCATCAGCTGCGTCGAACCCACCCTGTCGGCCGACGAAGACGCAGTCGCCGTCCTGCTCCCCGACGACCTGGTGCTGCCCACCGGGGTGTTGGAGACGATGTCGGCGGTGCGGGCCCGGCACGGCGGCACCGTGCTGTGCGCGATCGAGGTCAGCCCCGAAGAAGTCAGCGCCTACGGCGTTTTCGACGTCGAACCCGTTCCCGGCGGTGACAACCCCGACGTGCTGCGGGTCAAGGGGATGGTCGAGAAGCCCAAGGCCGCCGACGCACCGTCGATGTATGCCGCGGCGGGCCGCTACGTGCTGGATCGGGCGGTGTTCGATGCGTTGCGGCGCATCGACCGCGGCGCCGGCGGCGAGGTGCAGCTCACCGATGCCATCGCCCTGATGATCGCCGAGGGTCACCCGGTCCACGTGGTCGTGCACCGCGGATCGCGACACGACCTGGGAAATCCGGGCGGCTACCTCAAAGCTGCGGTTGACTTTGCCTTGGATCGTGATGACTACGGTCCGGATCTGCGCCGGTGGCTGGTGGCGCGGCTGGGTTTGGCGGAGACCTGAGCAGACGCCGGCCCGGAATCGGACCCAGGCTTTGAGAAAGGCGCATCGTGCGTTCGGTTGAGGAGCAGCAGGCCCGGGTTTCGGCTGCCGCGGTGGCTCCGCGCCCGGTCCGGGTGGCGATCGCCGAGGCGCAGGGCTTGATGTGTGCCGAAGAGGTCATCGCCGAGCGGCCGATGCCCGCCTTCGATCAGGCGGCCATCGACGGGTACGCGGTACGGAGCGTCGACGTCTTCGGTGCCGATGCCATCGGTGACAGCTCCGAGGCGGCCGATCGCGACGCCGCCGCGGTCACCCTTCCGGTGCTGGGCACCATCGAAGCCGGGGCGCGCACACCCACCCGACTGCAGCCCAAACTGGCCACCCGGATCCAGACCGGCGCTCCGATGCCCACTTTGGCCGATGCGGTGCTGCCGTTGCGCTGGACCGACGGTGGCAATTCCCGGGTCCGGGTGCTGCGCGGCGTGCGCCCGGGCGACTACGTGCGCCGCGTCGGCGACGACGTGCAGCCCGGCGACGTCGCGGTACGCGCCGGCACGGTCGTCGGCGCCGCCCAGGTCGGGCTGCTGGCCGCCGTCGGCCGCGACCGGGTACTGGTCCACCCGCGTCCCCGGCTGTCGGTGATGGCGGTGGGAGGAGAGCTGGTCGACGTCACCCGCACACCCGGTAACGGTCAGGTCTACGACGTGGACTCCTACGCGCTGGCCGCCGCCGGCCGGGACGCGGGGGCCGAGGTGAACCGCGTCGGCATCGTCAGCAGCGAACCCAAGAAACTGCGCGAAGTGGTCGAGGGACAGCTCAACCGCGCCGAGATCGTGGTGATCGCCGGAGGGGTGGGCGGTGCGGCGGCCGAGGAAGTGCGGGCGGCGCTGTCGGACCTCGGCGAGATGGAGGTCGCCCGGATCGCGATGCACCCCGGTTCGGTCCAGGGCTTCGGGCAGCTGGGGCCGGAAGGGGTTCCGACGTTCCTGTTGCCGACCAACCCGGTCAGTGCGCTGGTGGTGTTCGAGGTGATGATCCGTCCGCTGATCCGGCTGTCGCTGGGCAAGCGCGAGCCGATGCGCCGGATGGTGCGGGCCCGCGCCCTGGGGCCGATCAGTTCGATGCCCGGGCGCAAAGGCTATCTGCGGGGCCAGCTGATGCGCGACCAGGAGACCGACGAGTACCTGGTGCAGGTGCTCGGGGCGTCCGGTGGCACCTCGTCGCACCTGCTGGCGACCCTGGCCGAGGCGAACTGCCTGGTGGTGGTTCCCGAGGAGGTCGAGCAGATCGCCACCGGCGAGCTGGTGGACGTCGCCTTTCTGGCGCAACGGGGCTGAGTCCGGGTAGATGCTGGTCAATCTGTGGCCCTTCAAGGCCGTCCAGCACCCCGGCTGGCCGACGGTGCTCGGGCCGTTGCGGGTTCCGGCGGGGGTGCTGCGGTTGCGCCCGGTGCGGATGCGCGACGGCGTGGCCTGGAGCCGGATCCGGTTGGCCGACCGGGCCCACCTGGAGCCGTGGGAGCCCAGCGTCGAGGCGGACTGGACCACCCGGCACAGTTCGGCCGCGTGGCCGCCGGTGTGTTCGAGCCTGCGGACCGAGGCCCGTTACGGCCGGATGTTGCCGTTCGTGATCGAGCTCGACGGCCGGTTCTGCGGTCAGCTGACGGTCGGCAACATCGCCCACGGTGCGCTCCGGTCGGCCTGGATCGGCTACTGGGTGTCCAGTTCGGTGGCCGGCGGGGGCGTGGCGACCGCAGCGGTGGCGCTCGGCCTCGACCACTGCTTCGGGCCGGTGGGGCTGCATCGGGTGGAGGCCACCGTCCGGCCGGAGAACGGGGCCAGCCGGGCGGTCTTGGCCAAGGTCGGCTTTCGGCAGGAGGGTCTGCTGCAGCGCTACCTCGACGTCGACGGAGCGTGGCGGGACCACATCCTGGTGGCGATGACGGTCGAGGAGGTGACCGGGTCGGTGACCGCGACCCTGGTCCGGTCGGGTCGGGCCGCGTGGACCTGAACGAATTAAGCCCTCGTGTTGCCCGTGTGATAGTTGTGACTATCGAGGTCAGCGAGTAAATTACAACTGTGTAATTGGCTCGGCGCGCCAACCGGGGCCGTGTGGGTCAGGAGACCTAGCCTTGGCTGGGAAAGGAGCAGGCCACCATGCCCAGCATCCCGCAATCGTTGCTCTGGATCTCACTGGTCGTCCTCTGGCTGTTCGTACTGGTGCCGATGCTGGTCAGCAAACGAGACGCGGTGCGGCGCACCAGTGACGTGGCATTGGCGACCCGTGTGCTGACCAGCGGCGCCAGCGCCCGTCTGCTCAAGCGCGCCGGCCCGGCCGCCGGTCACCGCAGCGACCCCGACTGGCAGCGCAGCGCTGCCGACGCCGAACTCGACGACATCGAGGACTCCGACGACGACGCGCCCGCCGAACCGGCCGGCAGCGGATCACGGGTGTTCGCCGCCACCGTCGGCGAGCAGGGCGAACTCGACTACCTCGACGTCCTGGACGTCGAAGTCGTCGCCGAGGACCCCGACGTGTTGCCGTTGTCGGAAGCGGGTCTGGCTGCCGAGGCCGAAGCCCAGGCACGCGCTCAGGCCGAAGCTCGGGCGCAAGCCGAGGCCGAGGCTCAAGCTCAAGCCGAAGCCGAGGCTCGGGCGCAAGCCGAGGCCGAAGCGGAAGCCGAAGCCCAAGGCGAGGCCGAGCCGGAAGATGTCGCCGAGACCGAGGGCTACGAGTACGAATACGTCGAGGACAGTTCGGGTTTGGAGGCCGAGGCCGACACCCCGACGCCTGCGGCGGCGCGGCCGCGCCGTTACGACACCAAGACGGCCGCCGCTGTCAGCGCCCGCAAGTACGAGTTCCGCAAGCGGGTGCTGATGTCGCTGGCGGTGGTCCTGGTGTTCTCGGCGCTGATGGCGTTCACCGTGGCGCCGAGCGCGTGGTGGGTCTGCGGCGGTGCGGCCGGGGCGACCGTGCTCTACCTGGCCTACCTGCGCCGGCAGACCCGCATCGAGCAGCAGGTGCGCGCGCGGCGGGCACGGCGAGCGGAGCGGCCACGGGCGCAGCGCGAGAACGTCCACCCGGAGGCGTTCGAGGTGGTGCCGTCGCGGCTGCGGCGGCCCGGCGTAGCGGTGCTGGAGATCGACGACGAGGACCCCGTCTTCGAGCACCTGGAGTACACCGCGTCCGCCCGCGAGTACGACTGGCGCGGTGACCTGCCCCGGGCATCGGGTCAATAGCGTCTCGGTTTCAGGAGACCGGCCGGGGGCTGGTAGCCTGCTAGCGGTCAGGGGCTATGGCGCAGTTGGTAGCGCGACTCGTTCGCATCGAGTAGGTCAGGGGTTCGATTCCCCTTAGCTCCACAGAGTTTGATCGGGTCACGACGGCGCCGCGCCGTTAACCTTGCAAGGCCCGGTCCGCATCGTAGGGCGGGCCGAGGAATCGCCGTACCGCAGCCTTTTCCGCGTCGCCGTCCTTGAGCGGCCAGTACCAGAGCGCCAGGAACACGCGGATGAGCCACTGCGCGGCCAGCGGGTCGGGATTGTCGGCGCCGACCATTTCACCGGCGAAGCGGGCGATGACGGGCGAATCGGTCAGCCACCCGGTACCGGGCGGGCCGGTCATGGAGCCCATGATCTTGGCCAGCGGATCGGCCCGCATGCGCTGCAAGGCGACGGTGGTGGCGGTAACGATGCGCTCCGAGCCGGTCAGCCCGGTGATGGCGTCGCGCACCGAGTCGAGGATGCGTTCGGCCTGCCTGCTCAGCACCGCGTCCCGGATCGCGGCCTTGCCGCCGACATGGCGGTAGATCGTCGCTGGCGAACAGTGAACCCTGGCCGCCAGCGCGTCGATGGAGAAGCCGTCGTAGCCCTGCCGCGACATCAAATCGGCTGCCGCTGCGTAGATCCGTTCCGCACCCGCGCTGCGCCGATCCCGGCCGATCAGCCAGTCGTTCGCCACCGGTATCACCCACTTTCCCGCGGCGAAATCATGACGTGATTTTCTCACAATGAGAAAAATTTCGAGTGAATTCTCAGCGCCGGTGCTGGTCGGCGCGGCGGGCTGAGAACGACGATCCGCACCGAACCCGCACGGGTTTGCAAGTTCGGCCCACAACGTTGACGCAGGTCACGGGGCCATTCAGCCTTAGGGTATGCGTGCAGTGGTGGACCCCAACGACTTCTTCGGCACCGCCATCCAGGACCCCTACCCGCTCTATGAGGCCATGCGCAGCCGCGGCGGAGTGAATCGGATCGGCGACTCGGTGTTCTACGCGGTCTGCGGCTGGGACGCCCTGGTGGAAGCCGTCGAGCGCGTCGAGGACTTCTCGTCGAACCTGACCGCGACCATGGTCTACCACGACGACGGGACCGTCACACCGTTCGAGATGGGCCAGCTCGGTGGGCCGATGCAAGTGCTGGCCACCGCCGACGATCCGTTGCACGCGCAGCATCGGAAGTTGCTGCTGCCGCATCTTTCCGCGAAGCGGGTGCGCGTGATCGAGGAGTTCGCCGAGGCCACCGCGAAGCGGCTGTGGGCCGAGGCCAGCGGTGACGGGCGCATCGAGTGGATGAGCGCGATGGCCAACCGGCTGCCCATGATGGTGGTCGCTCGCCTGCTCGGGCTCCCCGACGACGACGTCGACGAGCTGATCCGGCTGGGATATGCGACCACCACGCTGCTCGACGGAATCGTCAGCGAGGATCAGCTCTCAGCCGCCGGCGTGGCGGCCATGGAGTTGTCCGCCTATGTGCTCGAGCACTTCGAGAAGGCCACCGAGAACCCCCAACCGGGCCTGATCGGTGATCTTGCCGCGCGGACCAAATCCGGTGAGCTGGAACAGCTTCCGGCGCTGGCCGTCATGATCACGTTGTTCAGCGCCGCCGGTGAGTCCACCGCTTCGTTGCTCGGCAGCGCCGCCTGGATTCTGGCTGAGCGCCCCGCCGTGCAGGAGCAACTGCGGGCCCATCCCGAACTGCTGGGGGCGTTCATCGAGGAGACCCTGCGATTCGAGTCGCCGTTTCGCGGCCATTACCGCCATGTGGTCAAAGACACCACCCTGGCCGGTGTCGAGCTGCCCGCTGATTCGCGCCTGCTGTTGGTGTGGGGCGCCGCCAATCGCGATCCCGAGCACTTCGACACCCCCGAGGAGTTCCGGCTCGACCGCAGCGCGTTGAAGGGGCACGTGGCCTTCGGCAAGGGGGCGCACTTCTGCGTCGGCACCCCGCTGGCCCGCCTGGAGGCTCGGGTCGTCCTGCAAACGCTGCTCGAACAGACCACCTGGATCGAGGCGGCCGAGGTCGGCCGGTGGTTGCCCAGCATCTTGGTGCGCCGCCTCGAACGGCTGCAGCTGGACCTGCGCTGACGGCGCTCAGGGGTGCGCGGTGAGATAGGTCGGATTGTCCAGCCCGGCTGTCAGTTCCGTCACGTCGAACGCCCGGTCCAGTCGCGAAGCCAGGGCCTTCGGGTCGATCAGCAGGCTGATCTCAGCGGTCTGCCGGGCGATCAGGCGCCCGATCAACGGGTAGAGCCGGCGCATGATCGCCCGCTCGACCGACGTACAACGCGACGCGCAGTAGCCGACATGGCCGATCTCATCGGTGAGGATCTCGCTGTAGAGCAACGTGATTCGCTGCGCGACGTCGGGTTCGTCGGCGAACAACTCGACGCCGACACGGCGTAGCTCGTCGAACATGATGCAGCCCGCCATCTCTGCGGCCCCGACGAACATGAAGCCCAGCCGTTCGGGGAGAAACACGCTGGTTTTGACGAACTGGCGCATCACAAACGGCGGGGGGACGACCTGGAAGGGCAGGCCGAATACGTCGAGCGCGTAGGCCAGTAGCCGGGTGTGATAGTGCTCTTCCAGCTCGAGGTAGACGTTCTCGGGCGGCAGGCTCTCGTCGCTGTTGCGCCCGTAGGTCTCACCGAGTCCGACACCGAACCGCTCCGCCTGGTTGAGTTTGGCCGTCGCCAGCAGGAACAGCATCTTCGGGTCCAGGCCCGGTTCGGGCCGTCGGCGTCGCAGGTTGCGAAGAAAGGTCGGGCGGTCGGCGGGGTGAGCTGAACGCACGGGATTGGCCTCAAGCTCGTCGAAGAACGTTTCCCGGTTGGACAACCGCCGGTTGAGTAGGTCCGCTTCGCCATCACGTTCGGCCAAGTAGTCCCGGTAGCCCTCGATGCCGCTGCGATTCATCGGATCTCCATTCCCTTGACGATCGTCGTGACGTAACGGTCCAGCTGCGCAGCATCGTGCGCACCGGTGGCCAGCAGGGCGAACAGCCCGGTCAAAAAGAAGGTTCCGAGTTCGGCCGCATCGAGCTCCGGGGAGACTTGCCCCGACTTCTGCGCGCGGCCGATCAGGCCCACCAGAAACTCCGCGAGGGGGTGTTGCGCCAACTCGTCATCGACGGGGCGGGCGGAGGAGAAGTGCAGGCCGAGCATGTCCCGGAAGACCACGGCTCCCAACCGGCGTTTGGCTTTCAGGGCGTGCTGGACCAGTTGCGAAAGCACGGAAGCCAAATCGCCGTCGGCCGCGCCGAGTTCGCTGACGATCCGGGTCTCCGCATTGCGCTCGACCTCGATCAGGACGTGCTCCTTGGTGGGGAAGTGGAAGTAGAACGTTCCCCGGACCACACTCGCTGCCGCGGCGATGGCGCTGACGTCGGCACCGGCCAGCCCGTGTTGGGCGATCTCGGCGAGCGCGGCGTCGAATAGGCGTGCGCGGGTCTCGAGTCGCCGGGCCTCGCGGGCACCTGCGGTTACCGATGGCGGCGCGCTCAGCTCACCCGGTGCCTGCATGCCCGCACCGTACGCCGATTGCTGACGACCGTCAATGACGGGTGTCAATGAATGCACGGCGGTAGGCTTTCAATTCGTGGCCACCAAGCCGGGCATGTCCGAGTACGAGCGCAAGGCCTGGGAAGCGCTGCTCGGCGCGGCCACCGGCGCCGAGCGATCCGGCCGGTTCGCAACCCTGAGCCAGGGCATCAGGCAACGCGCCCAGCAGGTAGCCGCCCAGGCCCGCTCCACCGTCGAACAAGTCCCGGGCGTCACCGCCGTCATCGGCACGCTCGACGATCTGACCACCAAGGCGATGGAGACGCTGCACACCGTCCTGGTCGAGCGGGGACTCAATTCGGTCAAGCCGGACAATGTGTTTGCGATGTTCGCCGACCAGGGTGTCGTGGTGGCGTCCTACGACCAGGTCCGGCAACTCGACCTGCAGCAGTGCGACCGCTCGGTTCCGCGGCGCAAGGAGCGCTACATCGCGCTGGCGGTGGCCGGAGGTGCGGCGTCGTCGCTGGCGGTGACGGGTTCGGTGGTGTCGAGCGCGGTCACCGGCGGTACCAGCATGACCGTCGCGGCGTCGGCGGTCGTCGCCGACGTCACCGCCGTGATGGTCGGGATGGGCCGCATCGTGGCTTTGGTTGCGGCGCATTACGGTTACGACGTCCGCGAGCCGGACGAGCAGGCCTTCGCCTCCGGCGTGATCGCCTATTCGGCCGCCGGTGACTCCGCGGAGAAGGCCGCGGCGCTGGCGTCGCTGTCACGGTTGACCCAGCAGATGATGCGTCGAACGTCATGGCGCCATCTCAAGCCGCAGCAAGCGGACAACGTGATCCAGCAGGTCTCGGTGGCGCTGGGATTCCGGATGGCCAAACACAAACTGGCGCAGGCGGTCCCGCTCTTGGGTGCGGTCGTCAACGGCGGGCTCAACGCCCGCATTGCGCACACCACGTTCGAACGCGCTCAGCAGGCCTACAGGCTGCGCTTCCTCACCGAGAAGCACGACCTGGACGCGGGTCGATGGGCGCCGGTCGTTTCCGGCAACGATGTCATCGACCTCCCGCTGGTCGACGAGGTGCTGGACGCCTCAGCCGGTCGCCGGCAATCCGGCGATGAAGACGCCCAGCAGCCGTAAGAGGGGCGCCTCGAAGTCGGTGATCATCGGCTGAATCGAATCCGGGTTCCTCCAGGCCCACGCCGTGCCGGTGAACGCGTGCACGGCCGCCGTCAAGGCACCGAGCTGTTCGTCGGACAGCGGTAGCCAAGGCCGCAGCGCATCGCCCAGCCGCAGCTGGGCGTCGTCGGCCTGGGCCACCAGCGCTCGCATCTCGTCGGGGTCAAGCCGGGCGATCAGTGCCGGCGACCTCGATGGTCACAGTGGGCCGCGCCGCTGATCCCGTATTCGACGTGGGAGAACCCCGGTCCGGCCGGCGACGGTGGAGTGGGCGCCATCCGGGCGGTCGGACGGCGCCAACGACCGACCCGCGAGATGGTCACCATCCACGAACCCGGCCGGCGGCACGGCTACACCATGCTCGTCGACGGCCCGATCCGCGACTACCAGGCCGAGGTGTCCTTCACCGAGGACACCGACGGAACATGCGTGGCCTGGTCCGGGCGTTACGAAACCCGTAGGCGCGCAACTGGTGTAGCCTACTGGCTGGTCCTGCGGGTCGTGCTCGGGGCGCTGACCCGCAAGCTCGTCGCCGCCGCCGAACATAGCGCCGGCTAGTCCGGCGAAGGCGAATCAGGTCAGGGTTTCAGGGCACAGTTCGTGTTGGGCGATGTCGATCACCGGGCGCAGATTCACGGTGAGGTCATCGACCATGGACGGCCCCCCGAACGACGGCCGGCGCGGGAACGTCGCGATGATCTGGTCGACCGTGGCGCCGCTGCGCAACTGGTTGCAGAACCGGTGCCCCGCCGACAGCCGCGCATTGGGCGGACCGGACCGGAAGACCCCGTTGGCATCCAGGGCGGCGATGTAGCTGGCGTCGTCGGCGTGGGCCGACGCGCTGCCGAGCAGTGCCATGGCGGCGGCGCCGACGGACACGACGGCACCCAGAATCCGATTCATACCGGCGATGCTAAGCGATAGGGGTCAAAAGCACGTTGACTCTGCGTCCATGGCGGAGAAGTGCGAGAGCACCCCGCCATGGACGCAGAGTCAACAGGGGCTAAATCAGGCCGAGCGCGGTCATCGCGTCGGCGACCTGGATGAAGCCGGCGATGTTGGCGCCGACCACGTAGTTGCCGGGTGCGCCGTACTCATCGGCGGTCACCAGGCAGCGGTGGTGGATGCTCTGCATGATCGCGGCGAGGCGCTGCTCGGTGTACTCGAAGCTCCACGAATCCCGCGAGGCGTTCTGCTGCATCTCCAGCGCGCTGGTGGCCACCCCACCGGCGTTGGCCGCCTTGCCCGGAGCCACCGTCACACCGGCCTCGGTGAACAGCTTGACGGCCTCCGGGGTGCAGGGCATGTTGGCGCCCTCGGCGACGATCTTGCAGCCGTTCTGGGCCAGGGTCGCGGCGTGGCTGCCGTCGAGCTCGTTCTGGGTGGCCGAAGGCACCGCGATCTGGCAGGGCACGTCCCAGATGGAGCCGCCGTTGACGAACTGCGTCGTGCCGCCACGGGTGGTGGCGTAGGCCTCGATGCGCTCGCGCTTGACCTCCTTGATCTCCTTGAGCAGCTCCAGGTCGATGCCCTTCTCGTCGACGATGTAGCCGCTGGAGTCCGAGCAGGCCACCACGGTGCCGCCCAGCTGGTGGATCTTCTCGATGGCGTAGATCGCCACGTTGCCCGAACCCGAGACCACGGCCCGCTTGCCCTCGAAGGAGTCTTTGGCGGTCTTGAGGATCTCGTCGGCGAAGAACACCGCACCGTAACCGGTCGCCTCGGTGCGCACCTGCGAACCGCCCCAGGTCAGGCCCTTGCCGGTCAGCACCCCGGACTCGTAGCGGTTGGTGATCCGCTTGTACTGGCCGAACAGGTAGCCGATTTCGCGGCCACCGACGCCGATGTCACCGGCCGGGACGTCGGTGTACTCGCCCAGGTGGCGGTAGAGCTCGGTCATGAACGACTGGCAGAACCGCATGATCTCGTTGTCCGAGCGGCCCTTGGGGTCGAAGTCCGACCCGCCCTTGCCGCCGCCGATCGGCAGGCCGGTCAGCGAGTTCTTGAAGATCTGCTCGAAGCCGAGGAACTTGATGATCCCCAGGTAGACCGACGGGTGGAACCGCAGGCCGCCCTTGTACGGGCCCAGAGCCGAGTTGAACTCCACCCGGAAACCCCGGTTGATCTGCACGTTGCCGTTGTCGTCGAGCCAGGGAACGCGGAAGATGATCTGACGTTCCGGTTCGCACATCCGGCGGATGACGGCGCTGTCGACGTACTGCGGGTGCTTCGACACCACCGGTCCGAGGCTGCTGAGCACCTCGAAGACGGCCTGGTGGAACTCGGCCTCACCAGGGTTGCGTCGCAGCACCTCGTCATAGATGTCGTGCAGCTTCGGATTCAATTCGCTCATGTCTTGTGATCTCTTCCTCGCGTGTCGCAGTCAGCGGGCACAGGCTAGCCGCCTTCGTCCTGAATGCCGAAGCCGGTCTGTTACGTCGCTGTAAAATCATTACCGGTCCCGGTGCACCCGTTAGCCTTGATTGGCAAACAAAGGCGGAGCAGTCCATGGCGATATCGCGGCGAGAACGGGTGGCTGCGCCGCTGCCGACCACCGAACTCGCGGCGATCGAGATCTTTGCCGGATGCACCGACGCCGACCTGAGACCGCTTGCCGCTACTCTACAGCCGCTGCAGGCCAAGGCCGGTACCGACCTGATGCGACAAGGCGAGCGGGCGCTGTCATTCCTGCTGATCTCCTCGGGTTCTGCCCAGGTCACACACCTCGGAGACGACGGTGCGGTGGTCGTCAACGAGGTCTCGGCCGGGATGGTGGTCGGCGAGATCGCCCTGCTGCGCAAAGGCCGGCGGACCGCGACGGTCACCGCCTCGACGCAGTTGACCGGCTGGATCGGTGACGCACACGCCTTCGACGAGATGATGCAGATCCCGGGGGTGATGGACCGGCTGGTGCGCACCGCGCGCCAACGGCTGGCCGCCTATATCGAGGCCGTGCCGATCGCGGCCCGTGACGGCACGTCGTTGTTGCTGCGCCCGGTGTTGCCCGGCGACAGTGCGCGCACTGCCCAGGCCCATGTCTCCAGCGAGACGCTCTACCGCCGCTTCATGTCCACCCGCACCCCGAACCCGGCGCTCATGCACTACCTGTTCGAAGTCGACTACGTCGATCACTTCGTCTGGGTGGTCACCGAGCTGGACGGCGCGTTCGTCGCCGACGCGCGATTCGTCCGGGATACCGAGAACCCGACCGTTGCCGAGATCGCGTTCATCGTCAGCGACAGCTATCAGGGCCGGGGGATCGGCACCTACCTGATGGGGGCGCTGGCGGTGATCGCCCGGCTGGAGGGCATCGAGAAGTTCACCGCGCGGGTGTTGTCCGAGAACGCGCCGATGCGCGGCATCCTGGATCGCCTGGGCGCTTACTGGGAGCGCGACGATCCGGGCATCGTCACCACCGTTATCGACGTACCCGGTGAGAAGCAGTTGCCGTTCGGCAGGGATATCGCCGATCAGATCAAAGAGGTTGGCCGCCAAGCGATCCAGGCGGTGGGGTGACCGCGGCCAGGCATATCCGTCGCTGTTGGGTAGATTGTCTGCGATGGTGAACCTTCGCGCGGTGCCGGCAATCGGCTGTGTCGTATTGCTCGCCGCCTGCAGCTCGGAACCCGGTGAGGTGACTGCCGACATCGGCAAGGTGACCGAGATCAAGTCCTCGTTCGGTCCGGAATTTCAGGTCAAGAGCATCGAGCAGACCGGACTTGACCCAAAGTTGCTGGCGGCCAACACATTGCCCTCGGGCCTGAAGTTCGAACCCGCCGACTGCTCGAGGTTCGCGGTCAGCCAGCAGCTGCCGCAGGGCGTGCAGGGCAACATGGCCGCCGTGGCCGCCGAAGGCAACGGCAACCGCTTCATCACCATCGCCCTGGAGACCTCCGAGCCGGTCACGTTCACCGAGCCGGGACGATCCTGCCGGCGGATCGGCTTCGCCGGGGACCGGATGCGCGGCCTGGTCGAAACGGTCGAGGCGCCGCACATCGACGGGGTGCAGACCCTGGGGGTGCACCGGGTGGTCGAGACGGTCGCCGGCGGCGCGAGTCGCATCGGGGAGCTCTACAACTACTCGGCGTATTTCGGTCCGTACCAGGTGCTTGTCACCGCCAACCCGCTGGTGGCGCCGGACAAGCCCGTCGTCCCCGTCGACACCGAGCGCGCCCGCGAACTGCTGGTGGCCGCGGTCGCCGCGGTGCGCGGCTAGGGGTGCGGACCGGCGCGAACTAGCGCACCCCGCGCGGGCGGAACTGGATGCTGATCCGCGGGCCGGTCGGTGCGGCCGTCTTCGGGATGGAATGCTCCCAGGTCCGCTGGCACGAGCCGCCCATCACCAGCAGGTCGCCGTGGCGCTGGGGCAACCGCAGCGCGACGCCGCCTCCGCGGGGGCGCAGCGCAAACGTGCGGGTGGCGCCGACACTGACGATCGCGACCATGGTGTCGTGCTTGGCGCCGCGGCCGAGGGTATCGCCGTGCCAGGCCACGCTGTCGCCGCCGTCGCGGTACAGGCACAGCCCCACCGTGGTGAACGGCTCGCCGAGTTCCCCGGCGTAGATGTCGTTGAGCCGGCGGCGCAGCCGGGCGATAGCGGGATGGGGCGCCTCGCCGGCGGCCAGGTCGTGGAAGCTGACCAGCCGGGGGACATCCAGTACCCGGTCATACATTCGGCGGCGCTCCGCCCGCCAGGGGATGGCGGACTGCAGCTCGCCGACCAGCTCCGCGCCGTCGGTCAGCCAGTTGGAACGAACGTCGAGCCAGGCGCCGTCGCCCAGCTGTCGGCGTTCGCTCAGGTCGAACAGCGACTCCTGTACCGGTATCGCCACGGCTCGCAGTTTATCGCACACCAGTTCGATACGCTACGACCAGCTGGGCAGCCAGATCTCCATGTTCCAGGTGGCCGGCGAGATGGGCACCCCGGTCAAGATCGGGTACAGCCAGGCGAAGTTCGTCAGCACTAACGCGACGTAACAACACACCGCGAGCAGCCCGAGGGTCTGGCGCTCCTGGCCGCGGTCGCGCCCGTGATCGATGATGTCGATGCAGATCAACGCGAGCAGCACGACCAAGAACGGCGCCATCGGCACGGCGTAGAAGAAATACATCTGCCGGTCGATATCGGCGAACCACGGCAGCCAGCCCGCGCAGTAACCGACCAGCGCTGCGGCGTAGCGCCAGTCATGGCGCACCACCGTTCGC
>Ga0182736_1000235_pt1 | contig 104661 bp, 58 predicted proteins | sample eDN5th30CKraftBY_FD_128882 | JGI IMG/M metagenome (GOLD analysis project Ga0182736, IMG submission 128882) | Enriched backyard soil microbial communities from Emeryville, California, USA - eDNA 5th pass 30_C Kraft BY (version 2) (version 2) | ecosystem: Environmental > Terrestrial > Soil >... | reverse complement strand
CTGGTTATATGGGAATAGCAGCAAAAGTGCAAACCGTAGCAGATCAAGCAATATTTCTTGCGGAACTTCGCGGAGATTTATTAGAGCCAACGGCCAACGCACCGCAAGACATGTGGGATATTTATAACCATAAAGAACAAAAGGGAAATGCTTACACCAATCCCAGAGGTTACTACGAGGTTATTATAAATGCAAATAGTTATATTAATAAGCTTATTGCTTACAAAAAAGAAAACCCAAAAGGCGTAGATGAAGCGTATTTCGGGCCCCTATTAAGCGGAGCCATACGGTTTAAAGTATGGTCGTATTTAATGTTGGGCAAACTCTATGGAAAAGCCGCATATTTTGATGCGCCAAACGTTACGCTAGATAATTTGGCAGATATTCCTATTATGGAACTTGATGAACTGATCCAAAAATTGACGCAGTTAATGGAAGTGGGGGTAGAAGGGGTAAATGGCAAGCAAGTTTTGGCTTGGGGAGATGTGTTGTTTCCGGGAGTGAATACTTCCGAGCAAGATCTCGTTTGGAATATGATTTGTCCGTCGCCAGACCCCTTGCTTATGGAACTTTATCTTTGGGCAGGAAATTATAATAAGGTCATAGAAATTGGTATGCCCTTTATCTATGATAATGGGGGTGGCCGCTATAAAATTGGCAATGATGATTACAATGGCGAGTGGATTCAGTTTTTTACCCGCGACCCAATTACGAAAACACGTGGATTGATCAATATTGTTCCATTCGATTTTGAGCGGAATCAAACCAATCGTCTGATTGCCTATTTTTCAAACACGGCTCCTTCGCTATATTATTTAAGACCAACAACAGTATCCATGGATAGATTTAGAAACCAACTCCAGCTAGACGGAAATACCATTGGAGATAAGTATAGGGGAGAGAACTATACCTTTATGCTCCAGAATGGTGATTGGGTAATCCGCAAATTTTCTCGCGATCGCGAAAGTGCTTCAGAAATCTACAAAAATGATGTGCAGATTGTGCTTTACCGAGATGCTGATGTTCACTTTTTCCTGATTGAAGCATTAAATCAGTTGGGTTTATTCGATGAGGCGGAAGCTTTTCTGAATGATGGCGTTGAACTTTACCTTTCCCGGCATGGAAGCGATCTCCAATATCCGCTAAATAATGAAACCTGGAATGCTGTTATCAAGAAAAATTGGGGTATCAGACGAAGAGTTAACCTCAATGCAGTTTATCCTGAAGGGATGTCCCTTGATAACTTAGACACACAGGAGAAGATCGAAGCTTACAAGAAAGCACTTGATGAATTAATTGTTGAAGAAACTTGTATGGAAAGTGCGGGTGAAGCCAGATCTTATTTTGCAATGATACGAGTAGCCAAGAGATGGAACGATCCAACTATACTGGCTGATAGAGTAAGTGCAAAATATGCTGATGGCATGAAGCAAAATGTGAAGAACCTATTAATGGATCCGCAAAATTGGTTTGTACAATATGATCTTTCTGCTAACCTGAACTAGGTTACGTATGGTTAGCCTGTACAAAGGACACCGCGGCTTGCGTATATAAATAAAATAGATGCTGTTTCGTTTCACATAGAAAGGGGACGGATAAAACCCGTTTCATGTGAAACGAATAGTAAACGATTAAAAAGGAGGCCAAGCCTAGGCTATATTTCCGTTTGTTTCTTCCGATAAAACTCAGGCGAAAGCCCCGTCTTTTCTTTAAATAACTTGGAAAAATAAAAGCAGGAATCGAAACCTAATTGATAGGCAATATCTTTTACCATCCTTTCTGAATTGCAGAGGTAACGCTTGGCTTTCTCAATTTTGAGTTGAATAAAATATTGGCCTGGAGACAAACCGGTGTGATTTTTAAATGATCGCCTAAATTGCGAATAGCTCACCCCTAACATTTCGGCTACCTGCTCAACAGATATTGCCTGTTCTACATGTTCCCTGAGAATCAGCTTGGCCTTATCTACCATCTTCTCCGAAAGGCAAACCTTTGTGTCTAAACCATCTTCCTTTGATGATGCATATATTTCACCTAGGAGATATAAAGTCTGTCCCGAAATAATCTGTTGAAAACCGGGCTGTGCTTCTTGAATCTTTTCGGTAATGTTAAGAAATAAATCAAGCACTTTATCTTTAAACCCCATTTCAATAATGGGCTTGGCAGGATTAAAAAAATCATTCCTGATTAATTGATCGGCAACAGGCCCATTAAAACCAACCCAATATTCATTCCATCCAGTACCTTCGCTAGGTTTATAACGATGCCATTCATGCGGGAAGAGAAAAATAATCGACCCTTCTTTTACTTTATTTAATCCACTATGTTCTGACTCAAAGAAGCCCTCACCGTTCGTAATATAGATTAATTGATATTCGGCTAATGTTCGGCCTTTTTGCCATTCAAAATAATAGGAGGAAGGATGTTTTGCCGATGGATAATGTAACGATCTTCTGATATGCCCGAATCCTGCATTTAGTACATATAAACCCCATTTTTGATCAAGCGAATTGATTGGTAAATATTTGTGGAATGTATTCATAATTAGTGATCAAAATATATATATAAAGTATCAAAATCTACATTTACATATTACCCAATAATTAGGACTTTTGAAGAGCCACTGGTAGCTGTATTGAAAACAAAGCTATATTATTTATTCCTAATAAACACTACACAACACTGCAATATATTGCATAACAGTACAGGATGGTGAGTCGAAAAATAATAAGATTATTAAAAAATAAACTAATTATGAATTGTTTAAAAAAAGCACTAGCGCAAGGGATGTGTTTAGTCTGCACTATGCTGCTAATACCAGGTTTAACAGCTTATGCACAGGATCGTATTACCGTAAATGGTACTGTACGGGATAACCAAGGACCAATCGCAGGGGTATCTGTATTGATACAAAATTCAAAACAAGGCGCAAAAACCGATGCTTCTGGTAACTATCAGTTGGAAGTCAATAAAGGTGCAAAACTTATTTTTACCTCAATTGGTTATCGCGATACGGTAGTTACGGTAACCAACAGCCCGATAAATGTTATACTTCAGCCCGAAGCGCAGGCACTCGATGAGGTAGTAGTAAGTTATGGTGTGCAGCAACGTAGGGAAGTTACGGGGGCTATTGCGCAGATAGAAGCTTCGGAAATGAAGGACGTGCCCGTAGGGCAATTTTCCCAAAAATTGCAAGGGCGCATACCAGGTGTGCAGATTAGCCAATATACGGGTAGGCCGGGGCAGGGAATGGCCGTACGCGTCCGGGGTTCCGCTTCTATGAACGCGGGAAGCTCACCGCTGTACGTAGTGGATGGCCAACCCATTACCGGAGATATTGCCAATATCAACCCGGATGAAATCGAGAGCTTCTCTGTTTTAAAAGATGCTTCTGCAACTTCTTTATATGGGTCTAGAGCAGCTAATGGCGTAGTGTTGGTTACGACGAAAAAAGGAAAAGGCGAGGGGGTAAATGTGAGTTTATCCAGTTACGGAGGTTTGCAATATGTACCGCAGCGTGGCCGTCCAGATGTGATGGATGCGCACGAGTTTGCACAATTTATGAATAACTATTTTACGGATAAGATTAAATATGAAGATTGGGCGAACCCGGCTACTGGAATCGCAGAGATCCCAGACGACTATGTAAATCCGGAACAATATGGAAAAGGAACAGATTGGTACGATATACTCATTAGAAAGGGAGCACCCATCCAGAATTATTCCTTGTCGGTAACGGCAAACAGTGAAAAGTTTAGCACATCGATCATTGGTGGTTACTTTAACCAACAAGGCGCACTGCTCAATACAGGCTACCAACGCTATTCTTTCCGTGCAAATAATGAATTTAGGCCGAATGATAAATTGACGCTTGGCTTTAATATGGCACCAACACTGCAATTGGATCATAATACCACCATCAATACCGATGGGCAGCGGCAGGTAATCGATGGCGCTTTTATTACCAGTCCGATATCTCCGGCCATCAACCCGGATGGTTCACTGCCCTTAACTACCAATACGTTCAACATGTTCCCTAATCCCAACTGGTTACGGGTGCTGAAAGAAAAACAAGATAACCGTAAGCGGACGCGTCTGTTGGGAAATGCTTTCGGGGAATATAAAATTCTGGACGGACTGAAATTTAAAACCAGCATCAATGTGGATGTGGAATCGTTTAATGAACAGACTTTCATTCCCTCTACCGCAGGTGGGGGATTGTTTGTGGCGCCTCCACAGTTGGCTACTGGCTCCTATGGTACACAAAGCTATTACTCCTGGCTTAATGAGAATGTCTTGACCTATAACAAAACCGCTGGCGAACATACCTTTGATGTATTGGCGGGTTATACCACGCAGAAATACCGTCAGGAAAATAGTGCGATTAATAAAACCGATTTTCCGAATGATCTGGTTCCTTGGTTAGATGCCGGAGCTACGGTTACTGATGCCGGAAGCAATACAACAGCTTGGTCATTAGAATCGATCATTGGGCGCTTCAACTATAGCTATAAAGGGCGCTATTTGCTATCTGCTGCTTTGCGTGGAGATGGATCTTCGCGTTTTGGTAGTGATAAAAAATGGGGGTCTTTTCCTTCAGTATCCCTGGGATGGATAGTTAGTGATGAAGGCTTTCTGAAGGAAAATGATAAAGTTTCTTTCCTGAAACTAAGAGCAAGTTATGGTATAGTGGGAAATAACAATATCGGGAATTATACTTCCATTGCCCTAATGGGACCAGCCAATTATGTCTTCAATGGCGCATTGGCGCAAGGTTTATCCATTACTTCATTGGGTAATCCAATACTAAGTTGGGAAAGAACCAAACAACTTGACTTAGGCTTTGAATTGGGATTGTTGAACGACCGGATTAGCCTAACCTATGATTATTACCATAAGAAAACAGATGGTATGCTTTATCCTGTCGAATTGCCACGGGCATCGGGCTTTAGTTCAGTGCAGACCAATATTGGTGCTTTTAAGTTCTGGGGACATGAAATCGGCATCAGCTCTAAAAACTTGACGGGAGAGCTTAATTGGTCGACCGACTTCAATATTACCTTTAATCGAAACGAGGTGCTACAATTAGGAACCAATGATACACCGATTGGTGGGTTTAGTGATCAGGGCGATTTTAACCGTACGGCCGTTGGCCATCCAATCGGCCAGTTTTACGGTTACGTGTACGATGGGGTATACATGACCCAGGAGGAGTTTGATAGCCAACCGAAACACCAATCGTCGCAAATTGGTACCGTAAGAATGAAAGATCTGAATAATGATGGGGTAATTGATAATAATGACCGTACTTTCATCGGCGATCCCAACCCTGATTTTATTTTTGGATTAACGAACAATTTCCGATATAAAGATTGGGATCTAAGTTTCTTAATTGCGGGCTCCGTAGGCGGAGAAACCATGGCCGCCACCTACGAGAATATCGAAAACCTAGACGGTGTATTTAATGTTCGGAAAGAAATGATTAATGCCTGGCGTTCGCCGGAAAACCCGGGTAATGGTGAAGTTCCGCGTACATTGGTTGGAACAACCGACCTGTTCCGTTTTACCAATTCAAGATGGGTTTATAACGCTAGCTACTTATCCTTGCGTAACATCACCTTAGGGCGCAACTTTGCGATTAAAAATAATGAATACATCAAAAATATCAGGGCTTATGTAAGTGTGCAGGAAGCGCTTATGCTAACCAAGTATCCAGGGCTCAACCCTGAAGTAAGTGCAAGGGCAGATAACCCGTTACAGCTAGGCGTAGACCAAACGGCCTATCCTGTACCGCGTACATTCACTTTCGGAATAAATGTTGGATTTTAACAATTGAAGGTTATGAAGATAAATCAAAATATAGGTTGGATACTAACGCTAGTAGTAGCCATGTCATCCTGCTCCAAGGACTTTTTGGATCTTACACCAGACTCAGAATTTAATGCGGATGATTTTTATGATACGGAAGAACAATTTCAGCAAGCCGTAAATGGGGTATATCAAACGCTGCGAACCACGGTTAATGAAAGCGGTTATTTAATGGGCGAAATGCGATCGGATAATACACATTACGATTATTATGCGCCGGATCGCGGTATCCATATTGTTCGCAGAGAGAATATTGACGATTTTTTAGATGATTCACAAAATCAATGGACTAATGATTATTTTAATAATTGTTATGTAGGTATTTCGAAAGCCAATACCATTCTTGATCGCATCGAACAAGCTACTTTTGATCAAGCGGCAAAGGACCCCATTATTGGGGAAACGAAGTTTCTACGGGCCTACTATTATTTTAATCTGGTGCGGTATTTCGGTGAGGTTCCCTTGCATTTAAAAGAAGTGACTAAAGAAGAAGAGGCATTCTTACCGCGATCATCGGTAGATGAAGTATATGACGTCGTGATAAGCGATTTAAAAGAAGCTATTGAAAAGCTCCCTGAACCAAGTTTCCCACAAAGTGGCCGGGCAAATAAAGGATCAGCATCCATGATGCTTGCTGAAGTGTACATGACCCGAAAAGATTTTGCCGCAGCCGAGCCACTGTTACGCTCAATAACGACGATGGGCTACGACCTCCTTCCGAAATACGCCGATGTCTTTTCACTCGCGAACAAAAATAGTCGGGAATCGATTTTTGAAATACAATTCATGCAGGGTAATCAAGGCCAGGAAAGTATGTTTACCTATTGGTTTATTCCAAAGTCAAATGATGTAGCCTTGATTACGGGAGTAACATCTAATACCCTCAATTATGGTGGCTGGAATGTTCCCACAGATGATATGTTGGAAACTTATGAACCAGGCGATTCGAGAAAAGATGCTTCGGTAGGTATTGCAGAAGGGGTTATCGGATCAGACGGTAGCTTCACTATACAAGCCGTTAAGAGTAGCGATGGGTACGAAACCCCGGCCGGTAAAGTTGCCAAGCCCTTTATAAAAAAATATTTACATACCCATAGTAGGGAACGTAATACCGATGATAACTGGCCAATCTACCGTTATGCAGATGCACTGCTGTCATTGGCAGAATGCTTAAATGAAAATGGTAAATCGGGAGAGGCTTTGGAGTATATCAACCAAGTTAGAAAGCGGGCAGGGGATGACTTAGCAGCCGTTACGGTTACTGGAAAAGAGGCCTTGGCAGCGGCCATCGCGCATGAACGCCGGGTGGAGCTGGCTTATGAAAATCATCGCTGGCATGATTTGGTGAGGACGGGTAAAGCTATTGAAGTGATGACTGCGCACGGAGTAGAAATGAAACAACAATACAACAATATTTCGAAGAATGCCTATAACGTCACCGAAAACCGCTTGATTTTCCCAATACCGTATTTGGAATTACAGTTAAATAACCAGCTCACGCAGAATCCGGGGTATAATTAGTTGCGAGTTATGAGTTGTGAGCCTGTCTGCACACTGGCGGATTGTGAGTTGTGCGTTGTCAGTTACGAGTTGCGTGTCGTCCGTATGGACTGCCATGCTGCCATAACGGTACGGGATTTTGGATCGGTAATCACACAATTAAGCGTATATTAGCTCAAAAACCTTTTTATAGATCAAATGAAGCAAATCGTATCCATTATCATCTGCATGTTTTTAGCAGCCAATGTTTTTGCCAAGAGCATGCCACAAAAGTTAACGGTTGAAAACAAGCTTGAGCCCATAGGAGTTGATGTTAAACAACCTCGCTTTGGCTGGACTATTCAAACTGATCGCCAGGGCTACAGGCAATTAGCTTGGCAAATTCAAGTAGCTTCTACAAAGGAAAAGCTGGAACAGGGAAATGCAGATATTTGGGACTCTAAAAAGGTTAACAGTAGCGATCAGGCCTTTATCGCCTATCAAGGAAATCAACTCCAATCTGCACGGCAGTATTTTTGGCGCGTAAAAATTTGGTCTACCGCAGGTGAAGAATCGGTTTGGAGTGAACCCTCATTTTTTGTTACAGCCCTTTTGAATAAACAGGATTGGAATAGTGCAAAATGGGTGGCTTATGAAGAGCTTCCTGCCGATATGAAAGTTATACCCGGAGTTCATTTAAATGGTGATCATTTGGGCGAAAGGGGCGTAAAAAGAGCCATTATTCCGCAATTCCGTAAATCCTTTAAAGCGAAAAAGGAAGTACAACAGGCACTGTTGTTCATTTCTGGCCTGGGGCAATACGAAGCGCGGTTAAACGGCGAAAAAATAGGACTGGATTTCTTAGCTCCGGGTTGGACGAATTACGAAGAGCGGTGCCTCTATAACACCTATGATGTAACAGATAAGGTAAAGGCGGGTGATAATACTATCGGTGCTATCGTAGGAACAGGTTTTATGTATATTAACCGGGAGCGCTATCGGAAAATGGTACGTGCCGAAGGCTTCCCCATGCTCAGAGCAAAGCTGCTGATAAGATACAAAAATGGAGATACAGAAGAAATTAATACTGACGAAACCTGGAAGACAAGTCCATCGCCCATCACTTTTAGTACGATATATGGCGGTGAAGATTACGATGCTTCAAAAGAGCAAGCTGGTTGGGATAATGTTCGTTTTGATGATGCCGACTGGAAACAAGTACTTACAATAGACGGCCCAGGAGGTCAGATGTACGCACAACGGGATTACCCATTACGCGTAATGCAGGAGTTTGACGTTAAAGAAAAAAAGACGATAGATAAACACCGGTTTTTGGTTGACTTCGGGCAAAATGCTTCAGGGATTATTCGATTAAACGTAAAAGGAAATCAAGGCGATAAAATAAAAATAATCCCCACAGAGGTATTGGACGATAACGGATTACCTTATCAAAATGCTTCTGGCGGGCCTTATTATTTTGAATATACCCTGAAAGGCGGCAGCGAGGAAACTTGGGAACCTAAGTTTACCTATTATGGATTCCGATATGCCTTGGTAGAAATCAGCAGCAAAGCCGAGCAAGATCTCGAAGCGTCTCTTCAACTAAAACTGTTGCACACCCGTAACAGCTCGCCTACCGTGGGCTCCTTTAGTAGTTCCAATCCACTTTTAAATCAAATCAATGAATTGATCAATTGGGGGATAAAAAGTAACCTGGCAAGTGTGGCAACAGATTGTCCTCACCGGGAGAAGCTCGGTTGGCTAGAGCAAACCCATTTAATCGGCGCTTCCCTTAAATATAATTTTGATGTCTATAATCTATACAACAAGATTATTGATGATATGATAGAAGGGCAATTACCCAATGGTTTAGTGCCCGATATTGTTCCGGAATATGTGCCTTTTGAAGGTGGATTCCGTGATTCGCCCGAATGGGGCAGCGCCTCTATTATTATACCTTGGTACTTATACCAGTGGTATGGCGATAAAAGGGTGTTAACAAAGGCTTATCCGATGATGAAGCGCTATTTGGAATACCTCGGGACAAAAGCGGATAAGCATCTACTGTCTCACGGATTGGGCGATTGGTTTGATCTGGGACCTAAAAATCCAGGCGTATCGCAATTAACCCCTATAGCGTTAACAGCAACTGCAACATATTATTACGACGCGGATCTAATGACAAAAATTGCGGGTGCAATCGGCCAACAGGAAGATGCTATAAGGTATAGAAAAATGTCTGACACCATAAAGAAAGCATTTAACGCTGAATTTTTTGACCCAGAAACAGGTGTTTATGCCACAGGAAGTCAAACTTCCTATGCCATGCCTTTGTATATGGGAATAGTGAATACGGCAGATCGAAAAAGAGTAGAGGCTAACCTAATCGACTCTATAAAAGCCGGTAGTAATGCACTTACGGCAGGAGATGTCGGTTATCGCTATCTTTTACGCGCTTTAGAGGAGGCTGGCGACTCGCAGCTTATTTATGAAATGAATAATCGTGATGATGTCCCGGGTTATGGTTACCAAATAAAACATGGTGCCACCGCCTTAACCGAATCTTGGCCAGCCTTAAAATATGTTTCCAATAACCACATGATGCTTGGGCATTTAATGGAATGGTTGTATAGCGGTTTGGGCGGTATTAGGCAACAAGAGGGAGATTTTGGTTTTAAACATATCCTTATAGAGCCCGAAATGGTAAGGGGCTTGGATTGGGTAAAAGCAAGTTATCATGCCATTAATGGTGATATCAGCGTTCATTGGCAAAGGAAGAATGGAAATCTGCAACTAGAAATAAGCATACCCCCAAATACCGATGCCCAAATAGTCTTGCCGTCAATTTATGCTGGGGAAATTACAGAAAGCGGAAAAGCCTTAGCGGCTAATAAAAATATTACTCAACTTGCTAAGCAAGGGGATAAAATACGCCTGGGCATCATAGCAGGATCATATTCATTTACCATTGCAAATAAATAACCCCATGTCTAAAAAACATAGTTATATCCTAGTAAGCCTCATATTCCTTTTTATAGGGGTATCCGCGCAAAATAGCGGAAAAGGAAGTGATTACAATTTTAAAGGTTTGCTAAAAGATTTTCAAAAGCCGGGAAAGGAATACGGAAGTGCACCTTTATGGGTATGGAATGCGGATATAACGAAAGGTAAGATAGACACCATGTTGCTGGAATTTAAAGACAATGCATTTGGTGGCGTGTTTGTCCACCCACGCCCCGGCCTCATTACCCCTTACCTCTCTGATCAGTGGCTTGCACTGTATCAATATACGGTTCAAAAAGGGAAGAAACTGGGCTTGGATGTGTGGATCTATGATGAAAACTCTTATCCAAGTGGCTTTGCAGGTGGGCATGTGCCAGAAGAAATGCCTAGTTCGTATAATCAAGGACAAATGCTTCATCTCGAAAAGGCGACTACTATCCCCAAAGAAGATACGACCTTGTTTCTGGTGCTCGAAAAAACAACCAAAGGTTTTGCCGTGGTTAATCCTCAGCAAAACCGGAATAAAACGGGCGCTTATTATCTTTTTAGAAAAGATTATTATGGCAAATCTCCTTGGTATGGAGGTTATTCTTATGTTGACTTGATGGTGAAAGGTGTGACCGAAAAATTTATTGATATCACGATGTCCGGCTATGAAAAAGCATTCGGCAATGAGTTTGGCAAAGTTGTTCCCGGAGTTTTTAGCGATGAACCCAATATTGAGGTGCAAGGAGACAATAATATTCGGTGGACACCTGATCTCTTTACCGTTTTTAAACAGACTTGGGGCTATGATCTTCAACCAAACCTGCCTTCTTTGTATGAAGAAGTTGGCAACTGGCGAAAAGTGAGGCACAATTATTACCAAGTGCTCCTACAGCTATTTATTGATCGATGGTCAAAACCCTGGAACAAGTATACCACGGAAAAGAACTTAGAATGGACAGGGCATTATTGGGAGCATGGTTGGCCTAATCCCAATCATGGTGGCGATAATATGGCGATGTACGCATGGCACCAAAGACCTGCCATTGATATGCTGTTTAATCAGTTTGACGAAGAAAGCCCGAATGCCCAATTTGGTAACATAAGATCGGTGAAAGAGCTGGCCAGCGTGGCTAATCAACTTGGAAAGAAAAGAACATTATCTGAAACCTACGGGGGTGGGGGGTGGGAACTAACGTTCGAAGATATGAAACGGCTGGGCGATTGGGAATATGTTTTGGGGGTCAATACGTTGAATCAGCATTTGTCGTACATGACGATGGTAGGCGCACGCAAATACGACTATCCGCAATCATTTTCCTATCATAGTCCGTGGTGGCCCTATTATAAATCCTTGAACCAATATTTCGCACGTTTATCGCTCGCCCTCTCAATCGGGCAGCAGGTTAATGATATATTGATTCTTGAACCAACAACTTCTACCTGGATGTACTCAACCTATCAGAATCCTCTGCCAAGGCGTCAGAAAATAGGACAGGAATTTCAATCGTTCATTACCAAGTTAGAAAAAGCACAAATTGAATACGATCTTGGCTCCGAAAATATTATTAAAGACCATGGCAAAGTGATCGCCAATAAATTTAACATTGGCGAAAGAAGCTATGCTACGGTTGTTATCCCTCCGGGGATGGAAAATCTAGATAACAGAACAGCCATTTTATTAAATGAATTTGTGAAGCAAGGTGGTAAGCTCATTGTCTTGGAAGATGTAAAATACATTGATGGCGCAGAAAGTTCAGCAGAATTGAGTGCCCTAAGGACAAATAGAGCAGAGCTTTCTGCCTTTTCAACAAATACGTTATTAGCTGATCGAGTTCGATTCATACCAAGCGATACGTTCGGAAAGCTATACCACCAAAGGCGAATATTGTCAGATGGTGAGCTGTTGTTTCTGGTGAATTCGAGCCTCCAACACGAAGCAAAAGGTGAGGTAAAAGTCAAGGGTAAATATGTCTATGCCTTAAATCTAATGGAGGGAACGGTTGTTAAATACCCCGTTGCTAACGTCGGCCAATGGAATACCTTCTCCTATGATTTATCCACCGCAGGGAGTAAGCTCTTTTTTATCAGCAATACAGAACATGCTGGGATTCCTTTATTAGCCGAAAATAGTCATAAACAAGGGAAAGCACTTCAATCGGCAACACAAATTGAATTTTTATCGCCAAATGTGCTGACCGTTGATTTTTGTGATGTGCATTTAGGCGACACCCTGATGCGGGATAAGCAGGTTTTTCATGCGTCGGACACCATATACAAGCATTTTGGTTTTTCGGACGGTAACCCTTGGAATACCTCTGTGCAGTATAAAGACCATACGATTAGGCGGGATACCTTCACTACAAAAGAAGGCTTTAAGGTAGATTATTACTTTACTATAAAAGGTGGTGTGGATAAACAACAGTTACAGGCAGTGATTGAGCGGCCATGGTTGTGGGAAATTTCTTTAAATGATAAAAAAATAAGACCAATAGCGGGGAAATGGTATTTAGATAAAGATTTTACCGTTTTTGACGCGAAAGATGCGGTTGTTGGAAAGAACAAGTTAAGCTTATCTGCCAAAAAAATGAGCGTTCATGCGGAAGTAGAACCAATTTATATTCTCGGAAATTTTGACCTGCAAACAGCAGAAAAAGGCTGGTTAATTAGTCCCGCCTCTACACCTACGTTAGGAAGCTGGAAAACTATGGGCAAACCGATGTATGGCCAACAAGTAAGCTATCGTAAAAATATTACCGCTGCTAAGGGCAAAAAATATTTGGTTAAACTTGGTAAATGGAAGGGAACGGCCGCGATCGTGAAAGTTAACGGAAAAGTAGTAAAGGACATTAGCTATTCACCTTATGAATGCGTCTTAGACAAGGAATTGAAGGATGGAGCGAATGCAGTAGAAGTCGTTGTTGTCGGAAGCCTAAAAAACACGTTGGGCCCGCATCATAATAACCCTAAACCCGGAATGGTATCACCTTGGCTTTGGCGGGGCGTGCAACGCTATCCGACAGGTAGTGAATATGATCTTTATGATTATGGCTTAATGGAAGATTTTCAGGTGTTGGAGCTTGCAGATCGCTAGCTATTAGAGGTATAACTTACTATTTTGGCTAGGGTTGATAATGCCCTCTAATGGATTGTATCTCCAAAATCGCTATTATATTATCCTGCTCATATACTTGGTAAATAATTCGGTGTTCCCGGTTGATCCTACGCGACCAAGAACCCGATAATTCATATTTTAGAGCTTCAGGTTTACCTATCCCTTCGAAAGGGTTCTCAGTAATGGCTACAATTAATTGTTGGATTTTTTTTTGGATAGTGAGATTCCCGGATTTTTTCCAAAACTTCAAATCTTATACTGCTTGAGGAGTATAGATTACTTCCATAAATCTTCAACAGCAATCTTTATTCCCTTGCCACTTTTGACATCTGCTCGGCCCTAAAGAATTTTTTTAACAAATATGGGGTCATAGCGGCTCTCAGAAACCGCCATTTCAAAATCTATCTTTAAAGCCTTGGCAAAAGCCTTAATAGCGTCTAATTGATGTTTATTCTTCGGATGAATTAAAACCGCTTCCATAGTCCAAACTTAATGAAGTTACACTTTATATACAAGTTCCATAAGTATTTCTTTACCTCTCCATTCCTTCTCCTATACCTATCCACGGCAACCATACCTATCATCCGCTTCTATTATTGCATACTATAAGCGAACAGGGAATGAGGGATATGCGGGGATGAAACGGGGAGAGGCTAAAGCATAGCTAAGGGATAAGCGAGTGAAAGCTATAGAGTGAACGGACTTAAGCGGACTTGAACGGAATTTAAGGCTTGAAATTTAGGTGAAATACTAAAAAAAGATTATTTTTAGATTTTCGAAGGAATATGGTACGAAAATACGTCTTTTTTGCATGATAAACAAGAAAAAAAAGGAATCAATTTATAACCTAAGCGAAAATAGCAAAAAGTCAAATGCCGACTTTAAATCAGCCAATCAGTTGGCGTCCGCCATTTATGCCGTTTTTAAAAAACTATTAGATCGCAGTGCTAGTAGAAATCAATACCAGCGTTTAAACAAGCTAATCATTAAGATTCTGCATAGTGATTCGAAAGATTTCTTGGGCAAACGTAAGCTATACCAAGGCAATGTCACCTTGTTGAAAGGATTTAGGTTAAATCCCTATACCCGTTGGGATAGCTTAATTCACGTTCAACCCCTTATCATCGTTTCACCTGTTGATAAAACCCTAAATATTCATCTTCCGGTAATAGAAGCCAAGGATGTTGTGGTTCCTCCACGCGCATCTAAGTTGGTATTACAATTTGCCTGTTGTGAAGTAGATGCCGACAGTATTTCGGTAAATACCCATATTTCCGCTAAACTAATCCTTCCATTAGAACAAAATATAGTGTTAAGCAAGGCCAAGAGAATGAGCATGCACTTGCCTGAGATGGAAGGTAAAATTCTGTTAGTTACATTGATTATACGCACATATTTATATGACAATTATGGGCATGATCAGCATACTCCCGCCGAATTTTTGTCAAATGATCGAAAATATTATGCCGGCGAGATTTTGGAGGTTTTTTATGTAAAGGATGGGTATTTGGTGACATATGAGGAGAATAAGACAGAAAAGCTAAGACCACTAAATGACTTTATAGATCGGGAAGATGTCCAATGGGAAGATGAGTAATGGTCAAATATATAAAAGCATATTATATAAACCAAAATTCATAGCTTTGCTTCCAAACCACCTCATCAGTTATAAATGCTACTTAATACATGATTAGCCCAGCGGATATCGAATTACTTATAAAAGGAGACGAGCTCGCTTTCCGCAAAGTGTATGATAGCCACAATGAGCAAGTTTATCGATTGGCCATACGGTTTTTAAAGGATGAAAGTTGGAGTGAAGAGATTGTCCAGGAAACTTTTTTAAAACTTTGGGTAAATCGCCAAACACTGGATACAGCTGGTAATATATGGTTGTACCTCTATGTGATTGCGAAGCGATTATGCCTAAACCGATTACGTGAGATTAAGAAGTCGACCGAACACTTTGAATTATTGATTACACGTATGGAGTATGAAACCAGTCTATCGGAAGTGGGATTAGAAGTGAAAGAAATAGAAAGGTTGCTCCAGGATGCGATCATGAAATTACCTAGGCAACAGCAGGAAGTCTTCCAGCTCAGTAGAAACGAAGGTTTATCCCACAAAGAAATAGCCGAACGATTGAAGATATCACCCAATACCGTCAAAAACCATATGGTACAAGCCTTGAAGAATTTAAAAGCGATCATGCATGGGGCGGGTTATGTATCTATTCTTTTATTGCTCTATTATTTGATCCGATAAGATTAGCGTCTGATAAATTTTTTTCTCTCCACTAGTCGTACCTCGTACCTATGGTGTTCTCTTAATAAAACAACACAGGTAGCTAGCCCTTATAAACAGTAGATTGATGGAAGAAAAAGGTTTAAGAACACTGCTGGAACAATATTTTTCCAATAGCATCAGTCGTGAAGACTGTGTTCGCTTATTGAAGTTCTTGGATAATCATCCAGATGATGAGCAAATTCATCGACTGATTGACGAAATTTTAAAACAAGAAGCTAATCATGTTCTCTTTAAAGCCGAGCGGAAAGAACATATTTACCAAAACATCCAACAAGCACGCGCCGAGGTCTACCATTTACCATTGAACGAAAGACCGCTGGCCCGAAAAACAAATTGGGGTAGTGTTGCTGCCGTTATTTTGCTTATACTACTGTCCGGTTTAGTCGGCCTTTGGTATCTGCAGCGGAAGGAGCAATCTCAGCATAACCAGCAAACCTTACTGGCAGTTAAACAGGATATTTTACTCCCCAACGCACAACAGGCAACCCTTACCCTGGCCGATGGGCGTACCGTCAGCATAGATCAGTCCGCAGATGTATTATTGGCACAGCAAGATGGGGTAAACGTAATAAAAGGTGTTGATGGAAGTGTTTCTTATGAAATGTTAGCTGGTGCAAGAACTGACGAAGCAGCCATTCAATACAATACGTTAAGTACACCGAAAGGTAGTTCCTATCAGTTGATTTTGCCCGATGGAACAAAAGTCTGGTTAAATACGGCTTCCTCCATTCGCTTCCCGATTGCATTCCAAGGCAAGGAGCGACGCGTTGTGCTCCAGGGTGAAGCCTATTTTGAAGTGACAAAAGATTCGGAGAAACCATTTTTTGTTGAAGCAAACCAAAGTTTGATCAAAGTGCTGGGAACCAGCTTTAATATTTCGGCATATAAAAAGGATCATAATGTAGTTACCACATTGCTGGAAGGAGGGGTAAATGTGGCTAGTGCCAATGGGCAAGTTGTGTTGAAGCCCGGACAGCAAGCAACGGTTAATGTGCAGACACAAACTATAGAAAAGTCGGTTGCCGATATTCGGAGTATTACAGCTTGGAAGGAGGGTGTTTTTCGTTTTAACAATGCATCAGTCGAAACGATTATGCAAGCGCTTTCGCGCTGGTATGACATAGAAGGGGTGACTTACGAAGGGCATTCGGAAGATCGTTTTTCAGGTACTTTTCACCGTTCTAAAAGTATCAACCAACTTTTTCAGAGCTTAGAAAAAATGTCGTCCATAAAATTTGAAATCCAAGAAAGGAGGGTAAAAATCATGCGTTAACCACCAATAAACCTAAAGATCCATAAAAAATGCCGGAAACGATTGAGGCGTATCCGGCAAAATACGAAAGGTCAATACATCAAATTACTTAGGGGTAATCAATTACTAACCAAACATTTTATCAAATGTATAAAACTTCTATTGAATTTTGTCGCTATCGGTGGCAATTTACTGCTAAATTATTGCTAACCATGAAACTGGCAATTGCCTTGTTGTTATGTACGCTATTTCAGGCCAAAGCCATCAGCTATGCGCAAAATGTAACCATTCATGTTAAAAATGCGTCGATAGCCGATGTTTTGGAAACGATACAGCACCAAACCAAGTACGATTTTTTGTTTAATAATTTGCATCTAAAAGATACTAAGCCAATAAATCTGAGCTTAGATAATGTGCCTTTGGCTAAAGCCTTAGAAATTTCTCTGGCAAATGAGTCGTTGACATATGAAATAGACAATACTACGGTTATCATTTACCGAAAAACTGAGCCAAGGGCTTATAACAGCGTTGCGCAGCAACGTACGGTTAGCGGTACCGTTAGCGACGAGAAAAAACAACCAATTCCGGAAGTAACGGTACGGGTAAAAGAAAAAACAGCTGGGGTTAAGACGGATAGCCAAGGGCAATATCAAATTGTTGTACCAGCGGGAGGACTTACCCTGATTTTTTCGGCGGTCGGTTACCAGACGCAGGAAGTTACACTCACCAGCAATAATGTGGTTAATGTAGCGTTGGGCGAGGCCGTTAGTGATCTGGATGAAGTGGTGGTGGTGGGGTATGGCACGCAAAAGAAGGTGAATTTAACAGGTGCAGTTTCTTCTATAGATTATTCCAAAGAAGCAACATCCCGCCCATTGGTAGATGCTACTCAGGCTTTAGCCGGACTTGCTCCAGGTTTACAGGTGATGCAGGGTTCAGGTAATCCTTCTGGAGAAAGCTATGCTATTAACATTCGCGGTATAGGTACACTGAACAATTCGAATCCGCTGGTATTGGTGGATGGTATGGAACAATCCCTTAGCAATGTCAACCCTATTGATATTGAGTCGGTTTCTGTTTTAAAGGATGCTGCTTCCAGTGCTATTTATGGTAACCGTGGCGCCAACGGTGTCATCTTAATTACAACCAAGACAGGTGGTAAGCGGGATAAAATAACTGTCGATTTTTCTTCAAAGTTATCACTGAATTCGCCAATGAGGATGCCAAAGCTAGTGAACAACTATGCTGACTATATGGGATTAATAAATGAATCTTATACAAATTTAGGTCGTAATACAGCATTTTCAGAAGAAACCATCAACTTATGGCGGGAGAAAGAAAAAGATCCGAATGGTATTGCTGCGTCCGGTTATCCGAACTATGTGGCTTATCCCAATACCGATTGGTACGATGCCATTTATGATAGTAGATGGATGCAGGATCATACGATTCAAGTATCCGGTTCGACGGCTAAGTCCGGCTATAACTTTTCTTTTGGATATGTTGATAATCCCGGTATTCTAGAAAATTCAGGTTTCAAAAGATATTTTGCTCGTACGAATATCTATACCGATCTGGCGAAATGGTTACGTGTAGGTAGCCGTATATGGGGCTATAATACGGATCGTGAAAGAGTAGGGACGGGTTCCCTGACCAGTATTGATATGACAAAAGTCGTTCCCGGCACTTACCCTTATTACGACGGCAAGTACGGTGCTCCAGAAGCCAATGAAGAAGATCCGCAATCACATAACGGATTATGGGACATGAACTATGAGCATGGTGATATGAAATATACACAAATATTCACCAATTTCTATGCATCCATAAAATTTCTGAAACATTTTAATTATGATTTTGGCTTCTGGTATAAACATTACATTTATGATGGTAAGTTTGCTTCCAATGCTTTTCCGAAATGGAGCTTCAGTTTGAACGAAATTACAGCGAGTGCCATTGACCTGAAGACTGCAACAACCGGACAGACGTATAATCGCGAGAATGATCGAAAGCTAAATCATATTCTTAACTATAACCAAAGTTTCGGTAAGCACGATGTAACAGCAATGGTGGGTTTCGAGGAATCACGCTTTTGGAGCCGGACGGCAAACGTTACACTACAAGGTTTGATCGATCCGAATATAGACGATTTGGATGTAGGAACGGAGTATAAATCATCTTATGGTGCTAACAGTGAATACACCAGCCGCTCGTGGTTTGGTAGAGCAACGTACGCTTACAACCAACGCTATTTGTTTGAAGTGAATATGCGTAGAGACGGTTCTTCTAGATTTGCTCCCAGTCATCGTTGGGGAACGTTCCCCGGAGCTTCTGCCGGTTGGAGAGTTTCTGAAGAATCATTCATGGAAGGCACGAGAAATTGGCTTAACAATTTAAAATTGCGGGCATCGTTGGGTAAGCTTGGTAATAATAGCATTGGGAATTATGAGTGGCAACAAGCATACGGATTGGTAAACTATCCTTTCAACAGCAACACGAATTTAGGTCTTGCACCAACGGAACAAGCAAACCCTGATTTGCTATGGGAAGAATCGACTACAACGGATTTCGGTTTGGATTTTGATGTACTCAATAATCACTTATCCGGTACGATCGATTATTATAATAAAAACACAACGGGAATCCTCTATCGTCCATCTATCATGATGATATATGGTAATATAACGGCTGCCCGTCAAAACATCGCGGAAGTAACGAATAAAGGTGTGGAGGTACAATTGACATGGAAAAACAAGATAAATGATTTCCAATACAGTATCAGCGGTAACGTTTCATACAATAAGAATGAGGTCAGCAAATATAAAGGCAAGCTGCTTGGTGGTTGGCAAACAGATGAGGATGGCGAACAAGTATACGTAACGAATTTAGGTGATGTGTCAACGGGAGGAACAAACCGCGTGCTGGAAGGCCATATGATCAATGAGTATTATATGTTGCAGGCTTATCAGGGAAATCAGCAATATTTTAACCAAGATGGTTCTGTTAATCCAAATGGTGGTCCTAAAACCGGTATGATTCGTACCGAAGACGATATGAATTGGTTAAAGGCCATGAGTGATGCAGGTTATAAATTCTATCCGAACCAAACAGTAGGGCAGGCAGGAATATGGTATGGTGATTATATCTATGCTGATCTGAATGGTGACGGCATCTACGGTAACACCTATGATAATGATTTTGCAGGTGCCTCATCTATGCCGAAGTGGAACTTCGGTGCTCAATTGAGCGCGAGTTGGAAAGGCTTCGATTTGTCTATGTCTTGGTATGGTGTTGCCGGCAACAAAATTTATTTTTATCGTACCGGCCAAAATGCCAGTACAACCATTAAAGGATATGCCATTGGCGCAGACGTAGCTCGTGATCACTTCTTTTATGATCCTAATAATCCAACGGATCCTCGTACAAACTTATCTTCAAGTAACCCCCGGCTAACAAATAACTCGGGTAGTAGCCAGAGTGAGTCGACGAACACTACATGGCTTTATAAAGGAAACTTTCTGAAGCTTAAGAATTTAACATTCGGCTATACCATTCCTAAAAAACTTGTTGATAAAATATCGGTACAAAGCATCCGCTTTTTCTTCTCGGGTGAGAATTTATTGACCATTACCAGTTATCCTGGAATTGACCCCGAAATGCGCGCCTCAATTGATTATTTGACGTACCGTCAATTGGCGTTTGGTCTAAATGTTACATTTTAATTAAACAAGCAAGGGTTATGAAAAAGACGAATCGATATTTTTTATCAATAATAATTTCTACACTTACCTTAATGGGATGTAAGTCTGATTTTCTGGATACCGTTCCACGTAATTCGGTTAGCAGTTCAAATATCTGGACCAGCTCCATGTTAGCAGAGAAAGCCGTTGCAGGCGTTTACAATTCTTTTGTTCAGTGGTATTGTGCCGGTTATGGTGGTAATGCCGATCATATATGGGATACCTATTCCTCTATAATGGATATTGACCTGAACTGGATAGCACAGAATGCGCTTGTCAGAGGTACCGCTACCCCGTCCAGCGGTCAGTTTGGTAACTTTTATACGTTTTGCTATACCATGATTAACCGGGCTAACGATGTGATAGCTAATATCAACAGCGTACCCGATATGAGCGAAGCAGATAAAGCACGTTATATAGCTGAATGTAAGTTCCTACGGGCTTGGGCTTACAATTATTTGAATATGACTTTTAAGGGGGTTCCTCTTATTACCAACCCCATTTTAACTGATGAAGAGGCGAAAGTGCCTCGTGCAAGTGAAACAGAAGTTTGGAATCAGGTTTTGAGCGACCTGACTGACGCCATCAACGAGCCTAATTTGCCAAATAAGTATAACGCGGCAGCAACTAACTATGGTCATATTACTAAGGGAGCCGCTTATGCACTTCGTGGGCAGGCTTATTTGGTGCTGGAAAAATGGCAGGAGGCTGTAAATGACTTTAAAGCTGTTGGCGATTGTGGTTATTCGCTTTTCACTACAGGCGGTACAACAGCTTATAAAACGTTATTAAAAAGAGAGAATGAGCAATGTGATGAAATGATACTTTCTATCCAATGTGAGCAGTACTCTGTCGTAAACCCTTTGAATGTAAATTATGGAAATCGTGTCACGGGCGGTTCGATGTGGAACAATTATATACCGAATCCGTATTTTATCGAATCTTTTGAAGCGCAAGACGGTACGCCATTCAATTGGGATAATTATTGTCCCGGATATAGCACGATGAGTCCCGTTCAGCGATCGGTTTTCTTCCTCCGCGATGGGTTGACTGACGCAGAGATTGCTAAAATGAAAACGGATGGCGCTGATATGAGCAAATACCTGCCATCCGGTAATGAAGCCCGTATTCGCAAGGCTTATGAAGACCGTGATCCACGCCTGATGATGTCGGTTATTACACCCTATTCCACTTATTTGGGGTCAGTTGGCGGCGTTGAATACACTTATACACTCCGCTGGCCTTATCGTGGATTTGATGCGCGCGAACCTTTCGATATCCGAACGGATGCGAATAATTATTTCTATTATCTGTGGCGCAAATTCGTTCCTGAAGGAAATGAATGGCCTTATCGGGATACTTACGATCTGGATATTCCTTTGATTCGTTATGCGCAAGTCTTACTTGGCTACGCTGAAGCATTGAACGAATCGGGACAAACTGATCAAGCTATTGAGCAGGTCAATAAATTACGTTCACGTTGTGGTGCGCAATTGTTGAACAGTAATGCGCCTACAACGGTGGCCGGTCAGGCTGATATGCGTGAGCGAATCCGTAATGAATATTACTGGGAGCTTGGTGGCGAAAATGTTATGTATTGGAATGAGCTTCGGTGGAAGACATGGAAGGATAAAAAGTTTCGTAACAATACGAATGGCCTGATGCAGATCTGGGGGACAACGACCTATACATGGTTTTGGTTAGGGGATCAATGCTGGACTTGGCCTATCCCGTCTTCCGAACGTGAAAAAAATCCAAATCTGACACAAAATACCGGTTGGAATGACTAATTGTTAGCATGATCTAAAACAAGGAAAAATAGATTCCCTATTTTTCCTTGTTTATCATAGCATTGATACGTTTCAACAAACTGGTTGTAACGGAATAATTTCTCAATTTTTATATTATTACGAAAAAAAGATATGCGAAAACTACTAGTATTAATACTTACGTTGCTGGTGCATCAGCTGTATGGCCAAACGGGCAAACATGTGATTATGGTAACCTTGGATGGCTTACGGCCCGAGTTCTATCTTTCAAATGATTGGAATACACCTCATTTGAAACAGTTGGTAAAAAAAGGAGCTTTTGCAGAAGGAGTGGTCAGTGTTTTTCCTGCGATGACTTTTCCCTCACATACTACCATGGTTACCGGGGTTGCTCCGGAAACCCACGGCATATTTTACAATAGTGTTTTTGAGCCCGATGTAGCAAACGGGAATATCTATTGGAATTTTAAGCAGATCACGAGCCCTACCATTTGGGAGGCTGCGCAAAAAGCTGGATTAAAAGTAGCTTCTTTGGTTTGGCCGGTCTCTTCCGAAGCGCCGGTAGATTTTAATATTCCCGATATTGGAGGTATGGGTAACGCTGTGCTGGAAAAATACAGTGTTCCGGTGGGTGTGACAACAACCCTGAAAAAAGAAGTATTAGGGGGGAAGGAGAGAATCGATATCAGTAACGATGTGGATGTAGCCAAAATTGCGGCATGGGTGATTAAGAATAAGCAGCCTAATTTGATGACCATACATATGTTTGGTCTTGATCATAAAGAACACGAGTTTGGCAGAGAGGGTGTTGAAATTCAGAAAGCCGTGAGCAAGGCAGATAGCTGCGTAGGCATCATTTGGAAATCTATAAAAGATGCAGGAATGGAAGATAGTACTTTATTTATTGTTTTAGGAGATCATGGGTTTTATGATACCGACAAATCTCTAAACCCCAACGTACTATTAGCCAAGGCCGGGTTGATCCGAAATATAGATCAGGGTGATTGGGATGCCAGATTTCATACAGTAGGTGGCGGAGCTTTTTTGTTCGTAAAAAACAACGATAGAAAAATTGCAGCCCGGGTAGAAGAAATCTTAAAAAACCTACCTGCCGATGAGAAAAAATATTTCCGGATCATTGGGGCTGCTGAGATGAAGAAGAGCGGTGCTGATCCAAATGCCGTTTTTGCATTGAGTGCGCTTAATGGAGCATCGTTTGGAGGTGAGTTTAAGGGAGATTTTATAATCCCTAAAAAAGGCGGAACTCATGGTCATTTCCCCGACACTAAAAATATCCAAACAGGATTTATGGCCGTTGGCAATACAGTAAAATCCAATAGTAATCTGAAAGAAATGCATCTCTACGACGTTGCACCCATTATCATGCAATATCTGAATCTAAAGCTTGGAAGTGAGTTAAAAGGGAAGGTGCCAAAAGGTCTTTTTGAAAAGTAAAATAACTTATTAGTGTTTTAATGTTGTGAATAAAATTTATTGAAGGACTAGACCTTATGATCAAGTTGATAAAATATTGTGAATAATTAAATAAGTAGAATAAAATATGACCGACAAAGATGTCTTCTTATGTTGAAAAGCAAACCGCAGTCTAGCTTTTCAACATAGAAGACATTTTTATATGTTTTAAGATTGAGTTCCGTAACTCAATAAACTTCTTTAAACCACGAACCCAAGTTCAGATAATACATCCTTTTACGAATTAACTATTCCATAGATAGGCATTATTTATTCCTACTTACTATAAGGGCTATTTCGTTTCTTTGTAACGAAAAGAATACTAAAACTATAGATTAAATAATGAATACCTTACCTCAACGCTTAAAAGTACCTTATCTAAGAAAATTCCTTCCTTTTTACCATTTTACCGCCTGTGCTCAATCTTGTTGCTGTTAACCTAAATCCTGTCAGCAAACTCCCAATCGTTCATCGTTTTTTTATTAGATATATAATGACAACTTTTTCCCTTAAAAGCTTAACAGTTCGCTTTTGTCGATGGTCGAAAAAAGACATCCTTGTTGGATTATTTCTTTTTCCCATGTGCTTATATGCTCAAGAAACGGTGCCTTTGGTGAACTCCACCTTAACCGGACAGGTTACGGATTCACTTACACATGAGCCTCTCATTGGGGCAACAGTACAAATCGAAGGGGTAACCCATAGCGTGCAAACCGATGTGGATGGAAATTATAGCTTTGTTACCGGACAAAAACTTCCCTACACCCTTATTGTAAGTTTTGTGGGTTACAAAACGCGTAAAGTAGTAGCCAATAGCAGTCCACTTAACATCGCTCTCGCATCAGATGCCGCCCTGGATGAAGTGGTTATTGTAGGTTTTGGAACGCAAAAGCGAACGGATATGGTTGGTTCGGTAACCTCGGTAAAGCCCAACGACCTTAAGGTGCCCTCCAGCAATCTAACCACGGCGCTGGCCGGACGAGTGGCGGGTGTGATTGCCTATCAGCGAAGTGGTGAACCAGGAGCCGATAATGCCGATTTTTTTATCCGGGGAGTAACCACCTTTGGTTATAAAGTGGATCCCTTGATTTTGGTGGATAATGTAGAGGTAACCACAACGGATTTTGCGCGCTTACAAGTAGATGATATTGCCAGCTTCTCTATCATGAAGGATGCAACAGCTACGGCCATATATGGAGCCAGAGGTGCTAATGGCGTAATATTAGTGACTACAAAAGAAGGGAAGGAAGGGAAAGTTGCTATTTCCCTTCGTCTGGAAAATTCCGTTTCCCAACCAACGCGTGATCTAGAGCTGGCAGATCCAGTCACATATATGAAACTGCATAACGAAGCGGTACTAACACGTGATCCCTTGGGGGTTTTGCCGTATTCGGATAATAAAATTGATCAAACTATTGCCGGCGCGGACCCCTATCTATATCCGCAAACAGACTGGCAACAGGCGCTATTGAAAGACCGTACCGTAAATCAGCGGGCAAATCTCAATATCAGTGGAGGCGGAGCCGTTGCAAGATACTTTGTTTCTGGTGCGATAAATCAAGATAATGGCGTTTTAAAAGTACCTAATGTAAGTAATTTTAACAATAATATTAACCTAAAGAGTTACTCACTCCGCAGCAATGTCAATATTAATCTTTCTAAATCCAGTGAGCTATCTATTCGCCTGCATGGTGCTTTTGACGATTATAATGGACCCATCGATGGGGCTACCAATGTATATCGCAATATTATGCGAACCAATCCGGTGCTGTTTGCACCTTATTACCCCATACAGGAGAATACCCGCTTTGTCAAACATATTTTATTTGGCAACTACGGAGAGGCCAGTTATTTAAACCCTTACGCTGATCTGGTGAAAGGATATAAGCAATATTCCCGATCAAATATTTTGGCCCAATTGGAATTCAAGCAGGATCTTAAGGTGCTGACGGAAGGATTGTCATTTAGAGCCTTATTCAATACAAGCCGGAACGCTTATTTTGATGTGCAGCGTAACTATACGCCTTTTTATTACCAAGTTAATGGCCTGGAAGAAAATGGCGACTATGCCCTAACCTTGTTGAATGAAGAAAAGGGAACGGAGTACCTGAATTATAGCGAAGGCCAAAAGACGGTACAATCCGTGGTTTATATGGAAACGGCTTTGAATTATAATCGAACCTTTGCAAAAAAGCATACCTTGAGTGGACTATTGGTTGGAATTTTAAGAAACCGACTTACCGGAAATGCCGGCGATTTGCAACAGTCACTGCCTTATCGTAATCTTGGAGTTTCGGGTAGGTTTACTTACGCGTATAACTCAACCTATTTTGCAGAATTTAATTTCGGTTACAATGGTTCCGAGCGTTTTTATGAGAATAAACGTTTCGGATTCTTTCCGTCCTTTGGACTCGCCTGGACGGTGTCGAATGAACCTTTTTGGGAACCGCTTAAAGAAACGGTCAGTAACCTACGTATCAGAGGTACCTATGGTTTAGTAGGAAATGATGATATAGGTGATGCAACAACGCGTTTTTTTTACCTTTCGAACGTTGATATGAACGATGCTGACCGATCGGCTACGTTTGGAACTAACCGGAATTATTCGCGTACCGGGGTTTCCATTTCCAGGTACTCCAATCCAAATATATCTTGGGAGCGTTCTAAAAAAGCAAATCTGGCACTGGAGTTAGGCCTTTTCAATAAAGTGCAATTAACCGCTGATTTTTTCCAGGAACGCCGATCTGATATTCTGATGAGTAGGACGAATGTACCCACCTCGGTTGGCTTGTCATCAACTGTTTATGCGAACATCGGTGAAGCGAGTAATCGTGGGGTAGACCTTTCCGTCGACTATGCAACGAACATCACAGCTGATTTATGGTTGCAAGCTAGAGGTAATTTCACCTTCGCCAAAAGCAAATATGAGGTATATGAAGAACCAAACTATAATGAGCCTTGGCTGTCGCATATCGGGCAATCCTTAACCCAAAACTGGGGATTTATAGCAGAGCGTTTATTTATTGACGATGAAGAAGTGGCTAATTCTCCCTTGCAAAGCTTCGGAGAAACGAGGGGTGGCGATTTAAAATATAAGGATGTAAACGGGGACGGGCAGATTACCGATTTGGATAAGGTACCCTTAGGCTATCCTACTACACCGGAGATCAATTACGGTTTCGGATTTTCGCTAGGCTTTAAAAAATGGGATATTTCGGCATTTTTTCAAGGCTTAGCGCGTGAATCATTTTGGATTAATACGGCGGCTACAAGTCCCTTTGCGTCGTATACCTACGAAAATGAAACATTCCCCGCTGGCACACTCTTACAAAATCAACTGCTAAAGGCCTATGCAGACAGCCATTGGTCGGAAGACAATCAAGATTTATATGCTTTATGGCCAAGACTTAGCCCCACCCATAACGCGAATAATGAACAGACAAGTTCTTGGTTTATGCGCGACGGGGCTTTCTTACGGCTCAAGCAAGTAGAACTTGGCTATACCCTGCCGGAAACGACATCTAAAAAGGCCTATATCGAAAAGCTCCGTGTTTATCTCAACGCCACGAATCTCGCCCTATGGAGTAAATTCAAGCTATGGGATGTGGAAATGGCCGGGAATGGTTTGGGTTACCCGATACAGCGGGTTTTTAATATTGGTTTACAAGCTACTTTTTAAGTGAATATCTATGAAGAAATTACTGTTTTTTGCTGTTTTTCTGATCATCAATGCGTGTAGCTACTTAGACGTGGTTCCGGATAATGTCGCTACATTGGAAAATGCGTTTACTATGCGCAATACTGCCGAGAAGTTTTTGTTTACCTGCTATTCATGGCTGCCCAATTTTGCCAGTTTAGAAAACGAAAAAGTAAATCCAGCCATCCTTGGCGGTGATGAATTTTGGGGTACCTATGGTGTAAATGCGCAGACATCCTGGCGGATAGCACGAGGAGAACAAAGTGTTTCGGGACCTTTAATTAACTATTGGGATGGAGGCGACGCAGCACCGTCCATGTACAAAGCTATTCGCGATTGCAATATCTTTTTGGAAAATATCGGACAGGTGCCAGACATGCAGGAAGCTGAAAGACAACGATGGATCGCCGAAGTCACCTTCTTAAAAGCCTATTACCATTTTTGGCTGATTCGAATGTATGGCCCTATCATTCTGTCGGATACCAATTTAGACATCGATGCCGGAATTGACGAAGTGCGACAGTCGCGTACACCCATAGATTCCTGTGTCAATTATGTTGTTGATCTATTGGATCGCGCTCGGATAAATTTGCCAACAACCATCACCAATGAGTCGTCTGAGCTGGGGCGCATTACGCAACCTATAGACCTGGCAATAAAAGCCTATGTGCTAACCTGGGCAGCAAGCCCCATTTTTAACGGCAATACGGATTATGCGACCATGAAAAATGCCGATGGCACCTTATTGATTGATCAGACAGTGAATAACGAAAAATGGTTGAGGGCTCTTAATGCCTCCAAAGAAGCAATAGATGTGGCTCATAGTGCAGGAATTGGTCTTTACGATTATCAACCGGGTAATCTGCAAGCAGGTATTTCAGATACAACACGTATTCAAATGAGTATCCGTAATGTCGTGGCAGAGCGCTGGAATAAAGAGGTCATCTGGGCCGATCCGAATAGTGTGCTGACGCAGGGTTGGTTAACGCCCAGAAGCTGGGATCCAGATAAAAGCAATACCAATCAAAGCGCACGATATGGCGTTCCTTTCAAAGTGGTCGATTTATTTTACACCCAACATGGCGTGCCGATTGAAGAAGATAAAACCTGGGATTATGCTAATCGCTATGGCGTTAAAAAGGCAGAATATGCCGACCGCTATAATATTGCGAATGGCTATACGACAGCCGTTCAGAACTTTGATCGCGAAAATCGTTTCTATGCAGATCTGGGTTTTGATGGCGGTATTTGGTACGGTCAGGGGAAATACGATGATAATAAGGCCTGGCATCTAGAAGCTAAAAACGGTCAGTATACCGGTATTTTTTCCACCAATTACAACGTAACGGGTTATTGGCCAAAAAAGATGATTAGTTATGAGAATTTAGTGGAGGCTTCTGCTTATGTATCAGAGTGGTACCCTTGGCCAGTAATCCGCCTGGCTGATCTTTATCTCTTATATGCCGAAGCCGCTAATGAGTATTACGGTCCGAATGACGAATCGCTTGACTATCTAAATAAAGTGCGTCAACGTGCAGGTTTAGAATCGGTGCAATCGTCTTGGTCAAATTATTCTTCCTTGCCGGATAAATATACCTCAAAAGAAGGATTACGGGCGATTGTTCACCGCGAACGCCTAATCGAACTTTTATTTGAAGGACACCGCTTTTGGGATTTACGCCGATGGAAAGAAGCTGAAATAGAACTGAGCAAAGATGTGGTGGGTTGGTCTGTGCAAAAAGGAGAGATAAACGATTACTATAAGCCAGTGGTATTGTTTAAGCAAACCTTTAATAAACGGGAGTACCTGTGGCCAATTAAGGAAAACAGTATCATCGTCAACAGAAATTTGGTACAAAATACCGGATGGTAAAACTATAGGAAAGATAATGAAGATAACGCATTTTTTTAATATCGTGTTTATGGGCCTCTTGGCTTTTATTTCCTGTTCAGAGGAAAAAATTGGCCCTTTGGATACTGGAGAAAAACCGGCACAGATTACCGACGTTTCGGTCAGGAATATCGCTGGAGCAGCGGTAATCCACTATAAAATAGCCGATGAGCACACCAGTTATGTGCTTGCGGAATATGAAACCAGTTCGGGCGAATTACGTTCCACAAAATCTTCCCGATTTAAAGACTCGCTCCAGGTAGAAGGTTTTCCCCGTGTGGGCGATTATCAGGTAACGCTTTATGCAGTAGGAGAAGGGGAACAACGTTCCGAACCGCTATCTATAGAAGTGTCGCCCAAAAAACCACCTTATCAAGCAGTGGCAGAAACGGTCACTTTAGCTCCGGCATTTGGTGGTGTAGTTATTCATCTGGATAATCCCGATACGGCTGCGCTTAAAGTGGTATTGCTAACCAAAGAGGGAGGATCGTCAACGTTAGTAGAAACATTCTATGTTCAATCGAAGGAAGCGACATTAGCAAGCCGTGGCTTTACCAGCAGCGAACGGGAGTTCGGCGTCTTTGTGCGCGACCGCTTTGACAATTTATCGGATACCCTATATACTGTCCTAACACCATTGTATGAGAAACAGCTGGATAAAAGTAAGTTCCGGGAATTGAACCTGACAGGCGATTTCAATACACCCAATAACAATTCCGTTTCGCGCTTATCAAACCTTTGGGATGGTGTAACAGCAAAAGGCACCAATAGTAATTTTTTTGCCACCGTTAACGGATATGGATTCCCACAAACATTTTCCTTTGATTTGGGGGTAACCGCAAATCTAAGCCGCTTTAAATATTACCCTCGTTCAGAAAGTGGCCAGATTTATAAAAATTCACCACGTTATTTTGAAATATGGGGCTCCAACGTCGCTGATGGCGATTGGTCGCATTGGACGAAGCTTATGGATTGTGAGATGGGCAAGCCTTCCGGTTCGGCGGATGGAGAATATACAGCCGAAGATGTGGCCTATATTGAAGCGGGGATTGATTATGAGTTCCCTGTTGGAACCCTACCATTTCGCTATATTCGGTTTAAGACCTTAGAAGTGTGGTCGGCGGGAAATATTGCCATTTATGAGTTAACATTCTTTGGTAGTGAAGCGAATAGCTTTGATGAAATCAACTAGTATAATATGGATCATGTTTTAACAAAAATCGCCATGAAGTCGTCTATTTTATATATACTTATCCAATTCTTGAGCTATTGCTCATTCGTTGGCGCACATGCTCAAACGAGAGCTGTCAATAAACCCAATATCGTTTTTATATATACAGATGATCAGCGTTTTGATGCGCTGAGTTTGGTGCAGGAGGCTCAAGCCGCAAAAGCCCGATTTCCGTGGTTTAAAACACCGAATATCGATAGAATAGGGCGCGAAGGTGTGCGGTTTTCCAATGCTTTTGTGGTAAGCTCCCTGTGTTCGCCTAGCAGAGCTTCGATGTTGACCAGCCAGTACAATCACCAGAACGGTATTGCTAATAACCACACTGAGCTCACCAATACCGATCCAACCTATGCAACAGAACTGCAACGAGCAGGTTATGCCACTGGATTTATCGGTAAATGGCATATGGCTAACCAAGAAGGCCCTAGGCCCGGGTTTAATTATTCCTTCAGCTTTTTCGGGCAAGGTAAGTATCATGATTGCCCTTTTCAGCTGAACGGTGAACGCATTATACAAACCAAGGGCTGGGTGGACGATGTATCTACCGATTCGGCGCTGACCTTTATTAAACGAAATGCCGATCGGCCTTTTATGCTGGCCTTAGCTTTTAAATCATCCCATGGGCCTTGGTCGCCCCCAGAACGCTTGGCCAATGCCTATGCCGAGGTAACATTACGTCCACCAGCAAGTGAAGATTCAGACGCCCCCTATAAAGGTAAGGTGGCTACAAATCGTAAACCGAAAAATGGAAAAATCTCCGACAAGAATACCGGGCTAACTCAGCAGTCGTGGACAATAAAAAATGACAAAATGATCCGTAATTATTTTCGGGTACTCAAAGCTGTAGATGAAAATGTAGGCCGCATTTTGGACTTATTAGATTCCGCAAAGCTCTCAGAAAACACGGTTGTTGCCTTCACCACTGATAATGGCTATTTTCTAGGCGAGCATAATTTGGGTGATAAACGTGCAGCCTATGAAGAATCTATGCGTGTACCATTATTGGTTAGGTATCCTGCTGGCCTCCCGCAAGGCAAAGTGGTTGATAAATTTGTACTCAATATAGACATTGCCCCAACTTTCCTGGATTTCGCCGGAATTTCAGCACCTGCTACTTTTCAAGGAAAAAGCTGGGTGCCATTGGCCGAGGGAAAGACAGTTCCTTGGCGCAAGTCTTTTTTATATGAATACTTCTATGAACGTAATTTTAATACACCAACCATTGTTGCTTTACGCACAGAAAACGCAAAGCTAGTCGTGTACCCCGGCCAAGAGGAGTGGACCGAATTATTCGACTTGTCAACGGATCCGAATGAGCAGCATAATTTATATACACAACTTTCTGAAATTCATTTAAACGAAAACGATCAGTATAAAAACTCACCGATAATTAAATTAAAGGAAGAGCTGGAAACTGAATTGGCCGAACAGAAAAAGATAGTAGGATTCAAAATTCCAGCTTATGCGGATAGCGCACTGCTTGACAAAAATGGTAAATATATTTCTGGGGAGAATAACCTTGTCAGATAAAACAAATGAGCATGCTTTGATACTGATAAAGTATGGCTGATTTTTTATCACTAACATTTTGGGTGGTGAAACACAGGATAGCGCAGGACAGTAAAACCTTTTAGTCTTGTTTTTTATGTTAGTTTTGCTTTAAAATAAAACCATTGAAAATCCAATATGAAACCAACTAAAAGATTACCACTTTGTAAATATCTATTTATTCAGAAACTTCTTTATACCGTGATTATATGTTGCGGATATACTTTCGTTCATGCACAAGTAGAAGAAGTAACAGTACTTAAAGTCGAAAATCTGATTAACCCAATAGGTATTGACGTTGATCAACCTCGCCTCAGTTGGCAGCAGCAGACCGAACGGAAAGGAGCCAAACAAGTGGCCTACCAGGTAATTGTTGGGGTAGATTCTGTTGCAGTTGCACAAAATACAGGTGATAATTGGGATAGCGGGAAGCAAGAGTCGGATGCTGTTTTGGTTAAATATGCAGGTAAATCGCTACAGCCCTTTAACCGCTACTATTGGAAAGTATTGCTATGGAATGACGAAGGTAAAGCATTGCCGTCAAAAATCGCTTTTTTTGAAATGGGCATGCGTAAGCAGGATAATTGGAAAGGCGCATGGATTTCGGATGATAATGGTATTGCTGTAAAACCAGCAGCTTATTTTAGAAAAGAATTTAGCACAGCTAAAAAAGTAAAATCGGCAAGAGCTTATATTGCCGTAGGTGGTCTTTATGAACTATATTTAAATGGAAAGAAAGTAGGTAATCATCGCTTAGATCCCATGTACACCCGTTTTGATAGGAGAAATCTCTACGTAAGTTATGATGTAACGCAGCAAGTCCAACAGGGTAATAATGCTATTGGGGTATTGTTGGGAAACGGTTGGTATAACCACCAGTCTACCGCCGTTTGGTTTTTTGATAAAGCCCCTTGGCGCGCCAGGCCTACGTTCTGTCTAGATTTAAGGGTAACTTATGAAGACGGCACGATAGAAACGATTGCTACAGATAAAACCTGGAAAACAAACCTCAGCCCAGTCATCTTCAACAGTATCTATACCGCAGAGCATTATGATGCACGTTTGGAACAACAAGGATGGAATACCCCTACTTTCGATGCCGCGAAGTGGAAAGACGTGATTTATCGTGCTGCCCCTTCCCAGCATATTGTTTCACAGGCAATGCACCCCATCCGGAATGTAGAAGAGATTGCCGCCAAAAGTATGCAAAAGATCAATGACACCACTTATGTGTTTGATTTGGGAAGGAATATCTCAGGTGTGAGCGAAATAAAGGTGAAAGGCAAGGAAGGTACAGTCGTACGGTTAAAACATGGCGAACGTCTATATGAAAATGGTCATGTAGATATCTCGAATATCGACCAGCATTATCGTCCAACAGATGATAAGGATCCTTTCCAAACGGACATTGTCATTTTAAGCGGAGGCAACGATACCTTTATGCCAAAATTCAATTATAAAGGTTTTCAATATGTGGAAGTGACGAGCAGTGAGCCTATTTCCTTACAGCAAGAAAGTTTAATTGGCCATTTTATGCACAGCGATGTTCCGATTGTTGGCCGTATTCACACTTCTAATCCGGTAATGAATAAAATTTGGAAGGCCACTAATAGTGCCTATCTCTCTAATCTGTTTGGTTACCCAACCGATTGTCCGCAAAGGGAGAAAAACGGATGGACAGGTGATGCACACATTGCCATCGAAACGGGCTTGTACAATTTTGATGGCATAACGATTTATGAAAAATGGTTGGCCGATCATCGGGATGAACAACAGCCAAATGGCGTACTACCTTCTATCATACCTACTGGAGGCTGGGGATACGAGTGGGGTAACGGTCCGGATTGGACCAGTACCGTCGCCCTAATCCCATGGAATATTTACCTGTTTTATGGAGATAGTACGCTTCTTCATGACGCCTACCTGTCGATTAAAAAATATGTGAATCATATCGACGAGTTGTATCCAAGTGGTTTAACGACTTGGGGCCTGGGCGATTGGGTGCCGGTGAAATCTAAAACGCCGGTAGAATTCTCCTCATCGATTTATTATTATACAGACGTGCTTATTCTAAGTAAGGCCGCTAAATTATTTGGAAAAGAGGCTGATGCGCAGAAATACACGCAATTGGCCGATAAAATCAAAGCGGCAATTAACCAAAAATATTTGCATACCGAAACCGGAATTTATGGAGATGGCTTACAAACCGAATTGAGTATGGCGCTCTATTGGGGTATAGTGCCTGATGAGCTAAAGGCAACGGTAGCGAAAAAGTTGGCCGACCGTGTGGCGGCAGATAACTTTCATTTGGATGTAGGATTACTGGGTACTAAATCAATTTTAAATGCCCTCAGTGAAAATGGTTATGCAGCTATAGCCTATCGTGTAGCGGCACAAGAAGATTATCCTTCATGGGGCTGGTGGATAAAAAATGGTGCTACCACCTTATATGAAAACTGGAATATTGAATCTGCACACGACATATCCTTAAATCATATTATGTTCGGGGAGATAGGTGCGTGGCTCTATAAAGGATTGGGTGGGATAAAACCGGATCCAGCAAAGCCGGGATTTAAACATGTGCTGCTTTCCCCCAATGTTGTGAAGGGGTTGGATAATTTTGAAGCATCTCATGTTGGCCCTTATGGTGAAATCAAAACGGCTTGGAAGAGAGAAGGACGAAAAATCAAGCTAACGGTGAAAGTGCCAGCGAATAGTACGGCGACATTAACTCTTCCGAAACAAAGCGATAAGGAGTTGGTGGCAGGTACTTATACTTTTGAGTGGAGAGATAACGAATAAAAATTCCCCACCCTACAGTACAGGACACTTGTCTCTAAGCGATTGAGTAAGTTTGTTGGCATCTCTAAGTGCCAACCAATTTGACCATGCAAAGCTATTGTAAATTAACGGATAATGAGCTCCTTTGTTTACTGACGAACAATGACGATCATCAGGCTTTTACTGAGATATATAACCGCTATTGGAAAAAACTTTTTACGGTTGCCGCTAATAAATTGAGCTGTTTGGAAGATGCGGAAGAGACTGTTCAGGATATTTTTGTAAGCTTATGGAATAGGAGAAAAAGACTCCAAATAAACACAAGCTTATCAAGCTATTTATCTGTATCCGTTAAATATAAAGTTATCAGTACTTTTGATAAATACCATAATCAACAACAATATATTAATACCATAATTAATAACACTGCAGTCGATGATTCTACACAAGAGTGGTTGGCATTTGATGAATTAAGAGAGCAACTTACTGAAATGGTTGCTATCCTGCCCGAAAAATGTAAAGTGGTTTACCAACTAAGTCGTGAGCAAGGGTTCTCCCAAAAACAAATTGCAGAACAATTGCAGATAGCCGAGAAAACAGTAGAAGGGCACCTCAATAAAGCTACGAAGATCTTAAGGGCCAAACTAAGTCACTTCTTATTTACCATACTCTAATGCTGGTACAAGAATTATTAAAATAATCGGCTTTATTTGATTGCTAATTGTCAAATAAAAAAGAAGGTTTTTCTTTACTTTCTTTCCCCGCGAAAGAAAGTAACAAAGAACTTAGCGGAGCGTTCTCATGAGTGCCTTTGAAAACAAGAAACAATACGAATAAAGCTCCCGCTGTATACAATTGCTACAAAGGTAGTGCCTCCCACTACAAACCGCAACTGTATAAGGCGGTTTTTGAGCAGAACGAAGGGATATTGCGGGCAGGTATAGCGGTTCCGAAGCACGAAAATGGCCTAGGCGCTGGAAGAATGAGCGGTGGGTAGAACGGCCTTGGAGGATACGACAGCAGCGAGCAGCAAAGCATTGGTAGAATCATTCATTTTGCTTTATCCAAGCGGATTGAGGAAGTGAAACGGCTCCAATACGCGCTATAGATGCTTGGCAATCAGCTGCAACGTAGCATCCATAGCCTTGATTTTGCTCAACTTTTATCAAGAAAAGTTGATTAATAAAAACCTTCCTTTATAACCAACAAATCACCAAATTTCGCTAAAAAGAAAAATAGTTTTCTACAATCCCACCAATCTTTACGATTGATTCCGAACTTTTTAAAAAAAAGATTAACCTGAGCAAGGGATTCTCTTTCCATGGCTGACCTATATGTATAAGCCTTACATATGGATAATAAAAAGAGATATCAGGAACTAGCATCGAAGTGGCTAAACAAAACAATTTCAAAAGAAGAAATGGAAGAGTTTTCCACTTGGTACAACCACCAGCAAGATAAAGAAGTTTTTATTCCCAAAAGTTTTGTAAGCAATGAAAGTGAACATAAACAACGGATATTAAACAAAATTGAAAAGACCATTCGTAAGCAGCCTCCAATAGATAGCTTGCGTAGAAAAAAAATACTGATAAGAATTGCTGCTGCTGCGACATTTATATTGTGTTGTACAATAGCTTTTTTAAGCTATAAGAGTCGTCTTAGGGGTAATGACAAACAATACCATGTATATAATAAAGAAGTTGCTCCCGGTACGGCGAAAGCTACGTTAACCCTGGCTAATGGTGAACAAATTGCACTTGAGGATGATAGTATCAATGCTGCCCTAGGTCAGAATGGCTTAAAGATTAAAAAGCTGGATAATGGAGTGGTTACATTGGCTTTAGCAGCAGATGGAAGCACAACATCAAGTGAAGAAGAAGTCAAGTGGAATACCATCAGCACACCTAAAGGTGGCGAGTTTAGGGTTATACTGCCAGATCATTCGCTGGTTTACCTAAATTCTGCCTCATCCATCTCTTTTCCAACAAGATTTTCGGAACATGAACGTCGCGTTAAGCTGAGCGGAGAAGCCTTTTTTGAAGTAGAAAAGAGTAGAGCTGCAATAGATAACCGAAAAAATAGTCAGCCTTTTATCGTAAGTGTAGGTACGCAGGAAATCACGGTGTTAGGAACCCAATTTAATGTTAATGCTTATGAAGAAGATGCTGTAGTGACTACCACATTGCTTAGTGGAGCGGTAAAGCTAACGCCTGAGGGGAATACAGCGAATGGGCTTATTCTCGCACCGGGAGAACAAGGGGTTATGGATAAGGTAAGCAGAAAGATAGCCGTCTCAGCGGTAGATTTAGAAGAGGCTTTGGCTTGGAAGGATGGCTATTTCGTGTTTAATAATGAAAGCATTACAGCCATTATGGAAAAAATAAGTCGATGGTATAATATAGAGGTGAGTTATAAGGGGAATGTCGAAGCTATTCGTTTCTTGGGAATTTACGACCGAGGAAAAAGCCTACACAAATTATTAAAAGACATTGAACTTATGGGAAAAGTAGAATGTAAAATAATAACGGATAATAATGCCGAAAAAGGAAGGAGGATTATGGTAGTGGCAAAATAGACTAAAAAAAGCCGGGTTAAATAGATACTTAACCAAATAAGGTAGCCGATAATTTCGGGTTAAACATCATAGAATAAACCTAATTAATTATAAATTTTTCAACCATTATGCAAACAAATACTGCTGCTTTTGTAGGTAGAGCATCGTCTCCCTGCCTATGGAAAATTTTATTTGCGATAAAATGTACGCTGGTTTTAATTACACTTACCATCGTTCAAGGGCATGCAACCAGCTACGCACAAAAGATTAGTCTTAAGACAAAAAATGCTTCTTTAAAACATGTGCTTTATCAAATTTCGAAGCAAACCGGATATAATTTTATTAGTGATGGCATTGTGCAAGCCAAGCTCAAACCGATAACACTAGAAGTAAATAATATGCCTTTGCAGGAGGTGTTGAATAAATACATCAATCAAGATGATACCTTTGATATCATCTATGAGGATAAAACGGTTCTTATTCGCGAGAAGAAAGAAAATAAAGCTGTACAAAACGTGACAGTTAAGGGCCTTGTAAAAGATGAAACAGGCGAACCCATGGCTGGCGTTTCTGTAAGCGTTCAATCCAATTCAGCACTCGGTACACGTACAGATGATGAAGGAAGGTTTTCATTAAACATACCGCCTAATGCCGTATTGATTGTGAGCTATCTTGGTTATCAGAAGCAGGAAATTGCATACACTGGTCAGCCTACATTAACAATTACCATGAAGGTAGATGAAGCGGCCCTTGATGAAGTGGTGGTGGTAGGTTACGGTACAGTTAGAAGACAAGATTTTACAGGTTCGGTAGGTTCCTTGAAATTGGAAGACTCACCTATCGCGCAAGCCCCAAATATGAACGTATTGGAAGCTTTAAAAGGAAGTATTGCCGGGCTGGATATTGGCGCAAGCAATACCGCAGGCGGAGAACCGTCAATGCAAATCAGGGGACAGAATTCTATCAGCGGGACGAATACGCCATTGATTGTACTGGATGGTGTGATATTTATGGGAAGTTTAAGCGACATTAACCCAAGCGATATCGCCAGCATAGATGTGTTGAAAGACGCAACTTCTGCAGCTGCCTATGGTTCCAGATCGGCAAACGGTGTAATTGCCGTTACTACAAAAAAAGGGCGCACAGGTAAACCCGTGATTAACTTCAATACCTCTACCGGTTTTCAAAACTGGCAGAATAAGCCTGTGATGTTAAAGGGAGAAGATTGGATTAATATGGTAAATGCCCGGAATCAATATACCGAAGGTACTACAAGCTGGATGAAAAGCGGTGAATTGGCTAACCGCGAGGCGGGCAGGGAAACGAATTGGTTAGATGAAGTTAGTCGTACCGGGGTAATGCAGAATTATCAGGCCGCTGTTTCAGGCGCTACAGAAAATATCAACTATTATTTGTCTTCTGCCTATGATAACAATAAAGGGATTGTGGTAGGCGACCGATTTGAACGTATTTCCGTCATGGGTAAACTGAACGCCAACATTACCAAATGGTTGGAAGTGGGCGTAGATGCAGGCTTCTCCCGTCGGGATTACTCTGGTGTAGCCGCTAATATTATTGAAGCACAGACCATGTCGCCTTATGGGGTGATGTATCGTGACGACCAAGGGAACCTAGAGAAATATCCCTATACCCAATCCGGGGTTAACCCGCTATGGGGTGTGAATGATGGCACGCGCGACAACGAAGATCTCCTACATAATTATCGCTTAAACACCCATGCCACCATTCAGGTGCCTTGGGTAGATGGATTAAGTTACCGCATCAATTACTTGCTTAACCAAGATCAAACCTATTATGGGAATTTTTACTACGAAGGTTATTACGTACAGGAAGGAGAATCGGCAGATCGTTATTTGCCGTCTACCCTTCAGGGCTTTTTAACCAATGCCAACGGCAGTATGGAAAATCGTAAAAATTCTAGTTATGTGGTTGACAATATTATTAACTACAATAAGACATTTGGAAAACATGCATTGGACGTAACTGCGGTGGCTACAAGAGATTTTCTTAAATACGAGCGTTCTACAGTATCTGGAAGTGATTTTGCCGCTAATGGGAATACAATATTAGGCGTTGACGGATTACATAAAGCAACAGTGCAACGTATAGACCTAGATGGTTATGAACGCGCTAATATCGGTTACCTTGGTCGCGTAAATTATTCCTTTGATAATAAGTATTTCTTTACGGGGTCATACCGCAGGGATGGGGCCTCCGTATTTGGTGTCGATAATAAATGGGCCAATTTCTGGGCTGCGGGTGTAGCTTGGCGCGTCACCAACGAAGCCTTTATGCAATCTTTCACCCCATTAAATGATTTGAAGCTTAAATTTTCCTGGGGTCAGAACGGTAATCAGGGGGTAAGTCCTTATGGTACCTTATCTACCATAGCCAATGCAGCGAGTGGTGGAGTACGCTACGAATTTTCCAATGATCCAGGTAAAATCTACTATGGGTTGTTCCAGAATGCTTTGGGAAATTCATTCTTAGGTTGGGAAACTACTTCCTCCTGGAATACCGGCTTTGAGTCTTCTTGGTTAAATAATCGGGTATCGCTGAACTTTGATGCTTATTTTGCCAAAACTACCAACCAGATTTTTACGCGCAATATTCCGGTGATGACGGGCTTTAAGCAAATGAAAACTTCGATGGGACAGGTTAATAACACAGGTCTGGAAGCTACACTTAGCACTGTCAATGTACAAAAGGATGATCTGCATTGGACCACATCGCTTACCTTTTGGAAGAACTTTAACAAACTGGTTTCGCTTTATGGCGAGGATTTAAATGGCGATGGCGTAGAAGATGATGATATCGCCAATAGTTTGTTTATCGGACATTCTTTGGGCGCCATTTATGGGTATCGCCAAATCGGCATTGTACAACCGGAAGATGCCGAATATATGGAGTTGACAGGTGCTGCTCCAGGATCACCAAAATATCAGGATCTGGATGGGGTACCCGGTATTACGGCGGCCGATAGAGAAATATTGGGATACAAAAAAGAAAACTTTAGATTGAATTTCAGTAGTAACCTGAATTATAAAAATTTCGGTCTATACGTCATGGTTACGGGTACTTTTGGTGGGAATAACTATTTCTTAAAAGACAATGCAACGGCCTATATGGTGAATGGCACCGGGCGTTTTAACGATAATCTTCCTTATATCCCCTATTGGACACCAGAAAACAGAAGCAACGAATATCCTTCGGCTACCTTTGCCGGAGATGGTCGTTTCCTAGGTCTGCAAAGTAGGGGTTTTGTACGGGTACAGGATGTTACCTTATCTTATACCTTCAATCAGCCTTGGCTGAAAAATGCACGTATTAATGCTTTAAAAGTGTTTGCTACGGCTAGGAATTTAGGCACCTTCACCAACTGGGTGGGAGGTGACCCTGAAGTTGGCGCCCGTTTAAGGGAATCTGACGGTAATGCTTCGGCCCGTATGCCTGTGGCTTCTACCTATTCACTGGGTATTAATATGAGTTTTTAAAAATGCTAAAAGTAGTTAACATGAAAAGAAAATTAATATATAGCTTAACCGGAATGGTGGGCATTCTTTTAAGCTTAATAGGCTGCCAAGCAGATAAGGACTTCTTAAAGGAAACTCCACCCACATTTTATACGGTAGATAATGCGTTCAGCACCACAGCACAGGTAGATCAAGCGGTTGTATCGGTGTATTCCCAGTTGCGCGATTTATGGGCTAATCCTAACGGTGAAGAGTGGATCCTTGCCTTAAGGGGCAACGGCACCGATATGTACGATGTAGCGAGCATTCGCCGGGGAAGTAGCTTTAATAATTATGGAAATATCAATCCGGATAATACCACCTTCTACAATGCCTATAGCACCTGGTATCAAATTATAGCGAAAGCAAATCTAGCGATCTATTCTGCTGACTTGCCCACGATGGCTTGGGCCTCTGATCAAGAGAAAGCTTATGTTGTTGGGCAAGCCCGGTTTTTCCGTGCATTTGCTTACCTCAATTTGGGTGAGTTATTTGGTGGTGTACCGATTGTAACCGATATTACAACCGAACCTAAATACGATTTCAAGCGTAGCACTCGGGTAGAAACTTACCAATTTGTCATTGACGAATTACAGGCTATTGAAAGCGATTTGCCGGAAACAACGGCCGATGGCGGACGTATCGTGCGTGGAGCAGTACAGCATATGCTGTCGAGAGCCTATTTGGCACAAGGAATTCAGCTTGGGGTAGATGGGGGCAATGCGCAGTCGGCATTTAATCAAGCCGTATCGTATGCAGATAAGGTAATTGATGGTGGTACCTTTTCGTTGATGAAACAACGCTTCGGCGCCCGAAAAACAGAAGCACAGGGAAATGTATATTGGGATCTTTTTCAGGAAAATAACGTGAATTACCAAGATGGTAATAGTGAATGTATTTGGGCTTTGCAGATTGATTATAGCGCATTTAAAGCGGAAGATGGTAAGTCAAAGCTTCCTTATTCGAGAGTCTATGGACCTGTTTTTAGAGATGGGTCTTCTGGCCACTTAACAGGTACCGGTCCGGATGTGGGCGGTAGAGGTATAGCGCAACTGATCCCTACGATGTATACACGCGATGTGATCTACGCCGATAAATGGGGAGATGATATGCGAAATTCGGATATTGTTTTTCGGCGTACATTTATCGGAAATGTGGCCAGCTCTCCTTATTATGGTAAACCGGTACCTTGGGATGTACTTTATAACAGCAGTAGCGATGCCGCTACTAATCAGGCTAACCGGAGTCTATGTTATCCCGTTTCATGCAAAATAGCTACGGATAAGTATACTGGGGTTGAAGATGGACAAGATATGAGTAATCTTTTTAGAGATGATTATTTTATACGTCTTTCTGAAACTATCTTATTAAGAGCAGAAGCTAAACAGCGCTTAGGTGACAAAGCTGGAGCTGCAGCCGATGTCAACTTGTTGCGTACGCGTGCGAATTGCGGTTATTTGGTTACAGCCGCAGATATGGACGACCAATTTAAATTAATATTAGACGAGCGTGCAAGAGAATTGGTGTACGAAGAAAGTCGGTGGAATACCTTGCTTCGCATGTCGGGTACAATCGCGGTTGATCGCATTAAGGAGTACGCTTATTGGCCTGAAGCCAAAGCTACACTCACCTTCAATTATAACCTGTGGCCCATTCCGAATACCATTATCGATACCAATAAAGATCAGATTCTGGAGCAAAACCCAGGATGGGAGAACAGATAGCAAATAAATAAATAAAAATAGGAGGGTGTCTAAAGAGATGGTAACAGATTCTTTGGATACCCCGCTTAAAGCTCATAATCATGCGTTTTGTATTTAAAATACCGATATTATTAATTTTAGGACTGTTTATTGGAGCCAGTTGCCACCAAGAAAATACGAATAAGGAGCAGTTGCTGGACGAAAACAGATTCAGACAACCTACAGCACAATATGGCGTAAATTGTTTTTGGTGGTGGCTTAACGGCCATGTAACGAAAGAATCGATTACCCACGATTTAGAAGCCATGCACGAGAAGGGCTTTAACGGTGCCTTAATATTCGACGCCGGAGGACAAGATCAGGGGGGCAATAATCAAGTACCCGAGGGCCCACTATTCGGATCTGCTGAATGGAGAGCCTTATTTCAGCATGCGGTAAAAGAGGCTCATCGACTAAACTTAAAATTAGGGTTAAGTATACAAAGCGGATGGAATTTAGGAGGACCGGACGTACAACCAGCGGAGGCTGCCAAACTGTTAACTTGGTCTGAAACAACTGTTACTGGTAATACTGAGCTAAAACTCCAATTGCCTCTTCCAGAACATCGCGATGATTTTTATCAAGATATTGCTATCCTAGCGATCCCTGCACATCAGGATGACTCGACCATAGAACCAGTAAGCAACTTGGCCATAAAAATTGCCTCCAAAGAAGCGGCGGGTTCGGCTACGGATATGAGCCATATCTTTTTGGAAGATGAAAATGCGGGGAAAGAAAGAGCAAATGCAACTACCAAGGAGGTAGTTGATTTAACAAAATTGGTCAATAAAGAGGGCATATTGCAATGGAAAGCGCCGGCGGGCGAATGGATTGTTATGCGTTTTGGCTATACCACGAATGGTGCGCATGTTTCTACGGCAAGTGGCAAATGGAGCGGTTTGGTGCTCGACTATATGAATAAAAAGCATTTCTTGCGTTATTGGGACAGCAATGTACGTCCCTTACTATTAAGTATTGATACCCTAGCGGGAACGACACTGAACTATTTGCATACAGATAGCTGGGAATTAGGGGGCATGAATTGGACAGACGATCTTCGCGAGCAGTTTAAGCAGCGTAGGGATTATGATCTGTTACCATACCTGCCGGTTATCGCAGGAAAAATCATCAACAGTAGGGAAGAAAGCAATCGCTTTTTGTTTGATTTTAGAAAAACTATTGGTGATTGTATTGCGGATAACCACTATGCTTATTTTGCAGAAAAGGCACATGAATTTGGTATAGGTATCCATCCAGAGTCGGGAGGCCCACATTTAGGTCCGTTTGATGGGATCAAAAACTTCGGTAGAAGCGATTTGGTCATGAGCGAGTTTTGGTCGCCCTCTGGCCACAGACCGACACCTGAACGCCGTTTCTTCGTGAAACAGGCGGCAAGTGCTGCACATATTTACGATAAAAAATTGATAGGTGCAGAAGGTTTTACCACGATAGGCCATCATTGGGATGATGTAATTTGGAAAGATATGAAGCCAAGTTTTGATCATGAAGTTTGCGCTGGCTTAAATAAAACATATCTACATACCTTTACGAATTCGCCAAAAGAAATGGGATTGCCAGGACAGGAATATTTCGCCGGTACACACTTTAATCCAAATATAACTTGGTGGAAATATTCCAAAGCTTTCTTCGACTATATTGCAAGAACACAATACATGATGCAAGATGGTCGGTTTGTAGCAGATGTTTTATATTATTACGGCGATCAAGTCCCTAATGTAGCGACCTTGAAAGCGAGCGATCCGGCAGGAGCTTTACCTGATTTTGATTATGACGTTATTAATGAAGAACGTTTGCTTCAACTTGATACAGAAAATGCTTGGATAAAACTTCCCCATGGCGCTAAATACCGTGTGTTGGTTTTACCTCATCATGCAGTGCTGTCTATGGCAGCCTTGAAAAAAATCGATCAACTGGTTCAAAGTGGCGCTACTGTTATAGGGCCAAAGACTTTAAAAACCATGAGCTTAGAAGCTTACCCTACATCGGAGCAGGAAGTTTCCCATATTGCAACAGCATTATGGGGTAACACCACCTCAGCAAAAGGAAGCAGAAAGGTTGGTAAAGGTGTAGTCGCTTGGGGGTATGCCGCGAGAGAATGGTTGCTAACAAATGATGTGCAGCCCGACTGCCGTTTTGTAAACAAAAGCGACTCTTTGGCTTTCGATTATATTCACCATACGAGGCAAGAAAAAGAAGATTATTATTTTTTAAGCAGTCAAAATAAAGAGGCTGTGGAAACGGAGGTCGTTTTTCGTGTAGAGGGGAAATTACCTGAATTTTGGAATCCAGAAACTGGAGAAATCAGCGAAGCTAAGGCCTATAAACAGGAAAATGGCACAACCACCGTTCCGGTATCTTTTAGGCCTTATGGTTCGTGGTTCGTGGTCTTTAGAAAAAATATTCCTGTCAGCCAACAGGGTGGAGCAGCTGAAAATTTTGCTCACTATAACGTAATAGATACGCTCAAGGGGGATTGGCAAGTAGCATTCGAAAACGCCTTTGGACAGCCAAAAACGATTGATTTTCCCGAATTAATAAGTTGGACAGCTCATGCTGATGCGAATATCCGGAATTATTCGGGTGCCGCAGTTTACCGGAAATCTTTTATATTGGCAAATAAAACAGATCAAGCATATTATGTAGATTTAGGGCAAGTGGAGGATGTAGGTATCGCTAGGGTAAGCTTAAATGGAAAAGATTTGGGAATCTTGTGGTCGCCGCCTTATCGCGTGAAGTTGAATGATGTAAAAATTGGCCAACCCAATCAATTAGAAGTTGAGGTAATTAATAGCTGGCGAAATCGCCTCGTTGGGGATCGTGGATTACCGCAGGAAAAGCGCTATACGCAAACGAATATAACAATTCGCGACGATTGGGCTTTATTAAAGTCGGGATTAATCGGTCCGGTAACCCTTCAGGTTGAAAAACCACATTGAGACGATCTTTCTCCTTACGTCATTCCTCCCTGCCTGCCGGTAGGCAGGGAGGGAGGAATCAGATGTCTCGATATGAACGGTTTTAGGTAACTTTCCGATAGTCATTAAAAAACATAAATTTAATCGTAAACGAAATAAAACATGCACAAAATCATTCAGCTATTTTTACCATTTGTAATCTATACGGCTTCTTTAGCGCAAACCAATACGACTGACCATTCGCTTGTAACCAAGGGATTAAGATGTGATTTGATGGCTTTCTCAGATTATCAGTCGGTTAATGGTTATGCTAGCCAGCCGGTTTGGGACAAGGCTGTTTTTGAACGAACGGAGTCTGTACAGATTTCAAGCAAAATCCCTGCTTTTAGCTGGGAAGTAACAGCAAATGAAAAGAATAGCATGCAACAGGCATTTCAAATACTAGTAGCAGATCATCCGGATAGCTTGGCCGTTGATAAAGGAAATATTTGGGATTCCGGAAAAATCAGTTCTGCTCAATCTGCTGCCATAATGTATAGCGGAAATCCTTTACAGGCACAAACGCTTTATTATTGGACGGTTAAAATATGGGACAACAAGGGGAAAGAGAGCCGGTATGCAAAGCCCGCTGTATTTTACACCAATAAAGAACTGGTAGATTACCAAACTGCCCGATATCCATTGGCAAAGACAGACGATTATCCTCTTTTATTAGAACAAACGAATGGACGGGTTTTTGCAGATTTTGGAAAGGCAGCCTTTAGTCAATTGAAACTGACGCTTTCGTCGAAAACGGATCAGGATACCGTTAGGATTCATTTTGGAGAAGCCATCGCAAAGGACGGACGTATTAATAGAAAGCCTGGCGGAACAATACGCTATCGAGCATATAAGTTACCGTTAAAACAGGGAACACATACGTATCAAATCCAATTCATGCCAGATAAAAGAAATACGGGGAGTACAGCAGTGCTGATGCCCGTCTATATCGGTGAAGTATTACCCTTCCGTTATGTGGAGTTGGAGGGCTATGAAGAAAAAGTGGCCAAGGAACAACTGGTGCGCAATACGGTACATTATCCATTTAATGAAGAGGCTTCTTCATTCGAAAGTTCGGATACCTTATTGAATAAAATCTGGGAACTTTGTAAATACAGTGTTAAAGCTACCAGTTTTGCCGGGGTATATGTTGATGGCGATCGCGAACGGATACCTTATGAAGCGGATGCCTATATCAATCAGCTCTGCCACTATGCGGTAGACAATGAATACTCGCTGGCCCGTTACTCTCATGAATACCTGATAACACATGCTACCTGGCCAACCGAATGGATTTTGCAATCGGTACTCATGGCCATGAACGATTATCTGTATACAGGCGATTTGCGCTCCGCAAAAAAATATTATGCAGACTTAAAAGCAAAGACGCTTACCGCTTTGGAAGAAACGAATGGTTTAATTAGCACCACAACGGGTAAACAAAATCCAGACTTTCTTAAATCCATCCACTTTAATGGAGATGCGCTGAGAGATATTGTAGATTGGCCGCATAGTGGAATTTTAGGTTTGGGTAAGGAAGACGTGGGCGAAACGGATGGTTTTGTATTTACGGATTACAATGCTGTAGTCAATGCCTATTACTATAAAGCATTGGCTAGCATGGCCGAATTAGCTGATGCATTGGGCTATGCACAGGAGGCAAGCGCTTATCATAAAAAGGCCGAGGGGGTATATGAGGCCTTTCAAAAACATTTTTTTGATAAAAAGCGCAATATTTACCTGGATGGCATCGGTACAGATCATGCTTCTTTGCATACGAACATGTTCGCCTTGTCATTCGATTTGGTACCCGAAAAATATAAGCAATCGGTATTGACCTTTGTTCGTAGCAGAGGTTTAGCCTGCAGTGTTTATGGTAGCCAATTTTTGATGGATGCGATCTATAATGCAGACGATGGGGAATATGGCCTTTCTTTACTTACCTCAACTGCTGAACGGAGTTGGTATAATATGATTAGGGAAGGAAGCACCGTTACGATGGAAGCTTGGGGCAACAAATTCAAACCTAATCAAGATTGGAACCATATTTGGGGCGCTGTACCGGCTAACACTATTCCAAGAAAGCTTATGGGAATTGAACCTTTAACGCCTGGTTGGGCATCTTTTAGGATAAAGCCACAATTAGGTAATCTGGAACATGCCGCTATTAAAGTGCCTACCATAAAAGGTGATGTGCTGGCAAGCTTTCAGCAAACAGCAGCAAGTTTTAGCGCAAAAATAACCATACCGGCAAATACCAAGGCAACAATTTATTTGCCCGCTAAAGGAGCTAAAAATAAACAGAAGCCTTTACTTAACGGACAGGAAGTAAGTGTACAACGGCAGGGCGAATGGTTGTTGTTTCCAGCCTTAGGGTCGGGCGATTATACGATCGAAATAAATTAAATATAAATAAGAACCTTATTAAATAGTTTCGGGCGGTGGTAAGGGACTCACTGCAGTCCAACCACCGTCTATAACAAGCGTTTGACCGGTGATGTGTTTAGCTTCATCACTAATTAGAAATTTAGCTGCTGCTGCGATGTCTTTGGTGTATGCCGGCCTGCCCAATGGGGTTACCTCCGACCAGATTTTTTCGTAATCCGGAAATTGGGTAGTGCGCTCTGTGAGCGTAGCTCCCGGAGCGAGTGCGTTGACGTTTATCCGGTGAGGGGATAACTCAACTACAAGCCCCTTTGCAAGCATTTCCAATGCGGCTTTCGTCATACCATAAGCCACTAAATTACTATGGGCCTGATGGCCGGTTACAGACGACATGAAGAGAATGGAACCACCTGTTTTCTGCTTAATAAACTGCTTAGCGGCTTCTTGTGCCAGGAAAAAACTTCCAGAAATATTGGTGTTTAATATTTTTTGTAAATCTTCCTTCTTATAGCCGAGAAAGTCGCCATACACGGTAATACCTGCATTGGCAATGATAGCCGATAAATGACCAAATTCATTAATCGCTTTTTTTATCAATTGTTGAATAACCTGGATATCTGCGGCGTCACCAGGAGCACCAATGCATTTTCCATGTTTTGCTCGTATCCGGTCAACGGCATCTTGGGTAGCTTCTGTAGAAATGTCGTTTAACACGAGTGCATAACCATCTGCTGCTAAGGTGCAGCAGATTTCATAACCAATGCCTATTCCCGCACCGGTAACAATAGCTACGGGGCATTCTTTGTTTCTAATTGACATGCTTTAAAGGTAAAGATTTACACCCGTAAAATCAACTAAGAATCTCTCACATGGTTAGTCAACGTGTTTAATTTAAAGGTGATTAAAAACTTTTTGCTTTAAAATTGTTATTAGTGGTAAGATGATGCTAAAACAGGTTTAATAAACCCTAGCTACCGCTACATTTCCTAAGCGATAGGGGGATGAAAATTTTAATTATGAATTATACTAATCAAAATTTAACCTATGAGGCACCACTTAACTGCTATGCTAAACAATTGCCTGGCAAGCATACTCTTCTTTTTGGTAATTGCGCCAACTAATCTGGTTGGGCAAACTGCACAAAAAATAAAAATTACAGGTAAGATTACATCCGCGGCAACAACTGAAGTATTAGGGGGAGCAACAGTACTAGAAAAGGGGACTAAAATAGGTACTAAAAGTGATCAAAATGGCTTTTATAGTCTAGAGCTTAGCCCAAATGCAATAATCGTTATTAGTTATACCGGTTATGAAACCAAAGAAATTGCCATAAATAACCGGGTAATTATTGATGTAGTCTTAAATCAGGCAGTTAAGGAACTTCGGGATGTCGTTGTTGTAGGATACGGTACACAGCGTAAACGGGACTTGACGGGTGCTATCACGAGTTTGGCGAGAAAAGATTTAGTTCCTGTTCCCGCAGCGAATAGTTTTGATCAGATGATGCAAGGTAAAGTGGCGGGTATGCAGATCAATCAAACTTCAGGAGCTCCTGGCGGTAATGTTAATATGGTACTTCGGGGAATAAACTCGATTACAGGGGGAAGTCAACCTTTGTATGTGATCGATGGCTACCCCGTAGGTTCCGGTGGTGGCGGGTCGGAGCTTACAGGCTATAGCTCGGATTCCTATTCGGTAAGTGGTATCATTGGCTCCAGTGGTGTCAATCGGGTAAATCCTTTAAGTAGCATCAATCCTGCTGATATCGAATCGATTGAAGTGCTTAAAGATGCTTCCGCAACCGCTATTTATGGATCCCGTGGGGCGAACGGAGTAATCATCATTACGACTAAACGGGGGAAGGAAGGCGTTTCGTCGGTTAATTTCGAACATTCCTCCGGAATGCAGGAAGTACAGCATCCACTGGATCTGATGTCGCCTAGCGAATATGCTGAATTTGTGGCAGAAGGGCGCGACAATGCCTGGGTTTTTTCTGGCGGTAATGCGTCCGATCCGAATGAGGCGCGGAGTCCAGCAACGTGGGTTAAACCTGAATTTCGAAATCCTGGGCAGTTTATCGGTAAAGGTACCGATTGGCAAGATGTTATTTTCCGTAGAGCACTGGTGCAAAATTACCAGCTCTCCGTTACAGGGAATAAAGAAGGAATTAATTATGCGCTGTCAGGGGGATACCTTAACCAAAAAGGTATTGTTATTGGTTCTGACTTTGATAAGTTTAACATAAGGGCCAATGTGGATGTTAATTTGAACCAAAAGATAAAGGTCGGTACCTCATTTGCCGGAACACATTCTTTTGGTGACTTTGCCCGGGCAGAGGGCGACCTCCAGTACCGTGGACTAATCGCAACAGCTATCGGGAGTGATCCCACTATCCCGATATATGATGAAAACGGCGGATATTATTCTGAATTTTCAGATCCACTGGGTATTCCTGTAGAACATCCTTTAGTGATTGCCGATAATTTTTCAGACAAACGGAAAAACACCAATGTCTTTTCTAATTCTTATGTGGAATATAAGCCCACGGCAGAACTGACCTTGAGATCAACCATTGGTGTAAATTATAGCGGAAACCAGACCCGAATCTGGAAATCTTCCCAGATTGGTTTGGCCACTAGTCGCACGGGAACTGCTTTAGCGGCAACAACCAGAATCAATAGTTTGAACTGGTTGAATGAAAATACGGTTAGTTACCAAAAGACCTTTGATGATAAACATCGAATAGATGCAGTAGCTGGTTTCACCATTCAAAAAAACCAGGATGATATTATGCAGGCAGGTGCTTCAGATTTTCCGACCGACGATATTCCCTTTATTGGCGCAGGTGTTGTTTCTTCTGGCGCCGATTACACAAGCGAATGGTCGATGTTATCATGGCTCGCGCGCGTGAACTATAGTTACGCAGATAAATACTTACTTACTGCAACAGTGCGTAGAGACGGTAGTTCCCGCTTCGGTTCCAGAAACAAGTGGGGCACCTTTCCTTCCTTATCTGTGGCCTACCGTATTTCAGAAGAAAACTTCCTGAAAGAGGTGAAGGCAATTGACGAACTGAAGATAAGAGCAAGTTACGGTGTTGCCGGAAATAACCTCATTGGCAATTATGCTAGCTTAGGTTTGCTCGGATTATCCAGAACGGTATCCAGCGGAGAGGTCATATTGGGTGTTACTCCATCAACCTTAGGGAACGATCTACTCGGCTGGGAAAAGTCCTATCAGGTTGATTTTGGATTAGATGTTTCCCTTTTTGGCAGTCGGGTTACCTTGACGGCGGATGTTTATCGCACACATAAAAAAGATTTGTTATTAACGGTGAGCTTGCCGGCTGCTACGGGTGTTTCCAATTCGATACAAAATATTGGTGAGTTGGAAAATAAAGGTTTGGAACTTACCTTGCACACACAGAATATAAATGGTAAAGCCTTCCGCTGGAATAGTGATGTGACGTTCAGTGTAAATCGGAATAAAGTACTCGCTTTACATACGCCAAACGGTATTCTCAATACTTCCGACTTTCAGGTGGCGAAAGTAGGGTATCCGATTTCCAGCTTTCAGCTCTTGAATATTTTGGGCGTATTCCAAACGCCTGAGGAAGTGGCTAATAGTCCGATTCAACACCCTTCCACACAACCGGGCGACTATCGCTTTGAAGATGCGAATGGGGATGGGGTGATTAATCAGAGCGACCGAACCCTTGTTGGCAATCCCTGGCCGGATTTTACCTGGGGCTTTGGCAACCAATTTAGTTATAAAGCGTTTACCCTGGGGATTAATATTTATGGCTCACAAGGCAATGAACTCTATTTTCAAGGCGGACAAACCAGTTTGAACGGTGCCGGCGTTCAAAACCAATTGGCTTTAATGAACGATCGTTGGCGTTCGCCGGAAGATCCGGGCAATGGGAAATATGCACGAGCCGTACGCAATGACTATGCGCTTGGTATGAATCCGGGTACCACCAAATACTTGTTTGATGGATCTTTCGTCCGTATCAAGAATATTAATTTGGCGTATAATCTGCCGCAATCGTTGATCGAACGATGGAAATTGAAATCACTGGCGGTTTTTGCTGATGTGACCAATGTCTATACCTTTACGGATTATCCAGGCTTTGATCCGGAAGGAAGTACCGGCGGAGATAATGTCGCACGTAGCGGCATTGACTTTTATTCTTATCCGATCCCCAGAACATATTCACTAGGTATAAGGGCTTCATTTTAACATCTATCACTATGATTTCACCTATTATAAAAAAGCTTATGTTTTGCGTCCTAACACTCATGCTAGGCGCATTATACAGTTGTAAAAAAGACTTTTTAGAACTCAATCCAGCCGATCGTTTAAATGATGGAAATTTCTATAGAGATGAAAGTGATTTTGAACGTGCATTAATCGGTTCCTATGCTCGAATCAGACCTTTATTTAGAACGAGTTCCATGTTGTATGTCGCAGAATTATCGACTGATAATGCAGAAATTCAATGGAGTTCACCTTCGGTGGACGAAATGCAATTTGATCAAAATGAACTGAACCCAGGAAATGGGTTAGTCAACGAGTTATGGACCAGCTGTTTGTTTGCCATTGCCAACTGTAACGTAATCATCAATAGAATAGAAGGGGTATCTTTCGATGAAACAGCGAAGAATCGAATATTAGGAGAAGCAAAATTTATTCGAGCATTTTGCTATTTCTATTTGGTGCGTTTATTTGGAAATGTTCCGCTAGTTACACAGGAATTTGGAAGTCCAGAAGATGTTTCTGATGCCGATTTAACATTAAAACCAAGTACAGCGATTTATCCCTTCATCGTAGAAGATTTACAAAGTGCCGAGAGTCTCATGCCTGACGAACCGGTTGCCGATAAAACTAGGGCCTCTCTCGGGACAGTCAAAACCGTGTTGGCTAAAGTATACCTCACCATGCACGATTACGATCAGGCAGCTGCAAAATTAAAGGAAGTCATTGATTGGAACCAGTATAAACTTGTTGATGATTATGGCTCTTTATTCAGCGCAGGTAATAATAACTCGGAAGAATCGATCTTAGAAGTTCAATTTTTAAGCGGGCAAACATTAGGGAACAATTTCTCAGCGATGTTTACACCCTCCATTACGAACATGGCGCTCTTTCCCGGCAACTTACAGGGGTCTGGCCGGATAACACCTACAGTAGATTTAATTAAAGCTTATGAAGAGGGCGATGCACGAAAGGCCGCTTCCGTCGGCGATTCGGTAGATTTGATCAGCGGAGGAAAAGGCTATGCACGCTACGGTAAAAAATTTGTGGATTGGAAAGCTGTCGACTTAAGTGATGGTAATGTAACCTTCACGATACTTCGCTATGCTGATATATTGTTAATGTATGCGGAAGCCTTAAACGAGCAAGGAAATACCGCCGACGCGTTAACCTATATCAACCAGGTGCGGGAGAGGGCATCGCTACCAGAACTGGCTGGACTTGATCAAGAAAGCTGTAGATTGGCTTTGGAAAAAGAACGCCGACTGGAATTTGTTGATGAGGGGCACCGCTGGTTTGACTTGGTTCGTACAGGCAGGGCACAAGATGTGCTAAATGCCCATTTTACCAGTTTAGGATTAAACTTTTCGGTGCAAGATCATGAGTTGATTTTCCCTATCCCATTGAACGAAATATTGCTTAACCCCGAAATTGTACAGAACGAAGGATATTAGTCTGAAAGGTCTCCATAACAGCACAGGTTGCCACAGTAATCGAATAATAGTAATATTGTTAAAATCTAATTATAACTATATTCTTAAACTGTAGCAGCTGTTAAAACAGACCGATTATACTTAATATGAAAAAGACGTATCTTGGATTTTCCTTATTGTTGACGCTTACCTTCATCTTCTTTTCTTGCAAAAATAAAGTTACACAAGCCGATTTTGCTGCGCTAGAAGAAGGCTTTAAAACACCTCCAGATTCCATTCAAACCAGTGTATATTGGTATTGGATTTCGGGCAACATTTCTAAGGAGGGTGTGGTGAAAGATTTAGAGGCCATGAAAGCCGTTGGTATTAACAGGGCTTTTATCGGTAATATCGGCTTGGACGATGTGCCTTATGGAAAGGTGAAAATGTTTTCCGACGAATGGTGGGATATCATGCACGCGGCATTGAAAAAGGCAACCGAGTTGAATATTGACTTAGGATTGTTTAACAGTCCGGGATGGAGCCAATCAGGTGGACCTTGGGTAAAACCCGAACAAGCTATGCGGTATTTGGCCAGCACGGAGACATTGGTAGGCGGGGGGAAGAAGGTTGCTGTTAAATTACCTGCGCCTGCGGCCGATTTTCAGGATGTACGTGTTATCGCTTTTCGGGCACCTAAAGACTACAGCAAATCCTTGGGCGATCTAGCTCCCGAAATAACAGCACAGCCACAAATAGCGGCATTGCACAATCTGATCGATAAAAACAAAGACACTGAAGTGCGCTTGCCGGCAGATCAACCTTCGGTAATCACTTTTTCTTCTCCGGAGATATACACGGCAAGAAGCCTGGCTATCTGGCCTTCTAAGCGAAATATGATGATGGATGTGAAGCTTGAAGTTTTGGAAGTCGAGGCCTATAAAGAAGTTAAGCGCTTCAAGATAGATCGGAGTAATAACGCGCTAAATGTTGGTTTCGAACAATTTACACCTGTAATCGTCTCTTTTGACGCGATTAAAGGGAAATCATTCCGCTTAACTTTTGATCATGTTTCTTCAGATGCCGGTATTGCCGAAATAGCGCTTACTGCGACACCTAAAGTAGAACGTTTTAAAGAGAAAGTGTTAGCCAGAATGCATCCTACGCCATTGCCTTATTGGCACGATTACCAATGGGAAGCACAAGCCAGTATTACGGATAAGGATTTCTTGATTGACAAATCGGATGTTAGGGATATCAGCAGTAAAATGGCAGTCGACGGAACTTTAAACTGGGACGCCCCTGCTGGCGACTGGGTAGTGTTGCGAACAGGCATGCTCCCTACTGGTGTAGAAAACAGTCCGGCACCACCGGAAGGAACTGGACTGGAGGTCGACAAGATGAATCATGAACACGTCATAAAACATTTTGATGCCTTTCTGGGTGAAATCATGCGGCGTATACCTGCGGAAGACCGGAAAAGCTGGAAGCTGGCAGTGCAGGATAGTTATGAGATGGGCGGGCAGAATTGGACAGATGATTTCCTGAACAAATTTAAAACGCGGTACGGTTATGATCCAACAACCTATATACCGGTAATGTATGGCAACGTGGTTGGAAGTCAGGATGAGTCCGATCGATTTTTATGGGATTTGAGACGCCTCATTGCCGATGATGTGGCCTATGAATATGTAGGTGGATTAAGAGATGTTAGCCATAAACACGGATTAACCATTTGGTTGGAAAATTATGGTCATTGGGGATTCCCAGGTGAATTTTTACAATATGGCGGGCAATCTGACGAAATTGGCGGTGAATTTTGGAGTGAGGGCGATTTGGGAAATATTGAAAACCGGGCGGCTTCTTCTGCTGCACATATCTATGGAAAGACTAAGGTTTCGGCAGAATCTTTTACAGCGGCAGGTAACACGTTTGGCCGTTATCCCGCAATGATGAAACAACGAGGCGATCGGTTTTTTACGGAAGGGATTAATAATACCCTATTACATGTCTACATCCAGCAGCCCTATGAAGATAAAAAGCCAGGTGTTAACGCCTGGTTTGGCAATGAGTTTAACCGCTTCAATACCTGGTTCTATGATATGGATATGTTCATCCGTTATTTGAAGCGGTGCAACTATATGTTACAGCAAGGTAAATATGTGGCGGATGTAGCTTATTTTATTGGAGAAGATGTGCCCAAGATGACGGGGATACAAGACCCGGCTTTACCGCAAGGTTATTCCTTTGATTATATCAATGGAGAGGTCATACGGGATAGGCTTAAAGTAGAAGACGGTCGTTTTGTACTGCCGGACGGAATGTCTTACAAAATATTGGTATTGCCTCAACTGGAAACCATGCGGCCGGAGCTACTTCAGAAAATTGAAGAGCTAGTAAAGGCTGGTGGTGTAGTGTTGGGGCCGAGACCAAAACGATCACCCAGTTTACAAAACTATGCAGATACGGATAAAAAAGTACAACAACTCGCCCAACAACTTTGGGGAGATGTTGACGGCAAGGAAGTGAAAACTCATAAGTATGGTAAGGGCATGGTTATAGACGGCCTAGACCTCCAAGAAGCGTTAAACGAAATAGCTGTACTACCAGATGTTAAACTGCAAGCTGAGGATACGGCATTGTTTATTCACCGCACACTCGGCAATGGGGAAATCTATTTTATATCCAATCAAGCAGATAAGAAAATCGATATTAAACCTACTTTCAGGGTTCAGGGCAAGCGTCCCGAATTATGGAACGCTGTTACAGGTGAACAACGGGATTTGCCGGAATTCACACAGGATGAAAAAACAACGACAGTGCCTTTATCTTTGGAAGCCTATGAGAGTGCTTTTATTATATTCAGGAAGGATGGCGATGGCAACTTACCTAAAGATCGACTCAACTTTCCAGCTCCTTCATCCGTTGTTGCTGTCGATCAACCATGGACGGTAAGCTTTGACAAAGATGCGCAAGGGCCAGAAGAACCGGTTGTATTCAATCAACTCACGGATTGGTCAAAAAATACTGATCCACGTATTAAATACTATTCAGGCACTGCCTGGTATCAAACAAACCTGGAGCTTAAAAAGCCTATAGCGAATGAGCGGACGTATCTTAATCTCGGCTCGCTGATAGCATTGGCTAAGGTAAAAGTCAACGGAAAAGAAGTAGGAGGCGTTTGGACACCACCATATAAGCTGGATATTACAGATGCTGTACAGGAAGGAGAAAATAAGGTAGAGGTCAAAGTGGTGAATACCTGGGTAAACCGTTTAATAGGTGATTTCAATTTGCCGGAGGGCGAACGTAAGAGTTGGACTTATGTTAACCCCTATAAGGCAGATAGCCCGCTAAGACCTGCCGGTTTATTAGGCCCTGTAACAATAGAGCAATATCCGTATTGATAGAGGAGATGGCGAAAAGCGGATCTAGGCATCCAGAGGCGCTTTAATTTTGTAGCTTTATGAAAATAATAGCATAAGCTTTATGAAAAAAATACATCAGCTAATAGTTGTTTCGCTCTTTCTGCTTTTAATGAATACCTCGTTTTCTCATGCAGCAAAAAGTAGCATAATACCCGTTAAGCTTAGGTATGAGTATTTGGAGAATCCGAATGGCATGGATGAACGCCAGCCGCGCTTTAATTGGACTTTGAAAGCGGCCAATGCGAAGGCTTTCGGTCAAAAGCAAAGTGCTTATAGAATTCTGGTGTCATCAGATGAACAATTGCTTGCTAAAAATAAAGGAGATATGTGGGACTCGGAATGGGTGAGCTCTGATGAAATGCAGCAAATTGTTTATCAGGGAAAACCCTTAGCTTCTGATACAAAATATTATTGGAAAGTTGCCGTAAGAGACGAAAAAGAACAACAATCTCCATGGAGCGAAAAAGCGCAATGGAGTACAGGGCTATTTGATGCCAATGAATGGCAAGCAGCGTGGATTGGTACCGATCAGCTCTTTGACCCCAAGCATGCCGACTGTAATATTGTTGATCCCTGGTTGCGTAAAACCTTCAACTTGAATATACGACCCAAAAAGGCTATGCTATTTGTAGCGTCAGTAGGTTTTCATGAGGTGTACGTAAATGGGAAGAAGCTGGGTGACGATGTGATGGCTCCCGCGGTAACAGACCATACGAAACGCGCCCGTTATGTAGCCTACGATATTGCTTCCGTATTAAAAAAAGGAAAGAATGTAGTTGCTATATGGTTAGGGACAGGCTGGTCTATCCACGGCCCTTACGTGTCTGACCATAGGCCAAATACGCCAATAGTTATTGCACAGGCCGCAATATATAAAGAGAATACGCCGGATAAGGCGGCGCAGCCTGATTTTTTATTGAAGACAGATGCCACATGGAAAACGCATCCCAGCCCGAACAAACTATTAGGTATTTGGGATTCGAACCGGATGGGCGGGGAGTTATGGAATGCGGCTGACGAAATTTCAAATTGGAATACGCTCGATTGTGATGAATCTGCATGGAAAACGGCCGTAGTATACCAGCCCAAATTGATACTATCGGCACAGCAGGTGGAAAAAAATTACCTATTTGATGAAATCAAACCCGTTGCCATTGAGGAAAAGCCAGATGGCTCTTACCGTGTGGATATGGGGATGAATTTTGCGGGCTGGACAGCAGTGCAGCTCGCGGGACAACCGGGGGATACCATTCAATTTCTTTACTCGGAACGAGAGCAGGATGATATGACCTTTGGCTTACACAGTGCCTATATTATTGGCCCATTGGGCAAAGGTATTTTTCGTAACCGATTCAATTATAGCTCGGGGAGGTGGATTACGATTAAAGGACTCAAAAATAAACCCAAATTAACGGATATCCGGGGTTGGCTAGTACGTACGGGCTTTCAGTCGGCCACACAATTTAGGTGTTCTGATACCTTACAAAACTGGATTTACGATAAGGTACGATGGACGTACGAAAATCTTTCGCTGGGCGGGTATATTGTTGATTGTCCACAGCGGGAACGACTGGGCTATGGTGGCGATGCGCACGCAACATGTGAAACAGGAATGCTTAACTATCACGTGGGTGCCTTTTATACCAAATGGATGGAAGATTGGCGGGATGTTAGCGGAACCGAAAGTATCGTTGGGTACATGTACGATACCAGTTTTGCCCGTAAACAAGTTATGAGTGGAAGAATATTTAATAATGGAATTTTACCGCATAGCGCACCTACTTATATGGGTGGAGGTGGACCTGCTTGGGGGGGTATCGTGGTTACTTTGCCTTGGGTGATGTACCAGCAACAAGGCGACAAACGAATATTGGAGAAGAACTTTGAACTGATAAGTAATTGGCTGTCTTTCTTAGATTCGAATACAAAAGACGGACTTTTACAAAGATTTGGCGGGCATTGGGATTTCCTCGGCGATTGGCTCTGGCCACATGCAACAGCCGAAGGAATGAATAATGATAAACCTGAAACCTTATGTATAAATAATTGCTACCGAGTTTATAATTTGCGTACTGCGGCGAAAATAGCACACGCTATTGGAAAAGATAAAGAGGCGGATTTATGGAAAAATCAAGCCGATAGCTATAGTAAAATTATCCACGAGCGTTTTTTTAACCAAGCAGATACTAGTTATGCCGATAGCTCGATGGCAAATTTAGCGGCGGCTTTATTGGCGGAAGTTGTACCTAATAACTTGCGTCAGCAGGTATTTAAAAGGTTGGAGCAAGAGATCCTAGTCAATAATAACGGGCATATCGATGTAGGTATTACCGGTGGTGCGCTATTGTTTAAATTACTCCGCGAAACAAATAGAGATGACCTTATTTATGCCATGACGTCTAAAACGGATTACCCTAGTTGGGGTTATATGAAAGCAAATGGAGCTACCACTATTTGGGAAATGTGGGAAAAAGATTTACCTGGCCATTCTTTATTGCATAGCTCTTATCTTTATCCCGGGGCTTGGTATATCGATGGCGTTGGCGGTATAAAATCAACTATAACTAAGCCGGGATACCAACATTTTATCATCAGTCCGCCAAACTTATCCACCTCACAGATAAATTGGGCTGAAACATCGTTTGATTCTCCAGCAGGCGTAATTAAGGTGAAATGGAAACGACAGAACGAGCAGTTAAACATGGATATTAGCGTTCCACCAAATTGTACAGCCACATTACGAATAGCAGAAAATGAAAATATACATATTGAAGGTTATGAAGGCTATATAAAGAAATCCGGAAAAAGGGGAAACCAAATACTTTATGAATTACAAGCAGGAAATTATTCTTTTTAAAGTACTTACTTTATAGCCTTAGCTACTGAATTATTAATGATCAGCTGATATATGCCATTTTATCAAAAAAAATACCTTGTCATTTTGGGCTTAGTTGCTTTAAGCATTGCCCTGTTTTCTTGCAATAAAACGCTTGACAAACAAAACCCTACAAGCGATGAACTTTATAAAGCATTTGTAAATCCGCCTGATTCGGTACGTCCCGGCGTCTATTGGTATTTTATGGACGGTAATATGTCGAAAGAAGCCATGACAAAAGATCTTGAATCGATGAAAGAAGCTGGAATTGGTAGTGTCGTGTTTCTAGAGGTGAACGTCGGTGTTCCAAGAGGTCATGTCGATTTTTTAAGTGAGGCTTGGCAAGAAGGTTTTGCGCATGCCATTAAAGAAGCTGAGCGACTCGGTATAGCGGTTATCTTAGGATCTGGACCAGGCTGGGCAGGTAGCGGTGGCCCTTGGGTAAAGCCCGAACAGTCTATGCAGCATCTGGTGGCAAGCAGTATACAGGTCTCCGAAAAAGATGATCTTCGGAAGATACAATTACCGGTGCCAATGCCTAGAAATCCCTATTTTGGCGAAGGTGCTTTTACACCCGAATTAAAGGAAAAGTGGCTGGCCTACTATGAAGATGTAGCGATCTTAGCTTTTCCAACTCCCTTAAATCAGCAACCACTCGACGATATTGATGAAAAGGCACTCTATTACCGGGAGCCATATTCCTCTAAAGCAGGAGTGAAACCCCGATTGTCCATGCCCGATCAGTCGAAAGGCGAAAACAATGCCGCTATCGCACAACAACAGATCATTGATGTAAGCGATAAACTGCAAGCCGATGGTACCCTTAATTGGGAGGCACCCAAAGGGAATTGGACTATTATGCGATTTGCTAGCCGTAATAACGGTGCGGTTACGCGCCCGGCACCCATGCCGGGTTTAGGTTTTGAGGTGGATAAAATGGACAGCACAGCTTTTCGCGCCCATTTGGAAAATTATGTAGGCGTACTCTTAAAGAAAATTGGAACTAAAAATCAAGAAAGTCCTGGCGGATTAAAACGGCTTCATATTGATAGTTGGGAAATGGGCGCCCAGAACTGGACGGCGAAGTTTAGATCGGAATTTCAAAAACGGAGAGGTTACGATCCGCTTCCTTTCTTTCCGGTCTATAAGGGTTATATCGTAAAAGACAAGGAGACAAGTGAACGGTTTTTATGGGATTTACGGTTAACTGCCCAAGAAATTATATTAGCTAATCATGCAGCTTACCTAAAGCATTATAGTCATCAGCACAATTTAAAATTATCTATCGAGCCCTATGATATGAATCCGAATGCAGACCTTGATCTCGGAGCGATAGCAGATGTGCCCATGGCAGAATTTTGGAGTAAGGGCTACGGTTTCAATACGGTTTTCAGCGTCCACGAGGCCACATCCATTGCACATATTGGCGGGAAATCAACCGTCGCAGCCGAGGCTTTTACGGCACAAAACGACGAAGCATGGAAGCAATATCCTGAAGTGATGAAGAATCAGGGAGATTGGGCCTTTGCTTCGGGTATTAATCAGTTTTTATACCATACCTTTCAACATCAATCGTTACCTGATAGTTTACGCCCGGGAATGACCATGGGGCCTTATGGTGTCCATTGGGATCGAAATCAAACCTGGTGGCCAATGGTTGGAGATTACCATCGGTACATCGCACGGTGTTCCTATATGTTGCAGCAAGGGCGTACCGTTGCCGATATACTCTATGTTACACCGGAAGGAGCTCCCCAAGTTTTTACACCACCAGCATCTGCTTTAACAGGTGATGAAAGCATGCCCGATAAAAGAGGTTATAATTTTGATGGCTGCAGTCCACTACAACTTTTACAGGCTTCAGTAAAAGATCATCGGGTCGTTTTCCCCGGCGGAGCAAGTTATGCAGTATTGGTTTTGCCAAATGTTTCGATGATGACACCACAACTGGTAGGCAAAATCAAATCACTCGTAGAAGCAGGAGCCACGCTTATTGCTAATCCACCCGAAAAATCGCCTAGTTTAGTAGCTTATCCCCAGTGCGACCAAGAGGTAAAAACAATCAGTAGTGAATTATGGGGTACAGAGACGCTTCCGGAACAGCTCGTAAAAAGGAGTTTTGGAAAAGGCGAAGTTAACTGGGGTAAACCCGTATATACTGGCCAGGAGCTTTATCCCAGCTATGAATTGGTAAGCAGTATTTTAAAAGAAAAAGGGGTTGAAGAAGATTTTAAAGCTCCGGAAACAGTTCGGTATACGCACCGTACAGCAGCCGAGTTTGATAGCTATTTCATTTCTAATAAAACAGATCAGACCATTACAGTGGAAGCGCAATTCAGGGTCACAAACGAACAGCCTGAACTTTGGGATCCTATCAACGGGAAAAGACGTTTATTGCCCGAATTTAGTAAGAATGGAACTAGCCTTACCCTTCCTATTACACTAGCACCCTATCAAAGTTATTTCATCGTTTTTCCAAAGAAAAGCAGTTTACAGGAAGGTGCAGATAAGCCTGTGAAAAACACGCTTGCTTTAAGAGAAGTAGGGGCATTACAAGGTGCTTGGCAGGTGTCTTTTGATCCTCGTTTAGGCGGTCCAAAACAGGTGGTGTATAATACCTTGGAAGATTGGAGTAAATCTGCTAACGATAGCATAAAATATTATTCGGGCATTGCAACTTATACTTTAGCTTTTGATGCGCCGCAAGATTTGAATAGTCAACGTGTTTTCATAGATTTAGGCCTAGTGAAGAACATGGCCCGAGTATACCTCAACGGTAAAAATTTGGGTTCGGTTTGGACTGCTCCCTGGCGTGTAGACGCTACCGGTGTTCTTAAAGAGAAGGGTAACTTGTTAAAAATTGAAGTGGCCAATCTTTGGGTAAACCGTTTAATTGGAGATCAACAATACCCTGATGACGGCGTGAAAGATGGAAAATGGCCGCAATGGCTGTTAGAAGGAAAACCCCGTGATAGCCGCAGAATTACGTTCACCACCTTTAACCCGTACCACGAAAGTGATAGTTTAAGAGCTTCCGGATTGTTAGGGCCAGTAAGTATACGGCAGGAGGTAAAGGAATAAACTTTTTAAAAACTTGGCTAAATTGCCATGAGCTGCCGCTCAAAAGATAGCAATAGCTTAATAATTATGCTGAAAATATGGAGATAAAAATGATGTTAACGGAGAATCAAAAGTTTTGGAGCTTGATGCTCCTTTTCTGTTGTTTGTTGAGTTACAAAAGCCAAGCCCTGGAAACAGTGGAGCTTTACGATATGACCTGTGAGTATAAAGTAGATCCTATCGGTATTGATAGTCCTCATCCTCGTCTAAGCTGGAAAATACAGGCCGCAGCAAAGGATGTTTTTCAAACAGCCTATGAGATAAGGGTTGCCGACGACGCTAAGGAATTGAAAGGAAATGCATTTTATTGGAGTTCGGGAAAGGTTTCTAGCGCAGAGTCTGTTCATATTCCTTATAATGGAAAGGAGCTAAAAAGCGGGCAACGTTATTTTTGGCAGGTTCGCATTTGGGATAATAAAGGAAATGTATCGCCTTGGAGTAAAGTGAACTTTTGGGAGATGGGATTGCTGACCCCTTCGGATTGGAAGGCTAAGTGGATTCAGTATACTAACGAAACACCCAAAACATCAGGGCCGTCTCCGATGTTCCGCAAAAACTGGAATAGCAATAAGAAAATAAAACAAGCACGTTTGTATATCACCTCTTATGGCCTGTATGAAGCTTATATTAATGGTAAAAGAGTAGGAGATGCCTATTTCACGCCGGGGTGGACAAGTTTTCACAAGCATTTGCAATACCAGGTATACGATGTTTCATCCTTGGTAAAAACAGGTGATAATGCCATAGGTGTGCTATTGGGCGATGGTTGGTATCGGGGGGATTTGATGGGCGGAAGGAATTTTTGGGGCAAGGACCTCTCCTTGTTAACGCAGCTATTGATAGAATATACCAATGGCGAACAGCAGCTTATAACAAGCGATGCGACGTGGAAAACGAGTATGAATGGGCCAATTCTACTATCTGATATTTATAATGGCGAGACATACGATGCAAGAAAGGAATTAGCACAGTGGTCTTCAGCGGAATTTGATGCGCATAATTGGCAAGCTGCACTCGTGAATGATACGCTATCCTATGCTCATCTTATTTCATCGGCCGCTCCTCCAGTGAAAACGCAGGAACATATTAAACCGGTTAAATTAATCACCACACCAAAAGGAGAAAAAGTAATTGATTTCGGGCAAAATTTAGTCGGTTGGGTGAATTTTCATCTAAAAGGACAGGCTGGAGATTCTGTGGTTATTAGCCATGCCGAAGTGCTGGATAAGGATGGTAATTTTTATACCGAAAACCTAAGAGCAGCTAAACAAAAGCTGACTTATATCCTAAAAGGAGGTGCTGAAGAACAGTACCACCCGTATTTTTCTTTTCAGGGCTTCCGCTATATAAAGATCGATGGCGCTAAAGATTTAATTGATTTACCGAATATCGAAGCGGTGGTGCTGCATTCGGATATGCAGCAGACGGGAACTTTCGAAACATCTAATGCGTTAATCAATCAACTCCAGCACAATATTCAATGGGGGCAAAAAGGGAACTTTCTGGATGTGCCAACAGATTGCCCACAACGGGATGAGCGCCTGGGATGGACAGGTGATGCACAAGCTTTTTTTAGCACCGCAGCCTATAACCGCGATGTTGCAGGCTTCTTTATCAAATGGCTGAAAGATGTAAAAGCCGATCAGTTTAAGAGTGGTGCTATTCCACATGTTATACCATACATGTTTAATGGAGAACAAGGCGGATCCGCCGGTTGGGCTGATGTTGCCACGATTATCCCTTGGGATTTTTATCAGGTTTATGGCGATAAACAGATTTTAGTAGACCAATATGCGTCTATGGCAAAATGGGTGCAGTTCATGACAGATAATAGTACAGATAATCTCTGGAATAAAGGCTGGCATTTTGGGGATTGGTTATTCTATATCCCTGATGATGATCGTGATGGAAAAGCTGCGATTACCGATAAATATCTGATTGCACAGTGTTTCTATGCACATTCGGTACAGCTTATGATTAATGCGGCCAAGGTGTTAGCTAAGGCGGAAGATATACAGAAATATGAGCTGCTCTTACAAAAAATAAAAGAGGCCTTTTTGGATGAATTTGTTACTCCTAAGGGAAGATTAGTGTCGGGTTCCCAAACAGCTTATGTGCTGGCATTGAATTTCGATATGTTCCCCGAAACTATGCGTGCCCAAGCAGCAAATAGATTGGTGGAAAATATTAAGAGTTACGATAATCATCTCACTACTGGATTTTTAGGTACACCATACCTCTGTCATGTACTGAGCAGGTTCGGCCATCAAGACGTAGCTTATCAATTATTAATGCAGGAAACATACCCCTCATGGCTCTATCCCGTGAAAATGGGAGCAACTACGATCTGGGAGCGTTGGGATGGTATAAAACCGGATGGTACTTTTCAGAATAAAGATATGAACTCTTTTAACCATTATGCTTATGGGGCTATTGGTGATTGGATGTATAAAAATATTGCCGGCATTGTGCCAAGTGAAAATGCGCCCGGTTACAAGGAATTTACCATAGCACCTAAACCAGGAGGAGGAATCACCGCAGCTAAGGCCTCTTTTGAAAGTGTTTACGGCAAGATAAGCTCTGATTGGCAGCTTCATGGGGATAATATGCAATTGTTAGTGGAGGTGCCTCCTAATACAAAAGCGAAGCTTGTTTTTCCTGATGTAGTAGCCGGAACGGTGAAAGATGAAAAAGGTAAGCAAGTGGCGGAAGAAGATTTATGGGTAGCCTCTGGAAAGCATACTTTTACGTTCAATGTAAAGAATAAGTAATAATATCGAAAAACAAACACATCATGATATGAAGTGCAGTCGACGGATTTTTTTAGTACCATTGGGAGCAATCTTTTTGCTATTGCCCTTATTTTCCTCGGGACAACCGTTTAAGGATGTCCTCTCACCTGCTTCTAAGGTAGATATTACCGGTGAGATAGGCGAGCGATTGAACGCTTCCTATGAACATAGAATATTGGCGCAGGATGTAGATCGGCTTGTAGAAGTGTTTAAGCCGGAAAATAGAACAGAGACCCGCCAGTGGCAAACGGAGTTTTGGGGGAAGTGGTTTACTTCCGCTGTTTTAGCTTATCAGTATAGACCCGAAGAGCGGTTGAAAAAAGTATTGGATCATGCCATTGACGGTTTGTTGGCTACACAAACGCCGGATGGTTACATAGGTAATTATGATCCGGCACATCGCTTGGAACAATGGGATATTTGGGGAAGAAAGTATTGTATGTTAGGTTTATTAGCCTATTATGACCTCACGGGAGATAAAAACTGCTTAAAGGCAGCAGCCCGGGTAGCAGATAACCTCATGGATGACCTTAATAAAGCAGATGGCATTATCGTTACAAAAGGGAATTATAGAGGGATGGCAGCGTCTTCAATACTGGAACCAATAGTTTTGTTGTATACCAGAACTAAGCAGCAAAAATACCTAGATTTTGCAGAAGAGATTGTGCATCAATGGGAGAGTCCTGAAGGTCCTCAATTAATCAGCAAAAGCACTGTGGCAGTGGCAGAGCGGTTTCCAAAACCCAAAAATTGGTATAGTTGGGAACAAGGCCAAAAGGCATACGAAATGATGTCCTGCTATGAAGGCTTATTGGAGCTCTATCGTATCACCGGGAAAGAAACGTATAAAAAAGCGGTTGAAAATACCTGGCAGAATATTTATGATACCGAAATCAATATAGCCGGCTCGGGTGCTTCTACAGAAATGTGGTTTGGCGGTAAGGCGTTGCAAGCGTTTCCAGTGCATCACTACCAAGAAACTTGTGTAACAGTTACCTGGATAAAATTGGGCATGCAGCTCTTTAGGTTAACTGGAGAAGTTAAATATGCGGATGCTATTGAAAAGGCTTATTATAATGCACTACTAGGGTCTATGAGTCGGGACGGTGCGCAGTGGGCAAAATATACGCCTTTAACAGGGCAACGTTTGCCCGGGAGCGAACAATGTGGTATGGGCCTGAATTGTTGTGAAGCCAGTGGCCCCCGCGGGCTATTTCTTTTTCCATTTTACGCCGTGACAAAAAGGGAAGAAGGACTCCAGGTGAATTATTATGTGGATGGCAAATATGAACTCCTAACGCCTCAAAAGCAAAGGGCAACGATAGTAGCATCAACCGATTATCCGGTAAATGGCGATGTAAAAATTGCTGTCGACCTAAAAAAGACAGAACACTTTAGTATCAATATCCGAGTTCCAGCTTGGAGCAAACAAACGGTAATTAAGGTGAATGGTGAGCAGTTGGATGCGGTACACGCCGGTGAATACTTTACCATTAGCAGGACATGGAAGGATGGTGATAAAATTGAGCTTGACTTAGATATGAGCGCTAAAGTGGAAAAGATAGGCGATAATCCGCAATACATGGCAATAGTAAGAGGGCCGATTATATTGGCAAGAGATGCACATTTAGCTGGTGCACCGCTGGGCATTATCCTACAACCAATAACGAATAAGGAAGGATATCTGGATTTGAATCCTCTTGAAACAAATTCAAACGATGTTTGGATGCAGTTTACGGCACAGTTTATGCCAGAATCTTACACAGAATATCCGGCTAAGCCGCTTACTATTAATCTTTGCGATTATGCTTCTGCGGGAAATGGTGAAGAGCACGCTTTCTTTCAAACCTGGTTGCCACAATTAATCGATAAAAGAGATAATCCTTAAAGATAAGAACAACGACAGCAAAACCATGTTAAGCTTAATTACCTAGTATGAAAATAAGGAAGCCAGAGACGATTCTGTTAGTGGTGATGGTATTATTTAGTGAAACCCTTTTTAGCTTTACAAGAAGCAAAGAAAGTTGTGCTAGGCTGGAAAGTCATGCTATTACGACGACTTTAACAGACACATCGGATTATTATGCCAAGCAGCGAGAGCAGTGGTTAGCAAAAGCGGAGACCAATAAGCCGGTACTAACTGAAACAGTGGTTCGGCCCCCACGCTTGGGCAGCTTGGTAGAAGATCATGAAGCTTTTCAAAATTGGCGCATAGATTCGACGGTATCCATTAATCATTTATATAATAAGGGTTTTAAAGAACAATCCGGCGTCATTCTCGATTTCGGTACACATGTTACAGGTTATGTTTCGTTTACGCTAAACCCTTTCGGCGCTACACCTGATGCACCTTTACGATTAAAGTTTACTTTTGGAGAGGTGCCGGCAGAAGTTGCTGTTCCATTTGATCCTTATCCGGGCGGATTAAGCCGCGCTTGGCTACAAGACGAAATTGTGACGGTGAGCGAACTTCCGGCTAACATAACGATACCCCGTCGCTTGGCTTTTCGTTATGTGAAAGTTGAACTGCTGAGCCCTTCTATCGCTTATGATTTTAAGCTGAGTTCGATTCAGATAAAGGCAACAAGCTCTGCTCGTACAGAAGTTGCTCCTTTAGCGTCAGTGGCGTCGGATCGGATAAAGGCAATAGATCGTATAGGATTACGTACGCTAAAAGAGTGCATGCAAACTGTTTATGAAGATGGGCCTAAGCGGGATCGCCGACTGTGGATCGGCGATTTATATTTGGAGGCTTTGGCGAATGATGTTTCGTATAAAAACCATCAACTAACTAAACGATGTCTCTATTTGTTGGCGGCTTTAGCTAATAGAGAAGGCTATTTACATGGAACCGTTTTCGAAAATCCGAAACCACATCCACAGGACGGTCAACAATTGTTGGATTATTCCTTGCTTTATGGGGTGGCATTAAAGGATTACTTAGAAAACACGGGCGACCACAACACGGCCCTAGATCTTTGGCCAGTTGCCAAAAAGCAAATAGATTTAGTAAAGCGTTACCTTCTCCAAAATGGGCGAATTGATTTTGAACGTGCAAACAAGGAAATTTGGATTTTTATCGATTGGAAAGATGGCTTACATAAAGAAGTCGCGATACAAGGTCTGGCTATCTTCGCATTAAAAGAGGCCTATCAACTGGCAAAGCGCTTAGGAAAGATAGGTGATGTTCGCGATTTGCCAAATCTGATCGCCAAAATGGAACAGGCATCGCGGAAGTATTTCTTTGATCAACAAAAGAAACTGTTCGTGAGTGGCCCAGCAAGGCAGGTTTCTTATGCTTCGCAGATATGGATGATCTTAAGCGGAGTAATTGCGCGTAAAGATGCGCCAAAATTGATTCGCGCGTTGAAACAGGATACCACGGCCTCGAAACCAGGAGGACCGTATTTATACCATTACTTTTTACAGGCAATGATTCAAAGTGGATTAGGTGAAGAGGCCAAGCAGCTAATGCTCAATTATTGGGGAAGTATGGTAGACAAGGGTGCAGATACCTTTTGGGAAGTATATGATCCATCAGATGAATATAAATCGCCCTACAATTTTTATCCCATTAACAGCTATTGCCATGCCTGGAGTTGCACACCCGTTTATTTTATCCGTAAATACTCAGAAATATTCCAGAACGAATAAATCAGCATAGCGCATGATGCATGGTTCGATGAAGAATCTTATCTTAGGCTGTCAGCATATAAAACATTATATTCCTAATGAAGAAAATAAGTATACTAATTCTCTTTCTTTGTATCTCTAGTTGGACTTTCGGCCAGTCTGTAGATCATAAGCCTGCAATTTTTGCACAAAATTCTCCCACGAGCAAATTAACCCGGGATTTTATTACGCCAACACGAATCTTGCACACGGAGGGAAAAGTGGAAGATGTGGAAACATTATTAAAATCTGGAATAGGCCAGGCAGATTTAGCCAATCGGAGTAAATGTATTTTAAGCAATGATGGAAATGGAAATAAAGCCAGCATATTACTCGATTTTGGTAGGGAGCTCCATGGTGGGCTAGAACTTGTTACCGGGATGTGGGCGGAGAATAAGCCCGTAAAGGTTCGTCTTGTTTTTGGCGAATCTGCCAGCGAAGCGATGAGCAGTATAGGCGAAAAAGGAGCTACTAATGACCATGCTATCCGCGATTTCACGACAATGCTGCCTTGGTTGGGGAAAATTCAACTCGGAGAAACAGGTTTTCGCTTTGTGCGGATTATATTAGAAGAAGAACAGGCGGCTTTGCAGTTGAAAGAAGTAAGAGCCATATTTACTTATCAAGATATCCCCTATTTAGGATCTTTTAAAAGCAATGACGACCGGCTTAACAAAATTTGGGAAACCGGAGCCTATACCGTGCATTTAAATATGCAGGAATATTTATGGGATGGGATTAAGCGGGATAGGTTGGTTTGGGTAGGGGATATGCATCCGGAAGTTTCAACCATCAATAGCGTGTTTGGCTATAATGAAGTGGTGCAAAAAAGTCTTGACCTGTCTAAAGAAACTACGCCTTTGCCAAACTGGATGAATGGTATTAGTACTTATTCCATGTGGTGGATTATCATCCAGCGCGATTGGTATATGCATCATGGTGATTTTGCTTATCTACAAAAACAAAAACCTTATTTAGTTAGCTTACTTAAACAGCTAATAACGAAAATTGATAGCGATAATAGGGAAGCATTAGATGGCATGCGCTTTCTTGATTGGCCGTCAAGTGAAAACGAAAAAGGAATCCATGCCGGTTTGCAGGCGATGATGGTACTCGCGCTAAATACAGGTGCCGAACTTGCGAAAGTTTTAAAAGATGATGAAACAGCGCTGTTATGCGAAAATGCTGTTGATCGACTAAAAAAATACGTTCCCGATCCAAATGGGTCTAAGCAGGCAGCTGCGCTTATGGCACTGGCAGAGTTGGTGCCTGCTGAGAAAGCAGATAAAGAAGTATTGACAGTAGGAGGGGCTAAAGATTTTTCTACCTTTTATGGTTATTATATGTTGCAGGCTATGGCTAAAGCTGGCGATTATCAAACCGCTTTGGATATTATAAAAAGCTACTGGGGGGCTATGTTAGATTTGGGAGCCACCACATTTTGGGAGGATTTTAATTTGGACTGGCTGCCAAATGCGGCAAGGATAGATGAATTGGTTCCGACAGGCAAGAAAGATATTCATGGCGATTATGGCGCTTACTGCTATAAAGGTTTCAGGCATAGTTTGTGTCATGGTTGGGCCTCTGGGCCAACAGCCTGGCTTACCGAACATGTGCTAGGCATCCAGGTTACCGCTCCAGGCTGTCGTGAGATAAAGATAGCACCCCATTTAGGAGATTTAAATGAGGTGGAAGGTACTTACCCTACGCCTCAGGGAGTACTGTGGGTAAAGCATACAAAAATGGCTAATGGCAAAGTGAAAACAGCATACAAAGCGCCAAAGGGTGTTCGTATAATTCTGTGAAATTCTGTACCTTTAGATTTTCATAACCTATAGATGAAGTACGATCCTTTTTTCGACCATATAAAGATTGATGAATTTTCTGTAACACCGAAATATTTACAGTTAACCAGCGCGGTATTAAATGCCATAAAAGAAGGGAAAATTGAAAAAGATGCCATGCTCCCTTCCATTAACGAGTTGAGCTTTGTCTTAGAAGTATCTCGTGATACTGCTGAAAAGGGATACCGCCACCTCAAAAAGTTAGGTGTCATTGATTCTGTTCCGGGCAAAGGGTATTATGTGAGCCGCACAGACTTTCGGCAGAAAAGAAGCATTATGCTCCTATTCAATAAACTGAGCGCTCATAAGAAGATTGTTTACGATGCTTTTATAAAAACATTGGGTACGGATGCAGCAGTAGATTTTTATATCTACAACAATGATTTCAATCTGTTTAAAAAACTTATTCAAAATCAAAAACAAGAATATACGCATTACGTAATCATTCCGCATTTTGTAGAAGAAAGGGAAAAAGCTGCCGAAGTAATTAATCAGTTGCCAAAAGAAAAATTAGTATTGGTAGATAAAAAAGTGCCCGGTGTTGAAGGAAACTATGCTGCAGTATACGAGAACTTTGAAGAGGATATCTATAATGCACTGGAAGAAGCAAAGGAGGAGTTAGCAAAGTACCATACGTTAAAATTAATTTTTCCGGATAAGAGTTATTTCCCACGCGAAATAATCAAAGGTTTCTATCGTTTCTGTCAACAATATGCCTTTGACCATCTTTTGGTAAGTAATATAGCCAAAGAGCCTATCAGTGAAGGTGAGGTTTATATTAATCTTATGGAAGACGACCTCGTGATATTGTTAGATAGAATTATTTCGATGAAATTACATATAGGTACACAAGTAGGTGTAATATCTTATAACGAGACCCGTGTTAAGCGTTTTATCCTAGATGGTATTACCACGATTTCAACGGATTTTGAGAAAATGGGTACTACAGCCGCTGATCTTATCTTGGAAAATTCGAAGAAGCATGTTGAAGTACCCTTTTATTTGTTTAAAAGAGCTTCTTTGTAGTAGAAAGTGGTTAAGTAGTGATAGTAGTTAAGTAGTAATCGTGGTTAAATGGTGAATAGCCAATGCGGTAGACTTGAGCGTACTCACAACTCACAACGAACAACCAATAACCAATAACGAACAACGCTTAATGTGCATTCAATTGATGGAGCATTAGTTCTCCTTGGTTATTAAGCGAAAAAGAGGTAATGGCCGAGTTTTCCTGAACTATTCTGCGATAATTTCTTAAAGGCATACCCAACTTGTAAGCTAAATATAACCGGTTTACGGTATTGTGGGCTACAACTAAAATAGTGCCTTCGATATGTTTGCTTAGCATCTCCATTAAAAAATTATCCACGCGCTCTACAATTTCTGTTGCTGTGTTTCCATTGCCTCCCGCTCGATATCTTTCGGGAGCAGTATCCCATTGTTCCCAAAGTAAGGGATTTTCTGCTACAAATTCTGCTCTCGTTTTGCCTTCCCAATGGCCAAAGTCTAATTCTAGCAGCCGCTCATCTTTGATAACCGTGTACTTATTGTCGCTGGCTAATTTAGCTGTATGATAGGCCCTTTGCAGCGGAGATGCGTAGACTGCATCGAATTGTATTTTGTTGATGGATTGCGCAATAGCTCCTGCCTGCCTTAATCCTTTTTCCGTAAGTCCGATATCAGTTGTTCCACAATAGCGGTTCCCGTCCGCATTATAAGCGGTTTCTCCATGGCGTAAAAGATAAACTGTTAACATGTGCTAAGATATTGTTTGGTGATTAACGTTTGAATAAATTTATGATAATTTTCTTCATATGGTTTTACGAGATCGTCTTCAGGATGAATTTCCTTTTCCCTATGCGTCATGTGATGAACTGCTTCTGTAACTGAGCTGAAAATTGTTTTAGACGCTGCGCAGATGGCTGCCCCAAGTGCGCCAGATGCTTCTTGGCATTTGTAAATAGGCTTATTAAGCACACTGCTTCTAATGCGCAGCCAGGTATCGCTATTACTACCTCCACCTGCGGTAAAAACAGCCTTCACGTTTTCGTTAGCAAGCTTTTCAATTAACTCATAGGCATAACGCTCTATATAGGCCACACCTTCCATATTGGCCGTATAAAGCGCTTTCTCGGATAGGCCTTGCGGGGCAAAGCCTTGTGCCTGCGGTGAAACAAAAGGAAAACGTTCTCCTTGTTGTTTCAAAGGCCAGGCAAGATAAGGTGAAGGAATTAATGCTGCAGCTTGTTCATTTAGCGTAGGTAGTTCCTGGGCATTGAAATCAGTGCTGACCCAGTCTGCCCCTGTATTGCTTGCTCCACCAGGCATCCAGAAACCTTCTGGATGGCGATGGCAGTAAATACTGTCTGTAGGGTCAATAATCGCTGTTTGCGTGACACCTTTAATCACCATAGTAGTCCCGATGGTAGTATTCCAGTCGCCAGGCGTGATGGCGCCAGAGGCCATCTGTGAAGCACATCCGTCTGTAAGTCCTACTACTACCGCCAGCTCCGGTAATTGTAGACTATGGGCGAGCGCAGGTTGCAATGTGCCGATAACGGTTCCTGAAGGTACGACCTCCTGTAGCCAGCCTGAAGGGACAAGCTGTTCGGTAAGATAAGCAGGCCATTGGTAGTTGGCAACATCATATCCGGTTTTCAATGCATTCGTGTAGTCTGTTATATGGAATACACCGCTAAGTTTTCCGGTGATAAAATCTGCGGCATGAATCCATTGGTGGGTGGCTGCCGCCTTTTCCGGGAAGTTTTTGGAAAACCATAGGATTTTTGAGAGTCCGCAAGAGGCACTAAAGGCCGTGAAACCTGCTGGTTGATATTGTTTTGCCAAAGCTTTACAGTATGCTCCTTCTTCCGCCGATCGTTTATCACTATACATCAATGCTTGATGAAGTGGTTCACCTTGTTGGTCAATCGGAATAACTGTTCCAGAGGTGGAAGTGGTAGCGATAGCCTTGATTTCTTCAGGTTTGACCTTATCTTTTGTTTTTTTCCTGATCTCTTGTAAGGCCAGTAAGGTATTCTCCCACCACATTAAGGGCGATTGTTCTTCGCGGGATGCTGCCGTAAGTTTAAATGGTATGGAAACGCTAGCTTCTACAGATCCGTTTGATTCAATAAGGGCAACTCTGCTACCTTGTGTTCCTACATCTATACCGATAACAAATTCCTTCATAGCACCTGTTTAAAAGTTTTACGCACAGTTTGCCATTCTTGATGAAGTGCCAAATAATGTGTACGCTCATTTGGAATCGTCGTTTCCAAGATGTTTGGAATAGGGTTTGTTTTTCCTAAGGCATCGTTGCATATAAAGGCACCACCAATCACCGAAGATTGACGATAGGTATCCCGGATGATAATTTCTTTATTCAGCAGATTCGCAAGAAATTGCCTTAGCGTGCGGCTTTGCACACCACCTCCACAGGCTAATAGATAACTTTTCTGATGGGGGGCAACGGTACACAGCGTTTTATAGTTTTCATAAATACTGCAAGCAATATCCCATAAAATGGCCCATACAAAATCGCCGCGGGTAAGCTGATGGGAAACAGGAGCATTAAAAATAAATCCTCCTTTCGTTAAAGGTGATTTTTCATCGGCCACCAAGGAGCCTAAAGAAGCAACACACTGCTGATGAGGTACGGTATTTAATTCTTCCTCAATAGTTTCATAGCGCTCATTGGGATAGAATATTTCTTTTAGCCGTTGGTAATTTAGCCCGGTAACACCCGCATTTGCTTCCAAAACAAATAGATCTTTGTCTACATGTCTGCCAGTCCAGGTACGTTCGTCTTTGTCAAGAATATAACTGTCTGCAACTTTAATAACTGGCGTGGTTGTACCCGAAACAATAATGACGTCATCAACATGAGGGGCTACACTTTTAATGGCTACTTGTGTGTCAGAGCCACCAGTAATCACCTGAGCATTGCGGTTAATCGTTAGCGTATCAGCTAAAGGTGCTAGGATAGGACCTAAAATGGAGCCTGATTTTTTCAGTGGCGGCAATAGACTGGGCGACAGACCGAGCAATTCGCAAGAAGAATTATTCCATTCCCCCTTTTCTACATCATATAATAAGGTTTCGGAAGCCTGAGAATGTTCATAAGCAAGTTCTCCTGAAAACTTGTAGGTTATCCAATCGCTTATACTGGTGAACTTACTTACCAGCGGCCACTGCTGCGGTTTCCTTTCCCGGAAACCCACTAACTTTAGTGCAGAGAATAACGCTGTAGGATATCTGCCAGTTAGGGTATACATAGCCGATTTGTCTTTTATCAAATGCTCCCACTCTCTTCCACGATTATCATGGTTAGACATGCCAATGAGCGCATTGCCTTGGGCATCTAATACGATAATACCTTCCCGTTGGCTCGTGGCGGTAATAGCTACAATTTTTGTAGTTGTTCCTGCGGTTTGAATGACTTGTTTGCTCATATCGACGATTTGCCCCCACAATTCATTCGGATGAAAGGAGATGGCATCCGGATAATCATGATCCGTTTCGTAATGAACATTTTGTCTTTTCAAATGCAGTATCGTTCCATTGGGCAAAACGGCTGCCACACGGGCATTACCAGTACCGATATCAATCACTAAATAAGCTTCTTGTTCGTGCTGATTCATATTGTTGATTTAAGAAGGATTAGTTTGGAGTATCTCTTTGTTTACAAGTTGTTTAATGGATTTTTTGCCGTCTTTAAAAAAGCTTTTTAAACTTGCATTCATAATATCGGCATGGTGGTCTTCCACTTCGTGCGTAGCTCCGGCAATGTGCGGTGTGGCCAGTACCCGCTCATGGTGAATAAGTTTATAATCGATTTCGTCCGGAGGTTCATGATCGAATACATCTAATATTGCACCTTTAATTTTATTGGCCTCTAGGGCAGATAATAGATCCAATCTATTCACAACAACCGCACGGGAGGTATTGATAAAAATAGCATCTTTTTTCATCAGCGATAAATATTTTTTATCGATCATTCCCTTTGTTTGCTCAGTAACCGGAAGGTGTATAGCCACTGCATCACAAGTACTAAAAAGCTCTTCTAGGGAAACTTTGATGAAATTAGGATTTTCGGATGTAAAATAAGGGTCATAATATAGAATAGTTGCAGGGAAGTGCTCCAATATATTAGCGGTTGTTTGTCCAACTGCCCCAAAACCAACCATACCTATCTTTTTGCCTGCTATCTCATTTCCTTTAAATTGGAGATAAGAAGTATGCGCGCCTACTTCCCATTTTTCCTCATCCAGCCATTTAATGCCCGCAAGGGTATTGCGCATAAAAGTAATGAGATTGGCAACAAGCATTTCGGCAACGGCTTGTGCATTTCGGGCGGGTGTGTTAAATACCGGGATGCCTAGCTGGGTAGCAGCGCTTACGGCTACGTTGGAAGGTGTGCCTCGGCAAACACCTATAAATTTGAGCTGCGGATAGGTGTTGATTACTTTTTCCGTAACCTCATCATGTTCGGTAATATAGGCATCTGGTTGGACGTCGTGTAATAAATTTATAAGCTCCGATTCGGTATAAGCACTTCCTTTTGATTTCCATTCCCGGTAAATAACTTCACCAAAAAGTGCGGCTAATTCGTGTTGGGCTTTTGCGTAATAAGGAGCTGTAATTAAAATTTTCATATAGCTGTTATTCGTTGTTGTTATGTAGTATTAAGATAGTTTTAAGTTATAAGTAGTACGTTATAAGTACCATAATCGTTATGCCACTATTGCGAGTGAATATTTTTGCCATACGTAAAACTTACAACTTATTACTTATAACTTATTCGTTTCCTTCGGCAGGGTAATGAAGCTTGTTAATAACGCACTGATAAAATATAATATCGCCAGAATCCATATTACCCCTTCATTGCCGATGAGTCCGATGAATAGACCCACTAGTGCCGGGCCGATAAATACCGGTAATCCCGCTCCCAAATTCAGGATGGCCATTGCGGCACCCTTATCTTTTTTTACAAGTGAAGGCACTAAGGCAGATAGCGGAACGTAACCGGCCAGTAATGCTCCCCAAAGAGTGCCGGCAATCATGACTGTCCAATAATCTCCTCCAAACCAGCTAGGGGCATAGAAAAATAGGAGCGTAGTTATCCCACAACCTATTCCTCCAAACCAAATAATGGTATTTCGCCAACCTAGTCGATCGCCAATGAAACCAAATAGCAGATTGAAGATAATATTGGCCGTGAAAATGGTTCCCCAGATTTGGAGCCATTCTTTTGTAGATATATCAAACTGTGCCATATAGATGGGTAGAAATACCGGAAATGCAAATTGGGCAGTTGTATTAATGATACGTACAATTCCACCTAGGAGAACTTTTGGCTCTTCTTTGATAATAGTGAAGCCTTTCAGCAGTTCTGCGGTTTTGGAATTAGCAGTTTGATTGGCCTTCAGTTCAAAACGATCTTTATTGAGTAAAAGAGCGAAAAGAGCACCTAAAGAGACCCAGAATAAGGAACTCCAGAGTGTGTCTTGATAGCCTAAACGCTCAATGGCCCAACTGGAATAATATGCTCCTAAAACATTTAAGCCACCCGTAAATACAAACCAAAACCAACCAACCGCCCGGCCAAGCATGTGTTGTGGCGTCCGGTAAGTTATCCAAACCAAGAATGAATAAGCAAATAGGGGATAGCCAAAACCACGTATCGCATAGGTGATCAGCATAATCGGATAATTTAAATGTGACATGCCAAACCCTACGAAGCCAATAGTGCCTATAATATAGAGCAATAGGCCCGTGAACATGGCTTTGCGCGGACCGTAGGTTTCGGCTAATACGCCAGAAAACCAAGAAGAAATGGCAATGGTAACACCATAAACGGTGAATAGAGCTGCTGATTGTTCGATGCTCATGCCATTGGATAGTAGATAAGGACTTAACCAGCCTTGTTCTACGCCGTCGCCCATCATAAAGATCAATATGCCGAGATATCCCCAACTTAAGCTGGTAGGTAGTCCAATTTTATTAGCGAAAGGCGAACTGTTTTGATTTGGTATCATATAATTTAGCGTGTTAATGGTGTCTTTATATAACTAGTGCTGCGGACACAAAATAGTGGTCGCTTGGATAACGACCATTTTTGCTATCCTTAATAATTGTAGCCGCCGTTGTTTTAACGTTTCCGCGATAAAAAATAAAATCAATCTTTTTTCCCGTTTCTTTTTTTTCGTAATGCTCTCCCTGAAATTGATGAACCGTATAACCGGGTTCCCTGTCTCCATGAAGTACGGTATAAGAATCTTGCCAATCATTTTCTTTTATAATACCATATACTGCATTTGCGGCACTGGAATTAAAATCCCCTGTTAGCACCTGCGGATAATTTGGTGCATATTGATTTGCTTCGTTCACAACGATCTTGATTTGATTTTCGCGGGCATCCTGGCTTTTATGGTCTAAGTGTAAATTAATAAACCGAAAATCCTTTCCAGATTTTTTATCGCGCAAGCGTACCCAATTTGCGTGGCGCGCACGAGCCGAATTCCAGGAAATACTACCTGCTTGTAATGGCGTTTCAGAAAGCCAGTATTCACCAGCAGCTAGCATTTCATAACGCTCTTTGGAAAATAGAATGGGATTCTTTGCGATACCATGATAACCTACAGGATGTGCATCCATCTCTGGACCTTCGAAACCAAAAGCGATAAAATCAGGAAAAGCCGTTTTTAAATCTTCCATCTGAGGTTCAATAACTTCTTGAAAACCAATTATATCTGGTTTTTGTGCGCGGATAATAGCTGTACAGCTGTCCTTCCGGGAGCTCCATCCAACACCTTTTTCATCATCTTCTGGAAGCGCCACGCGTATATTACAAGTCAAAATACGATGAAGATTAGTATCGGCGTGTTGCCGAGAAAATGAAAAAGGTGTTAATGAATGCGTAAGCAACGGAGTTGCTGCTATACCCATGCTATAAATAAACTTGCGTCTGGTAGTGGTGTTTTTTGTTGCCATTTCTTTAATATTCAGGATAAAGAATCCGATTTTTCAAGTCGAAGGAAAGCTCCTTTCTCCAATAATTCACCTTGTAATTGCTGTACATCAATAGCGGCAGGTGCAACACCATTTCGTATCGCTATTTTTGCTGCTCTTCCCGCCGCCTCGCCCATCGCCATGCAGGGAGCCATTACCCGTATAGCCGACATGGCCTCATGGGTTGTGGAGATACTTCGTCCTGCTACGAGTAGATTATTGACTTTTTGTGGGATAAGTGACCGATAGGGAATATCATAGCAATCACCACACCATTGCAAGGTGCAATCGCCACCTTCTGGATGGTGTATATCTAAGGGATAACTTGCAACGGCGATTGCATCGTCAAAATGCCGGCAAGCTAAAATGTCTTCTTTTGTCATTACGTATTGTCCAATAATACGTCGCGTTTCCCTAACACCAAGAAAGGGGGCCATCTTTACAAAATAGGCCTTTTCAAATCCCGGAACATATTGAATCAAGTATTCCTGAATGTCTGTAATCTGTTTACGGCCCTCCATTTCGCCATAAGATAAACTACTGGGATTCGTTCCATCTACACCGTTTATGCGCGTCATGTTTACCCATACTTCACCTTTTCTTAATCCTGTAATCAGAATGGTACGCTCAACAGGCAAGCTGAACCCTTCCTGCCGGGCTTTTTGCATTAAACTTCTAAGACCTACTACTATGAATTGATTGTTTTGCCCAAAGTACTCGGCCGGAATGAAGTCGGTTAAGTAGGTTCTGGGCTCTTCCGCTATGCTCGTTCTTAATTTTTCTGTATCAACATTTCCGAGACAAAACATGAGCGTAGGGGGTTGTGTACCACCAACTTCATTGCCTTGTTCGCATGGAACCCCCGCACGATAGGCCACATCGGCATCACCACTACAATCAATGATTGTTTTGGCCAAAATGGCTTCTCGACCGGCCTTACTTTCTACAATCACCCCTTTAATGTCGTCGCCTTGCAAAATCACATCCGAAAAAAAGGTATATAATAATACTTCCACATTGCTTTCTTGTAATACTTCAAGTGCAGCGTTTTTCACTGCCTCCGGCTCTACCAGCGTAATGCTCATGTGAAGCGGGCATGGGCGGTGTTCACTTGCCCCTCCCTTGGATGCTAGTCTATCGATAAATTTTTGGGGTAAGCCTTTAATAATTTGGTTACCCTTTTGCCCTAGAAATCCCAAGATCGGAAGGCCAATGGTCATATTCCCTCCAAGAAAGCTGCGGCTATCAATTAAAGCTACTTTTAATCCATCTTCGGCAGCGGCTTGCGCGGCAATAATTCCGGATGGACCTCCACCAACTACTAAAATATCTACTTCCATGCGGATGGGAAGTGTTTTCTCGGGCTCTAAAATTTGATTATTTGTTATCTGCATGTCTTTAATCATTAGATTTTAATACAATTTTATTAATATTCCGTTTAGGCCTTTCTGGTCGAATCATTGTCCATAATAGCAATACCGCAATGGGGTGTAGAAAGGCCATCAGCAGGAATACTTTGTCTGTTCCAATTGTTCCGATGTATTGACCTACGAAATAATTGAAAATGATAGCCCCAACCGCTCCAAAACCACCGGCAATTCCCAGTACACTGGCTACATTATTCACCGGAAACGTTTCGGCTATGACCACGCTTATGGTGAATAACCAGCTAATGCATACTGCCGCAACCAAGCTGAAGATCACAAGCGTTACAGCAACATTTGGTAAATAAGGGGTTAATGCACATAAAGGAGCAAAAATGGCCACAATACTGAGCATAAGTTTTCGAGAATGTAAAGGTTTATAGCCGCGTCTTACTAACCAATCAGACCAGGCCGAAGTGCCTATTCCTCCTAAATCGGCCGCTAAAAAAGGTATCCAACCCACTAAACCTAATTGGGTAAGGGATAAGCCAGACCCTTCCTGAAGGTATCCCGGTAACCAGAATAAACAGAAATACCAAACTGGGTCGCTAACAAAACGTATGATTAGAATGCCCCAAAGGCTTCGTGTAGACCATAGTTCTTTCCATTTAAAGCTTTCTGTTAAGGAGGATTCGGCAGAAGCCGCAGCCTCTTGAGCAATGGCTTCTGGCGGATCCCGGTAGATAAACCACCACAAAGCGGCAATGACCAAGCCTATTGCACCAGAAACTATGAAAGCCATATGCCAATTATAGGCTATTGTTAACCATACGACAAATGGAGGTGCTATGATAGCACCAATAGAGCTTCCTGCCACACAAAGGCTGTTGGCAGTCGCACGCAATTTGCCAGGAAACCATACGGTTATTACCCGTAACTGGGAAGGGAAAACTGTAGGTTCGGCCATGCCTAACATGCCTCTAAAAAATCTAAATTGACCAATGGTTTTGGAGATACCACCGCCAATGCAGGCTATTGACCAAGTGACTACACCGATAAACATAAGCTTTCGAGCACCAAAGCGATCGGCAAGCCAACCGGTGAGTGGGTACATTAAAGCATAACATACCGTAAAAATATTGAGTATAAATGCGTAACCATCATCGCCAATTTGAAACTCTTTTTTAATGGTTGGTTTCAGTATGGATAATAATTGCCTGTCGATATAATTGAACACAATAGCTGCAAATAATATCAAAATGATAAACCACCTTCTTTTCTCTGGTCTTAGTAATCCCATGTGTCCTTTTTAATAGCCTGGATTTTGTTTCAGTTTCTTATTCGTTAACGTATACCGACTTACTTGCTTTTCCGGAGAAGTAGCTTTTTGTGGAGCCAACACCGCATCTATTGAAACTAAATACAGATACACTAAAAAATATGTTGATTTCATTTTGTCTAGCGTTTTAATGATGAAGCTCGATTAACTGTTTTTTGCTTTGTTATTTTATTAATGGTTTATAATGGAGATAAATGTAACAAAATAAAACAAATAAAAATAAAAATAAATAAAATTTAATAAAAATAAATGTTGTCGATTAAAAGACAGATTTCATATTTAGCATCTAATTCCTTACACTTCATCCGCAAATTAGTATCAAGACGTAAATCTCAAGACTTAGTTATGAGTGCGCACTGAACTACTTTACAACTTAACTACTATCACTATTTAACTAGTATCAGGTATCAAGACCTATCCCACATCTAATGTCTAATATCTTACATTTAATGTCTAACATCTATTGATTAATCGAATGCAAAAATAAATTCATTCCGCGCGTCTTTTTTCCATGCAAATTGTTGTGTGGTAGGAGAAGCTGCAAAAAAGGGGGAAAAGGTTTTCACTTTCACCGTTTTATTATCTGGAAAAAACTCCAGTATTCTAATCCAGCCATCACCACCATTTCCATTGCGATGACCACCACCCATAGATTGTGCATCGAAAAGCATTTGATGGACGGACTTGTCCGCCAAGTTTTTGTCACTTCGATAGCCCTCTCCGGAAATATGGCCGCACAAAACTAATTCTAAATTGGACGCAGGCTGCACCAATTTCTCCCATATTTGTTCTCCATTATTGGCTGCAGGGAGTTTAATCCTGTCGGATTTCTGGATACTGTTGTTAATGGAATAGGGCTTATATATAAACCATTTGGGTTCGCCGGATGTCCGTTCGTTTTTGTTGTTCAGGTAGGCGTGGGTCAACAATACAATGCGATGGTGTTTGTATTGTTCTAAGTCGGCAACCGTTTTTGCCCATTTAAGCACTGTATCTCTGGGTGCAAATTCTACTGTGATGAACAGATAATCCTTTCCGTTGAGCGACTTAAGTTCATATGCAGAATTTTCCAAGGTTGGTTTACCTGCTTCGTTTGTGCTGTTTTGTACGACGATTTTCTGGTTCAACCAGTTATTGTCTATTTGGAAGAAATCCGGGAAGCGCGATGTGCGGATTCCATTGGTATCAATGCTATCGTCATGATTTCCGGTTGCTGTTATATAAGGTACTTTGCCGTTCAGTGTCGAGAAGGCCTGTACCGAAGCTTCCCATTGTCGTTGAGCAGATTGATCGCCATCTTCCCCTCGGTTGATGATATCATTCTGCTCCACCAGATCGCCTGTACAAACCACCATCTTAATATTCAGCGAATCGATATTCGCTTCAATCCAAGCGGTCATCAAGTCTAGGATGGGTTGGTTTTGGCCCCATTTTACATAATTCTGTACATCTGGAATCATAATTAAAGACCAAGATTTTTGGTGCTCTAATTGAGGTTTTTGGTAGATTACTTGCGAAAAAGCAACCTCAATTGATAACGATGCCCATAGCATTAATATGAAATAGCGAAATATCTTTTTCATCTTACGTTTTTTAATCATATTGTTATTACCAGGTATTGATGCATAATAAGAGGCACCAATACCTGGTAAGTAAGTTAAAGATCAATACCCGGGATTCTGTGTTAAATTTTTATTGGCATCGCGTTCCGCTTGTGGTACAGGCCACAATTCGTCTTTATTTTCTTTATAAACGACTTCCTGTGTGCCAAAATGCTTGGTGGCCTCACTTTGATTATAGATGGGCGAGTAATTTTCATCAATGCGAACCAGTACATCTTTTGTCCATGGATTAGCCGCTCGGTTTAAATAAAGGTAACCATTCATAATTTGGGGAGCAATGTTCCAGCGGCGTATGTCGTACCAGCGTAGGCCATCGTTACACAGCTCCACTTTACGTTCATAACGTAGGGCGGTGCGTAACTCAGCCTGTGATAGGCCAGCTTTAAGGTTAGGCATACCTGCGCGATTACGGATTCTATTAATGGCATCGTATACCGATGCATCAATATCGCCCGCTTCAATTTTTGCTTCGGCATAGATCAATAGCAATTCGGCATAGCGGAAGATACCAACATTGAGGTCGGATACGCCATTAACAGAATTGAGATCATAGTCTTTGAGATCTGTATGTTTCCGCCACAGGTAACCGCTGAATGAACGGTATGCATTTTTGGCATCTGCATTGTCTACCTGGGCAGGCTTATCACTCCCACCGTTCATGACCGGCCAGTAGTTGTTGACTTTGTCGAAGCTGGTATTGGGTTCGAATTGTATTCCCATCAATCGGGCATGCGGACGGGCGCAATATAGATCAAGCCGAGGGTCACGATTAGCAAAGGGGTTACTCGCATCATAATAAGAAGACTTGTCTATCGGTAGTCCATCAATAGCTTGGAAAGAATCAATGAAGTTTTGTGTTGGCCCCCAGTAACAAACGCCCTTACCTAAGCGGGAAGCCATATAGTACCCTTGGTTATGCGTGTTTCCACTAATGTTTTGGTTGTATTCTGCCACCCAGATCCATTCTTTGCTGCTGGCATAACCATCATAACCAAAAATATTGGCGCTCGACGGTTCTCCAGCTTCATAGGTTTTGTTGGCATAGGCCATGGTCGCATCAAAAGGCGTAAGATCGTAAACGCCTTTTGCCAGTTCGATGGCTTTTGCCGCAGCTTCTGCAGCTACTTCATATTGTTCGGCATATAAAGCTACGCGTGCTTTAAGCATATAGGCAGCTACACTTCCAACGCGTACATTGCCGTATTGGGGCTGTGATACGGGCAAATTGTCGGCTACTGCTGTCATTTCATCAATGATCCACTGTTGTATTTCCGCTTTAGCAGTGCGGGGCACATCGCTATCATGTAGACCGAGTGTATGCAGCACGAGTGGAACATCGCCATAGAGCTCGATTAACTGTGAATAACAATAAGCACGAATAACACGCAATTCGGCATCCAGCTGATTATAGGCGCTTTCCGGCATAGTACCTTTGATGTCTTCCAGGTTATCCAATACCGTATGGCAACGGGCAATAGTTTTATAATGTACGCCCCAGGGCTTGGTAGCTAGTGCATTGTCTGTTGTAAGTGAACTGGTTATGGGAGACGTATAATTGTTTCCGGGACGGGCGTAACCAATATCGGTTATATTGTCCATCACATGTAAAATAGGTGTGCTGGCCGCGTCTAATAGCGTCAGTCCTTTATAAGCACCTAAGAGTCCCAGGGTTGCTTCGTCTTCCGTTTGGGGAAAGGCGCCTGCTTCGGGTCCGTTTAACGGAAATTTGTCTAACTCACACCCAGTAACCAACAGCGTGCCCAAAATGGTTAGCCCTAGTCCTATTTTCTTTAGTTGAATCATTTTCTTTAAAATTTAAGATCAATACCCAATGAATAAATTTTGACTTGTGGATAATAAGCTGCTCCTCCCAGTGATACCCCGTCCGATGCACCTGCATCATAGCCTACTTCAGGGTCATAGCCTTGCCAGAAATCGGTGAAGGTGAATAAATTTTGGCCGTTCAGATACACAAATAAATCACTTACACCGATTTTTTTCAGTAGCGTTTTAGGTAATGCGTAACCAATTTGTATATTTTTTAAACGCATATAAGCCGCACTTTTCATCCAGAAAGAGGAATTCTGCGTATTGTTTGTGGAGGTGATAGATAAGCGAGGAAAGGCTGCATCCCTGTTTTCTTCTGTCCAATAATCCAGCTGCCATGTTTTAATAGCACTCGAGTTGGCGGTTGGTATGACATAATGCGAGTTCAGATAGCCATCGGCTTTACCCACCCCTTGAAAGAAAGCGCTGAACCGGATACCTTTCCACCCGAGGTCGAGGTTCAATCCATAGGTGTATCGAGGAACGGTGCTTCCAATAATTGTTTTATCGTCATTGGTTATTTTGCCATCGGGTATTGGATTTCCGTTGCTATCAAAAGCACCTGCGATATCTTTGTACCGGATATCTCCGGGATGTAGGGTGCCGAATTGTGTAGGGCCGGCATCAATTTCTTCTTGCGACTGGTATAAGCCATCGGCTATATAGCCATAAATGGAATTAATAGCCGATCCTTCTTGCTGGCGTAAAAGATCGCCTGAGGTTTGGCCTTTCATATCGGTAATTTCGTTTTTAACATCGGATAGGTTTAGACCAATACCCAGTCTGAAATCATTCCATTGGTTATCATAGCGGGTGCTGATTTCCCAACCAGTATTGCGTACTTTGGCGGCGTTCTGGTAGGGAGCGTTTAACCCGATGAGTTGTGGGATATTTAAGGTAAGCAAAATCCCATCGGTATTTTTCTGGTACCAATCTGCTGTAAATGAGAAATTATTAAACAGGACGGCGTCTAAGCCTACGCCCGTCATGGTGGTTGCTTCCCACCGCAGATCGGGGTTGGCCAAGGTATTGAGCGTTGCCAACGGATAGATTTTATCATCCATCGAAATGCTGCCAAGCGCTAATGTTTCGGTAAAGGGGTAATAAGAAGTACCAATGTTCTGGTTGCCCAGCTTACCCCAGGAGGCGCGCAGCTTTAGTTGATTGATGGCATTTTTGGCATTGGCCATAAAGGACTCTTCGGATATCCGCCAGCCTGCAGAGAAGGATGGAAAGAATGCCCAACGATTTTTATTGATAAAGCGGGACGTACCGTCGTAACGGAAGTTTGCTTCAAAGAGATAACGATCTTTGTAATCGTAGTTAAACCGACCGAAAGTAGAAACCAACAGCCATTGATCTTGTGTGCCATTGTTGTCTTTTGTTTCATTGTCTGCACCAGCAACCAGCTGTTCGTAGTTATCATAAGCAAAATCACGCCGATAGCCCATCAGATATTTTTCGTCATACGTTTCACGTGATGTACCTAACATAAACTGAAAAGTATGTTCTTTCCACGTATTGTGTGTAGCAGCGAGAAATTGATAGTTACCATAGAAATAACGATAGGCCGATTCGGTTAAATCCGTATAGGTGTTTGCAGCTCCTGCTTCCGTGCCATCATCGTTATACGTCATGACGCTCTTCGTAAATACATGGTTGTTTCTGGTGCGGTATCGCGGTGCAAGGATACCAGTTAGCGAAAGCCATTCAACGGGTTTATAATTGAGGTTAAAGTTTCCTTGCAACTCCAGGTTGTTTGCTGTCCGGTCGCCTCCTTCTTCAATAAATGCGACAGGATTATTGCCTACCCAGCCTTCCGACCACAATCCGTTACGCCTAATGGGAATATTCGTAGGCATCCGACCTAAATAATTCCAGATGGTACCTTCGTTCGCAATCTGTAAGCGATTGCTGTTGGTAAGCGCCAAGTCGAATTTTAAGGCCACTTTATCATTTGGCCGAATATCCATGTTGTTGCGTACATTGTAGCGCTTATATCCGGTGTTTTTGATGATTCCGTCTTGGTCGGCATAGCTTACAGAAGGCATGACACTTATTTTGCCGGTATTAGCCATCAACGACACAAAATGATTATGGGTAAGCCCTGAACCATCAAGAATGGCTTTTTGCCAATCAAAATTAGCGGGATCGGCAGCGTATTTCTCTTTAAAATCTGCAATGTTTTCCTCGCTGTATAAATTGTCTCCACCATCATTCCTATTGGCTTCATTGAATACATTCATGAAGGTGAGGCCGTCCGTCACCTCCGGAATGCGTGTGGCTTTCTGTTTACCAACATAACCCTTGTAATTAACGGTGAATTTGCCTTCCGCTGCCCGTTTGGTGGTAATCAAGATCACACCATTAGCCGCACGGGAACCGTATATGGCGGATGATGCCGCGTCTTTTAATACCGAGATGGATTCGATTAAGTTGACATCGATCTGATCGATAGTGCCGGCTATCCCGTCGATTAATACCAGCGGGCCGCTATCAGATCCGTTGAACGAATTGATCCCGCGGATGCGTATTTGTCCGCCATCGCCACCTGGAGCTCCGCTTTGGGATGTCACGGTTACACCCGTAGCAACGCCCTGTAAGGCATTTGAGGCAGATATAAGTGGGCGTTTCTCCAGTTGTTCACTGCTCACGGATGACACTGACCCCGTTAGGTTTACCTTTTTCTGTTCGCCATACCCCACAACTACTACCTCATCGAGTGCGTCAATACTTTCTTTTAGCGTGAAATTTAGGAGAGCCGTTTTACCTGCTTCAACAATTACACCTGTTTGCTGTTCAGTTTGGTAAGCAATATAGGTAACGTCTACCGTATAGGTTCCGGGGGGTACATTTATCACAAAACTGCCATTATCATTGGTGCCGACACTTTTGTCCAATTCCGCGATGCGGATGTTTGCGCCAGTAAGGGGATTTCCTTGCGGATCTGTGATCCGCCCGCTAATCTTTCCTGGCTGCTGTTCTTCTTTATGAATTGTTTCTGTGCCTGCAAGTGCTCTCGCGATGGTTTTTTGTTGCGCCATAAGAAGCATGCAGCAGCATAGGCATAGAAGAACGGGATAAGTTTTTCTTTTCATTTTACATAGTTTAATTTGATTGTTTTACGCATGTGCTTTATTTTTAAAAGTCTTTCCTTCATGTTAAAGACTTATCAAGCATACCTTACCAAGGACTTATGAACTTGGTTTTTTTTGTTGGTCTATGTGAATAATTGGGGGTGATGCTATTTTTGTGTTTAACTAGAGATCAATAAGGTAAATGAATGAGTACCGTCTGAGAATAGTGTATTCTACAGTTTTCAGACGGTACATGGTTATTTAGCTTCCCAGCCAAAATTTTGTTTCAGATTCGGATTTAATGTTAGTTCATTAGTTGGGATAGGTCTTAAATACATGAATGATTCATTGAACACGCGTTTTAAGTTATTCTGCGCTATAATATTTCCGCTGGCTTGTTCAGTAAGATAATGTTGCGTGCCGTTGATGACGAAATATACAATACTCTTTTCTGGATTTGATGGGGTGGCAGTTACAAAAGAAACATCGTTTTTGCCGTCTTCGTTCAGATCATAAGGCGTGTTCATGGCGGGAACATATAAACCCATATAGGGCTTTAATAAGAGGCCACCTAATTTCCATCGCATCAGATCATCGTATCGGAAGCCCTCCATGGCCAGTTCGTTTCCTCGCTCGCGTCGAATTTCCAATAAGCTGGGGCTGGAGATACTGGGAAAGTATTCTTGTTTTAAATATTCATCAGCTGCTGTAGGCATAAGGGCATTAGCTACTCCTGCTCGCTCCCGAAGTGGTTTGATGGTTAGATTCCATTCGGTATCGGTGAAATTGCCAAGCTCGGCCATAGCCTCTGCATAATTCAATAACACCTCTGCATAACGCATTAAAGGTAAGGAGTTGTTGTTCTCAGCAATGCCATCGGTTTTTTTTGAATCCAGCGTGAACTTATAAGGCATATAGCCGGTATAAGTATAAGTGAAATCTGGTGGTGCTGCTTGTCCTTCACGCTGATAGTTGCCCATACGAATGGTCTGCTGTAACCTTAGGTCTCTGTTTTTAACCTCATTCCAGAAGGGGATTTTATTGTAGCTTGTCTGATCAGTAAACCGACTGCCATCAGCATTCAAAAATGTGTTAATAAAGGTTTTGGTGAAACTTAATCTCCGGCCATAGGTCGCACTGGTCCAATACCAGTTGGCGTCATTCAGGACACGCAAAGATGCATTATTAACTGCTGCGAGCATTATTTCATTGGTTTTTGGTTGTTCATTGATAAATAAGTTCCTAAAGCTCATTGTAGGATCGGATTCCACATTTAATTGGTATTTTTTGGCATCTATCACTCTTTTTGCCGCATCGGCGGCCTCTTGTAGCCATTCATTGGCAGATGCGGTAAGTTTTAGTTCTTCATGGTATTTACGATAAGTGCCTTCAAAGAGGCAAATTCTTGATTTATAGGCCAAAGCGACTTGTCGGGTAATGTTAGACGAGGTAGGATCAATGGCTTCTCTAATGTTTGCACAGGCAAAATCTAAGTCTTCTCGAACTTTCCCCATTACGAAGTCTCGTGGGTCTTGCGTTTTGTATAAATCCGGATCGTCAATGGCCAGTGTTGTTTCCTGCCATGGAACATTGCCGAATTGTTTTACTTTATTGAAATAGAAATAGGCCCTGAAAAATCTGGCCAATCCCTGAAAATGTAGTTGAGCTTCTTCTGGAATTTCTGCCTGATTTATTTGCTCCAGAAAATAGTTGATGTTGCGTAATGTGGTCCAAGACCAACCACCAGCCTGATCGGCTGAATAACTTCCGGATAAATAGCTGTCTATTGTAGAACCAACTAAATAATCGCTGGTCTGGTCTCCTCTTACGATGTCATTCCCTTTTGGTAAGTCGTTGTAAAAGGAATTGGCATATAACTGTAGATCTTTTTCGGTTTTGAATGCATTGGCTGGTGATAGCTTATCGGGCGGATACAATTCAAAAGATTTTTGACATGAGGTCAATACCGCTATGGTGATTATTAAAAATAGCTTGTTCATAATCTTACGTGTTGAATATCAAATTATTTTAGAGCGTCAAATTGATTCCTAAGGTGTATGTTTTGAGTATGGGATAAGCCATACCCTGTCCGGCATCGCTATTCAGCTCCGGATCTGCTCTTTCAATATTTTCCGGATCCATGTTGGGATTGTGTTTAAACATGGGCGACCAGGTCCATAGATTCTGGCCGGTAAAATATACGCTCACTCGATCGACCCCTATTTTGCTTAATAGATTTTTAGGAAGGTTATAACCTATGGTTATATTCTTTAATCGGATATAGGCAGCGTTTTGAATGTATTGCGTTTGATTAAAGGTTAATTCTCCATTGGCATTAAGCGCAGTGTATCCTCTTAAACGTGGGAAATAAGTGTCTGGATTTTCTTCTGACCACATATTATCAACCACATAAGTAGGGTGCCAGCTATAAGGTCTGTTGTAGGGACCCCAAAATAGCGAGTTGTCGGCTGCGGGCATAAAGTCGCGTTTGCCTACCCCTTGGAAAAAGCTATTGACGAAGAAATTATTCCAGCTAAAATTGGCATTGAATCCAAACTGATAACGGAGCGATGTATTACCGATAATGGTTTGATCGCCAGGATCGCCTAAGGTTTTAGTCCCCTGATCGATAATGCCATCTTGGTTCAGATCTTTGAATTTAATGTCGCCAGGTAAGGGATTATTTGCAGCAGACACCCGAATTAAGCTTTGGTCGGCATGGTTTTTAATGTCTTGTTCATCAATAAAATAACCGTCGTTTACAAAGCCCCAGATATCCCCGACGCGCTGACCTTCGTAATAGGTGGTTATGAGGTTGAGTGGATTATTGAATCGGGTGATAAAGGCTCTGCTATCGGCCAAGGTAAATCGGAGATCATAATGGATTGGTTTGGTTGTTTTAATCTGATCGCGCCACGTTACGCTAAGCTCCCAACCGTAAGTCTTCAGGTCTGCATAATTGCCTTTCGGCACGGCGGTACCAAAGATAGCAGGTAAGGGCAGGCCTACGGTGAACATGTTGGTGGTTTTACGGACATACCAATCGAAGGTTGTGCTTAACTTGTTATTTATTACCGAGAAATCGGTTCCCAAATTGATGGTGGTAGCTTTCTCCCAGGTAAGTCCGTCTGGAATTACTCCTGGATTGGAGGTGTAATTAGGTGTTATACCGCCAAGTACTAATCCGGATTTAGTAACGTTCATCGTTTCAAGGAACTGATAGGGGTCTATATTTCCGTTTCCGAGGCTACCATAAGAAGCCCGTAATTTCAATTCTCCAATGATATTTTTTAAACCGTTCTGCCAGAAGGGTTCTTCGGATAAGCGCCAACCGCCGGATAAGGAGGGAAAGAAGCCCCATTGTTGTCCATTGGGGAACTTGGATGAGCCATCAAGGCGTCCATTAGTTTCGAGCAGGTATTTTCCTTCGTAATCATAACTAATACGGTAAAAGCCGCCGGCAGTTAGCCATTCATTGCCCCCTCCGGTTAAGGTGAAATTCTGCCCGTCGATCAATGAGAAGTCGGGAAGGGAAGGGTTGATCAAGTTGTCGCGTTCCATATAACGACGAACCAGCTTGGAGCGCTCGTAGTTGTATCCCAGTAAAGCGCTTAGGTGATGTTTGTTGAACTGATTGGTGTATTGTGCATAGGTGTTTAAGGCGAGGTAGGTCGTATTATCTATTTGTTCGTTCATTTTATTAATACCCCTTTCTAAAAAAACGTCCGGGGCAGTACTATAGGGCACGGGTGTGTAAAGTCGCGTGCGATTAAAAAAGGTCTTATCAAAAGTGAAATCACCGTTTACGGTTAACTTATTGTCGAAAAAATTTGTAAATAACCTGGTCGTATTCCTAGCCTGCCGTCGCGACTCATCCCAATGGTTGTTACCCGAAATGAAACTACCGAACACAATGGATGCATTGTCTGTTAGTGTGCCATCTGGGTTGCGCAACATGGCTACGGGGAAAGCCTCGTCCGATATTCTACGCCAAACGGGTGTATTGCTGGCGTGGTTCAGAATAGGGGTAAAGTATCCTCTTTCATTATAGGTCATATCGTTTTCAATACGTAGCCAGTCCGTAGCCTGGATGCTGCCTTTTCCCCGGATATTATACTGGTTAAATTTGTCTGGGTTATATCTAAAAATGCCTCCTTGGTTATTGTATCTTCCTGAAAGATAAAAGGATGTTTTTTTTCCTCCCCCTGTAAAACTTAACTGTTGTTCCATAGACGGCGTATGATCTGCATAGAGCTCTTTTAACCAATCGGTGCTACCATAATAAATATAGTTACCTGTAGCGGGGTCGATATCTACCGACGGCGTGTTGCCTGCCTCATAACGCTTGCGTAACTCTTCCAGGTATCCCTGCGACCAAGGGAAAACACTGTTGGCCTTCTGTGGATCTGCACTATAGTCGTTCCATGAACTAAAGGCATCGTTAAAGGTTTTTGCCCAGGGATAACCTTCGGTTACGAGGTCTGGGCGGATCGTTTGATCATTGCGTGAATATCCGGAAGCGTAGGTGATAGAGGTTTGCTCTTTAGATGGATTTTTTGTAGTGATCAATACAACACCAAAGCTTCCCCGTGCACCATAAATAGCAGCTGACGCGGCGTCTTTTAAGACGGAAACACTTTCAATGTCGTTTGGATTAAGTAAGTCAGGATCGCCAGGGACACCGTCTATTAATACCAGTGCTGAGCCTCCGGCACCAATGGACGTTGTTCCGCGGACATTATAGGTTGAAGTTCGTGTTGGCTTTCCGTCGGTCATCCGAATGTTTAGATTTGGGATAGTACCTTGCAGGCCTCTAGTCGTGCTGGGCAGAGGCCTGTTCTCAAACACTTCTTTGCCCACTTGGTCTACAGCTCCTGTTAGATTGGCCTTTTTTTGCGTGCCGTATCCCACTACAACCACTTCTTCAAGATCGGCCTGCCCTAATTTTAGCGTAACATCCAAGGGCGTGTTTTCTTTAGTCACCGCTATTGTTTGGGTAACATAGCCAATTATGGAGAATGAGAGTTGTGTACCGGGGGGTACTGATAAATGATACATTCCCTGCGCATCTGTAGATGTGCCTGTGCGTTTGTTTGATCCGATCACTGAAACCGACACCCCTGGTAAGGGGGTTCCATCTTCCGCATTTACCCGGCCGCTTAGCGTAATATTCTCCTGGGCTATTAATAAGGTGAAGGAGAGGAGGTGGAGTAGTGTTAGATAGATCTTCCTTTTCATTGTTTAGCTGTTTATTGATTAGTGTTTTTATTTAAAATATCTTTATATAGGTTCAAAAGTCATTTTTTTATATTAAAACAAGTTTAATTTCTGGTTATTAAATTATTCTTTCTAATAGATGGTGTGGCTATTGGTATAATGTGTAGCTTTTGGTTTATTTATTGGCCTGTATATGTCTCTGTTAAAAATTTTTATTTTGGTTATTTTGGTTAGCTATTTTGTAGGGCTAAAATAGTTTTAATATTTTTTTAAACAAAATAAAATAATATTTTACAATAAATTAAGCGTTTTTAAATAAAATTGAATAAAATAAAATGTATTTAAAAGGTTTATGGGTTTTTCAGAAATATTAAGTAGTATTGTGTTTTAAATGGCGATTATGAGGAATATTACTAAACGACATGAATCAATAATAAAATTAGTTAAGGCAAATGGCAGTGCCACAATACCTGAGCTGATAGAAATGACCAAAGTTTCTGGCGTTACTATTCGTAAGGACTTAAAGTTTTTAGAAGATAAAAACCTGCTGTTTTGCACCAGGGGAGGGGCTTCGCTTACTAATCCGTATGCAAACGATCGGCCTATTGTAGAGAAGGCATTAATCAATCCTGATAAAAAACAAAAAATAGCAAAAGCTGCGCTGGAGTTAATTAAAGATAATGATTCTATTATGATCGGTTCAGGAACAACGGTTTTTGAGCTTGCAAAAATTTTACAGTCTTCGTATCCTTTAACGGTGATAACACCTGCAATAAAGATTGCGCTCGAATTAAATGGCAAAAGTGGTATTGAAGTGCTGCAATTAGGTGGTTTAGTAAGACCTAATTCGTCGTCGGTCGCTGGTATTCACGCGGAAAATGTTTTAGAAAATATATCCTGCGGGATGCTTTTCTTGGGTGTGGATGGTATTGATATTGATTTCGGTCTGTCGATAAGTAATTTAGCGGAAGCGGGTTTGAATCAAAAAATGATAAAATCTGCTCAAAGTGTCGCAATTCTTGCCGACAGTACTAAGTTTGGAAAAAGGGGAATAGGTAAGATTTGTGACATAGGGGATGTGCAATACATTATCACCGATGAGGATGCTCCGCCTTTGTTGATAAAGCAGCTAGAAAAAAAAGGAGTGAAGGTTATTGTGGCTTTTTGATGGATGTTGGTCGTTGAGTTGTTAAGTCGTTGAGTTGTTAATTAGTAATAGCCTACCCCATTACTATCACTACTCTACTACTATTACTACTCTACTACTATTACTACTCTACTACTATTACTACTCTACTACTATCAACTAAAACCGGATAAATTCTTCTAATTGCTGGTTAGTGAAGCGTAAGGTGTCTTCCTTATAGAAGTCGAATGCTTCGTTTAGTTCTTCTCTGATATAAGGGATGTGAATGCGTAGCGGTAAAGTATGTAGATTAAGATAATGGCAAACGCCAGTAAAATGCTCTACTCCGCGGATATTGCCATATTTCCCTGTGCTTATTCCTACAAGGGCTGCTTTCTTGCCAACAAAGCTGTCGGGGAAAAGACATCCATCTATAAATGTCTTTAATACGCCTGGAAAACTCCCGTTATATTCCGGAATAATAAAAATAAATTTAGTAGTAGCTGTTATCCTGTCTTGCAAAGGTTGAAAGGCCTCACTTCTTGCGCCATAGAGATCGCTCACAATAAAGTCAGGAGGAAGGTCTTGCAGGGAAAGTACTGCAGAACCTAAGCCTTTTAGCTCTAGCTGCCGTTGATAATAAGTGGCAACTTTAAGTGAATTGCTGTTTTTGCGGTTTGTGCCGGCTATGATTGTTATCATTGTGGATAATATGTGTAAAATCTAGACCCCTTGAGGTTTTTAAGCTGTGTAAATTTTGTATCTTAGCAACCTTGATAAAAAGTGTTGAAAAAGCGAAGTTAATAATTACTCCGTGTTTTTGATTCATAAATATGTAATGATACGAAGTGTTTTTGAAGGAAAAGGCGGATTTTAATTAAAATAAAATATTGGTTAAAACAACATATCATTTCATGGATTCTTTCAATGAATAAAAAAACAGCCGAATGGGCAAGCCATCAAAACTGTTGATTTTTATGACTTACGATGACAAATAACAATGGGTAAAATCATAGCATTGGCCAACCAAAAAGGTGGGGTGGGTAAAACCACATCTTCTATTAATTTAGCAGCAAGTCTTGCTGTATTGGAATACAGAACACTTTTAGTGGATGCGGATCCGCAAGCGAATTCCACATCCGGTATTGGTTTTGATCCGCGTACCATTAAGTCAAGCGTTTACGAATGCATTATTAACGACTTGGATCCAAGGGAGGCAATTCAAAAAACAGAAACGCCAAATTTAGATCTCCTGCCGGCGCATATTGATCTTGTTGGTGCGGAAATAGAAATGATTAATCTGACTGATCGCGAATTTAAAATGCGGTCGGTATTGAACCAGGTGGTAAACGATTATGACTTCATTATTATCGACTGTTCGCCATCGCTTGGTTTAATTACGATTAATGCCTTAACTGCAGCAAATTCGGTAATTATCCCGGTGCAATGTGAGTACTTTGCATTGGAAGGATTGGGTAAATTGCTCAATACGATAAAAATTGTACAAAATAGGTTGAATACTAATTTGGAGATCGAAGGTATTCTATTAACCATGTATGATGTCCGGTTGCGCCTTTCCAATCAGGTGGTAGAAGAAGTGCGTTCGCACTTTAATGATTTGGTATTTAATACGATCATTCAGCGGAATACCCGTTTAAGTGAAGCGCCGAGTTTTGGTATTTCTGTTATCATGCATGATGCTAACTCTAAAGGAGCGATTAATTACCTAAATTTGGCGAGAGAAATTTTAATTAAAAACGGCTTACAGCAAGTGCAAGAGGAGGCAAAGATATAATGGCGCAACAGCGGAAAATAGGATTGGGAAAGGGCTTAAGTGCCCTGCTAAATGATACGGAGGAAGTAAGACAAAATAGCCAGCAAATTGGAGAAACTGGGCGCGAAAAAGAGGCGGCCCTAGGTTCGGTAAGCCCCATCAAAATAGAAGCGATCGCGGTTAACCCTTTCCAGCCCAGAACTGATTTTGATATAGTAGCGTTAAATGAATTAGCAGATTCTATCCGATTACAAGGGCTTATACAGCCTATTACCGTCCGGAAGATCGATAACAATAGTTATCAGCTTATTTCTGGTGAACGGCGATTAAGGGCTTCTAAACTAGCGGGATTAGTTGAAGTACCCGCTTACATTCGTACAGCCAATGATCAGCAAATGCTGGAAATGGCATTAATTGAAAACATTCAACGTGAAAACCTGAATGCTATTGAGGTAGCATTGAGCTTTCAACGAATGATCGATGAATGTAACTTAAAACAAGAGGAACTAGGTGATAGGGTGAGTAAAAATAGATCTACGGTTACGAATTACCTGCGTTTATTGAAATTACCGCCGGTTATTCAGGCGGCCATACGAGATGGACAGTTGAGTATGGGGCATGCGCGGGCATTGATTAATGTGGGCGACGTAGAGAAACAGCTTTATATTTTTCAGGAAATTATAGATAAAGGCCTTTCGGTACGTAAAGTGGAAGAGCTGGTAAGACTGGTGAACGACAATTCGTACAGTAATAAAGTTAAAACTGACAATAAAGGTAAAGCTCTTTCGTTTGAATTTCAGAAGATTCAGGATGATTTAGCTTCTAAATTTGCAACTAAGGTTAAGCTAAACGTTCAGCGTAAAAATGGCAAAGGGTCTATCGAAATTCCCTTTATGTCCGAAGATGATCTCAGCCGGATCTTAGAACTATTAGATTGGTAATGTTAAGTATTCGGTTTTTATTGCTTTTAGGCTTTTTGGCTATTCTTTTTTTTCCCGTTTTGGCGCAAGTGCCGGATAGCATCCGCACGCCGGCAGCGGCTATCAGTAAAGATAGCCTTAACATGACAGATAGTACCAATTTGCCAAAAAATGAACCCAAAAAGGCAAAGAAAGGTTTCTTTAAAGGACTATTTAAACAACAAGACACAACAGTAACAGATTCTTCTACCAAACCTACCATATACAAAGATTCTGCCCGATTGGCGCTGGAAGATTTGACACGCCAAGCGGCGAGGCGCTCTGCTATACTTCCCGGCTGGGGGCAGTTATTTAATGGTGGCTGGGGATATGTTAAGGCTCCTATTGTGTGGGCGGGTTTAGGTGGTTTAGGTTATTCTTACGTTTTTGCCAATAATAATTACCAGGAAACCTTGAAAGAAGTTCGTTACCGTTTGGCGAACCAAGGGGTCAACGAGAATCCTAAATATCCGATGAACGTTCCAACAGATTGGCTGATTGGAGCTAAAGATTTTTATAGAAGAAATAGGGATTTAACCATTTTACTCACGGTGGGTTGGTATGCATTGAATATTATTGATGCTTATATTGATGCGAAATTTAAACGGTACGATATCAGCGAAGACTTGGTATTTAATATTAGGCCAACTTTACTACAGCCACCCCAAACGGGCATGTTTGCATCGAGCAATATGCCTGTAGTAGGATTAAAGGCTACATTTGCCCTTAAATAATGCGGCAGGTGTTCAGACTAACTAATAAAATTTTTACATTTATCACGTTATAACTAAAATCGTATATTGCAAACCTAAACAGATAATCAACTGATACAATGAAACCTGCATAAATTACCATAAACAAAAGGACATGTATAATTTATGCAAGCTTCATTGCCATTGAAAAAAAAATATTCGAATGAAAATTGCTTTAATTGGTTACGGTAAAATGGGCCGTATAATAGAAAAAATAGCTTCCGAGCGCGGACATCAGCTCGCACTAATAATCGATGAAAATAACCGGAACGAAATTGCAGTTAAAGATTTGTTGGAGATTGATGTGGCAATCGATTTTAGTACGCCCTACTCGGCCATTGAAAATATTGAGCTTTGCTTTCAGGCGGATGTACCGGTAGTAGTTGGTACTACCGGTTGGTATGATCAACTAGAGGAAGTGAAGGAAAGATGTATTGCGGGTAACAAAACCTTATTATATGGGTCTAATTTCAGTATTGGCGTAAATGTTTTTTTTCATATCAATAGATTATTAGCGAAAGCCATGAACCCGTATAAGCAATATGATGTTCAGGTAGAAGAAATTCACCATACCCATAAACTAGATGCCCCCAGTGGAACGGCTATCACGATAGCGGAAGGAATTATCGAAAATACAGACGATAAAATTGAATGGATAAATGATTTGGTGGGAGAAGGGGGCGAAGTGGTACCGAAAAAAAATCAACTATTGATAGAATCTCATCGCATAGAGGAGGTTCCGGGAACACATACGGTATTATACAGTTCGGAAGTGGACCAGCTGGAATTTAAGCATACCGCCCATAGCAGAGCTGGTTTTGCTTTAGGAGCAGTAATCGCAGCCGAATGGTTACAGGGAAAGCAGGGCTTTTATGCCGTTACTGATATGTTTAATTTTAACAGGCCCTAAACGCTACGCTTTAAGCTTTGGCTTTGCGCCTTTTTACTTTTGAATTTTTACTTTTTACTTTTGAATTTATAACAGCATGCTAACAGCATTTCTTATTTTATTTTTTTTAGGTACACAGGTGGGGCTGTGGCTTCTGTTTATCAAAGCAGGTCGCCCAGGGTGGGAATCAATCATCCCCTTTTATCGCGAATACATCATCACCCAATTAACCGGAAGGCCGTGGTGGTGGGTAATTTTATTGCTAATACCTATTATTAATCTATTCATCGGCATTGGTTTATATATAGATTTTGTACGGAGTTTTGGCAGAAGATCATTTTTAGATCAAGTGGGTACTATTCTTATTCCATTTATCGTATTTCCACTATGGGGATTCGACAAGAAAATAAGCTATTGGGGAGCATCCGCTACAGAAGAATTTAGAAAGAAGTACCCGTATAAAAAAACGGCCGCGAGAGAGTGGGCCGATGCTATTGTTTTTGCTGTTGTAGCGGCTACGTTAATACGGACGTTTTTGATAGAAGCCTACATGATACCGTCAGGTTCTATGGAACGCAGCTTGTTAACAGGTGATTTCCTTTTCGTGAGTAAGATTAATTATGGTCCGCGTTTACCAATGACACCTATAGCCTTTCCATTTGCGCATCATACCATGCCGGTTATTGGCACCAAAGCCTATTGGGATGGTTTGGAAATGGATTATCGGCGCTTGCCAGGTTTGCAGCAAATTAAGCGTAACGACGTGGTGGTATTTAACTATCCCATGGAGGCCGATGCACCCTTTAATAGGCCGGTTGATAAACGCGAAAACTATATTAAGCGGGCTATTGGCATTCCTGGCGATACGATATCTATTGTAGATGCACAGGTGTATGTTAATGGGGAAAAAGGGGTTACTCCGGTTGAAGGACAGTTGATGTATGAGGTAACTACAGATGGTACCGATATCAATCTCGACCGGATTAACGACATGCGTATTGATGGTGGAAGAACGAATCTACCCGGACAGTATGTGTTTTATTTAACACCTTCTTTAGCAAATACCATCAAAGGATGGGCAAATGTGAAAGAAATTAAACCCTATATCCTTCCGAAAGGCACACCGGAGCCAACAGGAGACATTTTTCCGCATGTGGATAGCATTGAATGGAATCATGATAATTATGGGCCAGTAATTGTTCCGCACCAGGGGTGGACCGTTCAGTTAAATGATCAAACGGTGCCTTTATACGAACGCGCAATTACGGTTTATGAAGGCAATACCTTTGAAAAGAAGGCCGATGGCTATTATATTAATGGTAATAAGGCAAATAGCTATACTTTTAATATGAATTATTACTGGATGATGGGTGACAATAGGCATAACTCTTTAGATTCTCGCTTTTGGGGTTTTGTACCCGAAGATCATATCGTAGGAAAGGCGCTCTTTGTTTGGCTAAGTCTTGATGAAAAAGGTTCTTTCTTCGATAAAATTCGGTGGAACAGGATATTCATGGGCATCCATTAATGGTTGTTCGTTATCGGTTAATCGTTATTCGGCTATCATAAAAAAGAGAGGGGTGCACTCAAAATGAAGTGCACCCCTCTTCATTTAAGTTAACCTACCCCTGCCATCCCCCTCCCAAGGCCCGATATAGTTCTACTCTTGCCAACAATAACTCTTGTTTGAGGCTCACCAGATCGAGTTCGCTATCTATGGCGTTTTGCTGTGCTGTAATGATTTCCAGATAAGTGGCATATCCCGCCTTGAATAGAAGCGCCGCTTGTTTAATTCCGAGTTGCGTTACCTGTACGCGTCTTTCGGCAATATCGTACTCCTCCTGGAGCTTCTTTATGCTAATTAAGGTATTGGTTACTTCGTTAACGGCATCTAATACCGTTTGCTGAAAATCAAGCTCAGCCTTATCGCGTTCGAGCTTGGCAACTTCAACATCTGTTTTTAGCTTACGCTTATTGAAGACCGGAGCCGTGAGACTGCCAATAATTCCTCCAAATAAAGAGCCGGGTATTTTTACCCAATTGGCTGGTAACATACTGTTTACTCCTCCTGAAGCATCTATAGTAAGCGTAGGATAGCGATAAGCTTGCGCTACACCGACTTCGGCATTGGCTGCGCGTAAGGCTAGCTCTGAGGCTTTTACGTCGGGTCGGTGACTTACCATATAAAGGGGTACACCAGCAGAAACGGAGTCTTCAATCAAAAAATCGGTTAACGAAGCATCCCGTTTAATACTATCGGGATATTGCCCCGCAAGGGCTCTTAAGCCATTTTCCTGAACAACCACCTGACGTTCTAATTGTGGAATGAGTGCTTGCGCGGCTAAACGTTGCGATTCGGTTTGTTGTATGGCTAAAGAAGTTGTTTTTCCCGCATCACGTTGTAATTTGACGATCCGTAAGGTACTATCTGTTAAACGTAAATTTCTTTGCGCTACCTCTAGTTGTGCATCAAGCATCAAGAGGTTATAATAGCCTTCGGCTACATTGGCCACTAGCTGCGTCTGTAACAGTTTACGTGCTTCATAGGTTTGAAGATATTGGGCCAGCGTACTTTCATTTAAACGGCGAATTTTCCCCCAAATATCCAATTCCCAGCTCAAGCTTAACCCACTGGTATGTTGAGGAGTATAGTTATACATATTTCGCGGAGGCGTTTTTCCATTTTCCTCGTACCATTTAGCCGTAGGGGTTGAATAAAAATTGTCGGAGCGGAATTGGCGGTTCATTGTAGCAATATCTGCATTGATTTCCGGTAGAAATTCAGCTTTGGATTGCAGTACCTGTTGATTGGCTATCTGGATATTTTTTAATGCTTTACGCATGTCATAATTATAGACAATAGCAGTATCAATCAGTGTCTGTAGAGTCGAGTCTACAAAAAAGTCCTTCCAATAAATATTACCAATCCCTACCGAATCGGCCGCTTCGATCTCACTTCGGTATTTCTCCGGTAAGTCAAGTTGCGGGCGTTGGTAATCTTTGCCAACTTTACAGGCATTAAGACTTGTAACCAAGACAAAAACCGTAATAGCAATTGGGGTGATTTTGCGCATATTTTTCAATCTTTTAATCATCTTCCTCCTCTTGAATCATCTTTGATTTAACTTTTTCATCCAAGTGTTGGAATACCATATAAAGTACCGGAATAATAAATATACCAATACTTACACCAAACAACATTCCACCTGCGGCTCCAATACTGATTGAATGGTTCCCTTGGGCGGAGGGACCAACTGTCCACATCAAAGGAATTAGTCCCGCCACGAATGCCAGTGAGGTCATCAGAATGGGCCGTAGTCTTAAACGCGCCCCCTCTATAGCGGCATCAAAAATAGATAAGCCTCCTTTGCGCTGTTGTACGGCAAACTCTACAATAAGAATAGCATTCTTTGCTAACAGACCTATTAGCATGATTAATCCAACCTGCACATAGATATTGTTCTCTAATCCTGCAAGGTTAATGGCTGTATATACACCCAATAGCCCAACAGGTACGGAAAGTATAATCGATAGCGGCAAAATATAACTTTCGTATTGCGCAGCCAGTAAGAAGTAAACAAATAATATACTGAGCGTAAAGATGAGTACCGTTTGTCCACCTGATTGTCTTTCTTCTAGGCTCATTCCAGTCCATTCATAGCTGTAATTAGCAGTTAAGGCCTTTTCTGCCACTTCTTCTACGGCTTTCATGGCATCGCCTGTGCTATAGCCGTCGGCGGGAGTTGCATTAATCGCTATTGCATTAAACAGGTTATACCGATTTACCGTTTCGGGCCCGAATACTTTACGTAAGGTAATTAATGTATTGGCCGGCACCATTTCGCCGCTTTTATTGCGGACAAAGATTGACTTGAACGACTCTGGGTCGTTAGTGAACCTAGCATCCGCCTGCATATATACCCGATATTGCCTGCCAAATCTACTAAAATCGCCAGCTTGAACACGACCGTAATAACCCCTCACTGTAGTCATCAGATCTTTGGCTGTAACGCCTAGTGCGCGGGCTTTTACAAAGTCTATATCCAGTTGGTATTGAGGGAAATTGGCTTTGAAGGGTGTGAATGCTGTTTCGATTTCCGGACGTTTTTGTAGGTCTTCGATGAAGCCATCGGCTACTTTACTAAAAGATGCAAAGGTGCCACCTAAACGGTCTTGCAATACAAATTCCAATCCACTGAAATCGCCGAATCCCTGAACGGTTGGCCGGGGATAAACACTAAAGGTAGCTTCTGAAATTTGGGATAAATCCTTCCGGATCGTATCCATAAAAACATTAATGTCTTTTATATCGCCTCTTTTATCGTGGTCTTTTAGGTTGATGTATCCTACGGCAAAAGCCGGACTGGCGGTGGCATCAATGGCATTGTATCCGGAAATAGTAGTCATGCCAGACAGTTGATCATGTTGCCTAATGATGCTATCGGCTTTTTTTAGTACTTCTGTAGTTCTTGCTAAAGAGGCTCCCGGTGGCATAGACATGGAGAATGTTATGAAACTATCATCTTCTGTTGGAATAAAACTAGAGGGGGTACGGTTCATCAACAGTATTCCTAAGGAGGCTAGAATGGCCAGTCCCATTAAGCTTAACCACTTCTTCTTGAGCAGAAAATTTAAAGAACGGATGTATTTATTGGTTAAGGAATCAAATGCTACATTGAAAGCATCAAAAAACTTCCTTGAATATTTGGTCGTTTTATTGCCTTTTAATTCTTTTTCCTTGTCATCATGATGCGTATTCCGAAGGAGTATAGCACAGAGTGCCGGACTAAGTGTCAACGCATTTAAAGCGGAGATTAAAATGGCCGTGGCTAATGTGTAAGCAAATTGCCGGTAAAATAAGCCAGAAGGGCCCTCCATAAAGCCAACTGGAAGAAAAACTGCCGCCATTACCATAGTAATGGAAAGAATGGCGCCTGTAATTTCACTCATGGCCGATAAGGTTGCCTTACGGGGAGATAG